>MDTE01076113.1_pt1 | contig 56338 bp, 47 predicted proteins | sample 811231 | NCBI WGS metagenome assembly MDTE01 (sample SAMN05326651, study PRJNA326480) | marine metagenome | isolation source: seawater | place: Indian Ocean: Red Sea | collected 2010 | reverse complement strand
CAACGGGAACCACGACCATGCGAGGTCGGGGTCTAGCTCGCATCGACGACCGAGCATCCGTGGTAGCACGGTGGTACCCCAAGACAGAAGCAAACAACTCGTTTTCGATGCCAGACTGAGAAGCCCTCGGCGCAGGCACCGGCACGGCGTTGGGCCTCTGGTTGTCTGCGGCGATCTAGCCACCCGTGGTAGCTACGTGGTAGCTAGACGCGTGCGTTTTTGAATTAAATACCGCGATCTGCGTTTTTGTTAGGAAAATGGTCGGGATGACTGGATTTGAACCAGCGACCCCCTGACCCCCAGTCAGGTGCGCTACCAAACTGCGCCACATCCCGAGCCATACAAATTTTAACGTGTTTTTGAAGGTAGAGCCGCCGCAACGATTTGCGTTCCAAAATTCCCACAGCCACCGTACTCAACATAGATGTAACCTCCGTCATCCGTCTTCATCGGAGTAACGGTGTATCTGTCACAACTCTCGTGTTACTCGATAACGATAGCCTCTGACTGCCATGCTGTAACGCCGGCGTCATCACGTTCGGTCCAAAATATCCTCGATATGTTTCCAGTCTGAACAATCAACGGATGCGACGCCACGTAGTTTTCACGGGAGATTCGGCGAGGTTCACTCCATCGACTACCGAAATCACGACCGAGCGAAATCCAAATACCCCTACCTTCGTCCCAGGTTGCAACTACAGTTTGATCGTTCACACCCAAGTCGGCATGCCGCGCCCGTTCACCACCAATCGGCCGTGGATCGCTCCAAGTTGACAGATCATTCGTCGACTTCACCCAGTACAAACCATGCCGCTCAGCGTGACCTGTCCAAACAAGTGCGTGCAGCTCCTCATGACCCTCAGCATCCGTTACTGCCGCTATTCCACCTCCTACGTGAGGGCATCCCTCAAACTCCCAGTCGAATTCACCAACAGTCCCGTTAAGCGACCAACTCTCGCCCGCATTGTCGGTTGATGCAAGGGCCATATCACGAATGCCGTGGTCTCGATACAGCACTCGCACTTGTCCTTCTCCAGAAGTAATCATCTTATTCCAACAACACGCACAGCTTGATGTATCGACAATTTGGTATTGCTCCCAATTTTTCCCAAAATCTGTCGAACGGGAAACTTCGAGCGCCCTACCCGCTGGACCATCGTGACTACCAATCCACGCAACGTAAAAGGTTCCTTTCTCATCTGCCGTCATATCAGCAAAGTTCTGAGCCCCACTAAAATCATCGCTCACAGGGTTTGAACCGAGCCGCCAATTCTTTCCTGCATCGTCAGAGATAGCTGTCACCATCGGGCCAGCACCAAACCGAGCATTCCCCTTCGTCGACCAATGCACCACGACATGTTCATCATGCGCTACGATCTGCGGTTCATTTCCTCGACTGGCCAACGAAATTGGCTTCAAGCTTGTGTCGATAACCCGCGCTGCCCCCCAGGTCTGACCGCCATCCAGGGAACGTCGATGATGCAGTGTTAAATCACCGTCATCACGCTCCGCTGTCAATAAATCCAAGACCAAACCTTGCGCAAAAACATCGATCGACGCCGTACCGTTCCCGATCGTCTGCCGGATTGGCCTCCCATGCTCCTGGCCGTTGATTACGTGGGGTGCCCCGGATGAAACCAACGTCAATAGCGTTACACCGACGAAAAATTGTTGTCTATTACTAGTCAGTAACCAACTCATTCAAACCTCAACACCAAATAAAAAAAAGAAACTCTACCAAAGCTTCTTAATATAAGCATCCCCTGCTTCATATATATAGCGCTGAAAATAGCCGGGAGCTTCGCCAGACTTCGGAACAAGTCCCGCCCAGTCCAACCCCTTCCCGATGCTAATGCCTATGATTCGCTCTTTTTTTTCGAGCACCCGAACAGGCCCGGTACTTCCAAAGACGAGTGCCATATCAACGTTACGTGGAAAAACCACTGCCATATTGTTGATACCTCCTGCACCACGTTCCGGTACTACTACCGTGTTCGCATTCCAAGACCTGTCGGTCAGTTCGAGAGCGAAGAAAAGATCTCCGTTCGGCCTATGAGCCGATGCGCGGGTCTTGGTAACGGTCATGTCGAATAACTCTTTTCGGAATCCCCAGTCGTGTCCGATCGCGAGCATCAGCCAATCTTCAACAGGCATGCTGTGGACATACCATGTGTCTTGTCCGTCAGACCCTACAGCCTTCAACATCACCATCCCTTCCTTGTAGCGGACTACGGGATTTGATTGGTTGTAATCAACAATAACCAGCGACACCTCTGGGTTCTCAGGCATCGTGAAATTTCTCGGGAGCAATGCCTTGTAGAGAGCAACGTCTTCCGGCTCAAATGCGACAAAAAGACCGAACTGCCCCGCGTCTGCGGGAAGAGTCTTCAGGTCAATAGTTTGTCCAGACGACTGCCGTCGCCCGGCGCCACGATTGAACAGTATGGTCTTGGAATCATCCTCAAAGAAATCATGAAGACGCTGGATCAGCATCCCCGCTGAGTACGCCTGTTCTACTTTCGATTGATGATCCCCTAGCCCGTCTGTTATCCACGGAAAACTGGTGACAATGTCATCTCCGGCGGCAAGGCTTTGGGCTAGGGGCAATGCGCTAAACAACGCCATTGTCGTGACGACTAATATGATCGCTATTAATTTTGCGCGCATAAAACGATATTCTTTTTATTTTAGCTCGTGACCGAAAAGTTTGAAATCCAGTTGGCCGTTACGAGGACGAGCCGCAATTTACGCCAGTCGTCACTATGGCCTAGGCGTCCAGAAGAAGACTTCCCAATCGCGAAGTGGTTCAGTCCCTGGCGTATATTCTCTGTCCAAAGCCCGTCCCCCGCTCCACTTCTCGAGCATTGGAATGCGCGCCTCGCCAAGAACCTCGGTGGCACGCATTGCATACGTCTGGTCACCGAAACGTAACCATCCATTACCGCTTCCGTCTCTCACACGCTGTGCCCAATATCCACCGTCGGGACGAGTGGCCGTAATTACCCCCTCGGGAGTACCCACATATGAGAGATAGACGACGAACGGGGGAAACCCCTCGAGCTTCATGATTAGTGGACCATCGAGATTTCGTCCGAGCGACGTAAAGTCGCTCAGTGGCGGCGTCAGAGTCCCGCCGATGATGACACCAGGCGTCCGCGAGAGTCCCGTATTGCCGAGGTAGGGAGCCGTGGACATCCAAGCTACCACGCCGACCACGAACACCACCCCGGTCACAATTCTCATCGCCTTCTCGCCCTTCATCCACGTTCTCCGTGTTGGCTCCGCTCTGATTTCACAATGCGACGCCCCTATGACGCGTGGTGCCTGCGGACACCAACATCGTAGTTTGACAGGCACTTAGCGACTACTCAGGCCTCTTCCGTACCCTCGACCACCGATAAGGTTAGTCGACCGGTTCGATTCGCAACAAGGCAGCTTCGCCACGGGCCGGGTCAACACCGAAAAAACTCCCAGCGGTGAGTACATAGATGAGTCCATCTGGACCCTGCTTCACATCGCGTATACGGCGGCGCAGTGGTTCCAGCAGCGACTCGCGTCGCTGTTCGAGACCACGCCGGTTGAACTTGACCCGCTCCAGATGTCCAGTGCGCTCGATGCGCCCAGTCATCAGAGAACCTACAAACAAGTCACCACGCCAGCTCGGAAAACGGTCACCCGTGTAGAACATCAGGCCAGAGGGTCCAATCGAGGGAATCCAGACGAACTCTGGCTGCACCAGATCTTCACGCCAGGGACGCTCGGCAACCCGCTGGCCACTGTATTCGCGCGAGTAGGACACCTCCGGCCAGCCGTAGTTCTGTCCGGGTCGGATGATATTGACCTCGTCTCCTCCTTGAGGGGCATGCTCGCTGGCCCAAAGTTCGCCTGTCTCAGGGTGAATCGCCACACCCATCTGGTTGCGGTGGCCGAGTGAGTACACTTCAGCCTGAGCGTCCGCATGTCCGACAAACGGGTTATCAGCGGGCACCGCACCGTCATCACGGAGTCGCAGCATTTTCCCCACGTGGCTCGCCGGGTCCTGCGCCACAGACCGACGCCCCCCAAGAGCTCCGCCCAGACTCATAAAGAGCGCTCCATCGGGGGCAAACACCAGTCGGGACGCTCCGGGTCCTCCAGTCCCATTGCTCACGAACAGGTCCCGCACTTCAGTCAGCACCTGACCGTCAAGTCGACCTCTCGCCAGAGCCACCACCGACCCGTTCTCGCTCGGCTTCGAGTAGGTAAGATAGACCCACCGGTTCTCGGCAAATGCTGGATGTACCGCCACGTCCATCATCCCAGCCAAAGCTTGGCCAGTGTGAACCTCTGGTACCCCAACCACTGGGGTTGGGTCGAGTACTCCGTCTCGAATAACTCGCAGAGTACCCAGCCGTTCGGTGACCAACACGCGACCATCCGGAAGGAACGCAAAACCCCAGGGATAGATTAAACCGTCAGCCACCACGCTCACCCTGATCCGCTCGCCCTCGGCGGTATCGTATTCGACCGCTTCATGGGGAAGCGGCACGGGCGGGATACCCTCGGCCGAGAATGACTCTTGCGCATTCACCGCACTCGCGCGGGCCTGAACCGTCAGCACCACACTCGCTAGAACTACGACTGACCATCGACATATCAACTGCGTCTTCTTCACGATGGGGGCATGCTAACAGAGTACCGCACCAGGCATTCCTACCAGGACATCTCCGACAGACGTGGTGGTGCACTAGTGACAGCTGAAGCATTATCATTGAAAAAGAAAGATGAGTGCGACAGTTCTTGCGCTGATACCAGCTAGGGCAGGTAGTAAACGACTACCACACAAGCATCAAAGGCTTATTGGTGGTACGCCCGTCATCGAATACACGATCAGAGCAGCAACAGAAGCTCAACTTGTAACAAACGTGGTAGTCACCACTGATGATGACGTGGTCGCCGACATCGCACGGGCGTGTGGGGTTGACATCCTCGTTCGACCGAAGAACCTTTGCCAAGACACGTCACCCATTGATGATACGTTCAAATTTGCATGTCGCGAACTCGGTCATTCAATGGACTCACCGATCGATCAACTATTGTGGCTTCAAGCGGATGTTCCGATTCGACTGCCAGGCATGATCGATCGGATTGTCTCCACTTTGACTAACGACCAGCAGGCAACGGCTGCAGTAACCGGATATCAAGTAAACCAACATCCTGACTGGATGAAAGAGTTAAGTCCTGACGGCTTTCTTGTCCCTCTTTTTTCAGAGACTCGCGCCTACCGCATGCAAGATTTACCTGATCGTTTTCTACTTGATGGAGCCGTTGTGGGCATCCGTCCCGAATATCTTGAAAAGTCCAGCGCACCCATTGGACCTCACCAGTATCTAGGTCCAAGACCTAGGATGCTCTTGCATGAGCACCCTAGGTACTCACTCAATATTGATACGGACGCTCAACTTGAATTGGCAGAATTTTATCTGCGTAACATGTCAGAACGATAACGTAATTTCAGATAGTCGTAGACCTAACCAGAGCATAGAGTGATTAACGGAAATATTCGATTCGTCGTTATCATCCAGCGGATTGTTGATTACTGGTTACTGGCGCCAATAATAGAAGAAGCTCTCAAACAACCTTGGAGCATTGAATGCTGGCACGATACCAGTTTGTCTCGAGAGGGACTTAAGAGCTACTTGTTCGCCGATGTAAAGTCCGTCCCACACTTCGAAAATGGCCAACCACTGGTTTTTGGCTTCGATGGCGAACCGGAGCTTAGAACGCTCATGCGTGAGCGCCCAACTACGATCTCTGTCTGCTTGAATCCACCGTCTTTCTACCACGAGAAACGACCACCAGAAGACAAATCTATCTGGCTGACGGTTCAGCATGCGGTCGACACATTGATCACCCATAGCCCTGAGCATTTACTCACTTCGGATCTCGTTGCACTTTACAGCCGATGGTGGATACACTGGACCGGCCGACATTACCAAGAGGAACTGCAGGTCGAAAACCGCTCTGACTTCGAAGAGTCTCTCCAAAAAAAAGCGATAACCGTCGGCTTTCCTGCGCACGACGTTGCAGCGAAAATCGATCCAACCGAAGTGCGTCAACGTTGGAATATCCCTCAAGACCAACCGGTCGTATTGTTGCTACCTTTCCCGCAAGGGGTCGGAAAAGGTGCGTTCTGGCCTTCAATGATTTTCGGACAACCCAGTCGGTTTCGACGGGCGATGGGTGTTTTGGCACGCCGTCGCTTTAAGTATTGGCCTGATATTTGGCACGATGCTACGGATGCCAGTGTTGTACAGGCAATTCGTGCCTTCTGTGATTTAAATGGCTCGTATTTATTGGTCAAGTCGCGGAAGAAAACGCCGATTCCACCTTACACACAAAAACTCGCTGACAAATGTCTCTACGACGAACAATATTATCCGGCAACTTTTTTTGAAGCGTTAAGTATTGCGAGTCTCAGCATTAGCTTCTACAGTACAGCAGTAATATCGGCAGCGTCGTTCGGCGTACCACATCTATGCATTACATTTCCTACTGATGATTATTGCGGGGACGACAAGCTGTTGCGTGAACGGTGTGACCGCTTCTATACCGCAGAGAACGGTAGTCCGTTTCACTTCCCTGGCGTGACAAAGGCAGTGACAATAGCCGAAGCAATTGAGCAATTACCCCAGACAAAGCTTGACGAATTTGCTATCGACCACACAGCTCGCCAGCGCTACCTTGAACAATACGCTTGGCCTAATGACCATCACGCTTCAGAACGAGTGATTGAAACGCTCATCCATCGATTGAATGATGGCAGTTAACACTGCGAGCGATTTACCAAACGTATGTCTTGTCTAGAGTTTGCGGACCATACACGGCAGACTGAATAGAAAAACACCTCTTAAGCACTCAGGTACGGCTGCCGGCTTCACAAGATGCCGTCAAAACCTCGAGGGCCAAAAAGAGCCAGGACCATACCATGACCCGCGTCTATCCACAGGCTAGAATTCGACTCTTTCCGTCTCGATAGAATTCCGACACCATGGATCAATTCAACGACGAATCTGTTACCTGCTCCTCTTGGTATACCCGTTCGATGTTGTACTCAAAGATTACGCGCTTGTCTGTCTCACCCTGTTCCAGCATATCCACAGCAAGCATCGCTGTCATCATGCTGTGATCCTGGTTGTTGTATTTATGCAAGCCATTCCGACCGATCAAGAATAGATTGTCGATTGTATTGGCATACTCATAGATCTCATGAATACGGTCGTAGCTACCAAAATAGGCTGGGTACGTATTCGGCATTCGAAGCACACACGCATCCAGCACGTCTGCTTGCTTCAAGAATTTAATTTCTTCCATCTCCTTGATACCAAACGCGATCATTTCCTCATCGGGCTTCGCCCACAGCCAATCGTCTTTCTGTACAAAATATTCAAGGCCCAACCAAATCGTATTTTTTCGATCCGCGACAAGATAGGGACTCCAATTGTTGAAAATCTGAACGCGACCAACTTTCACTCGTCCATCCTGAATATAAATCCAGTTATCAGGAGCAGAATCCCTCGTATTGACACCACGGATCTTGGCCAGTAACTGGCCCGCAATACCGGCCCCATGCTGCTCAGTAATGTTCAACTTATTCATCAACAACCCAACCGTGATGAAATCCCGGTAACACAACCCGTCACCAATTTCTCGCACATTCTCTGGCACTGACGGAGTAATCATGTTCACTAAATACTTGATAGGCATCGTCGAAAAAAAATAGTCGCACACGAGCACTTCCTCAATGCCTGTTTGATTGTTTTTGACTGTAGCCGAAATCACTTTGCCGTTCTCAACAGTTAAGCCAGTAATTGAATGGTTAAGATGGATTTGGCCACCAGCGGACCGTACGCGCTCCGCGACCGTCTCCCACATTTGTCCCGGACCGAGCTTCGGATAAAAGAACCTGTTGATTAGTGTTGTTTCGCGATCGACAAGGGAATCTTTGAAGTCTTTTGAAATCAGGTCTTTAATCGCGTGTATCAACGCATTCTTCAAAGATAATCCTTTGATGCGCTGAGCGCCCCAGTCTGCCTTAATTACGTTGCACGGGACCCCCCACACTTTCTCCGTGTATTCCTTAAAGAAAATATTGAACAACCGTTCGCCGAATCGATTAATTACAAACTTATCCAGTGTGGATTCATCCCTAAACGGAAACGCCTGCGCTTTGATATAGCTAAGGAGAATCAAGATTGAATTCATGATGCCTAACTTCCACGCCACAGAAACCGTAAATACTAGCGGGTAGGCAAAAAACACATTCCGATAGAAAATTCTTGAGAGACGAGACCGCTCCAGCATCACTTCATCGTTAACCTCTGGATCAGGTGCGGCGGTTGTTGTTCGCACAAACCGTGCTCGACGCGCTTGCCTACCCGTCGTCTCCCCATCGGTCGCGTCCTCATCAGCCGCATGGGGTGGTGCCGAGTTAGTGTCGTCGGCCAACAATCGTTCGACCACCGCCTCAACCGCATAGTCGATTACCTGTTGTTTCTCTTGCGTATCGGATGCCGGATGACCTTGGCGTGGCAAAATCGAAAACCACCAATCCATTACACGATCGACTTTCGTGAAAAATCGATGCCCCCCGATATCCATCCGATTACCCTTGTAGTTGTGGGTTCGAGAAATTCCGCCGATTGCATCAGTCGCCTCAAAAACGATCGGAGCAATATCGGTTCGCTTCTTGAGTTCGTAGGCTGCTGTAAGGCCGGCTGGGCCGGCGCCGGCGATAATGGCAACTTTCTTCGTCATCGGATGATGCGATCTAGACAACGGAGAAAGACATCACGCAGGAGTGGAGGGGGCAGTCGAGATGGAACCAATTTATATAGCGAACGTCTGGTTGACGACACGCCGGTAATTGCAACATTAAAGACATGAAAGCAAAAACGTTCGTACGGCTAGTCACCAGTTCCACAGAACCGTCATCAGCCTGAAACGCACTGGAAAGAATCCGAACGGACCGCCGACCGTAATTTGATCTCAACCAGCGCCTGACACTTACTTTTGACCGAGCACCGTAGAAGCCACTACCTGTCCCGTATGGTGCATGGGTTCAAACACAACATCGTTCTTGATCTGCTGTTTCGGAAAACACATATTCCAAAATATCATGCCAACCTTTTTTACGACCAGTTTCGGGCTAAACAGCTTAAACATTAAGCTCAGATGATAGGGAATATTTCCGGGGTCATTCCACATCATTTTCAGATGCGTCATCAAAATAAACTTTGAAAAATTAAAATCTTTCAATTCTTGCGCGATGTACGCTTTCTTCCCGTCAGAGTAACTATTTGGTAACAACCCGTCAGGTATTTCACCTTTTTCAACTAACGCATCATAAACAGGAGTCCCTGGAAGCGGTTGAAAACTACTCAGGAACACAAAATTAAACTTGCAGTCCATGATGAGCTTTACGGATTCTTCTAAGTCCTCTATCCTCTCTCCCGGGTAACCAAGGATAAAAAATCCTTGCACCTTCAAACCCGCATTCCTTATATCCTGAACGGCTTTTGGCACCAACCCAACAGCTAAATCTTTCTTCATTAACTCCAGAGTGTGCGCTGATCCACTTTCAGGCGCGACTATTAACGTCTTCCAGCCAGCCTGTTTCATAAGTTGCCATAGTTCGGGATCACCACGTTCCATCCGCACGCCGTTCGGTGTACCAAACCCCACATCCTTTAGGTCCATTTCTATCACGGCTCGGCAGAATTCTTTGGCGTACTTGACGTGATACGTAAAGTTATCGTCAATGATGTTGAACCAGCGTACCTTTCGGGTGTCATACAGGTACTTAATCCAATGCATCATATATTCGATGCTGTGCGTCCGGACTGGACGCCCATTCAAATCAGGCGCAGCGCAATACTGGCAGCGATACGGACACCCGCGTGTCACCCAAATCGGTGCGTTCCCGGTTGGCGGACTATTCCATCGATACCCCACCTTGACGTACCGTTCTAATTGAATGGCTTCGTAATCTGGGATCTTGATGGAGTCAAGGTCTTGACTTAGGTCGCTCTCGTTGTATTTGTACCCATCCTCAACTGGGTATACGAGCCCTTTGACGGTAGTCCAATCAGGAGTTGGCGCCCTGAGCTGTTCTAAGAATTCTCCAAACGACCTCTCCGCCTCGCCACGGATAATGAAATCAATCTGCGGAGTGCCAATAATGCGTTCAAAATAAGACGAGGCATGCGCACCACCCATCACCGTCACGACGCCGGGGTTCATTTCCTTCGCAACCTGAAGAACTTCTAACGCTTCCATAAACATCGGTGACCACGTAGACACACCAACCACGTCCGGATCGCAGGCGCGTAACTCTTCAAGAAATGACGAATCTCGACAACTTCTCCCCTCAATCGCATTGTCAATAATGACAACTTTGTAGCGGTCTTCGTCCAAGTTGTTTTTGAAATATCCGTAAGGCAGTGGAATCGAGTAGGTCGGGTCAAAGCCCTTCGGCCACACGAGGGCAATTGTCAATCGCCGATCCCCCTGAGTTGACAGTGAGTCGGCCATGTCAGTCGCTATTTCAGCCATATTATGGATGTAGTCTCCGGTGGTAGCCTGTCACACACTTCATGAACCACTTAGGTAAACAGATTATCTCCTGAAGCACTTAACCAATAGGCAAAGACAATTTTCATGTTCGCGCCATCTTTATAACCGCGATACATTGTCTTGGCGAAATTAAGAAAAAATCGATGCTTTTGACGCCAGATACCCTTCCCCACACGAATGGCAATGAAATATGAGTAGCAAAAATACTGAAAGGCCATCAGCCATGTTTTACTAAAGTGCGGCGATGCGAGAGGTTCCCCAAACTGGATTGTCCCTTGATCTTTATCGTCACGACTCGAATCACCCGTCCACTGGTCAGCCTGCGCAGTAGTCGCAACACCAATGTTGTAATCCTGATCAATCAGACCCATCTCTGCTAAATCATGGGTAAGGGTTTGATACACAAAAAAGATTGGTTTATTGGGCTTCAGTTTGACGTTAAATCGAAACGTCTCTTTTAATTCTTCTTTTGTTTCTGTCGGACCACCCAACATGTTGTACGCGATCGTTTGCACGTCGTGCTTCCGACAGAGCTCAAATAGGGTGAGGCATTGCTCATTCGTCACCCCTTTCTTATGAATATCATTTCGCATTCTCTCGGAACCCGATTCAATCCCAACGCGTATTTCTTTGATGCCGGCTTCCTTAAGGGCGATCAATCGCTCTTCGTCGAAAACGCCCTTGACCGGAGCCTGGGCATAGAAGCAATCAGCACGTGAGAAAATCGACACCGGCAACTTATGTGACAACCCAACATCGGTGTAGGCCTTACAAAAATCAAACGTCCATTTCCGTTGAATCGGAAACACCGGGTCAAAAGGATGAGCCATCCGCATACCCCGGTCTTTATACTTATCGTAGTGCCACGCAATTTCTTCCGCGTAATCTTTCGGATCCCGAAATCTAAATCGTTTCGCTGTCCCGCCAATGCCGCTCGGTGAGTCCCCCGAATTCGGCAATAACCGATACATCTGGACTTCTTCACAATTCGTGCATAGATACGGACACCCGCGCGTTCCAACTAACCACAACTGCTGGAGGTAATAGAGATACTTATCAATGTCCTCCCACAGATCGTAATTTGGCCAGGGAAGGGCATCAATATCTGTAATCCAGCCGCGCGGAGGATTCTTAATGATTTCACCATTCGGTTTATACCAAAGCCCCGTAATGCCCTCGTACGAATTACCACCAGCGGTTGCGTCTAAAAGTTCATGAAACGCTGGTTCGCCCTCGCCAATAATGACCGCATCGACGCCATCCATAAAACCTTCTTCAGGTTTCAACGTCGGATGGACGCCACCGATCACAATGGGGATGTCTTTCGATAAATTTCCACGAATATACTTAATCGAATCTTCAACGTAACGTTGATATAACGTCGTAAACGTAATCGCGATGACATCAGGTTTATCAGTTTCAAATTTTTCTTTAAGATAGGTTTGCCAATCACGACGGTTGAAGGTGTAGTCCCAAATCGTGGCCGTATGGTCAGTTCGGGCATTCACGTAAGACGCAAGATACGTCACGCCACAATCCAATATCGATACACATCCGCTAAGGTTTGGACTTAATATGCTCGTTCTCATTATTCTGCCTGAGGTTTCCTATCTATCTATATGGCTTCGGTTCAAGCAACCCAAGTACTTATAGTCTGTTCATGCGTCTCAACAATCCATCACAGCGCGAGTCTCGGCTGTATTGAGCGTCGGTTTATTTGTCTCAAACGACGGCGTCAAATACTTCAGCATACGATTTGCCGCACGGTACATTGGCAATTCAATAAAAAAGACGGTGTTCCCAGTCCGCATCCGCCAACGGCCAATAGGACCATAGAGCCGGTCAATCAGCCTCACGCCCCGCTCGACAAGAGTATTTCCAGATGCAACCTTTGTGGCCTTACGATCAACAAAATATGACCCAACGAGCATCATATCCATAAGTTTTTTCATCTTCTCATCAACCCACGGTAAAGACGCTGCATTCTCGAGTTCCTGTGTTTCCCACTCAGACGCCGACTCCGGAGGCACATAATCATGTTCAACCGCTAAGTCATACAGTTCCGTATTCAACAACGGTCGAAATCGATTTGGCGTAGCAATAATTGAGTTTGGATGATCACGAACAATCGCCAGCATCAACTCTCGAGTCGCATTTAATTCTTCAATCGTTTCTGTTGGAACCCCCATCAGAAAATTGTAGAGCGTCTTCATCTCGGGAAATCGTGCTAATTTCCTATTACATTCAAGAATGTCTTCGGCCGTACAGTCCTTTTTAATCAACTTCAAAATTCTGTCACTACCACTCTCAGCACCAACATGAATGGTGTTGGTTCCGGCCTTCACGAGCTTTTCGAGGAACTCATCACTCATACGTTTTATTTCATTGATGCGTGCACCTCGAAAACCCAACTTAACCTTGAGTTCGCGTCGAGAGATCTCATCCATAATCCCTTCCACATGCTTCAAATTAGGAAAGGAATCATCGTCAATGAAATAAATAAAGTTCGCTTGGTACCGATCGACAACGTGCTCAATATGGTCGACTACATTTGCGACATCAAGAGGCACCCATTTCTTGCCAGGAATATCCCGGTACTGAGCCGGTGAACTACAAAACGTGCACAAGTACGGACATCCCAGCACGGAATACATTGAAAAAATTCGGCTATCGTGCCCGACATGGCCATACACATCGTAATTATCAATTAAGTCATACGGAATATCTTGGTACGGAATGTTTTCAAATGCCTCAACCTTCGGGTTAACCGCAATCCCCCCATCCGCACTTCGATACACAATGCCTGACACATCAGTCGGCTGCGACCCACTTTTTAAGCACTGCACCAAGCCATGAAATGAATCGTTGCCATACCCACTCACAACGTAGTCCGCATGTGGTTCATTCTGAAGAATTGACTCAGGATTAAAAGTCGCATGCGGACCGCCGTACACAATGTTGACCTGGGGATCGACGCCTTTGACAATCGAAGAAATTTTTGACGCTTCAGCAACGGGCGTCCCACTCAACACAGAAATCCCAACAAGAAGGGTTTCAGCGTCGATTAGTGCTCGTAGTTCTTCCTCCCATCCACGCGGATTCAACCGACAGTCATAAATGGTAATAGGCTCCCCATCTTTGACTAGACTCGCGGACGTATAGAGCAAGCCGAGCGGAATGTGGCGAACAAAAGCCCCCGAACTGCCCTGCTGGGGCTGTACAAGAAGAATCTTATTTCTCATTCCGAAATGACTAAAAAGTTCGGCCTTCTATAGTACAGTAGCCGCCGTACGCTGCCAAATGGTGGCATCTATCTGAACATAAGGTGTTTTAGCGTCAGTGCTTAAAATAATTCGTAAATTTCTTGTTTAGAACAATAGAACGTCAGGTATCGAGCTCCTCCGTCCGCATTTGAAGCATTGACACTGGAACGGACGGCACGAACATTGCCTAAACGGCTCGTTGGTCGCCATATAACTACAAACTCTCATGCAAGCAACCTTAACCGACAGCGACCCCCATCGTCCGTCCGTGCTGATCACCGGCTGTAACGGTTACGTCGGCCGTAATCTCATTAGAGCCTTAGAAGGCACGGTCAACTTCATCGGGGTTGACTGCGTGTCAGGTGACAATGAATCGGAAGTTCTTGATCTTCGAGACGCGACCTCATACTCCCAATTAGACAAACACACCTTCGATTACGTCTTGCACTGCGCATGGGACCAAATCTCTCAAAATATCTACGAGAACAATATGCAGTGCGCTCGCAACCTCTTCAACTATCTGCGCCACAAGGTGCCACGGGGATTTATTTTTATTAGTAGTTCTTTCGCGGCAACAACCACCGGTATCCAGTACACACGGTCAAAGGTCGCGTTCGAAAACATGTTGTTTGAATCCGGTATACCGTTCGTAATTATCAGGCCAGACATGCTGTATTCCGCTGACGAAAAGAAAATGCAAGAGCAACGTAGTTATATGCGCAAAGGGTTCGCTGTTTGCATTGGAAATGGGCAGTCGCTTCGCAGCCCAACGCACATCAATGACCTAGTAGAATTGGTACATCGCATTATTACAGCCAAACAATTTACGAATAAAGTGTATGAAATAGGGTCGCCGACTCCGTATTCGCAAGAGCAAATCCTCAAGATCGTGGCGACATCAATCGATCGAAAACCTGTTATCCTGAAAATTCCAGCATTTGTGGCACAACTACTGTTTCACGCCACAAAGAAGGTCGACCCAGAACAAGCCCGAACAATCGGCTATGACCGAGTTGCCGATTTACGCGCCTTGCGCGAAGACTTCAACTTACACCCAAGGGATTTCAGTACGGGCGTGACTCAGTAACGTGGCGAACGAACGATTATTGATTCTTGGCGGCAATAGCTTTCTTGGCCTCCACTTGACACGTGACCTCGCCGGTAAATACGACACGACGCCAACCTATTTAACCAACAAGCCATCAGGCTTTAACTTTGCACGTTGCAATCTATTATCAAGACCCGACTTGCACGGCCTCGGACAATTCGACTGCGTCATTCAATACTCATCCATCATTGCGGGCCGTAATAAGAAACAACACAACCGTGAGATGGTTCGTAATGCCGTCGAGTACGCAAATAGAACGCAGGCCAGATACATCTATATCTCCAGCTCTCAGGTTAATTTCACAATTGATTCAGAGTACCGTCAATCAAAGATTGAAGCAGAGCGCCTCATCCAAGAACACTGTGCGAACTTCGTCATTATCAGACCTTCTGCGCCATACGGTTCCCCTTTGCCATTTGCCTTCACACGCCAGCAACCGTTTCATGTACTTGCCAACCTCGTATCACGCTTTCCAGTGGTCCCAGTAATCGGGAACGGTCAGTATTTACGACAACCAGTCCATGTCTCAAACTTGAATGCGTTAGTCGAGAAGTGTCTTACGGCACCGGTTCAGAACAGAGTCTATGAAATCGGAGGCCCCAAACAACTAACCTTTAACGCAATCATTGACATCATTTCCATGACACGTTCGAAACACACGTTTAAGTTACACCTTCCGAAATTTATCTTCCAAATCGCCTCGTACATGACTAATTTCATTGATGCAGAACTCGTCAATGCCGTAAGTTCAGATGAACAATCTGACAATGAGTCGTGGCGCGAATTAGGCGATCTCGATCTCATCCCCTTCGAGCAAGGAGTCACTGATCTATTTGGATAGTCCAACATACTATTTACTCTACTGAGAGCGCGACATGCCCCACGTATCGCAATAAAGACGAATGCCATCCGATAGTGACCGAACGACCCGCTCACGCGTTGCCGCCAGCCATCACCCGCTCACCTTTATAACTGTGGCGGCCGCGCTCTTTGCAGCACTGCTGATTATGGTCAAAGGGTTCGCCGGATTGTTCTCGGCCACCGTCATTATCGGCAGCACACTCACAATGTTTTATGGCTGTCGCCTCGTCTTTCGAAACGCCATTGTTTCTATTTTTTCGATTCTTCTTCTAGTAACCAGCTTATCCCTAGGCCCTCACGAACTCCACGTACCTCTCAGTATCTTTGTTGTCATCAGTAACCTCATTGTCATCGCCGTAAAGAGACAGGCATGGCAAGGACTTCTCGCATCCGACTGTCAGCAATTACAACGGTTACACCGACTAGACATCGTCACCGGATTCGTCATTCTGTTTCTAAGTCTCTTTTTGGGGCAATCGTCTCCGACAGGATTTGAATCAGAAGACGTCCTGCACCCCATCACACCGATTGCATTGGGTCACTCGTATTCCCTCTCGCTATTCACAGCGCCAGATTTATCGTATGCCGGCAAAGAAATGCGGTACACATTTCTGTTTGAGCAAGTCCCACAGTATTTATCCAATGTCTTAGGTCGATCAGTCCTGACCGTGGCGTCATTCGAACTCATCTTTTCCCTAACAGTTCTCTCCTTTCTTCTACTCTGTGCATTTGCACGAAAGCATTCGCCAACTCCCACCCCACTGCTGATCATTTTCTTTTTTCCGGTGTATCTCTCTCGCTTTACTAACCCTGAAATCCTATACAGTCGAACAGTTGCGTTCACTGGTTCGTACTTCGCTGCCACAATATTGATCGTGTGCGCTATCACCTTTCTTATCGAAAAACGATTCACGCTGCTGTATCTGGCGGCAACCGCCTTACTACTCATAAAAAGTTTGTATTTTGTAACCTTGATGGGGGGCGTGTTTCTTTACCTCATCAGAAAGCAAGAATTCACCAAACTCCTACTGTTTTTTGGCGCCATCATTCCGACATTTGGCGGCATGCTCTACTTGTTTCTTTCCGGCGCGGGCAGTGATGCTCATTGGATGTTATTTCCGCAATTTATTTACGAACGCGCGCCTGGGATCTTTTTCGGCACCTTTGAGTATGACCGTCTCCGATGGATATGCGCCTGGGCACCTTTGATGATGCTCTACAGCGCGTCTGTGGTGTATTTATCAAAGACCTCAACGGACAATTGCTTAGCCCTATCTTCAGTGGCTTTATCTGGGTTTCTTGGCATGCTGTTAGTCACTGAGCCGACAAGCTTGTCGGCTCGATTTTTTTATCTTGCAGCCACCATTCCAATGACGCTGACGTTTTATCACTGGCTACACGAGCATTACTTACGGTCGCTGTCCACAACGGTCCTGAGTTCACTTCCTATTGTGTTGTATGCGATGTGGTTGTTCGCACTCATTCTCGATCTGTTCAATATCCCGCGGCAGGATACACTCATAAATCTCTTTGTGATGGCCGGGATTCTCGGAGTCTACGGCCTGCATCGAATGAACATTAATGCACGGCCTGTCGTCTGGTATTCAGTATGTGCCATTGCGGTGCTGACGTTAGGCAACCAAATTACTCAGAATGCCTTACTTGCGAAGACGTCACAACACCTTGTTTACGGAGCGAACACCGAAGATCACGACCCATCTATCCGACGTTACTCAAATCATTTGATTGAAGGTTACTCCTGGCTGAATGAAAACACCTCTGTAGACAGCGTAATCCTCTTCGGGAATCACTATGAAGAACGCGCGACGGGATTTATTCGGTCAGCACTGAGCGGTCGACAAATGTATTGTGAAATGAGCAAATACCGAGGCCTAGGCATGCAAGATGACTACGCATTTCGATATGCAAGTTCGATCTACTTTTATTCTGCATTCGTCCAACCCAGTCACATATCTGCACCTCTGTTAGCACGTATCCAAGATGAAAACTTTGTTTTTGGTGGCTCGGTGTATTTTTCAGATGCCATGAGCCGAGAACAGCATCACACACTTAAGGGGAAAGCAGTTTATTACCTCAGTGGCGGTCGTGACTGGTCATGGATCAATATCCCGGCGAAACTCGACAGAAAAATCAAGCAACAATGGATTGACTATGAACAAATGAATTCGAATCAACAGCAAGTGTGGGGCCGCAACTTCTTAGACAGTGAAAATATCTCACATATCGTGCTTGAAAACGGCGACCAACCAAGCCAGTTTCTTCAGACACTCGCCCAAACCGTATTTACGAATGACGAAATAACGATCTTGCGAATTCAAAAATCCAATTTGCCGTAAGCATCTACGATGGCATCCATCGGCACAGCAACTGCAATGACTCAACTTACCTCGCATCTGGCGGCATCAATGGCACTACTGGTGTTGAATTCTATAGCCGCTAGCGCACAGCCCGATACTATCCAAGAATTGGAGGCAATGGCAAAACAGGGTGATACCGACGCACAGTACAATCTCGGGGTCCGCTACCGGCAAGGGCACGGCGTGGAACCCGATAATGTAGAAGCAGCCAAATGGTTTCGATTGGCCGCTGCCGAAGGGCTTGGCGAAGCCCAAAACAATCTCGCCATCCTTCACATGACCGGGTCCGGTGTCCGACGAGACTTTACAGAAGCCGTGCGACTATTTCGATTAGCAGCGGAACAAGGTCTTCCCGATGCACAAACATCCCTCGGTTACATGTATTTTACCGGGAACGGTGTCGTAAAGAACGAAACGGAAGCCGTCCGCTGGTATCAACTTGCCGCTGACCAAGGGCTTGCGCAAGCCCAGTTCAACCTCGGCTACGCGTATGATGTTGGCCGAGGCGTACCGGCAGATCATGCAAGATCATTTGACTGGTATCTGTTAGCGGCCGAACAGGGCATCACCAGTGCGCAGTACAATCTTGGCCTCATGTACAACGAAGGCAAAGGTGTAGCACAAAACCCTGTGAAGGCGCACTTGTGGTTTAGTCTGGCCGCTGCACGAAGCAATAATGAAGCACGTGACCGCGCGATTAAGCACCGCGACGCCGCCTACGAAGAACTTAGCGTCGAAGAGCGCGCCGAGAGCCAACGCCTTACGCGAGAATGGAACCAAGCCCACCCGCGCTGGGCTACGGTCGGCCCAAAGCCGAGGCGGTAAACATCGAGCCAATATTTCCGAGTGGCTTATTACTCTAGAGGCGTTCCTCGAATAACGGATGTCACCACATTACGCGATAAAACAGCCTCTAGCCTCGGTCTATTTTTTCTTCGGTGCTCGCGCAACCCTAGGCGTACGTTTTACTTTTTCTCTAGCCTGTCGTCGGGTAGATACTTTCGTGGCTCGACCGATTCCAGACACCGGCTCGTCGTCAAACAAACCTTTTTTTTGAGAGTCGTTTGCCGACAATAATTCAAGGATCGCTCGGAGCCCCTTCTTCGCTAGAGCTATCCGCTCCCGCGCTTCAACCCCAAGAGATTCATTGACAGCGTCGACGCTGTCGTCGACTTCAACACTGACATCCAGTTTTCGACGTGCTGCGCCAAGCGTGAGGCCCTCCTCGTATAATAGACGTTTGATCTCAAGGACCGTCTCGACATCAGCACGCCGATACACGCGCGCATCACCTTTCGACTTTCCAAGCGACGGAAACTCTGCCTCCCACGACTTAAGTACATACGGCTGGACTTCGGCAATTGAACACACCTCGCTCGCTTTAAAGACCGACCGCTCTGGAATCTCAATCGCCATTAGTGTCTGGACCGTATAACCATTCAGGCTCGCGCGAGTATATCAGTCAGTCAATTCCTTGTTCCGCGAAACGTCATGAACGACGACCGCGCCTCGGCTGAATTCGGCGGGCACGAGCTTTTAGCCAAATCGGAGATCCTTCAAAACCAAATGCTCTCCGTAACTGATTTCGAAGAAATCGCTGGTACGAAAAATGAAACCGTGTTTCTATATTGGTAAAGAACACAAATGTCGGGGGCCGAGATGATACTTGCGTCGCATACAAGATCTTTACCTCTTTTCGCCCACGACTATGCGGTTGATGTCGCGCTGTTGCCTTCATGACCATCCGGTTGAGTTCAGCCGTTGACACATGTCTCGAACGCGCTTCAATGACTTTCACGCTTCTAGTAAAGACCTGCTGCGTACGTTCCCCTGTGAGTGCGGAAATATGAAGAATCGGTGCAAAATCCGCAAATTTCAAATTGTCTCGAAGATCCGCATCGAACGTCTTGACATAATCGGGACCCTCCTTTTTTACGAGGTCCCATTTATTTACCGCGATTATGATTCCACAGCCCGCTCGCTCCGCCTCACCAGCGATAGCGGCATCCTGCTTCGTCACCCCGGCAGTTGCATCAATAAGCACGACAGCAACGTCTGCGCATTTCAGTGCACGGCGAGCAAGTAACGTACTCACCGATTCGACTTGTCCTGCCTCAGCAACTTTTCCTGGCTTACGAATCCCGGCAGTATCGACCAATCTGATTCGTTGACCGTGCCATCCGATAACCGTGTCGATGGCATCCCGGGTAGTCCCCGCAAGTTCGCTCACCAGGACACGCTTTTCTCGCACTAATCGATTCACAAGAGATGACTTCCCAACATTGGGCCGCCCAACAATCGCCAAGTGGATCTCCGTACTATCCCCGGAAGACTTCGCCAACTCATTACTTAGCTTCGACCGAGTTTTTCTTTGTAGACGTCGACGACCTGGCAGTTTCGCTACGACCTCATCCAAAAGGTCACCAACACCCAAACCATGTTCAGCGGCAACGGTGACTATCGGAGAAATAGCAAGCCGCAAGAATTCGGTCGACCGATCCTTTAGTTTCGGATTATCAACCTTATTCACGGCTAACACTAATGGCACCCCAGACCGGCGCGCATGGGCCACCACTTCCTCGTCAGCTGGCACTAACCCATCCTGCCCATCAACCAATATGACGAGTACTGCTGCTGACTCAATTTCTCTCAAACCATGTTTGGCCACTTCTTCTTGCAAGGGGTCACTACTCGCGCCAAACAGCCCCCCCGTATCAACTAGCTCAAATTCGCTACCAAGCCATTCAACAGGCCGTCGAAGGGTATCTCGTGTAGTACCTGCCACAGGAGTCACGATCGCCGAACGGGCACCTGAGACCCGATTAAATAGGGTCGACTTTCCGACGTTAGGACGACCGATCAAGACGACACGGTTCCCTTGAGTGTGACGAGCTTCCATCATTACCATTTCACAGTCTAGTGTACCGCTCCCTTGACAGCCGTAAATTACAGTATCTATGATGTTTATACATACCGAGGAGCCGTATACTCATGATTAAAGTCGACATTGTCAATGAAGTGTCGAAGGCCGCGGACATCACAAAAGTGAAATCCGAAGTTGCTGTTGATGCGGTATTTGATGCCATGCGAATGTCGATGCAACGCGGTGAACGCATTGAGCTCCGTGGATTTGGTGTGTTTCAAGTAAAGCCCCGTAAACGGGGTATCGGTCGCAACCCACGAACAGGCAAGGAAGTACGAATCCCGCCTGGTCGAACCATTCGATTTAAACCTGGTAAAGACCTCCAGAATATCGACGGCTAACCAAACCAACAGTAGTCGTCTTGCCACAAGAAACTAATAATTCTCTCGTTTCGCCTTCGCCGACGACGTTAGCAATAAACCCCATTGCGAACTCTGATCAGATCGACAACCAGGCATCAATACCTCAAACACAGCAACGTCGGGAACGCACGTGGCTCCACCTCGCACTTTTTCTCGCGACCGTCCTAACAACCATGTTTTGGGGTCGTATGCACTATGCGGGATTCTTAGCAAATTTTTCATCGTCCAACTTACCAGAGGTAGCTTGGATCCACGGTGCTTGGTATAGCTGGACGATATTAGCCATCCTCGGCACGCACGAACTAGGACACTATTACGCCTGTCAGTATTACAAGATCGACGCATCACCACCATTTTTCCTGCCCGCTCCTATCTTGACAGGAACATTCGGTGCGGTAATCAGGATTCGGAGGCGTATCCCAACTAAGGCAATACTCTTCGATGTCGGTGTGGCTGGACCAATCGCTGGATTTGTAGTCGCCGTCCCCTCACTCTTTCTTGGTCTCTGGCTATCCAGAATTACAGAACTACCTAGCGGCGACACAGGTTTCATCACTCTTGGTGAACCACTGCTGTTTCAAGCAGCAGCTTGGTTGGTCTGGGGCACTACACCGGAAGGCTATTCGATCAACCTCCACCCCATGGGATTTGCAGCATGGTTCGGACTAATAGCGACCGCGCTCAACTTATTTCCAATCGCCCAACTCGATGGAGGCCATATTTCATACGCCGCATTCGGTCGAAGATCCACCGTCGTAACCGTCGTCAGTCTAGTGGCTTTACTTGGCCTTGGCTTTGTCACTCCAAGCTGGTTTGTTCTCACCTCTTTTCTCGTCATAATGATAGTCGTGAGCGGTGGCTTGAGACATCCGCCCACCCTTGATGAGCATGTACCGTTGGACCGTACTCGGCGCTGGATTGCAGTGGTTGCAGCCATTATCTTCGCACTTTGTTTCACGCCGACACCAGTTGATATCGGGGGATTAACTGATATCCCGTAACGAGAGCGGTCATAACATGCTGACAGGATCAACATCGACCGTGACTTTTTTCCGCAGCGTCGGCTGTTCCGCCAGCGCCGACTGAACTGCCTCCCTCATTACCCGGCGATTGACTCCTTTCAAAAACAACTGCACACGGTGCTGCCCACGGATCTTGGAAATCGGTGCCACTGCTGGCCCTAAGACCTCAAAGAATTTTCCAAGCGAACGAAGAGGCCGAGCTAAGTGCTTCGCATCACTCATTGCCTGATTGAACGAACGTCCTCGAATAATGATATTTATGATCGACAACGTGGGGGGATACCGTAGTGCTTTCCGAAAACGTAGCTCTTCTTCAAAAAATGGCTCGTACGCCTGCTGACAGGCAAAACCGATGCTGTAATGGTCTGGATAATAAGACTGAATAATTGCCTGTCCTCGGAGGTCTCCCCGACCTGCTCGGCCAGCAACCTGTGTGAGAAGTTGAAATGTCCGTTCACCGGCTCGAAAATCAGCGACGGTTAGCCCCATATCGGCCGAAACAACACCAACAAGTGTGACCTTCGGAAAATCATGTCCCTTCGCAATCATTTGGGTTCCAACCAGTACTTGAATTTTTCCTTCGCGAAACCGTGCCAATAGCGAAGCGCCGGACCCACGACGACGCACAGCATCCCGGTCTAGCCTCTCAACTGATACGCCAGGCAATATTTCTGCTATCTCGCTCTCCACTCTTTCCGTCCCAAAACCCAGCGACTCCAAGTAAGGCCCGGCGCAATACGAACAGGTCTCTGGACGAGCTGTTGAATAATCGCAATAGTGGCAGCGAGCACGATTCGTAGAGCGATGCAGTGTCAGCGTGACACTGCAATTTGGACATTCCAACGCTTGTCCGCACTGCCGGCATAACATCGCCGTGGCGTATCCTCGCCGATTAAGCAACACCAAAGCCTGGTTACCGTGTTCAGCGGTAGACTCTAACGCCGAGCGCAATGCTCGACTTACGACAACCTCTGTACCCATCACAGCTGTTTCTTGGCGCATGTCAACAACCGTAACGTCAGGAAGAGAACGCTGATGAACGCGCTCGTTCATCACAACAAGCTGATAACGTCCCGTCCGGGTATTCTCGTAACTCTCCAAAGACGGCGTCGCCGATCCCAAAACCACCAGTGCGCCGGCCTGTTGGGCCCGTACTATCGCCACGCTCCGCGCATGATATCGAGGGAGTTCCTCCTGTTTGTAGGAGCCGTCATGCTCCTCATCCACAATAATCAGTCCCAAGTTCTCCAGTGGGGCAAACACTGCTGATCTGGTACCGACCACAATGTGCACTTCCCCTCGACGAATCCGATGCCATTGATCGTGACGTTCCCCATCCGATAATCCGCTGTGCTGTACGGCCACCCGGCGACCGAACACCTCATAAAACGTCGCCACCATCGCCGGCGTCAGTGCAATCTCTGGTACAAGCATCAACGCACTACGACCGGCCGACGCCATAGACCGAACTAGTCTTAGATAAACTTCCGTTTTCCCACTCCCTGTTACACCATGCAACAGTGCCACCTGAAATGCATTCTTGGCACTAAACAACATCAACCGTTCTACCGCCTCGCGTTGCTGAGCAGTTAACACTCGATTGTTCTCTGAAACGATTCGCGCAGACGGCATGACAGACTCTCGCCCAAATGGATCTCGTTCGACCTTTACGGAGCGTACCCGCACGAAGCCTCTTTCTCGAAGTCGGTTGATAGAGTCGATACCGACCCCTTCACTTCTAAGCGTCGACAATGGAATCTCATCCGACGCCTGTTGCAACCGACTGAGTGCAAGCCGCTGCCGCGGTCCGAGTCCTTCTGGTAATTCACCAAAACACACATCTCGACCGAGATCAGAAAGTTCGGCGACCTTCATAAATTTGAAGGCTGACGTATTTCTCGATCTCCGTGCAGTCATCGCAAATGGTGGCATTGCCGCAGCAATCACTTCACCAACACCGCACGCAAAGTACTCTCCCACCCAAGCAGCAAGATCCAAAATGCTCTGTGGAAGGTATGCCTCGTCATCGAGCAGTTCGATAAGTTCACGAACCCCTCCTTTATTTTTAGATGCAAGCTTTCCCGCATCGGGGGGTACGTCGTGACTCAACAAATCATTCTGAACTACGCAGCCTACGACGGTTCGATGCCCAAGCGGAACAACTACGCGAGCCCCAACGGCAGGCACGCCGATTTCCTCAGGCACTCGATAGGTCAGCACCGGCAGAAACGGTACCGGAACAGCGACTGTTACTTCTCTGCCCACAATTCGTAGGTCCTACAGGATGGCAACAAACTGGAATACAGACTACACAAAGACAACCTAGTCTCCACGGAGAATGGCACGAACCTGCTTCATATCCTGCCAAACATATTTCTTCTTATCCGGACTACGTAAGAGATATGCAGGGTGAAATGTTGGAATCAGTATTGTGCCTCTGTAACTATATTGTTGCCCACGAAGCCTTGAAATAGGTGTCCTCTCATCGCGAAGGAGTGTCCGTACCGCAAATGCCCCGAGAGCAACAATCACTCGAGGTTGGATCGCATCAATCTGAGAAAAAAGAAACGGTTCACATGTGTCCACTTCATCCGGTTCTGGATTTCGATTCTGTGGAGGACGACACTTTATGACATTAGCGATATATACGTCATCACGAGTTAAGTCGATTGCTTCAATAATTTTCGTGAGTAGTTGGCCAGCACGCCCAACAAACGGTTCCCCTTTCAGGTCTTCATCTCGACCTGGAGCTTCACCCACAAACATAAGATCAGCATTCTGGTTTCCGGCTCCAAACACCAAATTCGTCCGCCCTGAATGCAGCTTGCACCGAGTGCACTCACCAATCTCCTCACGAACCTGACTTAGTTCAACTTTAGGATTCATTCGCCGAGCAGAGGATGCTCCAGCGGTTCGCCACACGCCATCCCGACTCACGCCGTCGACACCAAGTTCTCGGAAAAACTGAACGTGCGCCTCGAGATGTTCGCGGTCCACCACAGAACACTACACCGGGCTGACGGCGCGATGCTCCTGAATGCGAGATTCAATTCGATCGAAAATCACACGAGCAAGCTCACGCTTAGATAGCTGTGTGAGCGGTTCAACATTCTCAAGCGTCACCAGTGTCGCAACATTCGTATCGATTTCAAATCCTGCTCCGGCTTGAGTTACATCGTTAGCGACCACCATATCTATCCGTTTACTTCGCAATTTCTCGGAGGCAGCCGAAACAAGATCTTCCGTCTCCGCCGCAAACCCAACGAGGAACGGCGCAGGCGATTGCCCACGAGACTCGCCAAGACCAGCAAGAATATCTGGTGTCTTTCGTAAGCGTAGGATCAGTTCGTCATCAATTTTTTTTATCTTTGCCTTACTCGCTCGATCGCCACTCGCATAATCAGCCACTGCCGCAGCCATGACGACCACGTCGACAGGCTCACGACTCGTCGCCTCCATCACTGCTCGGTGCATCTCAACTGCAGTTCGCACGGAAGTCACCTCTGCTCCAACAGGTGGATCTAATACTGTTGGACCTGTTACCAATAGCACTCGCGCGCCACGATCTGCTGCTTCCGCGGCAATAGCAAACCCCATGCGCCCACTTGATCGGTTACCAATGTAACGAACGGGATCAATATCTTCATAGGTTGGCCCCGCCGTCACCAACACAATTCGCCCCGTCCAATCCCTACCCTGTCGAAGACATTCTCCGACTGCAGAAACAATTACATCGGATTCTGCGAGTCGACCCTTTCCGATCCAACCGCACGCAAGGTAGCCATCATCCGGATCAATAAAGGAAACACCTCTTCCTGACAAGACGCGACAGTTTGCTTGAACCGCAGCATTTTCATACATATTGGTATTCATCGCTGGTGCAACCAACACAGGGGCTTTCGTCGCCAGAAATAGTGACGACAATAAGTCATCCGCGATTCCATGAGAAAACTTGCCAATCACATTCGCCGTTGCTGGAGCAACAAGCAACACGTCAATCGAAGACGCAAGCGCAATATGGTCGATGTCCGTATTAACACCGGGTTCGTACTGATCCGTCAAAACGCGCCGTCGTGTAATTGCCTCAAACGTCAACGGACCAATAAATTTTTGAGCATTCGTAGTCATTACAACAACGACTTCATGCCCCTGTTGCTGTAACTGACGAACTATTTCCACGGACTTGTAAGCACTAATACCGCCGGTTACACCAAGTGCAATCAATGCCATTCTTTTTCTCTGACTACGCTTCGAACGTCTTTGCTATCTGCGTCGCATATACCCGCATAGCTTTGGATTTTGATCGTTCCGCCATAACAATATTACAGAGGGTAACGACACAACGCTCAATATCATCATTGACAACAATGTAGTCATAATCCTGACTCATGGCGACCTCAGCCTTGGCCGTTACGAGTCGTCGCTCTAATTCATCCGAACTTATCTCAGATTGACTCCGCTGAAATAATCGCTCTTGCAAAGCTGAGTAAGATGGTGGCAGCAAAAATATCGATATGACGTTGGTTGGATGCTGCCGAACCTGTCGAGCACCCTGTACATCGATGACCAACACGACATCCTGGCCTGCCGTCAACTGAGCTTCCGTGTCCGCCGTACTAGTACCGTAGAGGTTCCCAAATACATCCGCCCATTCAATGAATGCGCCTTCTGACACCATTTGGCGAAAACGGGCCTCGTCAACGAAATTGTAATCGATGCCATTTTGCTCGCCGGACCGTGGTAACCGAGAGGTGTACGAACGCGAACGCCTAATGTTAGGTAGCCGTTCAATGAGTTTTTGTACCACAGTCGTCTTGCCTGTGCCAGATGGTGCCGACAAAACCAACAAACGACCACGACCAACCGTCTCCGATGCTACCACCAACGCTCCATTCTTATCTTATTGCTTCCATGAACACATTACTCAACGTTTTGAACCTGCTCCCGAAGTTTTTCCAATTCAGACTTAGCAGAAACAATAAGTTTTGATGTTTCAGAGCCCATTGCCTTCGAACCTATTGTGTTCACTTCTCTGTTCATTTCTTGCAACAAAAAATCTAACTTTCGCCCACATGGCGACTCATCTTCAACCAATTCTCCCCAATGCTTAATATGTGCACCAAGTCGCGTAAGCTCTTCATGAATATCCGCACGCGCCACAAAGCGTACAATTTCTTGAGCGACAGCAGCTTCATCTGTTTCGAGCTGGGCCAATTCACCAACACGTTGACTCAGTCTTTCACGGAAAGCATCGTCACTCTCACTCGCACTATGCTCAATATTCTTCACTAAACCATTCAGGACCGTAATTCTGTCACTCAAATCAGCCCGAAGAAATTCTCCTTCCTTCAAACGCATCTCATTCAACGCCATAACCGCCTCTTCCACATTTCGAATGACTTCCTGTTCAGCATGCGAAATCTCTTCACCCTGGCGAGTAGACTCAGAAATAGTTACAACCTGGGGAAAACGTAGTAAATCGCCGACCGCCCATTTGCCAGTCACGGCATCCACAACATCTCGCCGCTTCGCTGCAGCAACGAGCGCCCGCACCAAGGTGTCGTCCACGTTAACAGAGACTTCCGGACGCGCCTTAAATTCAACACTGATTGTCAGATCTATTCGACCCCGAGCCAATTGCTGCTGAACTAACTCCCGAAGATTATTCTCAAACGCCTGCAGTACTTGTGGGGCACGAATCTGTATATCCAGATAACGATGATTTACACTCCGCGCCGTCACTCCGACGACAACCACGTCAGTCTCATGGGAAACAGAGGCAAATCCCGTCATTGATCTAATCAACGTACCGCCTCCTTGTCCTTTGTAATCCTGGCATCATTGGTACACTTTAAAACAGTCTTATTCTGGATGACATCCAACTTCACAGGTCACTCTGCCCTGTTTCAGTAGACCCAAATAGCTGCATTGCATAAAGCCTTGCATATTGACTGTTCGGGTTGGCGAGTAACTCATCATGCCGTCCAATTTCACATACGCGTCCCTCATCAAGCACGATGATTGCGTCGGCACGACGTACTGTCGATAAGCGATGAGCAATAACAAAGGATGTTCGGTTAAGTAGGAGCTTAGTCAATGCATCCTGAACAAGAAGTTCAGACTCCGCATCCAGCGACGATGTTGCTTCGTCAAGAATCAAAATTGGAGAATCCTTGAGTAGCGCACGGGCAATGGCGATCCGTTGCCGCTGACCTCCAGAGAGTCGTTGCCCGCGTTCTCCAATCATTGTGTCGTATCCAGATGACAGTCGAACAATGAATTCATGGGCATGAGCCGCTCTCGCAGCGGTTTCAATCCTACCTCGATCTGAATTTGGCAACGCATAAGCAATATTGTTCGCTATCGTGTCATCGAATAGAACAGTGTCTTGTGTCACAATCCCGATCTGCGCGCGTAGGGAGGACAACGTCACATCACGAATATCGACACCGTCGACTAATATTTCGCCTCCACTCACATCATAAAATCTGGGTACCAAGTTGACCAAGGTTGTCTTACCGGCTCCGCTCAATCCGACAATCGCGACTACCTGACCTGCCCGGACCTCAAACGAAAGATCCCGCAAAACTACATCCGCAGGCGAATCAGCATAAGAAAAACCAACGTTCTGGAAAACAATGTCATTTCGAAGCGGTAACATTGGTTTCGCCTGTGACCGGTCATGGACCTCGCTATGTGTGTCCAGCATTTCAAACACTCGCTCGGATGCCGCGATCGCCTGTTGAATATTGGCGTTTACTCGACTTAATTTCTTTACGGGGCCATACATCATCAATAGCGCCCCTACAAAGGCAGTGAAATCGCCGGCAGTCATATCGCCCGTGCCAATTCGACTCATGCCGTACCACAAGACAGCCGCAACCGCGAGTGCACCTAGCCACTCCATTAAAGGCGGCAGCACCGACAAAGTACTTGTCACTTTCATCGTGATGCGATAGAGCCTGTCCGAAGCTCTAATAAAACGATCATGCTCAAATCGTTCTGCAGAAAATGCTTTCACAATACGATGCCCACTAAACGCTTCAGCTGTAATATGCGACAAGTGCTCCATTTCCTCTTGAGTGCGCCGAGTGGTCCGCCGCACACGTCGCCCAAGCCGAATCAACGGATAAACTACCAACGGGGCACAAACAATAGAGACTAAGGCGAGGCGCGGATCGATAAAAACCAGTAACCCTGCCAGGACAATCACCGTAATTGATTCCCGAAGAAGATCACCTAGAGTCTCGGACACCACCTGCTGAATCCGGGTAATGTCATTCATCATCCTCGACATTAGGGCACCGGTCGTTTGCTGAGAAAAGAAACCCGCAGATTGGCCGAGAATATGACCAAATAGTCCATCCCTAAGGTCGCGAACCAGGCGTTGACCAACATCGGTCATCAAATAAGTCGAAAAATACGCCCCGAGTCCCTTCGCAAGACTAAAACCAACTATCGCAGTAACAACCGTTATGAACTGAGACCGATCAGGAATTACAGCCAACAATAAATCATCAAAAATAGGCTTAAACAGGTAGACCAACCCACCGGAAGCTGCGGCATAGACCATCATTGCCCCTACGGCAATGCTGAACCGTGTGCGATGAGGTAATGCGTAACCTGAGAGGCGAAGTATGGGGTTCACCCCTTACCTCCCGATTGAATAGTACGTAAATCCTTCGGACCTTATGTGTTCGACATCAAACACGTTTCGGCCATCGAAGATCACAGCGTGTCGCATTAGCGAACGCATCCGCGCAAAATCAGGCTCTCTAAATTCATTCCATTCCGTCAACACGGCGAGCCCATCAGCCCCTTTCACCGCATCATAACTATGCGGTGCGTAAACAATCTTATCCCCAAAAATCCGCCGCGCGGTTGCTTCAGCTTCAGGATCATAAGCTTGCACTTTCGCACCTTTACTTAAGAGCGTTTCGATTATCACTACAGCTGGAGCCTCACGCATATCATCAGTACGTGGCTTAAATGACAAGCCCCAAATCCCGATTGTCTTGCCACTAAATGAATGAAAGTGCCGTTGCATCTTCTCAACAAGACGTAATTTTTGGCTCTCATTGACAGATTCGACGGATTCAAGGATTCGGCTACGATACCCTTCGTCTCTAGAAAATTTAATCAAAGCCTTCACATCTTTAGGAAAACAGCTTCCCCCATAGCCAATCCCTGGGAAAAGAAATGACGGACCGATGCGACGATCTGAGGCCATCGCCCGTCTGACCTTATCAACGTCAGCGCCGAACAATTCACACACGTTAGCAATCTCATTCATAAACGAGACACGCGTCGCCAACATAGCATTAGACGCATACTTGCAAAGCTCGGCACTTGCACAATCCATCAACTGAATCGGAGCACCGGTTCGAGTAAAGGGGGCATACAGTGCCTGCATCAGTTCTGCCGATCGAGGATCCTCAGCCCCAATCACTACACGGTCAGGTCTCATGAAATCATCGATGGCTGCCCCCTGCTTCAAAAATTCAGGATTACTCACAACGCTAAACGGATGTGTCGTTTCACGACGAATCACTTCACGTAATCGTGCTGATGTACCAACAGGAACAGTACTCTTGGTAACTATCACCTTGTACCCGTTCATCGCGTGAGCTAAGTCCTTCGCAACAGCAATAACGTATTTCAAGTCCGCTGAACCGTCTTCGCCTTCAGGTGTCCCTACAGCGATAAAAATCACCTGCGCATCTTTGACTGATCTATTCAATGAGGTCGAAAACCGGAGCCTTTGCTCCTCTTGATTCCGAACAACCAATTCAGTTAACCCCGGCTCATAAATGGGAATCTTCCCCCGTTTCAGGCCACGAATCTTCTTAGCATCGTTATCTATGCACACTACGTCGTTGCCATTTTCGGCAAGACAAGCACCCACCACCAATCCGACATAGCCGGTTCCAACAACCGCAAGCTTCATCTCAGCAAATTCCTAGTTCGTGAGCTCAAAAATCCGTAAGGCTAACACGCATGGTACCATCGCGGCGAACGTGCGTGTATTGATTGACTATCGGCCGGCGCTACGTAACAGAACAGGAGTCGGTGAATTCGTCCATAATTTAGTCACAGCCCTCACTGAGACTAGTCCAAAGGGACACAACCAGTCTGAACTACTTGAAATAACGGCATTTAGCTCTTCGTGGAAAGATCGACTTCAACACAACGACGACCTACCAAAAAATATTCAAACAATTGATCGAAAGATACCGGTCAATCTACTGAATTTTGCCTGGCACCGCGCCAACTGGCCTCCGGTTGAATTATTGGCAGGAGACGGTTTCGATGTCGTTCACTCTCCTCACCCATTGTTACTCCCGACTCGTTCAGCGGCATCCGTCATAACGATTCACGACCTTGATTTCCTGGATCACAGCTACCGAACGAAAAGTGAAATTCGAAGAGACTACTCATCATTGGTCAAACAACATGCGAAAAAGGCTGATCAAGTTGTCGTCCCATCAAAATTTACCGCTACGGAAGTCGAACGCCGGCTTGGTGTTCCGGCAGAAATGATTTCACTTTGTTGGAATGGCGCACCTGACTGGACACCAAGACGTCAATTACCGAGCAATGGCCATCTACTCTTTGTCGGAACGCTATCAAATCGAAAAAATGTCACTGGCCTTCTCGACGCCTACGAGTTATTACTGTCCCACGGGCAAGATGTTCCTGATTTGGTGATGGTCGGTACAACATCAGATGAATTGCAATTGAGAACACGTCTAGAGCACCCTCCATTGGCTGGTCGTGTACGCTGTCCTGGATATGTGGATCGTGCAAGACTAAAAGCGCTTTATACGAACGCTCTGCTATTGGTCATGCCGTCGTTCGATGAAGGTTTTGGTCTTCCTGTCTTAGAAGCAATGACTATAGGTGTGCCTGTCGTAAGCTCAAATCGGGGAGCTCTGCCTGAGGTCTTAGGAAAAGCTGGGCTGTTCATTGATCCGCTGAACACAGCAAACATAGCAGAAACAATAAGTCGAATGCTGACTGACAACGCTCTAATGACTCAGTGTGTCGCCCGTGGTATCGAACAAGCAAAACTCTTCACATGGAAAGCATCTGCCCAGGCTCTAAGTATTGCGTACCAAAAAGCCATAGCCGTTCGCAATGCAAAGGCTTAGCGACAACACACAATCATGAGAATTGGAGTCGATGGCCGAGAACTATTTGGACAACCCACAGGTACCGGGCGCTACCTGGATAACTTGTGTCGCGAATGGACCCTACTGGGCTCAGATCATCAATACGAGATTATTGTCTACACACCCACCCTAGATCACTCCGAGTCCTTCCCTAGCCATGGCGATCCAGTAACTCACCGTATGCTTCCCGGAACCGGCAGTACCTTGTGGGAACAAACCACGCTTGCCGACCAAGTAAATGCCGATCATCTCGACATTTTTTTTGGCCCCAACTACTCACTCCCTTTAAGAACGAACGTCCCTAGTGTTGTAACACTGCACGATATCTCCTTTTTCTCACATCCTGAGTGGTTTAGTGTCCGAGAAGGTTTTCGGCGTCGTTGGCTTGCCCGCCAATCTATCGGAAAAGCAAAAGCAATCATCACTGTCTCTAACTTCTGCAAACAAGAACTTATTGATCATTTGAACGTAGACTCAACTTCTATCAACGTCGTCTATAACGGAGTCTCTTCAACACAACGAAATATCTTGGCGATATCTGATACCAAAGATCCGATTATTCTCTATGTTGGGGCTATTTTTAACCGGCGAAATCTACCAACCCTCATTTCTGCATTCGAACATATCGTTCGACAACTTCCGCAAGCACGACTCATAATCGTAGGCCCGAACAGAACCCGGCCTCACCAAGATTTCCTACAGTGCTCCCAACAGCACAAAATTTTTGAGCGTATTCAGTTTCTTTCGTATGTCGAAGAAACCGAATTAGCACAGCTATACCGCGATGCAGCCGTTTTTGCTTTTCTATCAGAGTACGAAGGCTTTGGCATGACTCCTCTAGAGGCGCTGTCTACGAATGTACCGGCTCTCGTCGGAGACACACCCGTCGCGCGCGAGGTATACAAAAACTCGGTGCTTTACGTACCACCTAGAAACATTGACTCCGTAGCGACCGGTCTAGTGGAATTACTCACCAACGGTAGCCTTCGGCGCACTCTACTTAATAATGCGAAGCCCATTCTCGCTAATCTCACTTGGGCACGCAGCGCACGAGAGACATTAGACGTGCTAACCAGAGCCGCTTCATCATAATGACTGCAGAGAGCACCGTTCGCTTAACTATCGTTGTCGTGAGCTACAACACCCGTAACGTACTAGCGAATTGCCTGGAAGCATTACATAAGGACCCGCCTGGCATTTCCCATCAAACCATCGTCGTTGATAATGCCTCAAACGACGGAACAATCGATTTAATTCAACAAAGATGGCCATCCGTCCAAATTATCCAAATGGGTTTCAATGCCGGATTTGCAGCAGCTAATAATGCGGCAATTCATGCCTCGCAAAGCGAACTAGTTTTGCTACTAAACAGCGACACCGTACCTACCTCAACCGGTATTGACAACCTCGTATCTGCACTAGACACATCCCCTGGTGTAAGCGCCGTTGGACCGAGGCTTATTAATTTACAGGGCCAAGTAGAATTATCTTTCGGGAGAATGATTTCCCCATGGAACGAGGCCCGGCAAAAACTACTTATATTTGGTACCACCAGCAGGCTACCTTTCTTCACAGGCTGGTTAAAACAAAAGACAAACACTAGCCATTACCCTGATTGGGTAAGTGGCGCCTGCATACTTGTGAAACGTAAGGCCGGCAATGCTGTCGAGTGGCTCGACGAGCGTTATTTTTTATACACCGAAGATGTAGATTTTTGCGCTGCACTTCGCGCGGCTGGTCACAAAATCCTGTTCACGCCAGATGCTGAAGTAGTTCATATTGGTGGCCAATCAGGCTCAAATGACCCGCTAAAAACTCGCCAGCTTTACCGAAAAAGCCATCTTGCTTTCTATGCTAAGCATCACCCCAAATGGCACGCAACGTTGCAGCGCCTGCTAAGTCTTCGGCGTCAACTTCCCCCCTCAGAATAATCAGACAAACGATCGTTCGTCGACACCTTCGTTATAGTTAGGTGTGCGTGTAGCAATTGATATTAGAAAATTGCACGACTACGGAATCGGGACATACGTTCGAAATCTTATTCGTGAATTGGCTCGACTCGACGATGCGACCGAATACGTTCTCCTCTGCAGAAAACCCGACCTCGAACAAGTTGAGTCTCTTGGAGTAAATTTTACTGGCGTCGTTCAATCTGCCTCAAATTACTCCGTAGCCGAGCAGGTCTCAATACCGACCAGCCTTTGGCGTACGGGCGCAACACTTTTCCACAGTCCTCACTACGTACTCCCACTACTAACACCTTGTCGATCCATAGTAACAATTCACGACTGTATCCACTTAAAGTTTCCACAATACCTACCAAATCGAATTGCCCACGCATATGCGTGGGCAAACCTGCGGACCGCGACACATCGGGCTCACAAAGTAATCACCGTGTCCGAGTTCTCAAAGAAAGATATAGTTCGCTATTTCGATATACCAGAAGACAAAATATCAGTTATACCCAATGCAATAGACGAGCGCTTTAAAGTGATGCCCCCCGAAAGCGAGATGGCACACCTACGTGCTCGGTATCAATTACCAAAACGCTTCATAATGTACGCTGGCAATATAAAACCCCATAAGAACATTGAGCGACTCATCGATGCTTTTGCTCTTGTTCATGTCCGTGGACTCGACGACGTTGGGCTCCTTATTACCGGAAGTGAGGTGTCGAAATACTCTGAACTTCGTCGAGCAGTGCACCGGTATGGATTACACAAGAACGTCCGGTTTCTTGGTTACCAGACCGAAACTAATTTGGCTGTCTTGTACCGACTTGCCAGCGTTTTTGTGATTCCCTCGCTTTACGAGGGTTTCGGCCTGTCACCGCTTGAGGCACTCGCGAGTGAAACACCCGTTGTAGCATCCAATATATCGTCACTGCCAGAAGTTTTAGGTAATGCAGCAATTCTCGTAAATCCATACGAGTCAAGTGCGATCGCGGACGGTATTGTGACCGCATTAGAGGATCAGGCCGTCATAAATGACCTAAAAGAAAAAGGACGTGTCCGTGTCAATCACTTTTCATGGAAACACTCCATTAAGCAGGTCAAACAAATCTATCAGGACGCAGGAGCCGAACACTGAGCATACAGCCGGCAGATTTAGGTAATCGTCGAGTGGCCGTAGTTCATGACTGGCTCACTGGTATGCGTGGCGGCGAAAGTGCGCTGGAGCATATTCTTAGGCTTGTACCAGATTCACAGTTATTTGCACTAATGCACACCAGCGGCACCGTCTCGGCTGAAATTGAATCCCATCAGCCCCGCCATACTTTTGTGCAGCACCTTCCCTTCTCTAAGACTCGTTACAGAAACTATTTACCCATTTTCCCTGCAGCGATTGAGCAGCTTGACCTTGACGATTACGACATTGTGATCAGCACCAGCCATTGCGCGGCAAAAGCAGCCATACCTGCGGGGAAAGCCAGGCACCTCTGCTACTGCTTCACGCCCATGCGTTACGCTTGGGACCAATTCGAAGCTTATTTTGGTGTTGAGCAAGTAGGCCGGTGGCAAAGTTTCCTCTACCGTAAGGCAATGGACCGACTCGCGAAATGGGACATGGCCACTGCAAGTCGGGTAGACCGCTATGTCGCTATTTCACAATATGTTGCGAGCCGAATTGACCGATACTATAATCGAGAAGCTGACGTTATATATCCACCCGTTGACACTAGCTTTTACTGTCCAGACGGGTCGAAGTCGAGAGGATATTTTGTTGTTGTATCGGCCTTGGTGCCTTATAAACGAGTCGACGTCGCAATTGACGCCTGTCGTCTTGCCGGAGTGGAACTTCGTGTGGTCGGGACAGGGCCAGAGGCTAAACGACTTCAGTCGCTTGCAACTTCAAACGTAACATTTATGTCACACCAGACAAAAGAAGAATTGAGAGAGCTTTACAGGGGGTCACAAGGCTTCTTGCTCACCGGCGAGGAAGATTTCGGCATCGCACCATTGGAGGCACAAGCCTGCGGGCGCCCCGTTATAGCACTCGGGCGCGGCGGAGCACTCGAGACAGTGGATGACGGTAGGACCGGTCTGCTTGTAGGGAGCGCTGACGCTCAGTCTTTCGCTGAAGCTATCCAACTAGCAACCCAGAAAGAATTCGAGCCTGAGCGCTTGCATGCGGCAGCTTCTCGTTTCTCGCCGACGGTGTTCTATAAGAATATGCGCACTGCTCTTGAAGCGCTGGTTGTCCACCATCCATGATCCGCCAAACACGCTTACTCATCACCGCATATATTTCGATCGACGTACTGCTAGGCATGGCGGCATTCACAATGGCGTACCTAGTCCGGTTCGAGACAGGATTTTTCCCGACTCCAAAAGGCCAGCCACCGTTTGAACAATACCTCACCTTAATGCCTTTTATTGCTCTTATTATCCCGATTTCTTTTCATCTTCAAGGCGTATACCGTCTCAAACGAAACAGAACTCGTGTCGACGACTTTTTTGGGGTCCTGGTTGGAACTCTGCTCACAGTAATGATCGGACTGTTGGGCACGCTCACAACACAGGTGTACTTTGCGTCTTCCGCAGCCAGAGCAATAGGCGCATACGAAGTGTCACGACTTGTATGGGCGCTATTTATTTGTTTTAACGTCGGTCTATGTTTCGCATCCCGAGATGTGGTGCGTACTATAATTCGCCGCCGTTTTAAGGCTGGCCAAGGCCTGCGAAGAGTTTTAATCGCTGGAACAGGCGACCTTGGTCGACACGTCGCAGATCGTTTTCTGAGACATGCGGAATTTGGTTACCAAATTATCGGTTTTATCGACGACATTTCTGACGAAAACCAACTAGGCTACCGGGGACTTCCCATTCTCGGTTCCTTGCGCGACGCCGAACAACTAATTAAGGAAGAAAAAATTGACCAACTATATGTGGCGCTTCCACTCGATCAGCATGTAGAAATGCTAAAACTGATCGAGATCTCAAATAGAGAATGCGTCGATATAAAGGTCATTCCAGATTTTCTTCAATTTGTAACATTACGCGCACGACTTGAAGAGTTAGATGGTATACCTCTTATCAACGTCAACGACGTTCCACTAAGAGGTTTCAATAGTGCTATTAAGCGAGTTATAGACATTGGCTGTTCATCTGCAGCACTAGCCTTGTTATGTGGCCCTATGGCGATAATTGCAACAGCCATTAGATTGTCGTCGAATGGACCTATTCTTTACCGCCAGGAACGAATGGGCCTAGACGGACAACCCTTTGAACTACTCAAATTTCGATCAATGTACCAAGATGCTGAGCGTGACTCTGGCCCCGTTTGGGCAAGTGAAAACGACCCGAGACGTACGAATGTTGGAAAGTTTTTGAGGCGCTTCAGTCTTGACGAACTCCCACAACTCTGGAACGTACTTATGGGAGATATGTCTCTAGTGGGGCCACGGCCAGAACGTCCCTTTTTTGTCGATCAATTCAAAGACAGGGTTCCGCAGTATATGCTTCGCCATAAAGTCAAAGCTGGAATTACCGGTTGGGCTCAAGTCAATGGCTGGAGAGGAAATACTTCTATCGAGAAGCGAATCGAGTACGATCTCTACTATATTGAAAATTGGTCCGTGGCATTGGATTTTAAAATTATGTGGCTAACCATTATCCATTTATCGTTTCATAGACACGCCTACTAATTAATGCCGAGAGCCGTCATAACAGGAGCAGCTGGTTTCATCGGCTCTCATTTAAGTGAGACCTTACTTGACAAAGGGTATGCTGTCGTTGGCATTGACAATCTACTGACTGGTGATATCAGTAACGTTGCTCATCTCAGTGGTAGGGATTTCCTGTTTCTCAAGCACGATGTAACAAACTATATTTCGGTAGATGGGCCCGTTGACTTCGTGTTTCACTGGGCCTCGCCTGCTAGTCCGATCGACTATCTTGATTACCCTATTCCGACGTTAAAGGTCGGTGCACTAGGAACTCACAATGCTCTCGGCCTCGCTAAAGCTAAAGGTGCGCGATTCATCCTAGCGTCAACATCTGAAGTGTACGGAGACCCACTTGAACACCCCCAGAAAGAAAGCTATTGGGGAAATGTCAATCCGATCGGACCTCGTGGCGTCTACGATGAAGCCAAGCGATTCGCGGAAGCAATAACGTCGGCGTACCACAAATTCCATGACCTTGATACGAAAATTGTACGTATCTTCAATACCTATGGACCACGAATGCGTGTACGAGACGGTCGCGCAATTCCTAATTTTATTTCACAGGCACTCTGCGGCAATGACGTAACCGTGTACGGAAACGGCGATCAAACACGCAGTTTTTGCTATATCAGTGATTTGGTTTCCGGAGTCGTCGCACTCGCAGAATCTAACCTTAACAACCCTGTCAATATAGGTAACCCCACCGAAATGACAATTCTGCAACTTGCTGAACATATTATTGCAGCGACCAAGTCATCCTCCCGCATTATTCATGAAGGGCTACCGACCGATGATCCGAAGATACGACAACCTGATATAACACGAGCACAGAACCTTCTTAATTGGACACCCTCAATCTCAATTAGCGAGGGCCTCACAAACACTATTGAATATTTTCAAGGCAAAGTTAGTCTGTAGTTGTTCAAGGCATTTGCTATCGCTCATTAACAATGCGTGCAGCGTGCACAATGTAGTGCAAGCCAGACGCAACCGTAGAGGCCAAGGCCATGTACACCACCACATCGACGAGCACAGACCTCTGATCTAGAAAATTAAACAACAACGTCACCGCACCAGTCACAACATAAAGTACTGTTGCGATTTTCCCAAGAACGCTTGGATGAAAAACACGACGCTCAACCGCAAGATTTACTATCGCGACAGTCACGACAATACACACATCCCGACTGATCACTAATACCGTAAACCAAAGCGGAAGTTGATTCGGGAGACCAAGAGGCATCGTCAAAACGACAAAAGTCGATACCAATAATAATTTGTCCGCCATCGGATCGAGCCATGCGCCCAAGGTTGTACGCTGCCCCGTACGCCTCGCTATTAACCCATCAAGCGCATCTGTGATCCCGGCAACGATAAAGACGATGAGTGCTGTGCCGTTAAATCCATATAGGACCAAGATCACAAGACACGGCACGAGCAACAATCTAAATAACGTCAGTTGATTTGGGGCGGTCAACACCGACATTTGTCTACCTAGTTGCCTCAAACAACTCCATTAGTTCCGCCACGACGGCGACCGCCTCTCTGCCACTGACAACGCGAGTTGGTGCGAAGCGGTCATTCTCATCCAGCTGAAGAACACTCGCCCCAACAGCGATTGAAGCAGATTCAAAATTCAAATGCCCCGCCGTCAAATCTGAGAATCTTGGTCTTGCCGAGCGCCATCGCCGTCCTAATTCTGAGTCAAACTCAGCAACAAGTAGCAACGTCTCTGCAACGATTTCTGCCAGATCACCACGGCGCACCACTCGCTCTGGCTCAAATTGGTACCGCCCTCCTACCTCCATAATGCCGGCTCGGGCAACATCAATAATCCATTGACTCGCCCAATGATCACGGGTGTCCGTAAAAATCGGTGTTGAAATACCACTTCCAGCCTCTCTCAAGAGCTCAGCTAACTCAACACCAAAAAGCGCAGCGATTTCCCCTCGTGTAATTTCTGCTTTCGATTCAATATCTCGATACTCAAAGGGAAGATCAGCTGCTCTCAAAGCACTGCGTGCACGGAAAAGTGCATCGGCCGTCAGTTCCGTCGGCATAATTGCATTCGCACGCGCATAGGAGGTCACAGCCAATTCCAATTCTCCATTTAATTCAAACAGAGCCCCCTGAAGATAAAACGCTTCGGCATAGTTGTCATCTAATGCTAGTGCCTGTTCGATAACAATAAGAGCCTCTGTCAATTCGTTTTGCTCACGCTTGACGTTGGCTAATTCAAAATAGAGAAACGCACTCCCTGGAGATAGCTCAATCACTTCACGGTAAACCCGCTCGGCTTCCGCCAGGCTACCCTCTTTACTAAATTGTCTAGCTTCAACCAGCCGATCAGTCATGACCTGCAAGCTAAGCTCGGCAACCATACCTTCAACTCGTCGTAAGGTCGGTTCAACGGCCAAAGCGTCTCGGAAAATTTTTAGCGCGGTAGAAACATCGTTAAGTCGATAAAGAGCGTCGCCGTACCCCACCAAGCCAGGAACGTAATCCTCTTGCTGATCCAATGCTAAGCGAAATTGAGCGGAGGCATTTTGAAAGCGTCCACTCGCCATCTCGACCCAACCGAGTCCAACGACTGCCGGAAAAAAATCCGGTTCCATATCAAGCAATTCCTCAAACCGAATCTTGGCATCGCTCAAATTACCAGTCTGAAGAAATGCCCAAGCATTTTGTTGATCCTGAAGATCAAAGTCGCCATCGTACGTAGATGGAATTTCAGGAAAAATGAAATCAGGGTATGCGGGCTCGACAACAACGGGCACACGAGTAGCACAACTTATCGACAATAATCCGACAATTACAACAACCGACCATAACCTACACATCACGAATGCTCGCCCTATAAACGACTCTTCCTCTTATGAACACGGAAAAACACTGCCTCGCATCTATAGTGTCACAGTTGAAACAATGACCCAGTGTCGCTGACTTCAATGTCCGAAAAGAAGTTCGCCGATCACCATACGCCCGTTCGCGAGAGCATCATTAACCACCACCGCGGAGCTTATTTTACGCGAGCGATTGTAGCACGCGCTTCCAAGGCAGAATACCCTCGCGAACAAGCTCTGGCTGCGAACCGCGAGCATCCACAATTGTCGACGGCAGACCTCCCGTCGTTGGCCCTCCATCTAGGATAATCGAGCATTCTTCGGATAATTCTTTCGCGATCGCTAAAGCCTCGTTCACTGGTTCAACGCCAGTGAGATTCGCACTCGTTGCAGTGATTGGATGACCGAACACTCGGGCAATTCCCATAGCAACGGGGTGTGCCGGCACCCGCACCGCAACAGTCTTTCCTCCGGCTAGCATCGCGGGCGCTAACGTTTCCCCAGCATCATAAATAAGCGTCAGAGGTCCAGGCCAAAACCTATCCGCAAGTTGACACGACAGCGGCGACAGACTCTTCACACATACCCTAATCTGTTCCACATTTGCGGCGATTAATGGAAGCGGGACTAATGGCGATCTCGCTTTTATACGATAAATCCGATCGACAGCGCGAGCATTACAAGGATCTGCAGCCAACCCGTACAACGTATCCGTTGGGTAAGCAATCAGTCGGCCAAATGATAATTCTTGTTTGGCCAGCCGTAACGTTTGCTCTGATGGTTGGTCCGAGTCGATCGAAACACGATAAATAGCCACGAGATATAGAGTGATTGCTATCCGACGAAAACGTCAACCGCCGCAACAAATACAAAGATACTAGCCTAGACGACTATTCCGTTTGCGGGAGCACCTCAATACTCCCTGTATATGTACTGCGTGGATACTGAGCACCAGACTCAGGAAAAAATGCATAAGCACTCAACTTCCATCCCCCTGGCCTATCCGCTGGAAAAAACATCTCGACGTCGAAACGGTCCCCGCTGTTGATACTCCCACATACAAACAAACCGTCATCGCTCGAATCGCCATAACGCATTGCCTTAAAGCACACGGCGTTGTAATCAGACCGATCAGTAAGAGTCAAATGTCCCCTAATCTTCACAGTCGTACCACCGTCAAAACACCCGCCAATTTCCTCATCGAACACAAAACCAATCAATGCATGAGTCCCAATCTTTGCGCACGAGACATCCGGACCAGTCTCAATCCCAGCTAAATTTCGAGTTCGCGGAGCAATGCCAGTGTTCATAATCGATAGACCACCAGTCGCCTCAGTAAAACTCGGAAATCGATCATAGGTCGTCACGCCAGAGATTTCGCCGATTCGCTTGGCAAAATAATTCACAACGTGCATTTCCTCTGGCGGTACAAGACCAGAACGAGACACATAGACAAGAGCGCGTTTGACGCGATCCACAATAGGACCGGTACGAACGCCATCTGCGGCCAGCATATCGTTGACCGTGACCTCAACATGACTTTGTTCTATTGGACTATTGAGATCTGGCACAACACTTTCTTCTTCACTAAATTGTCCCTGATTGATAAAAACCTGATACGTCGGAAGATCTTCAGGTGGAATGAGTCCCATCCGATACAACGTCAACGGGTTGTAAGTCACGACTGGTGTGGTCCGTTCAATGCTGTATTGACCTTGCTCTTCACGAACACGAACGCTTCCTTCCAAAACGGCACCGTACGTAACCGCCCCTGGATACAAGAGCGGTGTGTGTGCGCTGGGACTATGACCTTTTCGTTCGATAGCGGCGTCGATTGTCTCTAATGACGGCCCCACTTCATTCCATGTGTTTGTGTACTCCCCATACTGATGGCCCTGTTCGTGAAGCACTGTAGATAAAGTCGCCCAACCACCAGGGGGGTACCCTTCAACCGCCTTCAACGTGCCGCGGCTTCCGTAAAACCAAGAATTGTCAAAAAGACCTAAGCCGATGCCTTTTATGTCGTTCTGTACATTGCCATGAAATGCAGAAAACTTTGTGAACTGAGTCGCCTGACTCATAACCGCAATCACATCGTAAACATCATGAAAATGCTCATAAAACATCCTTGTAATGAGATGCTCACCAAAATCTGAGTCTCCGCCGCGCACGCGGGTATCTCCGAAGTCAGGCACAAAAATGTTCACTGCATGTGACGTAAACTGAACTTTCTCGTTCACTTGAACAATCTGTGCTTCAGGAATGTTCGGTGGCATCACCGACAAAAATACGTTCACCGTCTTTTCTTCGTCGCCCGGAACAATCGTCTCGTCAACGGCCACTGAAACTACTGCCTCTGAAGAAACTACCAACTCTCCCCAAAAGATCCTCGGCCGATCAACACCCCATGAATAACGCCGTAGCCAATCGTGAAATAAATCAATAGTCCAAGACGGATTAAAGACACTTACCAATCTGCCATCAACCTGATCGGTTCTCGTACGAACCCAAGTTTCGACAACGTGGCCTTCATCGGTATTCGGATCACGTCGCCGAAACGTCACGAACTCATGATCGCCAAGAATCAAGAAGTTATAGAAGCCAAAGTTGCCCTGGTGGGTAGGTCGGAGGAATCGTGGAAACTGATCGGCTCGCAATGGCCATCCGTCCGCTAGGGGAGTTGCCGTGTTAAAACCGGTTGCAGTCCTTTCAAGAAGACCAAGAGTCGTTGCACAGCTTCGTAACTGCTCTGAGCGAACAGCCTCCTCATCATCAAGTGCAAGAACTTCATAAGATTGTGTGTTGTCCTGCTGCCCGATTAGCACAGTCCCTAAAGCAAAGAGTGTGATGCCTGCATAAATAAGACCGCCGTACCAACCTCGCACCATCATGTTATTCATTCGTCGTCCAATACTCGCATTGCCAAGCCATAAAAATGTCGATTAAGCGAATATTGAATTCGTGACTCGAGAGTACGTCAAAGGGTTTCTATTTCTCGAAATCAACCAATCATTAATAAATAACAAAACCCGTAAAAAGAAATCGCTCCACCAAGAAAAGCCTACAGACGCAATCCGCGACGATTAGCCTGTTCCTTAACATGAATCGTATCAATGAACTGAACTTGATGTGGCTTGCTCTGCATGACGACAGAACTAGTCCGACACCCTTCACCAAAAAAGCGGACGCCCTTCATGAGCGATCCTTCCGTAACCCCCGTGGCTGCAAAAATAATATTCTCTCCGGATGCAAGATCGGAAGATTTGTACACCTTGTGGAAATCGCTAACACCCATAGCGCGCGCACGCTCTTTCTTCTCATCAGTATCCAATACTAATCGCCCATAAATTTCACCACCGAGACATCGCATCGCCGCAGCCGCCAATACCCCCTCTGGGGCACCGCCACTTCCCATTACAGCATCAACACCGCTACCAACCACAGCCGCGCCTATAGCAGCCGTCAGATCTCCATCCCCAATTAGACGAATACGAGCACCAGCGCTCCGAATCTCTTCGATCAGGTTTCCATGACGTTCACGATCAAGGACGACAATCACTAGATCTGACACGTTACGATCTAGACACTTGGCAATCTGCTCAAGGTTGTGAGCAACTGGTGCGTCGATATTTACAGAACTCTTCGACTGAGCACCTACAACCAACTTTTCCATATAAACGTCAGGAGCATGCAATAAGCCTCCACGCTCAGACGCCGCTAAAACTGCGATAGCCCTCGGAGCACCAGTCGCACACAAGTTTGTGCCTTCCAACGGGTCAACTGCGATATCTACCTGCATCAATCCAGCCTCACCTTTGGCTCCACGACCGACTTCTTCACCTATGTAAAGCATCGGGGCCTTATCACGCTCTCCCTCACCAATAACGATGCGACCATCTATGGGCACCGTATCAAGCCTCGCCCGCATGGCTTCAACGGCAACATGATCAGAGTGATGCCGGTCACCTTGACCCATCGTATGCGCGCAAGCAATAGCTGCCTCTTCAACAACTTGTAGAAACGCTGGTGCCAATTCAGGCCAATTCGATGACACTCTTATACTCCTTCTTGATAGGCAGGCAATTCGCAACGAGTTGGTTTGTCAACGCGGTACCCAAGAGCATAATCTGCCTGCATTAACTTATGAATCTCTCTGGTCCCCTCATAAATAACCGCACCTTTGCAGTTCCGATAAAATCTCCCCACAGGATATTCATCAGAATATCCATTGGCCCCATGAATCTGAACAGAATCAGCAGCCGCTCGTTCAGAAGCCACCGTACTGAACCACTTGGCTAAGCCAGTCTCACGTGTATTACGCCTACCAATATTCTTCAACCATGCAGATCGTTGCCACAACAATCGAGAGGCTTGGTAGTCAGACTCCATTTGCGCAATCATTTCCTTCACCAATTGATGCTGTCCGATAGCCGCACCGAAAGTCTTACGTTCTTTTGCATACGAGGTACTTGCGTCCCTACAGGCACGAATGAGACCAGTTGCACCAGCTGCCACACTCAAACGCCCTTGATCAAGAGCAGCCATTGCGATCTTAAATCCTTCTCCTTCTTGACCAAGTAGATTACTAGACGGCACTTCGACCTCATCCATCTTGAAATATCCGGTGTTACCGGCCAAGATACCCCACTTTTCAGTAAGTGTCCCGCTCGAGAAACCCTCAAACTCTCGCTCCACAATGAATGCACTAATGCCGGATACATCCCTTTGTTTCTTTTTCTCTAGATCACTGTAGGCGAATACAAGAAAGTGATCAGCGACATCGCCAAGAGAGATCCACATCTTCTCACCACTCAGCAAAAAACTATCACCCTCTCTTACCGCAATAGTTTGTATACCGCGAACATCACTCCCGGCACCAGGTTCCGTAAGTCCATAACTAGCTATCTTTTTTCCCTGTGCTTGCGGAACAAGGTACCGTTGCTTCTGGTCCTCTGTCCCCCAGGTCAACAAACTTAGACAGTTCAACCCGACATGAACTGACAGAATGACCCGCAGTGATGTATCCACGTACTCAGCTTCTTCACACGCAAGTCCGAAACTTAAATAATCCATTCCAGAACCGCCGTACTGAGTCGGCACGCAAACTCCGAGCAAGCCGAGTTCTGCCATCTGTACGAGAATGTTTGGATCGAATCGGTGCTCGCGATCCAATTCTCGTATCCGAGGAGCAATTTCTTTGGCACCCCACTCACGAACGGATTGTTCAAGCAATGACTGTTCTTCAGTAAGATCTAAATTAATCACGATTTATTGTCCCTAATTGCTATCGATAATCAGACTAAAAATATTAATCTCTCCGGCGCACGATAACCGGAATGCCAGATGTAACGGATAAACGCTCAGCCGCGCTCTCCGCATTTGCTGCAAATTCTAGTTTCTCATTGCTGCCGAACAAACCGCATACCTCACCGAGCCCGATATCTGAATACGTATCAACCACACGTCTAATACTTATATCTCCGATTTCAATTTGAAGAGAACCCCGTTCTGAAAAACGCATAAACATCGACCGATCTATGTTCGTGATGATGTTTCCAAATCGATCAATTAAAAGAACTTCTCCAACGATTTCATCTTTCTTTACGGTTGCCTCCGGCGATCCAAGTAACCGATAGTCATTAAATTGACGCCCAAAAGAGGTCAACTTAACACCTTTCGCAATCCACGCAGCTACCGGCGCAAAGCGATCTCGCCCTTCGAATGTCCGACTGATCGTCGGCCGTGCATATCGTCGTTCGGTAAGTTCGACAACCAACTTCGGGGCCCTCTCCCGAAAAACATGCGTCATTACACCGTTATCAGGCGCGACAAAGTGATAATTGACTGTCTCCGCTGCAAGAGCTCGTCGCCCCGAACCCACACCCGGGTCGACCACGACAAGAAACACTGTACCTTCAGGGAAATACCTATACGCCGCTGCAAGCTCTAAACTCGCGGTATGGACATCATGTGGTGGAATATCATGAGAAATATCTACAACATTCGCGTCAGGACATATATCAAGAACTACTCCCTTCATTGTCCCTGAATAGTGATCTAATGTCCCGAAATCTGTAAGCAGGGCAACAACCGGCCGCGACATAGCTCCTACAGTACTGACTTGATCCATAAAATACAGAGAGGAAGTTCGAATATCGCCCTAGCCTGGTTAAAGGTTTTAGGCTGGAACGTAAATGTATAACCAAGTACGTGGTTCACACATACTCTTGGCCCGACATTAACAGGAAACTAACTTAACATCACAGGAACAAGGCTATGTAGTCCGACCGGCAGTCGCCTTTGCCGCCGATTTTCCAGGCTGAACCCTCTTAGGCTCTGCTCCTGAAGTTGAATTACTTACTTTGGTCGACATATCCACTTTGCCACGAAAATGGGCACCCTCCGCTATCGCAACACGAGGGGCCGTAATATCTCCATCAACTGAGCCACTTTCTCGAATATTAACCTTTTCGGTCGCAGTCACATTGCCGGCAACTGTACCAAGAATAACTACCGACTTAGCAAATACCTCTGCCGTTATTCGCCCATTCGGCCCAATCGTAAGCATATGCTGACGAAGTTCAATCTTTCCGTCGACTTGACCTTCAATCATCAAATCTTCACTTCCATTTACCTCACCCTTAATTACTACGGACTTTCCAACGTTGACGACATCTCTAACGCTGCGCCTCGTATCGTCGTTAGTGCTTTTGTTTAAAGACGAGCCAGTTACTCCAGACGCCGCTTGTTCATTAATCGTCGCCGCTCCTGCGGTCGAAGGACGAACCGCTTCTTCACGTTTCCACATGGGAATATCTCCGGTCTGTTCTTACTAAAGTGCCACCCTAAGCCATCACAATTTGGCGAATCCGGCCACGTTGAGCGAGTATACGAAAGCGACACAATCCTGTCTAGCCCTTTCGTTGCTGAGGGTTAGGGGCAATGGTAAGATCACAAAAGATGCGTATCTACTTGGACCACAATGCCACTACTCCGGTCGATGCTGCTGTCGTAGATACCGTTTCTGACGTGCTCAGCAACTGCTATGGCAACGCGTCGAGCGTGCATACTTTTGGTCAATCAGCAAAAGCTTTACTCGACGATGCACGTCGCGCCGTTGCAGCGCTGGTTGATGCACAATCCTCGGAAATAGTCTTTACCGGAGGTGGCACAGAATCTGACAACCTTGCGATTCGTGGCGCCGCCGGACGAATTAAACCATCTGGTAGACGTCATTTAATCACGTCTACGATCGAGCATGAAGCGGTTCTAAACACAATTAAAGATCTCACACAGCACGACTGGACAGCCACTTACCTACCGGTCGGCGCTACTGGTGTGGTCAATCCTTCTGACCTTGAGGCCGCCATCTCTGAACAGACAGCCCTTGTTTCTATAATGCATGCAAATAACGAAATAGGGACTCTTCAACCTATCAGTGAACTGGCGTCTATCGCTCATGCTTACGGCGCATTGTTTCACACTGATGCAGTCCAGACTGCTGGAAAACATCCGATCAGTGTTAGCGAGCTTAACGTTGATCTACTTTCAATTTCCGGGCACAAATTTAATGGCCCAAAAGGCGTCGGTGCATTATGGATAAAAAGAGGGACACGACTCACCTCAAGTCTTACAGGCGGTCGCCAAGAACGAAATCGTCGTGCCGGAACTGAAAATGTCGCTGGCATTTCCGGACTTGGTATTGCAGCCAAAATTGCACTCAACAAGTTAGACCATGACACATCCCGGCTCGGTCAATTAAGAGATCGACTCGAGGCGGAAATTCTCTGTAATGTCCCCGGCACTGAAGTAAACGGGACGGGGCAACGAGTCACCAACACCTCTAATATTAGTTTTCTTGGGATTGAGGCAGAAGCTCTTCTTATCGCCCTCGATTTGGAGGGAATTGCTGTATCTACAGGCTCTGCCTGTTCGTCAGGAACTCTAGAACCTTCTCATGTGCTACGTGCTATGGGATTTTCGCCACAACGCGCACAAAGTTCGATCCGCTTTAGTCTTGGTCTTGGAAATACCGACGAACAAATAACTCACGTCATTCGGTCATTACCGCCCATTGTTTCCAAGTTACGGCAGTTGTCAGGTCACCAGACCGCCTTAAGGGTCTCATGAGAATTGTAGTAGCAATGTCTGGTGGTGTTGACTCTTCGGTAGCAGCAGCGCTGCTTGCGGGCGATGGAAACGATGTAATCGGTTTGTCCATGCAACTGTACGACCAAGAGAACGGCCAGCATAAGTTCGGCTCTTGTTGCACACTTGACGACCTCACTGACGCCAGACGTGTAGCGACACAACTCGGCATACCGCACTACATTGTTAATTTTGAACAACAATTCGAAGAGCACGTCGTTGCTCCCTTTGTTGACGAATATATCAACGCAAGAACACCTATCCCTTGCGTGCAATGCAACAGTGATCTTAAGTTCTCACGGTTGCTCGACCGCGCGCTTGGACTCAATGCCGATTACGTCGCGACAGGACACTACGCTCGAGTAGTCAAACTGGCAATGGACGACGGTTCACATATTTATCAGCTGTACCGCGCTGTTGACCGAAACAAAGACCAGTCATACTTTCTTTTTTCTTTAACTCAAGAACAATTGTCCAGAGCTTGTTTTCCTCTCGGTGAACTATCTAAAGACGCTGTTAGAACACATGCTCGCCACTACGGCCTCAGCGTAGTAGCAAACAAACCAGATAGCCATGAAATCTGCTTCGTTCCAGACGGACAGTACGCAACTTTTGTGGAACAACGAAGTCCGAAGGTCGGGACACCGGGCAACATCGTCAATCAGCTTGGGCAAACAATCGGAGAACACGGCGGAGTACATCGATTTACGGTGGGTCAGCGTAAGGGTCTTGGACTATCCAGTGAGCATCCACTGTACGTGACAACCTTAGACGCACAGTCAAACACCGTCACAGTTGGACCTAGAGACGCGCTCGAAGAAACACGTCTAACCGCGTCTAACGTAAACTGGATTGTCAAACCCCCACGACAAGGAGCTCATCTATCGGCACAAATCAGACATCGTCATCCTATCGCTCCGTGCCGCGTCTGGGCTGACGACAATGAATTGCAAGTTGAATTTGACCAACCGCAGCAAGCCATCGCTCCTGGGCAAGCCGTCGTCGTCTATGAAAACGACTTAGTATTGGGCGGCGGGTGGATTCAATAAGAAATTCTGGTTCTAGATTTTCTTACAGCCCGGCACTTACCCTAACCGATCAACTAAATCGAAACTCTTTCAAGATAACGTTCGGCGTCTATAGCCGCCATACACCCAGACCCCGCCGCCGTGATAGCCTGACGATACACGTGGTCCTGGACATCGCCACATGCAAACACACCGTTCACGCTCGTTTGCGTACCTTGATGTGGAACGATATAACCGTTCTCATCAAGTTCAATCTGACCGTCAACTAAGCTCGTATTAGGTGTGTGTCCAATGGCAATAAACACACCATCTACGGCCAAATTACTGACCACTCCGCTCTTTATGTTACGAAGAACGACTGCAGTAACCACCCCTTGGTCAACTCCTTGTATATCCTCAACGATAGTATTCAACTCAAAAGAAATCTTTTCATTGGCCCGAGCTTTATCCTGCATAATCTTCGAAGCACGAAATTCCTCTCGCCGATGTACGAGGGTCACATGTGATGCAAATTTTGTGAGAAAGGTTGCTTCTTCCATTGCGGAATCACCGCCGCCAACTACAACGATTGGCTTGTCCCGAAAAAAATAACCATCGCATGTTGCGCACGTAGATACACCATGTCCCATTAATTGTTTTTCGGACTCTAAACCCAACAAACGCGCCGATGCACCAGTCGCTAGAATCAGTGCTTTTGTTTGATGTATTCCAGTATTAGTCGTCACCGTAAACGGCGCCGCATCGAGTCCGATAGCAGAAACGTCGCCTTGCACAATTTCCGTGCCAAATCGTTCAGCCTGCGCGCGCATTTCAGCCATTAGATCTGGACCCAAAATTCCCGATCTAAATCCGGGGTAATTCTCGACTTCTGTTGTCATCATCAATTGCCCACCAGCTTCGAGTCCCTCGATGAGCAGCGGATTAAGGTTCGCTCGAGCCGTATAAACAGCCGCTGTCAAACCGGCTGGCCCGGAACCTATGATGATTACTTCACGCATGAATCTTCCTTCCTACTATAAGCCTCAAAGTGCCTAAAGAAATAAGCATATGACTTTGTAGGCGTTTCGTTTAAATTACTAAGTCGAATTCGGAATTATAGCGTCGACACTACATTCCAAAGGAAACGAAGAACGTGATCAATCCGCTCTGAGCGTTACCGGTTCAAGAAGAGACTGCCCTTTTGTTGACACCCAATCGACAAGCCGTCGCACTTCCCGAAATCGTCCTGAATTGGAACCTGCTCCAAGAACAACAACGGCTAGGGGGTCTTTGCCCGGCAACTTAACGACAGTCGCAAGACAATAACCTGCTTCATCAATGTAGCCTGTTTTACCCGCTCTAATCGAGTAATTTCCCCGCAATAAACGATTCGTGTTTCGTATCGTCAACCCCCGACGATTTGTTCGCAGCCGATAGGTTCGGTTACGCATAATCCGAGCTATCACCGGTTCTCGACTTGCGGCGGCAATTAACCGTGCGACATCATAAGGTGTAGACAGATTGTCTTCATGCAACCCAGACGGATCGACAAACTGAGTATCTTGAAGTCCAAGTTCCTCAGCCTTTACATTCATCGTCTGTACAAATTCCTTTGTGCCTAAGCCCGAAGCACGAGCCAACACACGAGCGGCCGCATTATCAGAACCAACTAATGCTAGGTGCATAAGGTTATCGATCGTGACACGCTCTCTGCGTCTCAAATACGTTGTCGAAGCACGACGAACATCGCGCGCAGATACGACAACATCTCGCGCTAAGTCTATTTGTTGATCAAGGACGACCAACGCTGTCATCACTTTCGTAATACTGGCGATAGGCCTTTTTTGTTGCGCATCTATTTCCCAAAGAATTTCATGAGTCTCTGGGTTATAAACAATGGCCGCCTCCGCTCGCAGACGATGGCTCGGTAAATCTGAAACATCCAGCACGCGTGGCTCTGTTCTCTCGTTTGACGGTGGTTCCTCTACAACCAGTGGCGCTATAACCGGTTGAGAGTCTCTGGGGGCAACGGGAGAATTCCACAACCAACCCACAAGCATTTGCCCGACCGCAAAGGCACAGAACAAAACAACTCCAAGTTTACCTGCCGATATACGAAATGCAGGCACCAACCCCAACCTCAACGCGCTATGTCCTTCGATATGAACAAGATGACGGCCATTCTAGCAGAACACTTCGCTTTCGCTAACTAAAACCACCATCAGCATCACGGTTCGGTCAACGCCACTGCGAGCAATGTCGCCCTCAATGTTCCTTGCTCACTATTTGCTGTATCAAACGTTTCCTGTTTTGAGTGAGCGCCACTTCCGCTGCCACCACCACCAATTGTAATAGCCGGTATCCCTAGGCTGATCGGTATATTCGAGTCAGTTGATCCTGAAAAGAGTCGTGACCGTATCCCCAGCGCCTCGGACACACCTACTGCGGCACGAACGATCGCCGTCGAAGGATCAGTTGTTCCTGCGGGGCGTTCTCCAATCTTTACCACTTCGACACTTAGGCTACCGTCACTCTGCCATCGTTTGTTCTCTGCGTCTAACGCGACATCGACAGCCCGTAGCAGCATCACATCGAGTCGGTTCAAAGCGGAATCACTGCTTGACCGTAAATCAATCTCAGCCCAAGCCTCAGCTGCAATTGAGTTTACAGAAGTTCCCCCACCCACACGCCCTACCGTAAAAGTTGTTTTCGGAATATCTGGTACCCCAAAATCAGAAACCCTATTTATAAATCGGCCAAGTGCATGGACCGGGCTCACCAAGCCAAATGCGCCAAAGCTATGACCGCCCGGACCGCGAAACGTTATACGGTAACGAATCGAACCAACCGCACCATTCGTAATTCCAAGGCCTGGTCCGTCGATTGATACAAAGCGGTCTATCTCGCCCGCTAATTCCGTTGAAAACAAATGTTTCACGCCCCGCAAATCTCCGAGTCCTTCTTCACCGACTGTCCCCACGAAAGTGATCGTTCCCGTAGTTTTTAGTTCCGCCTCATTCAAAGCCCGTATGACCCCAAGCAATACAGCTAAACCTCGACAATCATCACCAATCCCTGGTCCCTTTAATATCGTTCCTTCTTTGACGACCCTAACGTCCGTATTTTTCTCAAACACTGTATCGAGGTGAGCACTCATTACAAGATTCGGTCGACGTCGCAATCCAGCACGAACGCCAATCACGTTACCGACATCATCAATACGTACCTCAGCTAAGCCCAGGCGCTCAAATTGCTCGCGATATGCTGCTGCCCTCTCCGATTCCATAAAGGTTGGAGCGGGTATTTGGCATAATTCCACTTGGGCGTCTATGACGGCCTGTTCAAATTCCATGACGGCCGAAAGAGCGACCTGGACATTTTCATTGTCAAATTGAAGTGAACCCACCGCACTAGGATCTTGTTGAGTAAGCACAGAGGACCCCGAGAACAGCGAAAAGCTGCAAACAAAGACAACCGTTCGACAAGCGCGACCACTCACTGACATTATTAGCGCCGAACGAAAGACCCACAAAGAAAAAAGGGCCGCCAGCCTACAAGCCAGCCGCCCGAACGGACATTAAGAATAGGTCATTTACAATAAATTTAGGGAGCCGGTATACCTCGATTCCCTTCATTTGGACGTGCATACGTGTAATGTGTCCGGTGCTGCACATCGACGTCTTCTCTATCAACTTCAACACGTAATCGCCTAGTACGGAACGTCGGGTCTGGATTACTCGAATAGAAACCTACGACATAGTAGTCACTTGTCTCGGCATCGATCTCTTTAAAAGCATCATCAAAATCATTTCGATTAACAATCGCTTTACCACCAGTTAGTTCGGCGAGAGACCTTAGACTGTTTTGAGTCGTAAACTGGTAATCGTTCCAGTATTCCATACCGCCAATATAATCTGGGTCAGGCCCGGCGATAAGCCCTCTGGGATCAACCGTGTAAAAAGACACGTTCGCACGGTTAGCAACCTTGGTTAGTTCTGCAATCTCCATGGCCAATTCAAAATCAGCAAACACCGCACCTTGCCGAGAAATCTGCTCAAACGGATCCATCATTGGGTCCTCTATACCCTCGTACATCGATGACACTCGTTCCCGAGAACCACCAAAACCGTACATTGGGCCGCCACGCCGCATATCGTTGTATAGCACGGACTGACCAAAGATCCGCTCATGCTCAAAGGGATTAAAGTCGTAACCACCACTAAAATAAATGAAGGATTTCCTACGATTTGGAATGCCCTCTAAGGCCTTAATAATTTCCTGTGCAGTCTTAAAAGCTGTATGGGCACGCCAGTTCAATTCAGCCGGCCCGCGAGAACCAGGGGCAACTGTTTGAATGAGTTCATTAGGACTAAACCCGTCACCTGTGATCAAATCAGTCGTCTGAGCGAGACGGCTGCGGTCATATGTCATATCAACCCTAATTGACGAAGGGCCTGTAGACACAATGGCAAATAAATCTCCCTCATGAATCAGATTGTCAGCCACTTGAGAGAAAACCTCTCGCATCCGAGGTGTATCTCGCGTCACGATATGCAAGTCATCTACGAAGAGTACAAAAATGCGACCGGCTGTATCATTTCGCGCTCGCGTCGGTGGTAAGACTATGCCCTCTTGAGGGGGTGGGGGTGGTAACAGTTGATTATAAACTCGTCCACCGTGGACTAGCACGAGCGATTCAACATCTTGGGGAACATCGTCTTCAAAAACTTGAAAATCGTCCTGCGTCAAATCTGGAAGAAACACACCGTCACTATCACGCACAATCACGTCAGTTGTGACTAAAGTGATACCGGAACGGAAAACTGTCGGCTGATCGGACGAAGTTGACTGCTGGCTAGAAGCTTCCTGTGATTGTGCAGAAAATCCACCGACGACACCAAGAACCAGCGCAAGCGTTAATACTAATTGCCAGTGTAACGTCTTAGGCATTCTCGCCTCCATATGTTCTTCATTATAGCCCGCTTCAGCTCAAATTATATGGAAAACGAAACTATAAGATATGGCTTAAGTCACTAGCTACTGCCCAAAAGCTCCTGAATTGCTGCGACTTCTGACTCAAATTGCTCAATCCGAAAGATCACTTCTTCTCCAGCACGCCAGTCATCTGGGTTTAAAGCACTAATGCGATTCGCCAAATCATTCTTAAGCGAGTCAGTTATCTGAGAATCCCGAAATTGCTGCTCAAGTGCAGCATACGCGGTCTGGAGCTTCAATAGCGCTTGGTCTCCAAGTAAAACTGATACAGGATGCTCCTTGGGTGACGTTGCCACCTTCTTCTCCGACTCAGGGAATGAGGCCTCGCCTGACGCCTCCGGTTCTTCCACAGCAGGCCTCTTTTCAGGAACACGAGAAGAACCCTTTCCAGATGCTGGAACAGCCCGACGATCTCCCTTTCGCATCCGTTCTGGGCCCACTGCCTGCCGTGATGGCGGCTTGGGTCTCTCTCGCCTCATTTTTGGCCAATCGAAATCAAGATCTGGATTGCAATTTTCGATGGCTTTAGTTGCCTCTTCATCGAGAGCACTGCGCCCAACAATCACATGTGGTGGCGTACGAAACCAATACAAAATCCGAGGGCGCCCACCAGCACGTGAGCCGTGAAGAACGTAGGTGTGCTCGTAACCGAGTTTATCTCTCGAATATCGGAGATATGGCATCAGACTAAATCAAAAAAATGAGGCTCCATGGGAACATAACAAAGCATCGCCCACTTAGTTAAACCAATTCAACGCTAGCCAAGTTCTATTGCTACGTAGTCCTCTTTAACATCCTTAATATCACCAAAAGAGTTCTAGCTTGACTCGGCAAGCGGAAGCTAACCTCATCTTTTTCTTCCAGTTTTTACTTTATTTTTTTCCTGGGAATCGCCTTTTTCTTCGCTACCTTCTTCTTGACCGCCTTCTTCTTGACCGTCTTTTTCTTGGCTACCTTCTTCTTGACTACCTTCT
>MDTE01162274.1_pt1 | contig 56403 bp, 49 predicted proteins | sample 811231 | NCBI WGS metagenome assembly MDTE01 (sample SAMN05326651, study PRJNA326480) | marine metagenome | isolation source: seawater | place: Indian Ocean: Red Sea | collected 2010 | reverse complement strand
ATAATCATGTTGTATACGGAGGCCGCATTAGCTACGATTTAAAATTCACTCATATAGCTCATGCAGATATATATCCCACAAACTCCGGATCTGTGCAGTACGGAGAAGATACAGTGGTTGAAGACGTTTGGAATATCACACATGGCAATCACATACCATTTATTTTTACATGCGATAAAGAGTCTACAGGCAATACAGCAGAGGGCGATTATATCTTTGCAAGATTTAAACAAAACTCGCTGGTTGCAAATCAGATAGCCAGCGGTGTATACGATATCAACATTAGCGTAACGGAATAATTTTAAAAAAACGCGAACAATCTCGGTTGCAAATGGTTGCAAATACCATGCATTTTCATGCTATTTTGTGCATATTTAGCATAAATAGCATATAATAAAAAACCCCACCAAATAGTGGGGTTTCTCGTCGGTGATTTGCAAGTAGCGGAGGAGGGACTTGAACCCCCGACACGCGGATTATGATTCCGCTGCTCTAACCAGCTGAGCTACTCCGCCAAAAAAGATAGTAAAAAAGTCCGGAAAATTAATTGGTTAATCCGCAGGATACCAACGAGAATTCCCTAAAAATATTCTCTTTATAGATTTAAAGTTACCTGTAATTTCCGACGCATTTTTTCAATAATGGAGCAAAATATGTATTCTTCTATTGAACAATTTATGGAAGGTGTAAAAATGAAAAATGCCGGTGAAAATGAATTTCATCAGGCAGTTTATGAAGTAGTTGAATCACTCTGGGATTTTTTAAAGGAAAATCCTCATTATCTTCATTCTAGGATATTAGACAGAATGATTGAGCCAGAACGGGTAATACAGTTTCGTGTTCCCTGGCGGAATGATCGGGGAGATGTGGAAGTAAATCGAGGCTATCGTGTAGAATTTAATTCGGCAATTGGTCCATATAAAGGGGGCTTACGTTTTCATCCTTCTGTGAATCTTTCCATTCTCAAATTTCTTGGTTTTGAACAAATATTCAAAAATAGTCTTACCACATTACCCATGGGAGGTGGTAAAGGCGGTTCAGATTTTGATCCTAAGGGTAAATCAGATAATGAAGTAATGAGTTTTTGTCAAAGTTTTATGACAGAACTTTGTCGACATATAGGAGCTGATACAGATGTTCCTGCTGGAGATATTGGAGTCGGCGGACGTGAAATTGGTTATATGTATGGTCAATATAAACGAATCAGAAATGAATTTACAGGCGTACTAACTGGTAAAGGATTGAATTGGGGTGGGTCCTTGATTCGTCCTGAAGCTACAGGATACGGTTGTGTTTATTTTGCAGAAGAAATGCTGGAGCATAATAATGACAGTTTTGATGGGAAGATTGTGGCAGTTTCCGGTTCAGGAAACGTGGCTCAGTTTGCTACTGAAAAAGCCACCCAGTTAGGTGCAAAGGTTGTCAGCCTTTCAGATTCATCAGGTTCTATCCATGATAAAGATGGAATTGATCGAGACAAATTAGCCTGGGTCATGGATTTAAAGAATAATCGCCGTGGCCGAATCAAGGAATATGCAGATGAGTTTGGTGTTACTTTTATGGAAGGGCAACGTCCTTGGTCTATTACCTGTGATATTGCATTACCTTGTGCAACGCAAAATGAGATCAATTTTGATGATGCAAAAACTCTTATTGGCAACGGTTGTAAAGCAGTATCTGAAGGTGCGAATATGCCAAGTGATATGGATGCTGTGAATGTCTTCCTTGAAAGTGGTACATTATTTGGTCCTGGCAAGGCAGCAAATGCCGGAGGTGTAGCCACAAGTGGATTAGAAATGTCCCAGAACAGCATGAAAATAAAATGGTCACGAAATGAAATAGATGAGAAACTTCATACAATCATGAAAAATATCCATGAAGCCTGCGTACATCATGGTGGGAATGATAAATTAGTCAACTATGTGAAAGGTGCGAATATTGCCGGATTTATTAAAGTGGCTGATGCTATGTTAGATCAGGGTGTGGTCTAAATAATTTTTACTGCTTAAATTCCGCTGGATTCTTCTTCATCCATTTTTTCTACATCTTTTTTTCTTGGCTTTTGAATAATACCCTTACCGGACATACCATCTAATATAACCTTCATATTTGATTCTAGATGGTAATGATCCAAATATTTTGTACTTTCAACTAATGAACTTTCCTCAAGCCATTCTATATCTAATAGATCATTATTTTGTTTTGAATCAATAGTTAGGTAACCAATGTGCAGACTAGTTATATTTTGAAAAAAGTGACTGCCAAATGATGGTTCAACCGGTAAATTTTCTCTACCCACTTCAACAATTACTTTTGCTTGAGAAATTTGCCGCCAACTGACTGGAATTCCAAGCCAGGGGTCTGATGAACCCCATCGTCCCGGTCCACAAAGAATGTATTGTTTGTCAGAATTGAACTTATTATTGATTTTCTCTACTTCATTTGCAATCTCAACTGTTTTCGCTGGGTCAAATGAATCTTCTCTCACAATTACAATATCCTGTATAGAATTAATTTCTCCGTCTCCCAGTGTTATTTGGCTTTTACAAAAAATTATAGATTCATCATTCGTTTCTTTTTGAATATTTCGCAATCCAGTCAAGACCATTGGTTTAATTTGTAATAAATAAAATTCAGGTTTTTGATCAGTGTAAAGATTTACAGCAAATTCTATTTCAATCGGGCACCCTAAAGCAGTTTGACCAATGGCTAAAATTCTTTCCATGATATTTGCCAGTCGTATCTTATTCCATTTAAGAATGGGTGCAAATGATACAATACGTGTTCCGGGTATTGTCAATGAATCCCTAATTGTATTGTCATCTGATGAAATCACACTGCCTACAGATTTAAATGAGCCGTCTTCTTCTGCATATTTCAGTGGAAATGCACTGAGGCCTTCTCGTGAACTTTTACGAGAATTAAGATCAATGGCATAAAATTGTACTTGGCTATTTTGTCTTGATGCTTTTGGAGAGTAAAACTGTGGAATTATAGTAGGGTATTTTGGGGAAATAAAAAGACATTTTTCTCCGTCTACAATTGTTCGGCCAAATCCCAGTGCTAAATATGCTACTCCTTCATCACGCTTCATATAAGAGACGGGATAATAATTAATGCTTTTTAAGACGCCGCTGATTGTAGGATAAAACCGTTTACTGGTATAAGGTTTCCCCACAACTTCCTGAATGATTACTGCCATTTTTTCTTCTTCAATTCTATGAGCTGTATTTTGTAGTAATGATTTCGCTTCTCCTTTAAAGGTAGATGCAAATACCCTTTTTATCGCTATCACTAGCTTAGTCAGCCTGTCTTTGGATGTTTTGGAATTATTTGGAAGCATTATGGTTTCATATGTTCCTGATAAAGGTTGGTATTGAGAATCTTCCAATAAACTGGATGAACGGACTGCAAGTGGATATGTATGATCATGGATAAATGATTCTAATTTGAGCATCAGATCAACTGATAAACGAGCATTTATAAATTTCTGCTCTAATTTTTCGTAATCAGAATATTCAAGTGCTATTTTCCAGAGCTGGTTATCCTTCATAAAAAAGTCAAATTCGTTCGTTCCAATTACGGCGCAGTGTGGAACCCGAATCACTGTATCTTTAAATTCGTTTTGAATTTCTGAATATTTTATCATTGATCTTGCAAAAGCTAAACCTCTTGCTTTCCCACCTAAAGAACCACCGCATAGTCTGAAAAAATCAAGTTTTCCTTTATTAAATCGTGCTGATGTATAATCCATTACCCTCGAATCAGGTTCATTCTGTTTTGCTTGCATACATTCCAATAAATAATCTCTTAAGAGTTCACCAGTCTCAAATTGATGGACAAAAACAGGTCTGAGCTTTGATGCGAGTTCAAATTCTGTGCGGGCAGCAAGCCAATTTGAAAAATGATGGCTTTTTGCATGATAAACTACCGATTCCACCGGAATTTTTTTAAGGCACTGAATGAATTCATCAATATTGGATGCAGAATCAACAGTAGTATTATCTGATAGGCGGAAAATAAAATCTCCAAATCCGAAATTTTCGATGATAAATGATCTCAGGTCAGTTAGAAGTGTATGAGAACCTTTATGTAGAAATGCAGCATCAACTTTTTCTGCCAATTTACTATTTTTCAAATCAGTGGACTGTAACATAATCGGGATCGATGGATCCACGGAACGTACCCATTTTGCAAATTTCAGTCCCGCTATTGGATCATTAATACCTTTTTTAGGAAAACGAATATCTGAAATAACACCGATTGTATTGTTTTTATATTTGCGTATGAACTTCTGGGCAGTTTCAAAATTGGGAGTTAACAATATTTTTGGGCGACCACGTAGATGCATTAATTTTTTTGACTGACTTAAACCACGATTAACCAAATTTTTGGTTTGGTACATAATCTCTTTATAAATCATTGGTAAAAGAACTGAATACATCCTTGGAGAATCTTCTAATAATAGGATGGACCGAACATCTCCATTGCAGATATCTTCTTCTGCATTTTTTCTGTCTTCAACATACTTAATAATTGCAGGAAAAACAATTGCATCGCCAGACCAGATAAATACACGATTAATTGATTTTGGCGTGATAGTTTCAGGAAGTTGTTTCAATTCAGATTCATCGAATGCTAAGAGAATAACCGGTTTTTTAGGATATCGTTCCTTAATTGCGGTTCCTAAAGTGATTGGGTTCTGATCTGCTATACGTAGCATAACGATAATAAGATCATATTGTTTTTCACTCATCGCTTTCAGTGCTTCAATTCCAGTTGATACTCTTGTTACCCGAGGAGCATAATTAAAATTCATGCCGATATATTCGGACAATATTTGTTCAGTTAAATGCCCATCTTCTTCAAGAATAAAAGCATCATAAGGGCTAGCCACCAATAGAATTTCGTGAACACGATGGGCCATAAGATCCTGAAAATCGAATTTGGATTTATTCCCAACAAAAAAATCAGCCATAGTCAAAATTACCGAGCTTAATGAGAAAAAGGAATATCCAACTAATCTGTCTTGGAATGTATTTCTTAATCCATTTAATTTTATAATTATAAAATGTCTGTTTATATATTTTTCCGGAACTGAAATCTTCAGTATATGATTTTATAAGTTTACTTTTTTTAAGAGGTATTTAGCTTCTCAGTAAAGTTATTTCCAATTAACAGATTCAATTTCTAATCAATTTGGTGAATTAATGTTACAAAGTGCAGTGAAAACCAAAATATACGGGTTATGCTTTAATTACTATAAAAATGGATTCTTTAAAGATATTGTTAAATACTGTTAGAGATGATATAAGCAGGATTAGTGGATTGTTCTGAGAATCAATAAATCTTTAAGGCTTCCGGTTTGGAATAAGATAATAAAAAGAGTAAAATACAGTAGCTTACAGGCAACCATAAACCCTGATGAAAGGTTAGAGAATATGAAAATAGTATTTAGGACTATGGAAAATATCGGAGGAAAAATAATTGGTATTTTGGATGTTATTTTAACTCCCTTTTCAACTATTTCACCCATAGCAACAGATATTAAGAAAGCTGTTGATGAAAAAGTGAATACACTCGTTGTTGCAATTCCTATAGAGTCAGATAATGATACGTACCTTAAAAGCGTTTGATCTCAAAAGAAAAGTCATTTTAATTCGGGTGGATTTTAATGTTCCGTTAGAAGGTGAAAATATTGCAAATAATTTCAGGATCAAATCTGCTCTGCCCACTATAAATACCTGTTTGGATGCAGGAGCATCGGTGGTTTTAATGTCCCATTTAGGCCGTCCAAATGGTCAGGTAGATTCAAATTTAAGTTTAATATCTGTTGGTGAAGAATTAGCGGGTTTATTGGAATTACCGATAAAATTTTCTGAAGATTGTGTTTCTAATGATGCACTAGATACATCCCTTTCCCTTAAGCCAGGCGAAATTCATCTTTTAGAAAATCTTCGATTTCATGCAGGTGAAAAATCCAATGATTTGGAATTTGCATCCAGACTTGCACGCCATGGGCAAATATATATTAATGATGCCTTCGGAACTGCCCATAGAGCTCATGCTTCTAATGTAGGTGTAACATCTCACTATAAACATGCTGGAATAGGCTGGCTTATGGATAAAGAGCTCAATTTTCTCCAAAGATTTATGAAACGACCAAATCGGCCACTTACTCTTATTCTTGGCGGAGCAAAAATTGGAACTAAACTTGAATTGATTAATCATTTCATCGAAAAAGCAGATCACATTATAATTGGTGGGGGTATGGCATTTACTTTTTTAAAGGCGCGTGGTAAAGAAGTCGGTGGATCTCTTATTCAATCATCTATGATTTCAATGGCAAAAAATATTTTAAATAGAGCTAGAAAAGAAAATGTACGTATTCATCTTCCTGAAGATGTTTTATGTGGAAGAAGTCTAAAGGACACTAAACCATTTGGAGCTTATAAGGTTAATGAAATACCTAATGATTTAATGGGTTTAGATATCGGTCCGGAGACAATAATGAAATTCAATAAAATTTTAAGCCAGTCACAAACTGTAGTATGGAATGGTCCAATGGGTGTCTTTGAAATAAAAGGCTTTGCCAAAGGAACTCGTGAAATTGGAATACACTTGGCAAACTGTGTTGAAGAAGGGCACAAAGTAATTATTGGAGGTGGTGATACAGCCGCGGCAACAGAAAGATTTGGATTAAGTAGAATGATGACTCATATTTCAACGGGTGGTGGTGCATCCCTGGAATTATTGAGTGGACAACGGCTTCCCGCATTGGAAGCATTGGAGCTATAATATGAGACTAAACCCGATTATTGCAGGAAATTGGAAGATGCATAAAACCCCAAATGAGGGATCTATTTTCGTCGAAAAAACAACTAATTTGCTTTTGGATATAAATCACGTTTCGGTTATTTTCGCCCCGCCTTTTACGGGGCTTTTTGAATTGGATGTAAATCCGCCATTTTATCTTGCGGCACAAAATTGCCACTGGGAAAAAGATGGAGCGTTTACAGGGGAAATTTCAGTTTCCATGATACAAGAATGTGGTGCTGAATATGTGATATTAGGACATTCTGAACGGCGTCATATTTTCGGTGAGACAGATGTTATGGTAAATCGCAAAGTAAAGTCTGTTTTAGCCGGTGATCTCAAGGTAATACTATGTATTGGTGAAACCTTGGAAGAGCGTGAATTAGGTCAGACTAATTTGGTATTGAAATCTCAATTGGAAATGGGGTTGCTTGATTTAGAGAAACTGGACAACGTTATAATTGCTTATGAACCAGTTTGGGCAATAGGTACTGGATTAACTGCTAATACTGAACAAGTGGAATCAGCTCATTATGAAGTGCGAAAAATTCTGAAAGAATTATTTCCAAACTCAGATGATATTCATGTACTTTACGGTGGGTCTGTCAAACCGCAGAATGCCGAAGAATTATTAAATATTTATGGTGTAAATGGGTTTTTAATAGGCGGAGCTAGTTTAGATATCGAATCATTTACATCCATAACAAAAACGGCGGAAGTCGTTGAAAAGAGGAAATTATGACTGGATTTTTAATCATTATACATACAATTGTCAGCATTTTATTGATTTCAGTAGTTTTGATGCAAGCTAGCCAAGGAGGTGGTTTATCCGGAACATTTGGAGGGCAAACCGCAAGTTCTATGCTTGGTGGACAAAATGCGGGTAATGTTTTAAGCAGGATCACAACCTGGCTCGCTACATTATTTTTAGCTTTAGCTGTTTTAATCAGTATGTTAAGTGGTCCTACTACCGATTCAGCATCATCAATAGTTAAACAGGCTGCTGAGGATAGACCAGTTTTGCCGTCAACTGAACAGTTACCTACTGAATTTGAAGGTACTTTAGATCTTGATGGGGAATAACAAACATTTAGCCGAAGTGGTGGAACTGGTAGACACGCTGTCTTGAGGGGGCAGTGGGGGAAACCCCGTGCCGGTTCGAGTCCGGCCTTCGGCACATACAAAAAGAGTCCTTCATTGATGGTTTTTTTTTATTTTCTTCATCATTGCTCAAAAGTATTGCTTGATTTAGATTCTCAGAGTATACATGCCAACTGAGATGATTAAAATATTCAAAAATCTTATTCTAATTATATTTTGGTTCTCGGTATTGAGTGCCCAGGATATTTCTATATTCTTTTTAAATGATGGGTCCATTGTTCAGGGAAAGGTGGTGAATGAAAATCAACACCGTATTTTTGTAAAAACAGATCAAGGAACTATAAAAATATTGCCTAAAGATATTATAGGCAGAGAAGATCTGGCAAAAAAAGGTGATTTGACCTTTATGACTGATCGTGTGGATTATCTCCACAAAAATATTGATCGTCTTACTGGTCAATTAAATTATATGAATGATTCATTGAATATGGCACTGGAAGATCTCTATGATTTGGTAAAAAATCTGGAAGTGCTGCAAAATGAATTTGAAATAGATTTATTGAGATTACACTCTCAGGGACGAGAACAGAAAAATCAAATAAAATATGTCCAAAATGATTTAGTTAATCAAAGGGTGGATATTGCTGTAAATAGGCAAGAAATGGGTGGAATTGATGATACAGTGACAACGCTGAATAAGCAGCTTTCCCTAGCAAAGAAAAAATTAGAAGCAACAGCAAATCAATCTTATCTTATTTCTGGGACAATATCTAATATCAATCATGATATATCAGAATTGAAATTGGGACAGCAAAACCAGCAAAATCAAATTGATATTATGGCTGGTTCTTTAGCAAATATCATTCAAGAAGTTCAGGCAGTAAGGGAAAGTTTTGGTGAAATCAAATCTGGTATTCAAAACAATCAAGAAAAACTTAGTCAAGTAAATGAACAATTAAACATTAAGACAGATGAATTAGGCACTCTAATCATAAATAGCCAAAATGATTTCAATCAACAAATGGAAGTATTTCGAAATTCATTTGAAGACTCAGAAAATCAGGCTATGAAAGAGAGAAAAAAAATCATAGCTGATATGGATGACTATAGTGATGAATTAATGAAGATGAAAAAAACGATTGATAATTTAGAAAATGATATAACTACCTTGAATGTTCTAGAAAAAAAGATCAAATCATTGGAAGCAAGTATCACCACTGATAATTAATGAATCAATTCTGCTTTCTTTTAAGATTATTTATTAAAATCCAAACCAATTCTAATTCAAAAATTATTTAATACATTTGATTCAAAATGAGGTAGTTATGATGCTTTATTCACGAATTTTTATACTTTTATGCACAACCGGTTTTATATATAGTCAAGACCCTGAAGTTTTATTAAGTACAGGTGAAGATCAGCTTGCATCTGGAGATTATGCCAGTGCAGAATTATCCTTTAATTCTGCTCTTCAAGTCGACCCTTCCTTTGCACCAGCATTGCAGGCATTATCAAAGCTTTATTTACATAAAGGTGATTTAAAGAAAGCAAACGAATATTCAATCCAAGCTGTTCAGGCAGACGAAGAATTTCGTGATTGGGCAACTCAAATTGGGAAAATCACCGAACATATACAAAATGGTAATAGGAATGTGCAACAAGGTTTGTTTGATGAAGCTATTAAAGAATACGAAGTTATTTCCACTGCTCATCCTTATTTCCCGGATGCTGAGTTCTATAAAGGTCTGACCAGATTCCGGCAAAAAGATATTGAGGGGGCAGCGCAACATTTTAGTGCAGCAATCAAAATTTATCCTGAACATCCTAAAGCTAGAAAGGGACTGGATAATGTAACCAAACAATTTTTAAATGCAGGTAATAAATCTTACAAAATGGGAGATTTGGGAAGAGCAACATCTTATTATCAAAAAGCTCTCAAGTATGATCCAAACTTCTACCTTGCTTATTTTCAATTAGGTGTATTAGAGAAAAAACAGGGAAACTCAAAAGCTGCAATTGAATATCTACAAAAAGTTTTGGAGATAAAACCTGATCATGATAAAACATGGTTTACCTTGGGAACTGCTTATGAATCAGATGGTAATACAAATGAAGCTATCTCTCATTATAATAAAGCAGTTGAGATCAATCCAGGATATTCAAAAGCATATGGAAATCTGGGTAAGCTATATACAGAAAAGGAAGATTATAAATCAGCGGAGGATGTTCTAAAAATCGTTACACAGATTGATCCAAATTATGCAGATGGATTTATGAGGTTGGGTATTCTGTATATAGAACAGGAACAATATAAATTTGCGGCAGAAAATCTGGTTATGTCCACAAGTTTAGATGACAAAGATTATTTTAAATATTTTAACCTTGCATCAGCATATAACCGGTTAAAAAAATATAATGAAGCGGTAGCAGCTGCTCAGTCCTGTGTAGATCTTAAGAAGAAATTTGGTGGAGGTTGGATGGAATTAGGTATGGCCGAGCTTGGGAAAAGAAATAAAACACGTGCAAAAAGACATTTTGAAGAAGCCAAAAAAGATCGGGATTGGAGAGAATTAGCTGAGAGAGAAATAGATAAAATCCTAAATCCAGCAAAATACGAAAAATAGTCTGAATGGATGAAAGAAATAATTAAGGGCGTTGTATTTGATTTAGATAATACACTTTTAGACTTCATGAAAATGAAGGAGTTTGCTGTAAAAGCTGCAATAAAGGGTATGATAGAAGCTGGGCTCATGATCGATGAAAACCAGTCCTACAAAGAAATCATCTGGATTTATGAAGAATTTGGATGGGAAAATCAAAAAGTTTTTGATGTATTTATTGAAAAACAAATTGGATATGTTGATAATAAATTTTTAGCTGCTGGTATAGTCGCTTATCGCAGAGCCAGAGAAGCAAACCTAATGGCATATCCAAATGTGAATAAAACATTAATGGCACTAGCAAAGGCAGGAATAAAACTTGGAGTGGTTTCAGATGCGCCCAGTAGAGAAGCCTGGATGCGAATCTACTATCTTAATCTGTATCATTTTTTTGATGTTGTGATCACTTTTGATGATAGTCAGGAGAGAAAACCATCTTCAAAACCATTTCAAATGGCCCTTGACTCAATGGGCTTAAAACCTCAAGAAACCATTATGGTCGGCGATTGGCCTGAAAGAGATGTGGTCGGTGCAAAGCAAATAGGTATGAAAACAGCTTTTGCACGATATGGAGACACTTTTGGTACTGTTCATTCTGGAGCAGACTGGGACTTGAATGATATTTTTCAGTTAGTAATGATTATCAACGATCATAACAGCAGTGTCTAATATATATATCGGCACGGATTTGGTGGAAGTCACCAGAATTCGTTCTGCTATTGATGATAATGGCGTAAGATTTCTCAATCGAATATTTACTGAATTTGAACAACAATATTGTCAGTCTAAAGCCAATCCTGAAATACACTATGCCGGACGTTTTGCTGCGAAAGAAGCTGTGATGAAGGCACTAAAATCATCCGGTATTAATGATCCCATTCCATTTGATTCAATTGATATTCAATCATCTGATACAGGAGAACCTTTGGTGGTGATGAAATTAAAATTTGGTGGAATTTGTAAGGTTTCCATTTCACATACTGCAACCCACGCTATCGCTTCAGCAATTTATACACCTAAATGAGGCTGTTGACACCAGATCAGGCCCGTGAGTTGGATCAAATTTCAATGGATGATTTGGGGATATCTGGAACAATGTTAATGGGCAATGCTGGTTCCAAAATTTCGGATGTAGCATTAGAAATGGTTGCAGATTTCCATAATCCATTTATTCTTATAATATGTGGCAAGGGTAATAATGGTGGAGATGGATATGCGGCAGCCCTAGAATTATCCAAAAGTAATATCAATGTAAAAGTACATTCACTTTATAGTATAGATGAATATAAAGGTGATTTATTAGATTATTACTTGAAGTGTTATAGTTCCAATATTTCCATAACATTTGGAATTGATTTGCCAGATTTTACACCACCGGATTTAATTATTGATGGATTACTTGGAACAGGCTTCAAAGGTAAATTGAAAGGAATTTTAGTACCATGGATAGAATGGATCAATAATACAAAATCTGCAGTACTATCTATAGACATTCCATCTGGTCTAGATGGTAATTCTGGCACAGTCATTAATCATGCGATAAAATCGAAAGCAACTGTTACCTTTGGAGCTCCAAAATTGGGTAGTGTACTTAGGCAGGGGAAAAAATATTCTGGATTGATTTACACGAAAGATATAGGTTTCCCAAATTTAAATACAATTCAGATTCAAGGGCTTGATTGGGAATTGTTTGAAGAATTTGATGTACATGATATTTTAAAGAAGCCTGATTTAAATACGAATAAATATACTGCCGGAAAAGTATTAGTCATTGCAGGGTCAAGAGGTATGACAGGGGCAGCTATATTATCAACTTATGGTGCTCTACGCTCTGGTGCAGGATTAACGATAACAACCACACCAGCTTCTCTCAATGAAATCATGGAAAGATCCATTTTAGAAGGCATGACATTACCTTTAGAAGATGGGGGAAGTGGATATATTGGTTTTAATCATTATGATGAAATCATGAATACAGTTGAATGGGCTGATACCATTGTATTAGGTCCAGGCCTTGGTAGAGAAAGAGAGACACAAAAATTAATTTGCAAGTTAGTTTCAAGCATAGAAAAACCAATTATATTGGATGCCGATGGACTTTATCCTTTTTCTGATCAATTAGAAAAATTAAATAAAAGAGAAAATCCTTTGGTTATTACTCCACACTTAGGTGAACTATCAAATCTAATCGGAAAGAATAAAAACGATATAATTTTCAATTTCCCAATAATAATGACGAATTTAATGAAGGATTTCCATCATGTTGCTTTGGTAAAACAAGTACCTAATTGTACCTTTTATAAGAATCATGCAGTTGTAAACTCTTCAGGAAACCCTGGCTTAGCAACTGGTGGGACGGGCGATATTCTAGCTGGGATGATAGGAAGTTTGATTGCACAGAATTATACTCCATTTAATGCTTCATTTCTTGCTTCTTTTCTCCATGGTAAAGCTTCTGATATTCTTGTGAACGAAAAAGGATATCGTGGGCAAATTGCTTCTGATTTATTGGATAAAATTCCCAGTACAATTGGTTGCTATGAAAGATTCTAAAAGTCAATTTGTATTGTATTTGGTTTTAATTATTTTTGGCTCAAGTATCCCAGGGAACTCTGTCCCACATTTGGTCGCACTTACATGGGATAAATTATTACATATTATTGAATATTCTATTCTTGGTTGGCTGGGATACCGTGCCTTTAAATCAGATATTGAAAATCCAGCATTCTTGGTTGTCCCATTTGGTATTTTATTTGGGTGTTTCGATGAGGCTTGGCAATCAATAATTCCAGGTAGATTTCCAAGCCATTATGATGTGATTGCAGATGGAATTGGTGTAATATTCGGAAGTATTGTAAGTTATTTTATATTTAATAAACCTAAATGATACAGCATCTTTATATTAAAGATTATGCCATTATTGATGAGGCTAATATCAAATTTAATCCTGGATTAACGGTTATAACCGGTGAAACGGGTTCAGGTAAGTCTCTTATTCTTGAAGCTCTTACCGTTTCCATGGGTGGAAAAGCAGACAAAATTATGGTTAGAAATGGAACACCACGAGCAGTTATTGAAGTGACTTTTCATGATCAACAATCTTTAAGAAGAATTGTATCTAATGAAGGTAGGACAAAAGCATATATCAATGAAGAACCAACCAATATAAAAACTTTAAAAGAATCAAATAGTACACAAATTGATTTTCATGGTCAGCATGATCAACAACATATATTAAATATTGATACCCATATTGAATATTTAGACCGCTATTGTCATCATGATGATCTTGTTGAAAAGATTGGATTAGTATTTGACAAAATCCAATTTCTCAAATCTCAACTGATATTATTACAACAATCGAAGCAGGAAAGAGCAGATAGAATAGAGTATTTAATGTTTCAAGCAAATGAAATTGACACTGTTAATCCTACAATCAATGAAGATGAAAAAGTTGAGCAATTATATAAAAAATTAAGCCACCTTGATGCAATACAATCATGCTTGAATGGCCTGCAATCTGAATTAATTAATGGTGATTCATCTATCTCTGATGTTCTAGAAGAAAAGTCTCGCCAGATACAAGGCGTTATAAAATATGATAAGGAATTAGGGACTATTGATGAATTAATTCGTTCAGCAATTATTCATTTACAAGAGGTAAACTCAGAAATTTCAGTTCAATTGTCCAGTGCAGATTATAACCCGGAAGAATTATCTAAAGTTGAAGAAAGGTACCATTCTCTAGAAGAAATGAAACGTAAATATGGTGGTTCGATCGAATCGGTAATTGAGTACCGGAAAACAATAAAAAATGAAATAAAATCTTACTCAGACCCAGATCAATCAGAACCAAAATTAAAAGAACAATTAAGAAATAAAGAAAAATTATTTTCTAATTATGCTCTTCAACTTAACAAAAATAGAACTAAGATGGCACGAACCCTTTCTGATAAAATTGAAGAAGCTATGGTAGAGCTCAATATGCCTGGTTCTAAATTTGAGATTAAAATAAGTCAGGATTTAAATGAATCTGGAATTGTACCATTCAATAATCAAATGGCTCAGGGAAACAGGAAAGGTATTGATCGGATTGAGTTATTCTTGTCAGCAAATCCAGGGCAGCCTGTAAAACCATTAGCTACAATTGCTTCAGGTGGAGAAATATCTAGAATAATGCTTGCGATCAAAACTGTTTTTCAAGAACAAGATCCCGTGTCAACATTGGTATTTGATGAAATTGATTCAGGTATTTCGGGATTTACTGCAGAAAAAGTAGCAGAACTATTATTAAAACTTTCAAAAAGAAAACAGGTATTATGTATATCACATCTTTCACAAATAATGAGAAAAGCTGATTATCATTTGAATGTTGAAAAAATAGTTCAGCAAAACCAAACATTTGTAAAGGCAAATTATCTTACTAAAAAGGAAAGTTTAGAATTAATAGAAAATTTATACATGGGTAAAAAAGCGGTACATTATGGATAAATTACTTATTGAAGGGAAGAACCCACTATCTGGAAATGTAAAGATAAGTGGTGCAAAAAATGCTGTATTGCCAATTATGACGGCAGCATTAATGTCTGATGGTAAATCAACAATCACGCGAGTTCCCGATTTGAGAGATACACGTACGATGATCCAACTTTTGGAAATTGTCGGGGCTAGGTGTGATTTTGGCAATGGCAGTTTAGTAATTGATGGGACCACAGTTGATAACCCTGAAGCTCCTTATGATTTAGTGAAAACAATGCGTGCCTCCTTTTATGTTCTCGGTCCATTAATTTCAAGATTCGGAAGAGTGAAAGTTTCTTTGCCGGGTGGATGTGCTTGGGGTCCAAGACCTGTAGATTTTCATCTCAAAGGATTGGAAAAACTTGGAGCAAAAATTACGCTAGAAAGCGGATATATTCTTGCTGAAGCGGATCGACTAAAAGGGAATGAGATTAGTTTTGAATTTCCATCTGTTGGTGCGACCGGCAATATTGCAATGGCTGCTGTTACAGCAGAAGGAACAACAGTTATTGAAAATGCAGCACAGGAACCGGAAATTGTGCAACTGTGTGAATATTTGAATAAAATGGGTGCCCGCATAAATGGTATTGGTACAACAAGAATACAAATAGAAGGTGTTGATAAACTTTATCCGGCAGATGTAGAAGTTATTCCTGATCGAATTGAAGCTGGAACTTTTCTGACTGCTGGTGCTATCTTAGGGGAAATTACTCTTGTTGATGTGAATCCTCAAAATCTGGATGCTGTTTTATTAAAACTTAAAAAAGTAGGAGCTGAAATTTCTACAACAAAAGATTCTATTACTATTTCTCCAGCTGATAAAATTCAAGCAGTTGATATGAAAACTGCTGTGTATCCGGGGTTTCCAACAGATCTACAGGCACAATGGGTAGCACTTATGTCCCTGGCAGATGGATCTTCTATGATAACTGATACGGTATACCATGATCGCTTCAGTCATGTGCCCGAATTAAATCGTTTTGGTGCAAACATAAAAGTTGACAATAATACAGCAATTGTCCGTGGTGTGAAGGAATTAATTGGTGCACCTGTAATGTCTACAGATATTCGAGCTAGTGCATCATTAATTGTTGCAGGTTTAGCTGCAAATGGTGTTACAGAAGTGAGCCGGATCTATCATATTGATCGTGGATATGAACAAATAGAACAGAAATTTCGATCCTTAGGAGCTAAAATCAAGCGGGAAAGGATGTAGCTTTAATTGCTTTTTTATGTATTGAAATGAAGTAATTTTTTAATCCTATATTTATTAGAGTATCAGAGTATGAAGGTAATAATAATTGGTGGTGGCGAAGTGGGTTTCCACGTTGCAAAAGCATTAAGTGAAGAAGATTACGATATAACTGTTATTGATATTGATCCATTCAAGTGTCGTCGCGCTTCCGAAAACTTAGACGTCATTGTTGTGGAAGGAAATGGTGCTAGTCCAAAAACACTGACAGAAGCATATGTAGGTGCAGCAGATTATGTGCTTTGTTTGACACGTGTTGATGAAGTAAATCTTATTGCTTCGCAACAAGCCCACAAATTAGGTGCAAATAAAATTATTGCCCGTTTACGGAATCAGCAGTACACGGCGAAAGATTCAATTATTCGTCCTGAAAAATTTGGTGTTGATGTGGTCATACATCCAGAAAAAGCGGCTTGTGAAGAAATAATACGACTTGTAAAACATCCCTACGCTGTCCAAGTGATGGATTTTGAAGCAGGCAGATTAACCATGTTAGGCATCAATATTAATGGAGAATGTGAAAACATAAAAGGGAAGCATCTTGGTGATATATGCCTTGAGAACAGTCATTTTCGTTTTGGTACCATAGCAGTTATAAGAGGTCAGGAAACCATAGTCCCATGGTCTGATTTTCAATTTCAGGATGGTGATATCGCATATTTTATCATCAAAACTGAGGATGTCCAAAATTTACTGAGGTTGCTTTGTAAAAAAGCCACAAAAACTCATCGTGTTATGATTATTGGTGGATCAAAGATTGGTCGTTCTCTTGCTCAAGAATTACCAAGTGAAACTGTAAATGTACGCTTGGTGGAATATAACAGGCCTAAAGCTGGGCGGATTTCTCACAATATTGATCATTCCATGATCCTTTTTGGAGATGGGACTGACCTAGAATTTTTAAAATCTGAAAATATTCAAGATGTAGACAGTTTCATTTCTGTAACAGAAAATGAAAAGACAAATTTAATTGCTGGTTTACTTGCAAAACACTTGGGAGTAAAACAAAGTATCATTCACGTATCAACAACAGAATATATCCCAACAATACAGGAAATAGGTGCAGGAGCTGTCATTAGCAAAAACCTGTCCACAGTAAATTCAATATTGAGAGAACTATATACAGATGTAACTGAGATTCCAGTTCTTACTTTTGATGAAATTGATGTTGATGTAATTGAATTCCAACCAGAGCCTAATAGTCCGGTTACTCAACGACCCTTAAAAGAACTTAATTTCCCAAAGGATAGTATTGTTGGGATGATAAATCATCATGGAAAAATTAGAATTGCCCATGGTACATCTATTTTGACTGAAGATGATACAGCGTTGGTATTTGCAAAACCTAAAGCGATTAACAAATTGAAAAAATTATTCGGCTCATGAGAGTAAAGATCCTATTAAATACGCTAGGAGCACTTTTATCAATTTTAGGTATCACTATGGTGATACCTATTTTTATTTCTTTGAGTTATGGTGAATCTGATTTAAATGGTTTCATTATTTCATCTATTTCCTGCCTAGTATTAGGACTTCCATTATGGTTATTAACGCGCTATAATCAGACAATTACGAATCGTGATGGGTTTGCTATTGTAACTTTTTCATGGATAGTGGCCGCCATTGCAGGATCAATACCTTTTTATTTTTCTGGTACTATTCCAAATATTACAGATGCGTTTTTTGAATCTATGTCCGGTGTGACAACAACTGGTGCCACAATAATTGGTAACCCTGAGACATTACCTCATTTGCCAAATGGCATTGAGAGTTTACCTCATGGAATATTATTTTGGCGTTCATTTCTTCAATGGATTGGTGGAATGGGAATTGTTGTTTTCTATATTGCTATTCTTCCTTTATTAGGTATTGGAGGAGTACAATTATTTAAAGCGGAAGTTCCTGGGCCGGTTGCTGATAAAATTAAACCGCGTGTTCGTGAAACTGCCAAGTTTCTTTGGATTATTTATGTCGGAATTACATTAGCAGAAGTAATAGCTCTTAGAATAGCAGGAATGAGTATTTTTGATTCAGTTTGTCATGCTTTTACAACAATGCCAACCGGAGGTTTTTCAACAAAAAATGCTAGTATTGCATATTATGATAATTCTACGATTCATTATATAATCATATTTTTCATGTTTTTAGCAGGAATAAATTTTTCTTTACATTTTCGTGTTCTTAATGGTGATATAAAAGCATTCTTAAAGGATGCCGAATTTCTAGTTTATGTCATGATTATAGCTTGTGTTACTTTTATTGTTTTTCTATCATTGACAAGTCAAATAAATGTTATAAAGAATTCAAATTTTAGAGAATCTTTATTTGGTGTGATTGCTATTCTAACTGGTACTGGTTATGTGCTAGGGGATTATGAGATTTGGCCCGTATTTGTTCAAATTTTATTGCTTACATTGATGTTTATTGGTGGAATGGGAGGATCAACTACCGGTGGTATGAAAGTTATACGTGTAATGTTATTGGTTAAATATGCAGCTCTTGAAACTAGAAGGATGCTGCATTCAAGAGCTCTAATCCCCATTAGAATTGGAAAACAGCTCATAAAAGAAGATGTAGTACGTAATACATTAGGATTTTTCCTTTTTTTCATGTCAGCTTTTATTATATCAACAATTTTACTTTCCACTATGGGATTAGATTTTGAATCATCAATTGGTGCAGCAGCCAGTGCAATGGGAAATATAGGACCTGCACTTGGTGAATTTGGACCAACAGATAATTATTCCACACTATCGGATCCAGGAAAATGGGTTTTAACATTTTGCATGTTATTAGGCAGATTAGAAATTTTTACAGTTATGGTATTATTTAGTCGAACATTTTGGAAATAAAGAAATTTTATGTTTATAGTAAAGGAAGTGAAAGATCAAATAGGATTATTAACTATTGATAGGCAGGATGCACTTAATGCGATGAATCCTGATGTCTTACTTGAATTAGATCAGTCTATCAAAAGTATGATTGCAGATAAGCAAGTAGGTGTTATTATCCTAACAGGAGCGGGTGGTAAAGCCTTTATTGCCGGTGCAGATATTAAAGCTATGCAGCGATTAGATAATAAAGGTGCGTTAGATTTTGGGAAATTAGGGCAAGAAGTCACTATGACCATTGAAGATTCACCAAAGCCCATTATTGCTGCTGTGAATGGATTTGCTTTAGGAGGTGGCTCAGAAATTGCCATGGCTTGCCATATTCGATTTGCAAGTGAGAATGCAATGTTTGCTCAACCGGAGGTTAAACTAGGTTTAATACCCGGTTGGGGTGGAACACAGCGTCTTCCAAGAATCGTTGGTAAAGGGAATGCTACTGAACTTATAATTGGTGGTCATATGATCAACGCAAAAGAAGCCTTTCGAATTGGTCTTGCAAATAAGGTTTTTCCATCTGATCAATTAATGGCTGAAGTAATAAAATTTGCCAAAATTATATTAGTAAATGGTCCAAATGCTATTGCCGAATCTCTTCATTGTATTAATGAATCTGCAGGAAATTCACTTATTGAAGGATTAAACCTTGAAGTAAAAGCATTCAGTGATCTTTTCGGTACGGAAGAAACAGTAGAAGGCCTAAATGCATACGTTGAAAAAAGATCACCAAATTTTCGCACCTAAATGCCAAGGTATGCAATTCTTGCCATCGAGGCTTTTGACTATATTTTAAATAAAACTGGGAATGCATTGATTCGATATTACCCTGATGATGTAATAGGTGTAATAGACCCTGAACAGGCAGGGAAAACAGCAGAACAGGTACTTGGTTGGGGAGGAGATATCCCGTGTGTCTCTACATTCAATGAATTATTAGAATATTCACCAACTACTTTGGTGATTGGGAGTGCCCCTCAAGGCGGAAAAATAAATAAAGCCCATATTAAGGAAATTAAAGATGCAATCTTAGGAAGTTGTGATATTGTGAGTGGCATGCATGTATTGCTCAATAATGATCCTGAAATATCTGAATTAGCTTTAAAAAACAAAGTAAAGATTACTGATCTCAGGTACCCACAAAATCCTCCAAATTTTCCAATGGGTTCATGGAAAAAACGAAAATTTCCAGTCTTATTAGTCGTTGGTTCTGATTGCGATACTGGAAAAATGACAACAGCATGGGAGTTATCGGAAGCATTAATAAAAAGGAATAGAAAAATAGAATTTGTAGCAACTGGACAAACTGGAATATTATTATCTGGAAATGGCGTACCAATTGATGCGGTTATCTCTGATTTTATGGCAGGGGAAATTGAACGATGTTTGGATCAATTACCAGATGAAACGGAATTAGCTATTGTAGAGGGTCAAGGTTCATTAAATAATCATCTTTATTCTGGAGTGACTTTAGGATTACTGCATGGCACTATGCCAGATTACCTTGTTTTCACTCATGAACCAGGGAGAAAATTGGATGTTGCGGATCATCCTATTCCTGACTTGGACTATCTTATGAAAATGCATATTGATTTAATGAAGCCGTTTAAATCAGCTATTTTTATTGGTATGAATTTTTTAACACTTAAACTGCATGATGATTTGGCAATGGAAACTTGTATTTCTGCACAAAATAGATATGGCATTCCCGTAACAGACTTGATTCGCTTTGGCGGGAAAGATTTGATTGATAATATTGAAAACACTTTGGATGAATGGAAATAAAATTCGCTAAATATAGAATTCATCTTAATCATACATTTGGTATTGCAAGAAGTGCTAATGACTGGTATGATATTATCTTTATTTATATTGTGGAAGGACGAATTATTGGACGAGGAGAAGCTGCCCCTTCTTTAAGATATAATGAGACCACCGATAGAATTATATCATTATTAAACCAAAAAGTAAAACTACCTGAAGATTGTTCTGACAGAAAAAAAATCTGGAATCACATATTACCACAATTAAATGGGATTAAAGCATTGGAGGCCGCTTTTTCAATGGCGCTATGGGATTGGTGGGGGCAAAAATGTAATCAACCAGTTTATAAATTATTAGGAATGGAGCAATCATCTCTTCTATCAACCAGTTTTACCATTGCAATTGGAGATTTGAAAGAGATTGAACAAAAAGTAAATGAAGCATCACCATATAATATTTTGAAAGTCAAATTAGGTACACCGAAAATGGATAAGGAGATTATGAAGGAAATTCGGTATCATACGGATAAATTGGTTCGAGTCGATGCTAATGAAGGCTGGCATCCTGATTTCGCCCTAGAGATGTGTAAATGGCTTGCAGATCGTAATGTAGAATTTGTAGAGCAACCATTCCCTGCAGATCAATTGCGCAAAACAGCTGAATTAAAGGAAAAATCACCAATGCCGCTTTATGCCGATGAAAACAGTATAAACTCATTGGATATACCAAAAATTGCCCATGCATTCAATGGAATTAATATTAAGCTTATGAAATGCGGATCTTTAGACGAAGGAAAACGTATGATTAATAGGGCCCGATTTCATGATTTGAAAATTATGTTAGGCTGTATGGTGGAATCTTCAGTTGGAATCACAGCAGCTGCCCAACTTGGTAGTGGTGTAGATGTTGTAGATTTAGATGGAAATTTGCTTATAAATAACGATCCTTATGATGGAGTTTTAGTGGAAAATGGGAGATTAAAAGTTGGAATTAGAGATGGATTAGGATTAGAGTTAATAAAAGATATCGAAAAGGGTTTGGAGTTATTATGAAAATATTAGGAATAGAGCATTTAGGCATTGCGGTAGAGGACCTAGCAAATGATGCGCCATTTTGGAAACATATTTTGCAATTAAAACACCTATCGACTGAAGTGGTAAAAGATCAAAGTGTGACTACAGATATTTATGAAGCGGGACAAGGAAAAATTGAATTATTAGAGGCAACAAATAATGAATCTCCCATTGCCAAATTCATCGAAAAACGAGCTCCAGGTATTCATCATGTATGTTTTGAAGTAGATAATATAATTACTGCAATAAAAGAACTTAAAGAAAAGAATATAAATGTTTTATCCGATAATCCATCAATAGGCGCAGAAGGATATAAGGTTATTTTTATTCACCCAAAATCTACAGGAGGTGTTTTGGTGGAGTTGGCTGAAAAAGCCAAGCCCAGTTTGTAAAGTTCGTACTAAATAATTAGGAATTGTTTATTGGCCTCTAAACTTAAATAATCCTTTATTCTTTTTAGCTTTTGATTTGTTTTGTTTTTTACTCTTCTTTATAGCTGTTTCTTCCATTGGATTTTGAGTTACCATATTTACTATGAGATCTTTAATAATTCTTCCATTTTCGTAAGATGTTTTACGAAGTTCTATCCCATTTTTATCATAAAATATCCATAGTCCATTTCTTTTTCCATTCTTTAATAGACCTCTTTCACGAACGTTACCATTGGGGTGATATCGAATTGTGAGTTCATGACCCGGTGGAGTCATACGTGCCACAATCTCTCTTCGCTGTGTAATTTTAGAAGTATCGACTTGCAGGTATGTTTGCCTATATAAATCACGTACAGTGTCCTTTACTATTGCTGTATCAAAAGATAAGATTTTCAATGTGTCAAAAACTACTGACCTATATTGTAACTCTGGGCCAATAAACTCACCGCCTGTTTTTGGTCGATCCAATATTTTTTTGACCACATTAGTGGAATAAATTTTTTGAAGTTTTTTATACTCATCACTAGCCTTTGACCAGTCGCCATTAGCTTCGTAAACAGCTTTATTTATCCATTCTTGAGCAGTACGATCACCTGTGTCACGAGCTCGGACAGCATCTTCCAATGTATTCCACCTTGGATATTTTGACCGTTGTGTTTCTGAAATATCGGGAGGTAGTCCGGTAGAATGAGTATGTATAGTTATAGTATCATTATTATATATGTATAAAGTATCATAAACTACGGTAGAATCAAATGCAAAGAGCCATAGTGAGTCACGAAAAATTGTAGTATCATACGCAAAGACCCAACTTGTATCATAAATAAATGTAGAATCATAGGCATAAGCCCAAACAGTATCATGTACTACAGTCGTATCATAATTATAAATAAATGTAGTATCAAAGACTACAGTTGTATCATAATTAGTTTGGACTATTGTTGTAGTGTCATAGTTATTAATATATATGCTATCAATTACAACTACTGTATCATAAACAGTGGTCGTAGCATTTGTATATACAAATGAAGTATCATAGACTGTTACAGAATCATAAATTGTCGTATAGACAAATACTGTATCTGTAGGGCGATTCATTGTGAGAATATACAGTTCATCAAGCCTTGATTTCATTGCATCTAACTCTTCATTATATTTTAATTCGATTCTCTCAAGTCTTGCCTTCTCTTGTACTTGCTCTAATGCACCCTCGAATTTTTTATTGTCTCGATTAAAAAGAGGTTTTGGTGCTTCTATAATCGCTCCAGTTTGAGTACGATAAACTTTGCGTTTATTATTTTTAGACTCCGTTTGTGCAACGAGTGTAACAAAAAGTGCTACTATAATGACTATCAGTGATTTTCGCATAATATTTGATAAAATCATGTTTTCCCTTAATTAAGCTTTTGGATTACCTAGCAAGAATGATTTTCAAGCCTCTGAGAATAATCATCTCAGCTTATATAAATCAATCAATATTTTGATCTATATTTTTAAAGTCCTAACTTAAAATTTACACAAAAAATAATAGAAATCGAGAACAGATTATCTTTATCAATCAAGTTTTGGTAAAGTATACTGTAAATTTAATTTTAACTTTTTAACTCTTTATTATTATAAATATGGTATCGAAGAATAGTATGAATGAAGTTGTCCGGGAAAAACTTAAACACCTTCCTACGGATCCAGGTGTTTATGAATTCTATAATAAAGATCAAAAAATCATTTATATTGGCAAAGCAAAAAATCTACGAAATCGAATTCGGTCTTATTTTCATAGTAAAAAACATCAACGTGCGAAAACAATATCATTGGTTAGAAACATAAATGATATTCAATGGATTGTCGTTCGAAATGAAGTAGAAGCACTCATGACAGAAGCGAACATGATAAAAACTCATCGTCCAAGGTATAATATTGATTTAAAAGATGATAAAACCTATCCATTTATTAGGATTACAAAAGAACCTTATCCACAAGTTTTAATTACGAGAAAAATTATTAGAGATGGTTCAAAATATTATGGACCCTTTACCGATGTTACAGGATTAAGAATAACTCTCAAAGCATTATACAAGGTTTTTCCAATCAGAAGTTGTAGTTTTTATTTAGATGATAAGGTTGTGCATGAAAAGCGAGTTAAATTATGTTTGGACTATCACATAAAAAAATGTGAAGGTCCTTGTGAAGGATTAGTTTCCCTTGACCATTATAATCATATGGTAGATCGAGTCGAATCTTTTATGAGAGGGAAAACAAAAGAAACTGAATTATATATTACTCAGCTAATGGAAGATGCTTCAAGTAAACAGCAATATGAAGAAGCAGTTATTTATAGAGATCAATTAGATGCAATTCGGTCATTTCGCGAAAAACAAAGTCAGGTAGCTACTGATTTTGAAGAACGTGATGTTATTGCATTGGCACGAGAAGATAATATAGGTGTTGCTGTAATAATTCGAATCCGTAATGGACGAATTTTCAGTCGAGAAAAATTATCTCTGCAAGGACTTAGTGACAAGGACGGGAAAACAATTCAGACTGTTATTACTCGGTTTTATTTAGATAGTGACTTTATTCCCAAGGAAATTTCTTTACAAACAAAACCGGATAATATATCTGAACTAAAATCCTGGTTAAAAGAGAAACGTAATGGAGTGGTCTATTTTCTCTATCCACAAAAGGGTGAAAAAGCAAAAGAATTGAGGATCACAATGCAAAATGCAAAATTGCTATTGGGTGAATGGATCATTAATAGACAGAAACGAAAAGAACAAATCCCAAAAATTCTGGGACAACTACAGCGAGACTTACTTTTGGATGTACCTCCAAAACGGATAGAAGCTTTTGATATTTCCCATTTAGGTGGAACTAATACAGTTGCATCTATGGTATGTTTTATTGATGCAAAATCAAGGAAAACAGAATATAGGAAATACAATATAAAAAATGTTTCAGGTATTGATGATTACACAGCTATGAGAGAAGTTGTATTTCGTCGCTATAAACGCCTAAAAGAAGAAGAGAAACCATTCCCAGATTTGATCCTAATTGATGGTGGAAAAGGGCAGATAAGCATGGCCCTATCAGCTTTGAGAGAATTAGGATTAGATTACATACCAGTAATAGGATTGGCGAAAAAATTAGAAGAAGTATTCGTTCCAGGTAACCCAGAAGCTCAATCCATTCATAAGCAAAGTCCAGGTCTCATATTATTGCAAAGAATTCGGGATGAAGCTCATCGGTTTGCCATCACTTTTCAGAGGAATAAAAGAAATAGAGATTTGGTGATGTCTATTTTTGCTGATATTCCAGGTATGGGTAAAAAACGACTAAGCAAACTTCTACAACAATTTGATGGACCAAGGGCTATTGCAAAACTTACTCCCAAGGTTATTAATCGCAAAACCGGAATTCCAATTAAGATTGGACAAGAAGTTGTAAAAGTTGCCAAAATGTTAAAGAAGTAATTTTAACTACTTTTTCCATTTTTGATTCATTGTAAAGTAAAAAAATCCTTCACAGGAAAACATTAGCATTGGGCGAATAGTTTTCTTTACGATAAAAATAAGTCTGACTAAAAGGCTTCAAATAATGGATTTAAGTTTTAGTTGCCCTATTACAGTCTAAAGAAATCAGAAATGGCTTAATTTTCTTTCAAGAGACTAATAATAGTTAATTTTTTATAACCGTAAGAGTCTGACATTGACCATCGTCAATAAAAGTCCGTAATTTAGACATTATGGCAGAGTTTAAAATCTCATCCGAATTCACTCCACAGGGAGATCAGCCTCAAGCAATTGAAGAATTAGTTAAGGGTGTCAACCGTGGTGATTTGTATCAAACTTTATTGGGTGTTACAGGATCAGGAAAAACATTCACTATGGCTAATGTGATTCAAGCGGTTCAAAAACCAACATTAATTATGAGTCATAATAAAACATTAGCAGCACAGCTTTATGGAGAATTCAAACAATTATTTCCTGATAATGCAGTAGAATATTTTATTTCATACTATGATTATTATCAGCCTGAAGCTTACCTTCCTGTAACTGATACTTTTATTGAAAAAGATATGTCAGTTAATGAAGAAATTGATAAACTTCGATTGAAAGCCACCAGTTCTCTCATGGCGAGAGAAGATGTTATTGTGGTTAGTTCTGTATCCTGCATATACGGCATTGGTTCGCCTGAAGACTATAACAAAGGTTCTGTTACGATATCCGTTGGAGATTTATTAGACCGCCGTTCCTTTTTATCCAGTTTAATCAATATTCATTATTCGCGTAATGATAAAGTTTTAGAACGAGGAAACATTCGTATTCGCGGGGACGTATTAGAAATATTTCCTGCATATGAGGATAAATGTATTCGTATTGAATTATTTGGCAATGATGTTGATTCTATTACAAAATTTGATCCGATAACTGGTGAAATAAAGGAGACTCTACATACAGCAGTGATTTTCCCGGCTAAACATTTTGTAACAGACAAAGAAACAATCCTTCGTGTCATTGGCGAAATTCGAAACGAATTGACTGATCGATTGGATTTCCTTAGGTCCAATAATAAGCTATTAGAAGCACAGCGTTTAGAACAAAGGACTAATTTTGATATTGAAATGATGATTGAATTAGGTTATTGTTCAGGCATCGAAAATTATTCAAGAATTTTTGCCAATAGAAAACCTGGTGAAACACCATATACTTTACAGGACTTTTTTCCGGAAAATTCTCTTACGATTTTAGATGAATCTCATGTGACCTTACCCCAAATCCAAGGCATGTACAATGGCGATCGGGCAAGAAAAGAAACCTTAGTTGAACATGGGTTTCGTTTGCCTAGCGCCTTAGATAATCGGCCTTTAACCTATAATGAATTTTTCAAAGCACAGAAACAAATTATTTTTACATCTGCCACTCCTTCGGAACGTGAATTGAAACTGTGTAAGGGCATTATTATTGAACAGATTATCCGTCCAACTGGACTACTAGACCCGGATGTGGATATACGTGAAACCAGAGGCCAAATTGATGACCTAATCGGTGAAATTAGATTAAGGGTAAAAAGGAAAGAGCGAACCTTGGTTACAACTCTAACAAAACGAATGGCAGAAGATTTGACTGAATATTTAACCGGATTAAATATTCAGGTTCGATATCTCCACTCAGATATTGATACTTTAGAGAGAGTACAGATTTTGCGAGAACTTCGAATAGGGGTATTTGATGTTTTGGTTGGCATCAATTTACTCAGGGAAGGTCTGGATTTACCGGAAGTAAGTTTGGTAGCTGTTTTAGATGCGGACAAAGAAGGTTTTTTGAGATCAAAAAGTTCTTTACTTCAGGTGGCAGGCCGTGCTGCTAGGAATGAACAAGGCCTTGTAATTTTGTATGGGGATAAATTGACTGATGCGATGAAAAATCTAGTCTATACCACTGATAAAAGAAGGAAAATACAATCTAAATTCAATAAAAAGTATGGTATAAAACCAAAAACCATTCATAAGTCTGTTGATGAGATAATAACATCAACAGTTGTTGCAGACTCAATGACTGAAGAAGATGATGTTTATATTCCAGGATATGATACAGATTATTTGCCTGAGACTGAAAAACAAATGATACTGGTAGAATTAAGAAAAGCCATGTTAGAAGCGGCCGAAAAATTAGAATTTGAGAAAGCAGCAAAGATTAGGGATGAAATTAAAAAATTTGAAAAAGAATTAGGAGTGACTGTAGAATGAAATATTTAGTAACCGGTGGCGCTGGTTATATTGGCTCTCATATTGTTTATGAATGTATTGACCAAGGACATGAAATCATCATCTTTGATGATATGTCACATGGGTTAGAAGAGAACATTGACTCAAGAGCAAAATTTGTCAAGGGCAGCACTCATTCTGATTACGATCTAAATAATGTAATGGCTGATGGTTTTGACGGTGTTATACATTTAGCTGCATGGAAAGCAGCGGGGGAGTCTATGACACATCCAGAGAAATATGCAAAGAATAATGTTTCAGGTTCTTTGAATTTATTGAATGCTTGTGTACGTCACGGGATAAAATATTTTGTCTTTTCATCATCATCTTCTGTATATGGGAACCCTATCTACATTCCTATTGATGAAAATCATCCTGTAAATCCTGTCAGCTATTACGGAGAATCAAAATATCTAGTAGAGCGTAATTTAAAGTGGTATAGTAAATTGAAAGGAATCAGGTATGCATCTTCGCGATATTTCAATGCAGCAGGGTATGATATTAAGGGTAGAATTAAGGGGCAGGAGCGGGATTCATTAAATTTGATTCCAATTACAATGGAAGTTGCAGCAGGAATCCGTGATAAAATAGAAGTATTTGGAAATGATTATGATACAGATGACGGAACCGGTGTTAGAGATTATATTCATGTTAATGATTTAGCAAGTGCACATGTAAAAGCCATTAATTACATTTATGAACAAAATAAAGATTTAACTCTGAATCTTGCTACTGGTAATGGGTATTCCGTTTTAGAGATTATTCAAAAAGCCATTGAAATAACGGGAAGAAATATTTCTTATGAAATTGTTGCGCGGCGAGATGGAGACCCAGCTAAAGTAGTCGCTATTTCAAAAAATGCAGAAGAAATTTTAGATTGGAGAGCCGAAAATTCAGAACTGGATACTTTAATTCACTCCGCCTGGAAAGTTTATCAATAAAAAACAATTTATCTAAAAGGATATGTAATGATTGAAATCGATCGATTACAAAAAAAATCTGGAATTATTGGAACTTCTGATGGTATACGGCAAGTTCTAGAAATGATTACACAAGTAGCACCAGTTGATATTTCAGTGCTTATCACAGGTGAGTCAGGTGTGGGGAAAGAAGTAGTTACCAAAGCACTTCATCAAGCAAGTAATCGATCAAACAGTCCATTAGTTGTTGTGAATTGCGGTGCCATACCGGAAGGTATTATAGAATCAGAATTATTTGGGCATAAGCAGGGATCTTTTACTGGTGCCGGGCAAGATAGAAAAGGATATTTTGAAGAAGCAAATAAAGGCACAATTTTCTTAGATGAAATTGGTGAGACCCCTTTAGAAACTCAGGTAAAATTACTTCGTGTATTAGAAAGCGGCGAATTTATGCGGGTGGGAGAAGCAAAAACACGGTATACAGATGTTCGTGTAATTGCTGCCACAAATAAAGATTTGAGTGAATTAGTAAAAAGGGGTGATTTTAGGCAAGATCTTTATTATCGATTAAAAACAGTAACGATAAATGTTCCCGCGCTTAGAAACCGTGTTGAAGATATTGGCCCCTTAGTAGAGAGATTTGCGTTAGAATTTACTAGGTCAAACGATTTTCTTTACCGTGGGTTTATGCCAGAGGCAGTTCGCGTATTAAAACAATATGAATGGCCTGGTAATGTGAGGGAGTTGAAGAATTTTGTAGAAAAAATCATCGTAATGAAGAGAGGAGAACGAATCACGGTAGAAATGGTTCAAAATGAATTGATTGATGTTTTACCATCGGAGACAGTTAATAATCCGGCATTACCTGTTTTAGTTAACCAATCTTCAGATAAAGCAGAAATTGATTTGATTCTTCGACAACTATTTATGCTGAAGCAGGATACGGAAATGATCCAAAAATTTCTTCTTAGTGGACAGGTTTCCAAGAGTGGGACTCCTGTTAATGTAATGGATAGCACTAATCTCGGAATGCCGATTCCGGAAAAATCCATGGAGATTACTGAAGATGGTCAAAAACTTATTCGGGATGACGCCATAGGAGATATGGCAATTAAAGATTTGGAAGAGGAAGCAGTAAAAAGAACATTACAATTTTTTAATAACAATCGACGTAAAACTGCTAGATCATTAGGTATGAGCGAGAGGACACTATACAGGAAAATCGAAGAGTTTGGTTTAGAACCAAAAATTAAACGGAGAAAGTAGAATGAAAAAAACCAAAACTATTTTACTTTGCATTTTATTTTTATTTCATACATCCTGCGGGTTTTATTCGATGGCTGGCTCAATTCCTCCCCATATCAAATCTATTGCAGTCCCGCTGATGGATAATGAAACAGCTGAATTTGGATTAGCTGAAAATATTACAGATAGTATTTTAGCACAGTTCAACGAAGCAGGGATATTAAACGTAACAGACGAATCGTCAGCTAATTCTATTTTACGTGGAACAATTAAAAAAGTAAATGAAGGACCATACACATATAGCAAAAAAGAGTCTGTATCAGAATTCCGTTATAAAATTGATGTGAAAGTTTTTTGGTATGATATTTCTCAAGATAAAAATATATTGGAAGGTACTTATTCAGGATTCGGTGCATATGGTCTGAGCGGAGATATTGGATCAGATGGGATTGATAACGATAATGATGGTAAAATCGATGAGGAAGATGATGATGAATTTGGTGAACCGCGTGCTTTTGCAACGAAGGTTGCTGTGCGTAAAATTGCGGAAGATATTTTAAATGATATAATGACAACATGGTAATATATGAAAACAGTTACAATAAATAAGCTTGGTAAATATTTAGATCAGGAAGTCCAACTTAAAGGTTGGGTTTATAATACGAGAAGTGTGGGTAAAATTTGGTTTCTAATTTTTCGAGATGGTACAGGTCTACTCCAAGGCGTAGTTGTTAAGGGTGAAGCAACTAATGAAGCATTTGACCTTGAGCAATTATTAAATCAGGAAGATTCCGTGATTGTAACAGGAATCGTCCGAAAAGAATCAAGATCCATTGGAGGGTATGAGTTAGCAATAAAAACAATTTCTGTAGTTAATTTTGTGTCACAAGAATATCCTATTACTCCTAAAGAGCATGGCGCAGATTTTCTTATGTCTAATCGTCATTTATGGTTACGATCCAAACGTCAAAATGCTATAATGCGTGTTCGTCATCAGGTGGTAAAAGCCATTCGTGATTTTTTTGATAATAATGGATTTACTTTAATTGATTCACCGATTTTTACGGGCAATGCAGTTGAAGGAACTACGAACTTGTTTGAAGTGGATTATTTTGGGCGATCAGCATATCTTACTCAAAGTGGCCAACTATACCAGGAGGCCGGTGCTTTTGCTCTTGGAAAAACTTATTGTTTCGGACCAACATTTAGAGCAGAGAAATCAAAAACTCGTAGACATTTAACTGAATTTTGGATGGTTGAGCCAGAAATGGCATACGTTGATTTAGATGAAAATATGACCTGGGCTGAGAATCTTGTTGGAGCAATAATTACTAGAGTTTTAGAACAATGCCAAAATGAATTCAAATTGTTGGAAAGAGATATTGCAAGGTTAGAAACCGTTGTACCTCCTTTTCCAAGAATTACATATGATGAAGCGTCTACATTATTGAAAGAAAATGGTAGAGATTTCAAGTATGGCTCAGACTTTGGAGCTCCAGATGAAACATTACTTTCGGAACAGTTTGATAAACCTATTATGATTCACCGTTGGCCTGCAGGAATAAAAGCTTTTTATATGAAGCGAGATGAAGATAATCAAGATTTAGCTTTAGGAGTGGATATGATTGCTCCTGAAGGTTACGGAGAAATTATTGGTGGTGGTCAAAGAGAGGATGACCTTGATGTTTTGGTTAATACTATTCGACATCATGATTTACCCCTGGAGCCATTTAAGTGGTATTTAGATCTTCGTAAATATGGCTCTGTTCCTCATTCGGGTTTTGGACTTGGTTTAGAGCGAACTGTGGCATGGATTTGTGGTACAAAACATATCCGTGAAACTATTCCCTTTCCCAGAACAATGTCACGGTTAGAGCCATAATGGGATTTAAGGCAAGAATATCGGTCTTTGGAGGTCGCGAAATTTCAAAAGATATTTATATAAACACACTTGAGATCGGGCGAAAATTAGCTGAAGAAAATTTTCTTGTTTTCTGCGGTGGCGGAGATGGAGTGATGGAAGCTATCTCAAAGGGAGTTCAAGAAAAGAATGGAACGGTAATTGGAATTCTAAAAGGACGAGAATTAGATGAAGGGAATGATTACTTAACCTTTCCGATTGCTACAGGGATTGATATTGCGCGAAATGCTATTCTTGCTTATAACTGTGATGTAGCGGTGGCAATTTCAGGCAAATACGGAACAATGAGTGAAATTGCGTATGGATTGCAACTTGGTAAACCAGTGATTGGTTACAAAACCTGGGATATTAATAACATGATAATAGCTCAATCACCTACTGATGTAATTTCTAAAATAAATAAGGAGATACTTTATGTTTAGAATTCATGTTATGGTTTCTGGAAAAGTACAAAATGTCGGGTTTCGTAAATATACTCAAGATAAAGCAATGGAATTAGGGATTACTGGCTGGGTAAAAAATTTATTTGACAACGCAGTAGAAATTATTGCTGAAGGAGATATGGATAGTTTAACAGAATTAACTGGCTGGCTGCAATATGGTTCGCCTTTAGCTAAAGTAAAAAAGTTAAGTATTGAGTGGTATCCAAGTGAAAATAAGTTTGAATCTTTTGAGATTACTCGATGAAAATTACTCTTTGCCAAGTGAATCCCATTGTTGGTAATCTTCAAAACAATACAGATCTTATATTAAAGTATTACAGTAAATGCTTAGAGTCTAATGCAAATATTATAGTATTTCCTGAGATGGTTATTACTGGCTATCCCCCTCAAGATCTTTTGTGGGAACCTGGTTTTATTGATCAAAACTTATCTTATGTAAGTCATATAGCAGCAAATACGTCAAAACCGCTTATTTTGGGTTACGTTAGAAAGAAAGATGATAAACTATACAATTCTGCTGCAGTTTGTTTTGAAGGAAAAATACAAAGTGTAATTGATAAAATACTTTTACCATCCTATGATGTATTTGATGAAGATAGATATTTTTCCAGTGGAGAATCTCCAAAGATAACATCCATTCCTTGCAATGGAAAAAATGTCAATATTGGTATACAGATTTGTGAAGATTTATGGGACCATGAATACGATTGTAAAGTAAGCCAAATACAAAAGAATATGGGTGCTGAAGTGTTGATAAATATTTCTGCATCGCCATATCATGATGGACGTTTAATTAGAAGAAAGGATTTAATTCAGGAAAAAGTAAAAGAAACAGGACTACCAATTTTGTATTGTAATATGGTCGGTTCTCAAGATGAATTGATTTTTGATGGTGAATCACTAGCATTCGATGCTAATGGCAATTGTTTAGGACAAGGTAAACCCTTCAAAGAAGATATTATATCTGTAGATTTAAATTCTAATAAAAGGGTTGAGATACAATCTGCACCTCGAGAGGAGAAGATGTATCGTGCTTTATGCCTTGGCGTCTCAGATTACTTTTTCAAAACTGGACATAAGGAAGCTGTATTAGGGCTTTCCGGGGGTATTGACAGTGCTTTGGTTGCATCAATTGCCGCAGATGCACTGGGTCCAGAAAATGTTCATGGTATTTCTCTCCCTTCCAAATATTCTAGCGACCACAGTTTATCCGATGCAAAAGGATTGGCACAATCATTGGGTATTGATTACCGTATAATTCCCATTCAGGAAGCAGTGGAAGGAATCGAGACCGTTCTACATCCTCATTTTTTAAGACAAAAATCTAATGTTACTGAAGAAAATATTCAGGCACGTGTTCGTGGAAATTTGCTCATGGCACTATCAAATAAATTTGGCTGGATGGTTTTATCCACAGGGAATAAAACTGAATTGGCATTAGGATACTGCACTTTGTATGGAGATATGAGTGGTGGGCTTGCAGTAATTTCTGATTTAAGTAAAACCGATGTATATGCTATTGCTAATTGGGTAAATACTCAGCAACCTGAAAGAATTCCTGAAGGATCTATAATTAAACCACCTTCAGCAGAATTAGCTCCAAACCAGGTAGACCCATTTGATTACGATATAGTGAGTCCATTAGTGGATGCAATTGTTGAAGAAAGAAAATTACCATTGGAATTGGTTCAAAATGGAGCAGAATCTGAATTAGTAAATTCATTATATCAAAAAATTCGTTTCAATGAATATAAGAGAAGGCAATCTGCGCCAGGACTTCGGGTTTCTTCCAAAGCATTTGGTGCGGGAAGGCGTGTTCCGATTGTAAACCATTATAAGGGTAGGTTTTAATGAAATATCAAATTTTAATTATATTTATTTTGACCAGTATTTTTGCACAGGAGTCCACTCCGGCAGAGTTTTGGAGCAGTTATTCACAGGAAGAAAAAATCGCATTTATAAATGGAGCATATGGCGCCATTGCCAAATTAAAAGCTCACCATCAAGCTGAATTAAGGAAGCAATTTCTTCATGAAGAAAATTTTGTAGAACCATATTATATTGAGAGGTTTTATGATATTGCAGATGAATATCGATCAAAAGAAGTTGGCTATAATTTGAAAATTATAGCTTTACACATGGACGCATTTTATACAAACTCTGATAATTTAAATATACCTGTATTAGAAGCATTGCGAGTAGTATCCTTAATGCAGGATGGTGAACAAAGAACAGCAAACGTAAGATTACTTAGGGCTCAGCAAAAGTATCAATAATACTTTTATATCTATTTCCCAACTGACCAAAGATAAAATAATAGAAAAAAAATATTGAATCTTGGCCGATTTGGTCTTGCGAAATATCTGAATTTCCATGGACTTATGGACAACAGGAAACATGGTTAATCCTAAAAGGAGAAATTATAGTCATTACAGAAACTGAAAGAGTTACCATTCACACTGGTGACTATGTGATTTTTCCTAAAGGATTATCCTGCCATTGGAATGTTTTAAAGCCAGTGCGGAAATATCATTCATTTGGATAATCAGATTTTGTATCTATAAACACCACATTTAACTCCGTAATTTCGTCGGATGAAAACAGTACATATCCGCAATTTTTGTATTATTGCTCATATTGATCATGGCAAATCAACTCTGGCTGATCGCCTTTTAGAAGAAACAGATACACTATCCCAAAAAAAAATGAAAGCCCAGGTTTTGGATAGTATGGATTTGGAAAGAGAGCGTGGAATTACAATAAAAAGTCATCCGATTAGAATGGAGTATAAACATAAAGATGGTGTTACTTATGTTTTAAATTTAATTGATACTCCAGGACACGTTGATTTTTCTTATGAAGTGTCTAGATCTTTAGCAGCTTGTGAAGGGGCATTGTTATTAGTAGATGCAGCTCAAGGTGTTGAGGCACAGACTGTTTCAAATACATATCTAGCAATTGAAAATAATCTTGCCTTAATTCCGATAATAAACAAGGTGGATCTTCAATCAGCTATGGTAGAAGATGTAAAAATTCAAATCATGGAATTAATTGGTTGTGATGAAAGTGAGATTATTGAAGCAAGTGCTAAGAGTGGTAAAGGTATCCAAAATATTTTTAAAGCTATAATCGATAGGATTGATCCGCCAAAGGATAATGCAAATGACCAAAGTCGAGCATTAATATTTGATTCTATGTACGATAATTACAAGGGTGCCATTCCTTATATCCGTGTATTTGACGGTATTTTAAAACCGGGAATGACTGCTCAATTTTTTGCTCACGGAATAGAATATGAGATTACTGAAACTGGACACTTTGTCTTAGATAAAATTAAATCAACAGAATTACGTTCTGGTGATGTGGGATATATAGTTGCTAGTATTCGGGATATGGGTCATATCGAACCAGGAGATACAATTACTACAAAAGAGAATAAGGCTGATAAACAGCTTCCTGGATATAAAAAAGTTAAACCCATGGTTTTTTCAGGTCTTTATCCTGCAGATGCGGATGATTATGATCAACTAAGGCAAGCTTTGGAAAAACTTCAGTTAAATGATGCTTCACTTGAATTCACTCCAGAAACCAGTGAAGCATTAGGCTTTGGATTTCGATGCGGATTTTTAGGATTATTACATATGGAAATTATCCAAGAACGATTGGAGCGGGAATTCGACTTGGATTTAGTGACAACAACTCCAAATGTTATATATGAAGTATTATTTAGGAATGAAGAGATAATTAAGGTAGATACACCTGCAAAAATGCCGCCTATTGGAGAAATTAATTCAATTTTTGAACCAATTGTTGCTGCTGAAATATTAACACCCAAAGAATACATTGGCAGCATAATGACACTCTGTCAAAAAAAGCGAGGATCTTATAAGAATACTCAATATTTATCACCTGAAAAAGCTGTACTCCATTATGATTTACCTCTAGGTGAAATTATTTTTGATTTTTATGATAAACTGAAATCATTATCAAGTGGATATGCATCTTTTGATTATGAATTCAAAGAATTTGAAAAATCACAACTTCAAAAACTTGATATTTTAATTCATGGTGAACCTGTAGATGCTTTATCTATTATATGCCATAGTGATGATGCATATCACCGTGGCGTGGCCCTTTGTTCAAAATTAAAAGAACTGATCCCAAGGCAAATGTTTGAAGTTGCAATTCAAGCTGCCATAAATAACCGGATCATCGCCAGAACGACTGTTAGAGCATTAAAGAAGAATGTTACTGCAAAATGCTATGGTGGTGATATCACTAGAAAAAGAAAATTGTGGGAAAAACAAAAAAAAGGTAAAAAGCGAATGAAAATGATTGGTAAAGTAGAAGTACCGCAAGAAGCACTTTTGGCAGTTTTACAAGTAGATTCCGATTAATTCAATGCATTCCTATTGGCGATCCACCCGTTCTCCGCTGTATAGTTTTTTGTTTACAATCCCATTGTTTCTTATCTATGAGATAGGAATCATTATTTCAACGTCTGATGAAATGATGGTTATGCGGAATGGAGCAGATGCTTTAATGAGGCAAATATTAGAAATATTTGGTGTCCATGGGCATCATTGGATTGGAGCAATATTTTTTTCAGGTTTTATAATTACGTTTATACTCCATAGAAAATATTGGGAAAATACAGCCATTCACGGCGATTATCTTTTATTGATGATAGGAGAAAGTATATTTTGGTCTGTTTTAATCTATTATTTTATGGCAAATGTATACTTGCTACTTATGAATCCAACTGGTTTTAGATTGATCCAGCAGGTCACCCTTGCAGTGGGAGCAGGTATTTATGAAGAATTTCTTTTCAGAGTATTATTGATAGCAGGGGTTTCTGGAATATTTGGTTTCATCTTTCAGTGGTCAAATAAAATGAGAAAATGGATGGCAATGGTTTTTGCCGCAGGAATCTTTTCTTATTTTCATTTTATCGGTGAATATGGTGATTATTTCTCTTTCAATATTTTTATGATCCGGTTTTTGGCGGGCATTATTTTAGGGACTATCTATTTTTTCAGGGGCTTTGGGATTACTGCCTGGTCCCATGCTATATATGATCTTATTGTTCTTACAAGAATAACAACTGAATAAGTAAATCTTTTTAAATTTAACAATGAGACTTCGTTTAATATATCTATTCTTTATTTTGGTTAAAATCACAAATGGGGAAATCACTAATGGAAGACTTTCTATAATACCAGAATATGACCAAAATCTTGTAACCATCTTATTTACTGCTCAGCGTGGAATTAAAGATCAAAAATCACCAATATATTTTTCAGTACCTGATGATGTGGATAGTGTTTCTAAAATCGAGACACTTCCTAATAATCAAATTAATTTTTATGTGATTCCAACAAAAACTATTGATGGGAAAACTTGGGTAGAAATATCTCCTGATTTAGTTGAATTTGCATATTTGATCAATTCATCACCTTTTTCAAAACCAGGACCAAGAGAGTTTGAGTATAATCTTTCTTTCTCCCAACAAGTAACCAATTTAAATTTAGAAATTCAGAAACCACTGGCAGCAGAAAAATTCAGATATATAGGATTTGATGGTCAGAAATCTAGTGATTCTAACGGGCAAACTACTTATTTTGTTGAACTGGACAATATACCAACTGGATCAAGTCGTCTAATTAAAATTTCTTATGAAAATCCACTAGGTATAACCACGAGAGACGCTTTACAAGAATTAATGTCCATTTCTGAGCAGAAAAAACTCCCACAAAACCCTGTAAAACAGATTAGGCGCCATAAACTTTATATATGGGAACCACTTTTTGCCTTAGGAGTTCTAAGTGTTATAATTGCCATCGTAATAATGAATAGTAGTGTACAATCTTTAAACTGTTCAAATTGTGAACAAAAATTAAATTCCAATGACAAATATTGTCCGAAATGCGGAGAGAAAATCTAATGTTTCCAGTCTTATTTGAAATAGGTCCTATAAAAATATACTCATATGGCTTCATGTTGGTAGTAGCATTTTATACATGTTATTTTCTATTACACCATGATTTGAAGCGTTTGGGCCACGATGATAAATTAGCGTCAGATATGGTATTTTGGGCAGCTGTCGGTGGTATATTGGGATCTAAAATATATTATTTATTGGAAAACCTGGGCCAAGTAATCGAAGATCCTATTGGGATGATATTTAGTGGTTCTGGGTTAGTTTTCCTTGGTGGTTTAATGGGTGGCACATTGGCTGTAACTATACTATTACGAAAAAATGGACTGCCTTGGTTGAAATTCGCGGATATTGTTGCACCACTTTTAATTTTAGGATATGGAATAGGTAGGATTGGTTGTTTTCTTGTGGGCGACGATTATGGAATTCCTAGTAATTTACCTTGGGCAATAGCATTCCCCAATGGGCTTCCACCATCAACCTCCAGTGTTTTTGGATTGTATTATCCTTGGATAGATATTTCTGATTTTGAATCTGGTTTACTTAAAGTTCATCCTACACAGATATATGAATCTGTTACGTGTATTTCATTATTTTTCTTTCTCTGGTTCAAACGTTCTACTATAAAAGTAACAGGTAGTCTTTTCTTCCTTTATTTAATCTTGGCTGGAGTTGAAAGATTCGCAGTCGAGTTTATTCGAACGAATGAAAAATACTTATTCGATATCTTTTCAGGCTCCCAAATAATTTCAATAATTATGATTATTATAGGTTCTTATTTTCTGCTTTATCCTTTATCAGATATGGAGCAATAACCTGCTTATTGTTTTTATAATATTAATTTTATGTCCAACACCGACTTTTGGGCAGGTTAACCTTTATATCACCGAATTTCGGCCGTTCCCTGAAAAACTGAACCTTTTAGATTTAGAACCATCCAAATTGAGTTGGTCAATTGCAAACCACTTTTTATTACTGGATGAAAAAAAAAGAGAATTGATAGCACTAGATCCATTTGGTGAAATGAATTTATCAAGCGGATTAGGGCAAAAGCGTTTTCATTTTGGCGATTTAGTTTGGATAGGTATGTCACCGCAGGGAATTAAAGTTGTAGATCGATTAGAAAATGAAATTATTATTCTAGATTATCATTTAAATACCATACGTAATATTACATTGAATCAACGTATTTTCCCTGAAAACGTCGCTATAGACCCATGGGGAAGACTATTTCTTTATACTAGGACTTACAATTGTATCTATATTTTTGACAATGGAGAAATGTATCAGACACCATTTATAAATTTATCAAAGGAATTTTCACCAGCTTTTTGTATGCAAAAGATGGAAATAAACCAGGATGGTGAGATTGCCATATTGGAATGCAATGGGAGTATTCATTTTTTTAATAGAAATGGACAAATAAAAATTTCATTAACAGCACTGTTAGAAGACCCAACTTTTTTAATCCCTTTACGTGATGATTGGTTTATTTTTAATCAAAATGGAGTTGGTATTTCAATTCAAACACGGGATCATGTAATAATACCAGTTGCAAGCCTTCCTATAGTAGATATGGTATCCTTAAATCGTTCCATTGCAGTTTTATCAAAGGATCATATACTAGTTCTTGATGTCAAATAAAATTAGGCTGCTTTATGGTCTTTATTTTTTATGTAATTGTGCAATTATCGCACAAGTATCTTCTACAGTAGATACTATTTTTCAGGTTGGGTTAGGAAATACGATTCAATTAAGTAATAGTTTTATACTAGAATCATCTGTTAAAGTAGATTATTTAGGTGAATCATTAACTATTGAATCGATTCAATCTATTGAAGGAATAATAACACTTTCTGATTCCAAATATGATTTTCCCATTGTTGTCCACTACGATTATTTAAATAAAGGTTTACCAATTTCTGTTGGTCCAAAGTGGAAAACCTTACCTGCTCTTGGTACAAAAATATCTCAATTAAACCAAGAAATATCATCATATGCTAAACCTAAAAGTAATACCGAGTCCAATCTCTTTTCATCAGGGAATATCTATCGCCAATTAACTATTTCACCACTAGGAGGCTCTGATTTTACTGGCGGCCTTCAAATGCAGTTGAATGGGAAGTTGACAGAAAATTTGATTGTCAGTGGTGTACTAACAGATCAGGAGTTAACAATACAACCTGAAGGTACTACAAGAGAATTGGAAGAAATAGACCTAGTTTATCTTAAAGTAACTCATCCTAATTATACAGTAGATGCAGGTGATATATTTTTTGAAAATAATTTAAATAAAAAACAAAAAATTGATAGAAAGTTGATAGGTTTAAAAAATAGTTTTAATATAAATAACTGGACTGGTGCTGGAGTGTTTGCTAATTCAAAAGGGAATTTTAAATCCATGGAATTTAAAGGCAGGGATGCTGATCAAGGGCCGTATCAGTTAACTGGTAAAGACGGGAACAGGGACATTATAATTCTATCTGGTACTGAGAAAGTTTGGGTGAATGGTAAAAATTGTATAAGAGGTCAAAATCAAGATTATATTATTGATTATTCATCAGGTGAAATTCAGTTTACACCTAAAACCTTAATCCATTCTGATTCTGATATATTTGTGGAATACCAATATTCCAATTTTGAATATCAAAAAGAATTTATTGGCGGATCCATGAAAAAGGTCTTTGCTCATAAAGGCTTATTTAGCTATGGATATTTTAGAGAATCTGATGAATTCAATGGCATGAATTGGAGAGGTGATATAAAGGATTCGTTGAATGTATTAGATGCAGGAAAAATAAAGATAAGTACGGCAGTTTTAAATGATAAAGGTGATTATATCAAAAAGAATAATATTTTTGAATATTATCCAGAAAATATATCATCTGATTCATTGAGATATACAGTAACCTTTGAGTATAATGAGAATGGAAAATATGCTCGGAAAATTTCAAATAAAGGGCGAATCTATTATAAATATATTACCGGTGACATAAGTCAAGAAAGTGATCAGGATAGATACAGTCCATTTCGACTAATTTATGCTCCACAAACACATAGTCTCGGATATTTTGGTGGAGAGTATAAAATAGGAAACAATTTGAAAATTTCTTCTAATTTGACCACTTCTATGGTTAATAGAAACAGTTACAACTTATCAGGGAATACTTCAAATGGCTCCGCATCTATGGTTGAGATTATTCTAGATTCATTAGAATTCAGTAGAGGTTTATTTTATCTTTCAATTTCCGATTGGACAAGAGGTTTGAATTATTATGCGCTTGGTCAGGAAAATGATGTACAGCAAAGAAGATTTTGGAACTTAGATTCTTCATTGAATAATAATATTAAAGAATCAAAGGTGAATTCTACATTGATCATTCATGAATATGGCACCACTAATATTGAAATTGCCCAATTGAACCATCAAAATTTCACTCATTCCAGGTTCTTTTTTAATCAGGATATCACTCATTTAAAATTTACTAATACATACATAAATCATAGATCAATTCGAAAACCAAAAGGAATATTTAATCGATCTGATGGAAGATTTCAAATACATTTCAAGGAATTTTCACCATTTATAAAGGTATTATCAGAAACAGAATCAAATGTAGTTCGTTTTCGTAATGTGGGCAGTGGAATTCAATTCCAAAATTTGAAGACACATATCGAAACTGGAGTTGATTTGCGAAAAGATGAGACATTTAATGATTCAACGACTTGGGAATCTATTTCTGAAGATTTTATTGGATTTATTGATATGAAAGCACAGTTTCCATCAGGGTGGTCACAGAATATAATATATAAAAAACGGATTAAATCTTTTGAATCTAGTTTACCATCCCTTGATTATTCTTTGGCAACACTAGCTTTTAGTTATAATCGTGGACTCCATCCACTTCAATGGGAACTCCAAATTAACAAAGAGGAATCCCTTTCTGAAGAAAGAGCTGTTGTTTATGATTCTGTAGGTACAGGTTTAGGACAGTATAGATATGATCCAGTTTTTAATACATATGTATCAGACCCCAATGGTGCCTTTATTGCACATTCCATTTCAACCGGAAAACGTGATCCAACATCGAACCTTGAAGGGTCACAGCGTTTTATGTTTGATTTTGGAAAAATCCCTGGTTTACCAAAACTTTTAATTCGAAGTCATAGTCGTCTAGATTATAGTGCACTTAAATCAGATATCAATAAAATATTAAGGCCTGAAATAACAGATTCGACAATTTCTCGTTCAAGATTAGAATCGAGACTAGAGATTATATATTCTGGGAAAAGAAGATTACTCAGTTGGATAGAAAATCAACATGAACTAAATGGTCTTGATCCTCGAGGAAATGATTTACATAAAACAAGTTCATTTGGTCTTGATATTGAACAATCTATCTCAAATATTTTGCAGGTTAAACTAAATACAAAGCATCGTACAAAAATAATTAAATCAACGGTTTCTGATTTGAGAAATAGAAAGATGGCTGGCTGGTGGAATGAAACCCGATTCCATGTATCGATAAATTCGTCATTTGATTTTGATATTGGTTTCTTGACAGGTTTTGATTCAGGTGAACAGCAAGAAAATTCTTTTACTGGTCATGCTCTTGGCTATTTAGTAAATGGTCGGTTTTTTTTCAAAAAAACTGGACGGTTGCAGACAAGTATGAGTTGGATAAATGCATTTGAAAAGAATTATGAATATAAGTTACCACCTGAAGCACTGAATGGATATCCTCTTGGTAAAAGTTTTCGTTCCAATACACGCCTACAGTATTTCATTAACCGATCAATCTCAATGATTTTCACCTTAGATACAATAAATGATATTCGTTACAAAAATTTTATCACATTTCAGGGAGAGATTCGTGCGCATTTTTAGTAATTTAATTTATTTAGCTTTTGGGATCCTTATTGGGCAAGATCCCATGATCAAAATTCCATCTATTGAATCAAGTGTTATTTTAGACTCTCTCTATAATAAAAAAGAATATGATTCAAACATAGCATTGGTTTATAACCTAAAAAGATTTCAACTAAACCCTGACTATTCAATCTATTCTATTGTTGAAAATAGAAAATACATAGATTCATTAGTGATAGATGGTGTTATAAATATCCAAAATCCGATTATGGATCGAATTATAGCTCCATTAAAATCTAACCCTATAAATAATGGATTTGAGAATATCAAGAAAAACTGGGTTCAACGTTATTACTTTTTTAGGCAAGAACCTTTAATTGAACTTGGTCTAATTAATGAAAGCCATTTAGGGGCTATTCTTCAATTTTCACCAGAATTTGAAAGTTATTTTTCTGGAATATTTGGACTAAGTCAACAAGGAAAGAATTGGTATCTGAATGGAGAAATTGATCTTCATTTTGAAAATTTGATTCAAACGGCCGGTATTTTAGATTTATATTGGAAGCGAACTGATTCATTATCTCAGAGTATTCAATTTGAAATACTTGAGCCACATCCGTTCGGATGGGAATTAGGTACTCACATTCGATATCACCATGAAATTATGAGTGGTTTGTATACAATTATTAAAACAGAATCAATGTTACGGCTATATTCCCCATGGGTAGGGCATTTAAATTTGGGTTTCATATCTGGAAGGACACATCCCACAAAAATTGGCCAAATCAGCGGTTTTGAAAAGGTATGGTTTAAAGCTCTCTCAATTTCAAAGAATACAGATACAAGAAACCAACGTTATCTACCAACTAAAGGGAAAAAAATCAATATTAGCATTGATGCAGGTCTTCAGAAAAAGACTGAATACATTGAAACAGAATTTGATATTCAGCAGTATTTTGAAATTTGGAAAAAATTTAATGTAATGTTGCGGTTGCAGGGGAAGGGGCTACATGATTTTAAAGTAATAATTCCTAAATCAAGGTATATGATCTATGGAGGTAGTGGTACTTTACGAGGGTTCAAAGAACAAAACTTTTCCGCACCACAATTTCAAGTGGGCACAATTGAACTAAATTATAAACCGGTTAATATGATACAAACAGGCATTTTTATAGATTGTGGTACAGATAAATTGAACTTATTTAATAATAATAATGTTGGTTATGGTTTAGGCTTTACACAAGTATCAAATAAAACCATAATTAAAATTCAATATGCAATGGCAAAAGGCCAAAATTTCAGTGATGGAAAGCTACATATTAATTGGATTTCTCGTATATAAGAAAATGAAATCAATTTTTAAAATATCAGTATATAAGAAAATATATTATTTACCAATATTGATTCTTGGAATCAATAACCTGAATTGTAGTGGGAAAAGAGAAGCATTAGGTGCCGATAATGAAATTCGAGTTATTTGTTCTGATATTGATAAAGATATTGTTCGAAAATATTTAAAATCAATTTTCACTGATACTATTTTCACACCAGAGCCTGAACCTTATTACTATTTAAAGTTTTCCGATCCTGATACATATAATGATTTAAAGGAACAATCCCATGTTATTGTTGCAGCCTTAGACCGTAATAAGGGAAATCCTGGATATCAATTAATTAAGAGATTGTTGCCTGAAGAGCAGTTTCAAAAAACTGAATTAGGAGATCCTCTGATTTTGGCTAAAGATGTGAATGCACGAAAGCAATTATTTATGATAATTAATGGAAGTTCAGAAGATCAATTAATGTCGACTATTGATTCAAAAAGAAATTTTATACGGAAACAATATTTTGATCAATTTGTTGATCGACAAAGCAGATTTATTTTCGGTTCAGACCGAAACAAAAAGTTAGAAGATTCTCTGGCGAATGCATTTGGATGGCAAATGAAAATTCCATGGGGTTGGGAATTGATCAAAAGTGATAAAGAGTCTCAATTTGTTTGGATTGGAAAAGAAAGACCTTTTCAGTGGATTGGAATCGGGTGGGAAGATGGTAACCTGGTAGAGGATGAACTGAAAGTAGGTGAATATATTTGGAATTGGCCGATGAGTCATTACGGATTTATTCGGTTAAACGATTATAAATTTGAAATACAAGTTGCAGCTCATAATAATAAAAAGGCATGGCGTGCCCAAGGGATCTGGGAAACTATTGATGTGAAAGAAGCTAAAGGCGGTCCATTCCGTTCTTATATATTATATGATGAGAAGCAAAACCGATCTTATCATTTAAATTATTTAATTCATCATCCTGGTAATGACAAATCTATATTTATGAGACAACTTGATTTAATTGTTAAAACATTTACCCCCTTGAATTCATGAAAATTTTGATTACTGGTGCTTTCGGTCAGTTGGGTACTGCTATTTATAATAATTTTACCGAAGATATGGAAATAATTCGTACAGGTCGGGTTGTGCCTAAATCAGAAACTGGGATTGTTTTGGATATAAGGGATAAGATTTACCTAAAAGAATGTATTAACGCCGTTTCACCTGAAATAATATTAAATCTTGCTGCAATGACTGATGTAGATAGTTGTGAATTAAACCCTAATATTGCAAAAGAGATTAATATTGCTGGCGTACAGCATCTTTGTGATTCATTTGATGGAAAAATAATTCAACTATCTACTGATTATGTCTTTGACGGTGAAAATGGTCCTTATTCTGAATGTGACAATGTGAATCCAATATCTATCTATGGTAAAACTAAATTAGCTTCTGAAAAGATTTTAATGGATAAAGATCCAAATCATCTTATTGTTCGAGGAAATGTAATTTATGATAACACTCCAAACACACAATCAAGTTTTTTAAATTGGGTGGTGCACTCTTTAGAAAATAATAAGCAGATAAAAGTTGTTGATGATCAGATTAATAACCCAATATGGGCGCAATCCATGGCTGAAATACTTAAACTTTGTATTGAAAATAATATGTCAGGTATAGTGCACTGGGGAGGTGCAGATTATTTGAATCGTTACGAATTTTCCTTAAAAATAGCAAAGAAATATGAATTAGATGAAAAATTAATAGAACCCATTAAAACAACTGACTTAAAACAGGCAGCACCAAGACCCTTGAATTCTGGTCTCAAAACCGATAAGTTGAATGAGTTAATCAATGTAGTCCCACCTACAGTTGATGATTGTTTAAAAGCAATAATAAAAACCACTGATACATGAAAACATTAGTTATATCGCCTACATATAACGAAAGTAAAAATATTCAGGCCTTGGTAGAGCAAGTGCTTGACCCTAATCCTGATTTTCACTTACTTATTATTGATGATAATTCTCCTGATGGCACAGCACAATTAGTAAAAGAATTACAAAAAAATTATAATAATTTGTTTCTTGAAGAGCGTCCTGGCAAAGCAGGTTTGGGTACAGCTTACGTATATGGGTTCCAATGGGCCTTAAAAAGAAAATATGAAGCAATTGTACAGATGGATGCAGACCTATCTCATGACCCAAAAGATGTACCCAAATTAGTCGATGAATTAATGAATAATGACCTTGTCATAGGAAGTCGTTACATTGAGGGTATTAGTGTTGTGAATTGGCCGATTCAAAGATTGATTTTAAGTTATGGTGCAAATATTTATTCTAGAGTAGTGACTGGCATGCCAATTCATGATGGTACTGGTGGATATAAAGCATGGAGAGGAACTTTATTAAATAAGATTGATCTGGGCAGTGTTCGGTCTCAGGGTTATTCTTTTCAAATTGAAATGAATTTTAGAGCATGGAGGAAAGAAGCACGTATTTTGGAAAAACCAATAATTTTTGTTGATAGAACGATTGGGGAATCAAAAATGTCCAAGACAATTATGTATGAGGCAATTTGGATGGTTTGGCGATTACGAATTTGGAAAATATTTGGCTGGATATAGTTTTCATTATTTTGTTTTAAATTATTATTCTTATGGAAAATTTTGCCCAACTAGAATATGTTATGATCCTGCTTATAGTAAGTATTATTTTGACTATAGGTTTAGCTTTGATTGGAATCAAAATTGCACCCGAAATTGGATTAATGGATTTTCCAGGAAGTGAGGATCATAAACAGCATCAAAATGCAGTACCTATGGTTGGTGGAATTGTTATTTTGGATACATTTATTTTAATCATTCTTTTTACCGATATGTGGAGAGATATATCTATTCTGGCTATATTAATATCCGCTTTAATAATAGGAATTTTTGGATTATTGGATGATTTCATTAATCTGGATGTAAGAAAAAAATTATTGGGACAAATTTTAGGTGGTATCGTACTTATCTACTTGGGAGTTCAAATAAATTTTTTCGAATCATCGGAATTTTTATTTCGACTTGGCGATCCTTGGGAGTACTGGATGAATATTATGTTTACTTTACTCTGGGTAGTGACAATAACAAATGCATATAATTTTATTGATAGCATGGATGGATTAGCTGTAGGAATATCTGGAGTTCCAGCTGGATTTTTTCTTATAATTTCCTTAGTAGCTGGTCAATCTGAGTTAATATTTATAAGTACAATAATTCTAGGTATTTGTATTGCACTATATTTTTTTAACTCTCAACCCGCTACTTTATTCCTCGGTGATTCAGGTGCACAAACACTGGGTTTCATCCTTGCATCAGCAGCAATTATATATGAACCAAGAATAGGATCACAGGGCTCATCTTGGTTTGTTCCAATTTTAATTTTTTTTGTTCCATTATTTGATATGTTAATGGTTATTATTTCGAGATTGAAAAGAGGTAAAAAGATACACAAGGCTTCAAGAGATCACACTTATCATAGGTTATTTCAACGAGGTATTTCAATACATCATTCTATTCTTATAATGCATGGTACTTCACTCATAATAAGTATAGTTGGTTTTTTATGTCTAAATTTGCCGGTCAATTATGCAAATATAGTTTTTGGTTTAATTATTATACTTGGTATTGTGGCCTATTATGAATTAGATCGAAGTTATTCTTGAATTTATTATAGAACTTTCATGTCCCGATATTATCTCGATTTCGAAAAACCAATTAGAGAACTGGATGAACAAATTCTTGAATTAGAGAATTTGAGTGAGCCATCAAAGGAAACAAAAGAAAGCCTAAAAAGTTTAATAAAATTACGTACTGCTCAAATTGAAAAAATATATTCAAGTTTGAGTCGTTGGCAGAGAGTACAATTAGCACGTCATCCGGATCGACCCTATTCTTTAGATTATATTCAACATTTTTCACCTAATTTCTTTGAATTACACGGTGACCGTTATCATATGGATGACCCGGCCGTTGTTGCGGGTATCGGTCATTTTGGTCATAAAAAAGTAGTTTGGATTGGTCAACAAAAAGGCCGAAATACAAAAGAGAATCTATATCGTAACTTTGGTATGATGCGTCCTGATGGTTATCGAAAAGCACGCAGAGTTATGAAATTGGCAGAAAAATTTAAATTACCTGTGATTACTTTTATGGATACAATTGGAGCATATCCTGGCATAGGAGCTGAAGAACGTGGACAAGGTGAAGCTATAGCAAGAAATCTTTTGGCAATGTCTGGTTTGGAAGTACCTATTATTGGGGTTGTAATAGGAGAAGGTGCAAGTGGGGGGGCACTTGGAATTGGAATTTGTGATAAGATGCTTATGTTAGAAAACACGTGGTATTCAGTTATCAGTCCTGAAGGATGCGCTTCAATTTTATTTCGAGATGCAAAAAGAGCAGAGGATGCAGCAGAAGCACTCAAACCAACTCCAGCAGATTTAGTGGAAATGGGGATATGTGATCGGATTATTTCAGAACCAAAAGGTGGCGCCCACCGTTCATTTCAAACTACAGCCGATGAATTAGAAAAAGCTATTCATGAAGAATTAAATAATCTAGAAAAAATTGATCCTGAAAAATTTTTGGAATTCCGAATTCAGAAATATGATAAACTAGGATATTTTCAAGAAATAATATGATTCAATATGATCATCAGGTCAAAGTTTATTATAAAGATATTGATCAAATGGGGATTGTTTATTATTCCCGTTATTTTGAATATTTTGAGGAGGCCCGTACAGAACTACTTAATTCCATTGGCTTGGATGTAACATCGATAGAAAACAGTGGAATTTATCTGCCTGTAATAACAAGTCACTGCGAATACAAAAAAGGTGCTGAATTTGAGGAAAATATCATTGTCCAAACATACATTTCTGATTTACCCAAATCTAAAATGAGGATTGAATACATTGTAAAAAGCTTAAAGACAGATTTTGTATTAGTAACTGGATATACAATTCATGCTTTTATAAAAGAAAATGGAAAACCTACTAAGGCACCAGATTCAGTTTTATCAAGATTAAAAAATAATATGAAATAATAATTCAATATTTTTTATCGCTTCAATTATTCATTGATTAAATAAACTGCTAATATTCCCAAACTTCCACCGATAAAGGTATTAAGAAGGAGTGGTTCATGTAAAAAAACCATAGCAAAAACCATAGCAGACAATGGTACTGTAAAAATAAATGCACTGGCTTTTTTAGCACCCAATTCCACAGAAGCCTGAAAATAAATCGAAGTACCAAAAGCCATGGCTCCAACAGCCAGAATAAACATATTAATCCAAAATATCCAATCAAAAGTAAATATATTTAAAAGTGGCTGGTTTAATGCAAATGGTATGCTAAACAGCCCTGAAAGTGTAAAACACCAAAAACTATATGGGATGAATTCTATAACTTCTTTAGACCTCGATGTAATAATTGTTACAAGAGCCCAGGAAAAAGAAGCCATAAGGAAATGAAAATTTCCAGTTTGAAAAAGAATGCCCGAATCTATTTCCCATATACGGATAATGAGTGCGCTTCCCAAAAGGCCAAGAATGAGACCAACTATATCCTTTTTTTGTAAGATTCCACCTAAGAATATTCCTGTTACCAGAGCCGTAAGAATAGGATTAAGTGTAGTAACTAATACACCACCCGCACCTGCAAGACCTAACTGAGTTCCTTTAAAATAAAAGAAATTATAACTAGTCATAAAAATGGAATTTAATATTATAAATTTCAATGCATCTATTGAGATTTTGAATGAGTAACCTTGCAAACTAAGAATGGGCACAAATGATATAGCGGCAAAAATAAATCTCCAAATCATCATCATTGGCGCATCGCCATATTCACCCAATATTTTCGCATTAGTCCATGAAATTCCCCATGTAAGCATGGCAAGAATCATGAGAATTTTAAGACGATCTTCTTTTTTAAACTTCATTTTGTTTAATACTGCTATTAATATTTTATAAAGGTAATTATCAGAAGATTAATAGAAAAAGGTAGTTCGGATATTTTCATTGAAAATTTCCACTTGGTAAAATTTACATTCTAAAAACAGGAAAATTCGGATCTGGATATGGATTGTTTTTTATTGCTTTTAGAGATTGAATCAAAATACGCCGAGTTTCTGTAGGTAATATGACACCATCATCCCATAGCCTGGCACTTGCATAATAAGGATGGCCTTCTTTTTCATATTTTTCATGGATCGGTTTTTTCAATTTTTCCAACTCATCATGTGTCATTTCCTTACCTTTAGCCTTAAGTTGATCACTCTTTACTGTAGCTAGTACATTGGCAGCCTGATCCCCGCCCATGACAGAAATTCTTGAATTGGGCCACATGAAGAGAAATCTGGGCTGATAAGCTCTCCCACTCATGGCATAATTTCCTGCGCCAAAACTTCCGCCAATTAATATTGTTATTTTAGGTACATTCGCAGTTGCTACGGCCTGAACCATTTTTGCCCCATCTTTAGCTATGCCACCTGTTTCCGCTTTTTTTCCAACCATAAAACCAGTGATATTTTGAAGAAAAATAAGTGGAATTTTTCTTTGGCAGCAAATTTCTACGAAGTGAGCTCCTTTCAAGGCTGTTTCACTGAAAAGGACACCATTATTTGCGATTATACCAATAGGATCTCCACCAATTTTTGCAAATCCTGTGACAAGTGTTTTTCCATAGTCAGATTTAAATTCTTCAAAATTAGAGTCATCCACAATTCTGGCTATTACTTCATGAACGTCAAATGGTGTTCGATGAGATTGGGTTAAAATACCAAATAATTCATCAATATCGTAGATGGGCTCATTAAATGATTCAGAAGAATAATTCTGTTTAGGTAAATGGTTTATAATTCTTCTTATCTTATCAATGGCTTCTGCATCATTTTCAGCAAAATGGTCAGCTACACCGCTAAACCGAGTATGTAGTTTTGCTCCGCCTAATTCTTCAGGGGTAGAGGTTTCGCCAATAGCAGCTTTTACCAATGGAGGGCCACCTAAAAAAATGGTTCCAGTTTTATTGACAATAATTGCTTCATCACTGATAGCGGGAACATATGCTCCACCGGCAGTGCAGGAACCCATAACTGCAGCAATTTGTGGTATACCTGCGGCACTCATTTGTGCCTGATTGTAGAAAATACGACCAAAATGGTCTCTATCAGGGAAAACGTCATCCTGTTTTGGCAAGAATGCACCTCCACTATCCACTAAGTAGATACAGGGTAGACAGTTTTCCATCGCTATTTCCTGAGCTCTAAGATGTTTTTTTACGGTTAATGGGTAGTAGGTACCGCCTTTAACAGTAGCATCATTGGCAATGACGATACAGGATATTCCATGGATATCTATAATTCCTGTAATAATCCCTGCTGCTGGGACATCTTCATCATAGACTTCATAGGCTGCTAATTCTGAAAATTCAAGAAATTCTGAACCCTTATCTTTAAGTATTTCAATTCGTTTCCGTGCTGTTAATTTTCCCCGTTTATGATGTTTTTCGATTCGATGGAGAGGCCCCATTTCCTTAATCTTCTCTAATAAAGATTGCAGTTGCACAGATAGAGATTTATGGTACTTGTAGTTTGATTTATATTTTTCCGATTGGTTATCAATTCTCGTTTTAATCTTTGGCATGGACTAACGATTCCTTTTTAACAATGGATTTTATAAAATTTGAAGTTTTTTCTAGTTTATCTTCATTGATGTCAGTTTGAATTCCTATTGAATTGCAAAGAGAAACCACATTTTCTGTTGCAATATTTCCCGATGCATCTTTTGCATAAGGACAGCCACCTATTCCACCCGTAGAACTGTCAAAGTTATTTATTTCAAATTCCATGGCAGCTTTAATGTTTTCCTTGGCAAATCCAAAAGTATCATGCATATGTAAAGCAAAATGTTTTGGATGCCATCGGTTTAATATTTTTTCCAGCATAAACCGTACTTCATCCGCATTGGCTTTACCAATAGTATCTCCCAGTGAAATGTTTTCGATTCCCAAATCTAGTATTTTAGCAATAACATCTATGACACTTTCTGATTTTATTGGACCTTCATAAGGGCAGTGCCATACAGTGGAAATATATCCACGAACACGAAGTGAATGTTGTTCCCAAACAGTTGACATTTGGTGAAACCGATCCATGGATTCATCAATAGAACAATTAGTATTACTTTGTGAAAATGATTCACTGGCAGTCGTAAAAATAGCTACGGAAGAATAATTAGCAGACAAAGCATCATCTAGTCCTTTCAAATTGGGAACAAGGGCCGTGTAGGTAATTCCATTTAAACGATTTATTTTAGCAGAAACTTCTTTTGCATCGGCTAATTGAGGAATCCATTTATGTGAAACAAAACTAGTTACTTCAATTTCTGAAAAACCACATTGTGACAAGAGATTCACGTAAGTTATTTTATCTTCTGTCGTAATGAATTCTTCAATGCTCTGTAGACCATCTCTAGGACCAACTTCAACTATATTTACTTTAGTAGGATAGGTTATCAAGTTAGTTTTTGTTCCAGTTAGGTTTTCGTTTTTCTAAAAATGCAGATAAACCTTCGTTTCCTTCTTTGCTGGCACGAATTTCTGCAATCAGATCAGATGAATCTGTAGCTGCCATATTTTTGATATAATCCTTGAATTTTGACTGTGCTAACGGTCCGCCTTTCAGTAATTGTTTTACTACATGATTTATCATCATTTCCATCTTGGATTCTTCTATTACAAAATGAGCTAAACCAATCTTTCTAGCTAAAGATGCATCAATCTGTTCTCCAGATATTCCTAATGCCCGAAACCAAGATTTTCCAATTTTATTTTCTGCATAAGGGCCAATAACAGCAGGAATTAATCCAATCAATACCTCAGATAATGAAAAGAGTGTTTTTTCTTCTGCGATAACAATATCGCATAACGTACAAAGACCAAATCCACCACCAAATGCATGACCATGAATTACTCCTACTACAGGTTTTGAGCAAGAATTAATAGCTTCAACCATATTTCTCAATTGTTTCGTTCCCGCTTTATTTTGTACTAGTGTTTGGTGGGATGAATCTTTCATCATTTGAAGATCTGCTCCAGCAGAGAAGGAGTGACCATTTCCCCTTAATAGTACAACTCGTATAGTGTTATTAGATGAAAGATCTTGAAAACAGGATGTGAGCTCATTTATCATGATTTCATTCATGGCATTCCTCACATCGGGGCGATTTAAAGAAACAGTTGCAATATAGCTTTCATCAATATTTAGTTTAATTGTCTTATAATCCATTTGAATTCATATAACTTAGTAATGATTGTGTAAACAAAAAACCCCGCAAAAGCGGGGTATTTTTAGATTAATTCAAATCAATAGTAAAAATTTCTATTGTCAATGATTTCTGATTTTTCTTTTAAATCATCTATCCATGCATTAAAAAATTGATTTTGTTTTCTGTTGAAAATAGTGTTCCTCAAAGATTCCCTCTGAGTTTCATATTCAGTTGAATCAAATTTTCCAATTGAAATTAATTCAATAATGGCATGTCCGCGGGTGGTTTCTAATGGTCCCATGATTTCACCAGGTTCTGCAGCTAACAGAGCACCTGTTACATAATTACTTCTGCCTATTGATGTGAAACCTTGAATCAGTTGTTTCGTTTCATTTTTTACGGCATCAAGTTCAGAGTCTTCATCAATCATATCATTTACGTGTATATCAGAACTGGAGAGTTTAACCAATATATTATTTGCTTGACCCAGTGTAGCAGACTTCATTTTTACTTCTTTAACTTTTCTCTTTAATTGACTTTCAACATCTTCAAAAGGTTTAGTACCTGGCTCAATGATTTCGTCCAATGTGAATACGGCAAAATTTTTATCATTTTCCAAAATATCGGAGACATCACCAATTTTACTATCAAATGCAAAACGTACTCCGGCTCTAAGTCCGCCTAAGCCATTGATGGAAAATCCTTCATCATTCATTTTCTCATGTTTACCAATGGTGAGTCCATATTCTTCGATAGCATTATTAAATCCATTATCCTGAGCGTCGTAACTGAATAAAGTTGCTTCACGTGACATATTGGACAAAGTAGTAGGAGAAATTTCAATTTTTAGGAGGATATGAGAAGCAAGTATTTTCTGCTCACCATTTTCAACTTTTTTATCTCTGACATTGATAATATGATATCCAAAGTTAGATTTAACAGGTTTTGTAATAGCACCTTTTTTTGCGCTAAACGCTGCTTCTTCAAATGGTTTAACCATGCGTCCTTTACCAAACCATCCTAAGTCACCACCTTTCGTTCCTTGATTTCCAGGATCTGCTGAATATTCATTTGCCAATGATACAAAATCTTCCCCTTCTTTTAATCGCTCGTAAATTGCATTAGCTAGCTTTTCTATAGAAACGGAATCTTCCTTTGATGGAACTTTTTTCCATGATACGTAGGATACAGACCGTAGCTCACCATGCTCAAAGTCTGTTAATGAACTTTCATACTCTTTTCGCATTTCTTCTTCATTAGGTTCTGATTCTTCTGCAGGAACTTTTGAAGATGTTATATGAATCCCAGAAATTGTATAGTCTACATTTCTTTTTATGAATTCATTTTCAATATCACGCTCAGAAATTATAATACTTTCATCCAGGATTTTTTGAAGTTTATAATTTGGTATGTAAGTGTTTTTCATAAATGATTCAATTGGAGCCCACTCATCACCCTGTGGATTTGCTAGGGCATTACGATATTTTTCCAAGTCAAATGTACCTTCTGTTTGAAAATTTGGATTTTGTTGCAAAAAGGGAGGAGGATTATTTTCAAGATGATAGAGGACTTCTTCGTCAGTTGCAAAAATATTAAGTCTTTCTACTTCTTGGGATATTAAAGCATCTTGCAGCATATTGTCCCAAGCCTTATTTCTAGCTCGTCTAATCTGAAAATCATTAATTTTCTGACCATTAGCTCTGGCTTGCTCAATCTGCTGATTAACAAGTTGATTATAATAGTCTGGCGATATATCATCACCGTTTATTCTTGCAATAGTCGTTCTAGGATCAACTTTACCGACCAATTGATCAAGAATATTTGCACCACCAACGAGACCGCCAATGGTCATACTTAACAGGAACATTGCTAACAATGCCCATAACACAACGTGCATTTTTTCGCGCATGGATGTCATTAGTGCCATATATTACCCTTCAATAATAAAGAATGATAAAAGTGGATATAATGCCGTTGAAAAACGGCGGGCGAATTTATACAATGGATGTTGATGAAACAATGGTTCAACTTATTTAACTTACGGGGAAAATAATGACTAATTGTCAATCTATATTTGTTACTAAACATGGGGCACCAGATGTACTCCAGTTCAAATCTGATCAAATCGATGATCCTAAAATTGGAGATGTTTGTGTT
>MDTE01002523.1_pt1 | contig 56417 bp, 38 predicted proteins | sample 811231 | NCBI WGS metagenome assembly MDTE01 (sample SAMN05326651, study PRJNA326480) | marine metagenome | isolation source: seawater | place: Indian Ocean: Red Sea | collected 2010 | reverse complement strand
CGAGGAAACGCACCCGCGAGTGCGAATGCGAATCATCTCTTTGAATCGTAAATCTATGGATCCCGTAGTGTAGGGACCGTGAGGACTGTGTGCGTGTTCGTGTATGTACGTAGTATTATGTAAATTATGTAAAGGCCGTGCTCGGATAGCGTCGGATCATCATATGGATAGAGAGGAGGCGCCGCGCGATCACTTCAAGAGGTCGGCGACGTCGAGGGTGCCGTCGCCGTTGATGTCGAGCATGTCGAATCTGGCGGCGATGCGATTGAAATCGTCCTTATCGATGACGCCGCGAGCGACGAGCATGGCGCGAATGAAATCCACCTTGTCGACGTATCCCTTGTCGCCGCCCCGCTCGGCGAGCCAGCGGGCGCTGAGGGTGAATAGGCGAAGCTCGTGCTCGTGCTGAGCCTTGGTGGCTATGGCGTCGGAAGCGACGTTACTCACGGCCCAACCCATGACACCGACGACGAAGAAGGCGTAGCACGCGGAGAAAATTTTACCGCCATCCGTTTCGGGTAAGATGTCTCCGTATCCGACGGTTGTCGATGTGACCACCGCCCACCAGACGCCGTCGAGGTAAGACACGCCTTCGAGCGAGTGAAACGTCGCTGCACCGATGAGAATGACGGCCGTGATCACACCCAAGGGATGGAATATCACTCTGAGCACCGGGTGCACCTTTGCGGGCTCGGAGTGCTGCGCGTGCGCCTTTTCGGTAAAGCGAGCGATGTCGTCCGCGTTCAACATTGCTCCCAGTTTGGAGTGTAGAACCTCTAAATCCTTTTCCAACTGTGCCGTCATCTTTTTCTGCGCCGCAATCTCAGTGGCTTCCTTCGCCTCGACTATCAAATTCGTAATCTTTGAAATCAAAATCGTCGCCAACGCGATGCCGACGATGATGAAGACAATCATAAAAACTTTTCCTGCATTCGTCACCGGACTGATATCACCGTACCCCACCGTCGTCACCGTGATGGCGATGAAATATATACAGTCGACGAACGATTTAAACCCGGGTTCATTCCACGCCGCACTCAGTCGCTGTAATCCAAAGATGGCGAGGATGACGTACGTGACAAACGCCAACCATAAATTTGTATACACCGCCGTGAACGCCCTCCCCGCGCACTCTCTCGCGCGAGCGATCGGCGTCTTCTCCTCATTCTCCAGCGCCTCCTCGATGTACACCATCTCCTCCAACTCCTGTCGCTTCGATCGCACCCCGGGATCCTCCTCGTCGCGTCCTCGCATCGCATCCTCGCGCGCTCTCGCCCTCGAGGTGGCCAACGCCGACCCGAGCTCATCGACGCCCACGTTCGTTCGCTTGGCCTCGTCCAAGAGCGCGCCGTACGTGCGCAGCGTGCGTTCACTCATGCTTCGGGTCGTCCGGGTACCGTCGCGACTCGCCTCGCGCGCGTCGACGCCGGCGCCGCGGTCTGCCGATTGGCGGAGATGGAATTTTGGTGTTCGGAGGAAAGACCACGATTGGGACAAACGGCCGGTCGTGACTCGAGAAATCGTCCACGCATATCCTCTCGAGCTCGAATGTCCCACGTGCGCGTCCGCGCGTGACGCGTCACAGCGCATCGATCGAGCGATCGATCGCGGGAACGAAGGCGACGCGGTGTGACGCACGCGTGGGATCCATAGACACCGTTTGTGACGCGGGACGATGGCCATGAGCGCGACGATGACGATGGCGATGACGATGGGCAAACCCTGCGTGGGGGCGCGCGCCAAGGCGACGCGAGCGACGCGCGCGAGCGGACGACGATCGGTGGCGGTGAACGCGAGCAAGAAGTATAACATCACCATTCTTCCGGGGGATGGGATCGGACCGGAGATCATGAAGGTGGCAACGGCGGCGTTGGAGGTCGCGGGGAAGAAGGCGGATGTCGAGTTCGCGTTCACCGAAGCGTTGGTCGGTGGAAGCGCGATCGACGCGACGGGTACGCCGTTGCCGGATGAGACGTTGGAGACGTGCAAGGCGTCGGACGCCGTGCTCTTGGCCGCGATCGGGGGGTACAAGTGGGATGATTTGCCGAGCGCGCAACGTCCCGAGCAAGGGTTGCTCGGCTTGCGCGCGGGCTTGGGTGTGTTCGCCAACCTGCGACCGGCGACGGTGTTGCCGCAGCTTATCGACGCGTCGACGCTCCGTCGCGATGTTGTTGAGGGCACGGATATCATGGTCGTTCGCGAGCTCACCGGGGGTATCTACTTTGGTAAGCCGAAAGGTTTCGGCGTCAACGAAGCCGGCGAACGCATCGGCTACAACACGATGGTGTACTCCGAACCGGAGGTCGATCGCATCGCCAAGGTTGCCTTCGAGATCGCCCGCAAGCGCAAGGGCAGACTCTGTTCCGTTGAAAAGGCGAACGTCCTCGAAGTGAGCCAGCTCTGGAAGGAGCGCGTCATCGAGACGCACAAGGATTTTAGCGACGTCGAGCTTTCCCACATGTACGTCGACAACGCCGCTATGCAGCTCATCCGCAACCCGACCCAGTTCGATACCGTCGTGACGGGTAACATTTTCGGTGACATTCTTTCCGACGCCGCGTCCATGCTGACCGGTTCCATCGGTATGTTGCCGTCCGCGGCCATCGGTCTCGACGGTCCGGGCTTGTACGAGCCGGTGCACGGGAGCGCCCCGGACATCGCCGGTCAAGACAAGGCGAACCCGTTGGCGCAAGTTTTGAGCGCGGCCATGATGATGCGGTACCAGTTCGGTGAAGAGGTCATCGCCTCTGCGCTCGAAAAGGCGGTGAACGACGTCCTCGACGACGGCTACCGCACCGGCGACATCATGCAAGCAGGCATGAAGCAAGTTGGCTGCATTGAAATGGGTGAGAAATTGCTCGAAAAGCTCTAGAGAGGTAATTTTTATACTACAGACGAACATCTAATACACAATCTACGCGTCAAACGTCTCTGGAAGGGATAAACCTACCGATATTCCCGTGGCGCGCCTGAAGGCGTCGCTCCGCAAGCCTCCGCGACGCACGCGCTCGGGAAGGTTAAACGTTCGATGGAGCGTCGATCGAACGTCCGTGTCCGTCGCCAATTGGCTGAGAATAGGGAGTAGGGATAGTAAATGGTTATCCTTCTCGTCATCGTACCACGACTCGATGGGAATGGCGTTCTCGATTTGTAAACCGAAAGCCTGCGGCGAGTTGTCGATGATAATCGTCCTGGAAAGATCGCGTCCGAGGACGCGCAAATCCTTCATGAAATTCCCATCGATTTGTACGCACGAATCACGAAACACTCTGTGCTTGATCCAGGTTCGTTTTGGGTCGAGTATGTCCAGCAACTTGTCGGCGTACACTTGCTGCGACGCGGTGAAGACGACAATTTCGTATTGCTTGGAGACCACCTCCATAAAAGTGGACAAATGCGGTCTTTTCTTGACGTTGACTTGATGAACCTCGTTGTTGAACACGACAGGAAATGAAAAATCACACTTTTCTCCGGTGTTCTCCAAGTTTGAGTGCACCAACGTCTCGTCTAGATCCAACACGAGCGTGTTGCGTTTCACCTCTTGCTCTGGCAGGACGGGTCCGCTCGGCCCATTCGAGATGTGCGAGCGTGGTGTAAACTTTAAATTGTAAATGAAAGCCCACGGATCGTATTCCTCGTCGTACTCTTCGTACGGCACGCACAACGCCTCCTCGCTCGTCATCCCGAAACGTCCGAGATATTCCTTGGCGGAAATCTGTTCGCCTCCCAGTAGTTCCACCTGCTTGTCCTCCAAATCGTCAATGCTCTCTATTTCGCTGTGAATCGCAGTCATCTCGATCCCGAACGCCTGCGGAGCGGAAATGTCTAATTCTTTAGCGCTCGCGCGTCTCGATTTCAACCTTCGCGACGGTTTCCTCGTCCCGCCGCTGCTAAAGAATGAAAACATTGGAGAAAAAATGGTATCCAAGAGCTTTCTCGATCCCGCACGTTTCATCTTGACCGCCGGCGACGTCAAGGCGCCTGCGTCGACGTTCGTGGACGATCTCTTATTCTCTTCAGCGAATCGTGTGGTGAGATTTGTGGGAACCATTCCCTCCGCGTCCGCATTGTTCGAGTCCGCACGTCTCGCCGTCGTCTTTCTCATCGAGCTTGTGATGAACGACGCCTCCGCCGGTGGTCTGATCCTCGATCCCGGAGGCGTGTGCGCCGCCCCCGACCCGTTCGCCTCATCTTCCGCGATTGCGCTCGTGCGCGCGCGCTTCGAGTCTTCTCTCGCGTCCGTCCCTCGTCGCTCTCGTTTCGTCCCTCGTTCCTTCCGACTAAGCGACTTGAACAGCTTCATCGCGCTCCCCATCAATCCCGACGATCGTCGTCCCGTGCTCGAGGGCGATCTGCGATGGTGGAAACGTCGTCGCACATCGTCAGTCACTCGATCCATCGATCCATCGCGAGTCTCCTCGAATACGAATCAAAACCGTCCCTTCCCGTCCCGTCCCGTCGCGTCCCGGGCCGCCAATCCAACCGTCATCGTCCATCCTCCACCCCTCGCGCCTCCGGAATCGATTCTTCCACGCACGCACCCGACGTCATCCGCTCCATCATCGCTCGACCCTCTCTCATCCCTCGCTCGCGTCGATCGACGCGTGCGCGCGCTCATTCTTTCCCGAATGTCCCGAATGTCCCGAATGAATCAATCGATGATTCGAGTCGATTGTCGCGCGCCTCCTCGCGCGATGCGCCCGCGAGACGTCTCGAGACGACGACGTGCGTTCGTTTCGTCCTCCCGAGTCGTCCTCGCGTCCGACGACTCTCTCGACGCGCGCGCGTGTGAAGAAATGTCTAGGAAATGTCTCGTCATTACGTCAGGCGCACCGGGACGCGGGTTGTTTCCCCTCTGCGCGCGAGGCGCGTCTCGGGGGCGAGTTAACTCGATTTCGGGGTGAAAAACGACGCGATCGAGGGTTGATTCTCGGATGCGTTCGTCTCTCTCGCGTCTCGTCGTCTCTTTTGCGCGCCGGACGATTTCGTCGATGTCTTGGACGCGCGCGCGTAGAGTTTGGCGACGGAGGATGAAAAGACGCCGTCGTCCTCAAACGCCGACGCGGGAAACCATCGGAGCTCTCGATCGGGATTTTCGGCGATGACGGCGGTGGGAACGCCATCGTCGTTTAATGCGTCGTTTTCATCGCGTTCGAGGTCGTACACGGCGTAGTGCATCACCTGACGAATGTGCGAGAAGACGTGAACGACTTTACCGGCGGCGACGTCGGACGCGCGCGTCCACCTCGCCGACGCGCGCAGGGCGTCGCACACGGCGTCCTGCGCGCTCGAGACGTCCGCGCTCGGACGCGCCCCGAATTTTTCATCCGTTTCGTTCGCGATGAGCGCGTTGGGGAACTCCCATAAACCAGCCAAGAGTCCAGTCTCGGGACGTTTAGAGAGAAGATAGGAAAAAGACGCGCCGTCTCGTCTCCGCGCGACGACAAAGGCGCGTTGTTCTTGACGCTTTTCCGCCTTTTTCGCGCTCTCCGGGAACGTCGTCACCTTAAACGTTCCACCCGTGCGCTCGACCTCGCGCAATCCATCGCACCACGACGCGATGGGACACGAACCGCACTTTGGATTGGCGGGCGCGCACGTCGTCGCGCCGAGTTCCATCATCGCCTGGTTAAAATCTCCCGCGCGATTTCGATCCATCAACGACTCAGCGACGCGTCGAATCGTTTTCGCGGCCTCGCCCTTTAAAGGATCACCTTTGATCATCCTCGCGCGCGTCACCACGCGATGCACGTTCCCATCGATCGCCGCGCTCGGCGCTCCGAACGCGATGCTCGCCACGGCGCTCGCCGTATAGGGACCGACGCCGGGAATCTTCGTCAATCCCTCCACCGTTCGAGGATACCGTCCGTCGAGCTCATTCGCGACGTATTTCGCACCCTCTAATAAATATTTCGCCCGTCGATAGTATCCCAGTCCCGCCCACTCGTCGTTCACCTCCTCGATCGTCGCGCGAGAGAGCGCCGTCGCCGTGGGCCATCGCCGCGTCCATCGTCGCCAATACTCGGCGACGCGTTCGATTTGCGTCTGTTGACTCATGATTTCCGACACGAGGACGCCGTACGCGTATTGATCGTCGGGCATTCCTCTCGACCGTCCGTGTTCGTCCGTCTCGAACGCTCGATCGCGCCACATCATCGCCGATCGTTCGTCGTCGCCTTCGTCCTCCGTCTTTGGCTTCGGCGGCGTCCCGGCGTCGGATGCAATCTGTATCCACGCTCTCTGCGTCGATTTCGGACGTCTTCTCCACGGTAAATCTCTCGCGTTGGCGTCGTACCACGCGAGAAGACTCGCGCGCGCGTCTTCGTCCGCGACCCGACCGCGGTCGCGCGTCGACGTCGACGTCGACGGCGCGGTTTCGTCGATGATTACTTTTAAATCATCGTCACGAGAGACATCATCCTTTGAACGACGGTCCATGGCGGCGACGCGCGTCGCGTTCACTCGCCGTGCGATGCGCGACGTTCGGACGATTCGCGCGGAGGCGAGTGCGATGCCCGTCGAAGACGCGCGGCGCATGCGCCGGTGTGAAGACGCGGCGAGCCCGAGGGCGTCCTTCGTCTTCGTCTTCGTCTTCGTCTTCGCGTCGTTTGTTTGATTCTGTGTGTGTGTGTGTACAAGGGAGCTACTACGCGTGATGATTACGATGAATAAAATTGTTCGCGAGCCGAGGTGAGGCGCGCGAGTGTTCTCGAACGTATCGCTCGTCTCGAACGTATCGTTCGTCTCGAACGTATCGGTCTTTTTCGCTACCGCGCGGCGGCGCCAATCTCCAACCAACTATCTTCTACGACCGCGGCGACGCGTTTATTATACGCGCGTCGATTTTCGTTATACAGCGCCGCGGCTTCGGAATTCGCCGGTGAATTCGGATTGGGATCGCAGAGCAACGACTGTATGCTCGTTAAAATCGCCCCCACGTCGTAAATCGGGCTCCACTGGTTTTGTAAAATGTCCAGACAGATGGAACCGTCGTTGTACACGTTCGGATGGAACATTTTGGTGACAAATTTCACCACCGGTGCCTTGTTCGGGTACTCCTCGCTGAAGGCGATGGTCAATTTAAACGTCCCGCCCTCCCACGGCGTCCCCTCGGGACCGAAGATGACCGCGTGCCACGCCATGATGTTACTCTCGCTCGGCGTGCCGCTGATACCGGCCGGTGGATCCGTCTGGAGGCGTTTAAAGTCCCGCATCAACCGTTTACGCGCGGGCGTGGACATGACGCCGACGTCACGCTCGAGGCACGGACGCGAACGACGACTCGCGCGCGCACCGACGAGACGATTCCGTCGACGCGGACGCGGAGGACGCGCGCGGGGCGGGCTCGAAGGACGCGCGCGCGATTCGAGACGTCGGCGCGCGGTGAATCGCGCGCGAAGCGACGGTCGGGACGGTGCACGCGGAGGCGGCGCGAGCGTCTTCGTGTGATGGGCGGGCGGTCGGGGTTGTCTGGGGCGTCTCGCGCGTCGTCAGTCGCGACTGGCGAGAGAGAGGGACGGCGTCGCATCGGTCGCGCGCGTAGGGGGTGGGAGGCGAGGGAGGCGATGGGTGTGGATACATGAAAGCGTGCGGTGACGATTAGGGTCTTTTGGCGAGGAGTTCGTCGGCGATCTCGGCGCGCAATTCGGCGCGCAGAATGTCCCTGACCTCGTCGCGAAGGTTCGCCGCGGCGCGGCGAGCGGCTCTGCTCGGTCCTCGACGCGCGCGCGACCTCGCGGCGGCGGCGGCGGTGGTTAGGGTTTGAATCTGTGTATCTCTCTCCGCCAACACGGTCTCGAGCTCGACGACGCGCTCGCGCTCTTTCATTCTCGCCGCGTTTTCATGGAGAATGGAAAATTCCAACGCCTCGCGTTCAATCTTCATCGCGTGCTTCAATTCGTTTTCGAACGTCTCGCGTTCGAACTCTGCCGCGGCTAACGCGTCCAAGACATCATCGAGCTCTCGCCTCGCGTCGTCGAGCTCGCGCTTCTGCGCGTCGGCGCGTTTTGCCATATCTTTCATGAACGCCACGAGCTCTCTCTCTCGCGCGGCGCGACTCGTTCCGCTCGTGCTCGCCACCGCATCGCTCGCGCGGTCGCATCCCTCGACGTTCGCCGCTCCCGTACAATCACTCGTCCCTTTCCCGCTCGTTTCCGCCATGCGCGCGCGCGCGTATCGCAACGGCGTCGTTCTCTCCCCGACGGTTCCGTTCGGCAGCGGCGACAACGCCGGTCGTCGTCTTCCCACGTCACCCGCGATCGAGGGCGACCGAATCAGTCGTTCCTTGACCGCGCGCGCGCGTCCATCACCGCGCGGATTCTCTCGATGGCGGCGATCGGGGCGTCTCTCGCTCGCGCGCGGCGCGTTCGGCGTCTCGGCGCGCGCCGGATTGGATGACGATTCGGGTTCATCGTCCCGCCGGACGTCGATCCTCGCGCGCGCGGCGACGATGGCGGCTCGAGAGGCGTGCATGACGCGCGCGTCGTGACCGTCGTCTCGACGTCGCGCGCCGCTCGACGCTGCGCGCCGGACGCGCGCGACGCGTCGTCGTGTCCGGCTCGCCGCGGCGTCTGCGTTCCCCTCGGGACGGGACGGCGGGACGGCGCCGGCCACCGACTTCGAATGAGTCAACTATTCGGTCGATTATGTTACAAGGCGCGTCGATGGGACTCGATTCGCGCGAACGGGAGTGAATGAAACATCGTCACGCCGGAGGCGGCGGCGGTGGAGGCGGCAAGTTGGACAACATTCTCGGCGGCGGCGGAACGCCTCCGCGAGGCGCGCCCCCGGACGCGTCCACTCGACGAAACGTCAGTTGACACGTGAACGTCTTGACGTCTGGATCCCAATTCGTGAAGAATTTATCGCGTCCCGCCTTGTCCACGTCGACGTTGGGCACCTTGAACGCCACCGTCTCGTACGGTTCGCACGCAAACAAAATGTACTGGTAACGCTTATCCCACGCCTCCACTTTTTGTTCGTACGCCGACATGAATCTGTGTCTCGGCTTGGTTCCGCTCTCCGCCTCGGGATAATCCAGCTGAAACAGCAAGCTTCGCTGTCGCGTCCTCGGATCGAACTGCTTCGTCACCCTGTACCCCGGTCGTCCAATCTTCACCGTCTTTCTCGGTTGAATCTTCGTGTGCGCCGGCGCGTTCACCGTCACGTCTCGCGCATCTCTCGCCGCCCGCTTCGCTAAATTTTGTTGATGCCTCTTCCCTTGCGTGTGCGCCAGATAATTCCCCTCGTTCGCGTGCAAGGTCAGACACAGCTTGCACTCGTACGAGCCCAAGTGATTCTTCATGAAGTACGGATCCTTCGCCAGATCGATCGTCTCCAGCGCCAACCGCCGCAAACGCTCGCGTCGATCGACATTCGCCTGTTGCTGCGACGCGACACCGCCGGAGCCCACCTTGCTCCCGTGTTCGCGCGCATCCATGAAGGACATGGCGCCGGCGGCTCAGTCACCGACCGCGCGCGCGGTGCGTCGTGGTCTCGCGTTTCCCGCCTCGTTCGACGCGCGCGATCGAACGCGACAGTTTTCTCGCGACGCGCTCGCTCGCGAGAGAGCGTCGACGACGGTCGCGTCGAGCGCGGCGCACTCTCGCGCGTCGGGCGCATTTCGCGCGATCCCGGCCCACACGAAGAGCCTACCCCTAAACCCTCACAATTCATACTTTGATCGCTGTAAGGCTATCCGCGCGCGCACACGTGATCTCGGTTCGAAAGATGTGGGACGATTCCGACGAACCAATCGCGCGCGTCACACGCCGACTCGGCCGACGCGCCGTTCGCTCACGCCACGATGCGCGCGACGAACATACACGGGACCGCGGTCGCCTCGCGCGCGCGCGCGACGCCGCGCGCGTCGCGCGGGGTGGCTCGATGCTCGATGATGCCGATGATCTCCAGCGCCAAGACGGGTGCGGGGGCGACGGCGCGCGCGGTGACGATGCCGACGCGACCGGCGCGCGAGGCGAGCGTCGCGCGCGTGAGACGCGCGCGCGGTCGATCGGCGGTCGTCGTCGCGTCGTCCGCGGCGAGCGGGGACGACGAGCCGAAGAAGGATGAGGAGGGCGCGGATGCCGAGGCGAGCGACGTCGAGGGCAACGCGGGGGCGCACGCAGGCGAACGAGCGCATCCCACGATCGATGAACTCAAGGAGGAGGTGATCGAAGAAGAAGTGGAGGAGGTGACGGTGATGGGACGCGTTTCAGAGGGGTTGCGCTCGGCGAGCGAGAATCCGGGGCTGCGCAACTTGGGCGGGCTTGGTTTCTTCTTCTTGGCGAGCACGTTCGCGTATTCGTGTTACAAGGTGTTCCGAAAGGCAACGAGCGGACGGGCGAGGCGTAAGCGCACGGTGAACAAGAACGTCGAGGTCGTCGAGCGATTGAAGCACTTCTTCCCGCACGAACGCAACAGTCTGAACAGAGGCGTCGTGAAAGGCTTATCTCTTAAGACTGGGTACACGTCCGCTGAGATTTTCCGCAAGTACCTCAGGTACAAGCTCACAGAGGAGCCTTTCACCCTCGATTTCGTCGCGGACGTGCTCGCCCTGAAGAACGCGTGTGGATTGGATGGTGAAGAGATGAAGGAGATTCTCGTCGAGTCGGGCGAGCGAATGTTGAAAAAATATGGGACTCTCATGACCAACTTGGCGGGTCTTACGCAGTCCGGCATGGAGCGTAAGATCGACGGCGCCGGCAAGTTTGCCAAGTTGATGTACCTCGCCGACTTGGATGAATTCATCGACAAGACCGCCGGCGGCGAGGTGCAGCTCAAGCTCAAGGAGATGTTCGGCGCCACGGACGAAGACTACAACAAGGTGAAAATCACCGCCTTGGGTTCGGACGAGGTGGACGTCTCCTCCTTGAATACCATGATCGCCTCCATGGACGAGTCTTCCGAGACGAGCGAGGAGACGACGGACGGTGAACAGCCCGCCGAAGAGTGAGCGAACGCCGTCTTTGGAACGCCGAGCCGCCGAGCTCGCAAACCATTCCTCTCGCCGAGTCTCGACACGAATTGGCGAGATTCTGTCTCCCATCCATAGTCGCGCCGTACCGCGTGAGCCATATCTTGACTATTTAATTTATCGCAACCGCGAGCCGAATCAAGCGACCATTCTCATTCTCGATAACCGCCGCCGCGACGTCCCAAGGAACATCGATCAGTCGCGTCCGCACTGCGCGCCTCGCGTTCGATCGATCTCTCTCGACGGGTCACCCCGCTCGACGCGAGAAGACGACGCGATCGTGTGCGCGCGAGCGACCCCCGCGCGCGAGCGACGCGAGGGAGAAAAGCGCGTCGTAATCGATAATCGCATCGCGGAGAGAGAATTCAATTCGCGCGCATCATGGCGTCGAGCGGGGCGCTTCCGGCGCAGTTTGCCACCTCGTGCAGCGTGACGAATCGTGAAAATGTCGTCGTGTGCGACACGGGCACCGGGTTCATCAAGGCTGGCTTCGCCGGCGATGAGGAACCGAGGACGGTGTTTCCGTGCATGGTGGGACGACCGACGCTTCGGTACGAGGAAGAAATGTTCGACGACGGCGTGCTCAAGGATGTGTACGTGGGATCGGACGCGGCGAGCAGGAGGTCGAATTTAGAGATTTCGTATCCGGTGTCGAACGGGGTGGTGCGAGATTGGGAGGACATGGGATTGGTGTGGGACCACGCGTTTGAGAGTTTGGGATGCGACACGACGGAGTGTAAAGTGATGCTCACGGATCCTCCTTTGAATCCTAAATCGAATCGGGAGCAGATGATGACGACGATGTTCGAAACGTACGGATTTCGCGGGGCGTACGTGCAAGTGCAGGCGGTGTTGACGCTGTACGCGCAGGGATTGATGACGGGAGTGGTGGTGGATTCGGGCGACGGAGTGACGCACGTCGTGCCGGTGGTGGATGGATTTTCGTTTCCGCATCTCACGAAGAGGTTGAACGTGGCGGGAAGACACGTGACGACACGAATGATTGATTTATTGACGAGACGAGGGTATCCGTTGAACCGGTCGGCGGATATGGAGACGGCGAGGCTCATCAAGGAGGATTCGTGTTACGTCGCGTACGACTATAAACGAGATCTCCAATTGGCTCGCGAGACGACGGCTACTAACGCGTCTTACACGCTACCAGATGGACGCGTGATCAAGTTCGGACCCGAACGCTTCATGGGACCTGAGTGCTTGTTCCAACCAGATCTCATAGACGTCGAGGGCGACGGAATTTCAGAACTCGTCTTCAAGTGCATCCAAGAAAACGAAATCGACAACCGTCGATCCTTGTACCAACACATCGTCCTCTCGGGCGGAAATTCCATGTACGCTGGCTTTCCATCGCGTCTCGAGCGAGACATCAAGCGCTTACATCTCAAGAATGTGTTGAACGGAGACAAGGAGGCGATGAAAAAGTTCAAGATGAAGGTCGAGGCGCCAAAGCATCGCAAACACATGGTCTTCGTCGGAGGCGCCGTCTTGGCCGACATCATGCGAAGTAAAGACGAGTTCTGGATCTCCAAGCAAGAGTTCGAAGAGCAAGGCATAGAACGAGCGTTGAGAAAGTGCGGCATGTGACGGCGCGCGACTACTAGACATTTCCAACTTAATAAATAACGACACGGCGCGCTACGCGCTCTCACTAATCGGTTTCGACATCCGGTGCTGCACCAAACGCAGAGGATCCATTAGCACACGGACCAACCCACCGTCCTCGTCCTCGTCGATCGTGAATCCCAACCTCTCGTACGTCTGCAGCGCGACGACGTTTGTCTTATTCACCGAGAGCGTCACCCACTCAGCGCTAAAATCCTCCCTCCCCATCGTCTCCACCTCCTCCACGAGCGCGCGCGCGACGCCCCGCCGTCTAAACCGCTCCTCCACCTCGAGCGAGCTCACGAACACGGCCGGCGTCGTCTCTCCCGCTCGACGCCCCTTCTTCGTCCTCCAACACGCCACCGATGCGAACACGCGACCGTTCGCCGCCTCCTTGGCGACGACGCGCGAGATCGACGACGCCCGCCCGCTCGACGCGCCCACCGGGGTCACCACTCGCTCCACCACGTACGCCCACTCGCTCGACGACATGGCGCGACGCGCACTCGCGCTTCATTCGCCGACGCGCCGCGATGGAGAAGTGGGACGGATTAAAGCGCTCCTTCATCGAATCTCGCGAGCGCGTCTCCAACGCGCTCTCGGACGCGCTCGCGAGGACGACGGTGGAATCATCGTCCGATGCGTCGCGCGCGAACGCGTCGGGTGGCTTCGCGTGGACGCCAGAGCGCGCGTGTAACTCGTTCCCAACCTCGAATCATCAAAATGGGAACGGTGACGAGGACGACGAATCCACGGACGAGGACGACGAGGACGCGGGAAAACCGACGACGACGACGACGTCGACGTCGCGAGGAAGCTTTTTGAGGCGCCTGAAGGAGAAGAAGAAGCGACGGTCGGGCGCGAAAGGGATCGATTGGTCGTATTACGGAGGGGAGGACGACGCGCCGGCGCTCAGTCGAGGCGGAGGGACGACGCTGGCGACGGTGACGCGGGGTGAGCTCGCGGGATCGACGACTCGCGCGTTCGTGGTGATGCGCGTCGTGGGAGGCGATGGGAAACCGCGAGGCCGACGGGTGGTGACGAGCTGTCGAGCGAAGACGACGACGCCGGTGTGGAACGCGACGAGAGACTTGCGGTGCGAGGCGACGAGAATGGACGCGCTGTGCGTGGACGTGTACGCGGGAGAGAGCGTCAAGGGACTGCACAAGGGGACGTTGATCGGAAGGGGCCAGATTTCGTTAGATTTCGCGTTGGCACACGCCGGGGTGGAGTTGGCGGTGCCTCTGCACGCGCAGTTGGAACGGTTGACGTCACCCGGGACGGTGTACGTAAAAGTGTCGGCGTGCGCCGAGACGAGACGCACGAAGCGAGTCTTCTTCGTGCGTCACGGCGAGAGTAAATGGAACGAAGCGCAGAGGGACATCAATATCGCGAGCATGATGCGCTTCGATCACCCGTTGACGCTGGCGGGCGTGCAACAGGCGCAGGCGCTCGGCGGTCGAGCGGCGGTGGCGTGTTCGCAGGCAGAGGCGGGCGTGCTCGTGCACGCCAACGTCATGAGCATGTCGCCACCGACGATGAGTCCGCCGTCGTCGCCGTCGGCGTGCTCGCCCATTCGTCCGTCGTCGCCCGAGCACCCGGATCATCACTGCGACGGCGTCGAGTTGTGCGAGGCGTACAGCGCGTGCAAGACGTGTTACGTCTCTCCGTTGACGCGAGCGGTGCAAACGTCGTGCTTCATGCTCCAAAATCATCCGCGAGCGATGAACGGGACGATACGTCAGGTGTGCTTACAGTCCATACGCGAGATCAAGGGTGTGGGAGGATTGGACACGGTGGGCATCGCGCAGGGAGACGGCGTCCTCGAGCGCGCAAAGAAAAAGTTGGCGGAAATCGTCAACGAGGAAGCCGCGTCGCGTCTCGGCGCGGGATTGATGTTCGACCCGAACGACGCCGTCGGACAGTGGTGGACGACGGAGACAGATTCCGACAGCTCTAAAGATGTCGAGGCTCGAATGTATGATTTTTTGGAGACGCTGCGTTTCGACGGAGACGACGCCGTCATCGTCGTCGGTCACAGTTTATTTCTTCAACAACTCGTCGCCAAGCTCGTGCCGCCGGAGGGTGCGGTCGAGGAACAAGGACGAACGACGTCGCAACCGATCGCCATCGCGCCGCCGAATCCTTTCGACACGCTGACGGAGATATTTTCCTCAAACGATCCGTTTGCCACTCGAGCGCCCGGCGGCGCGCAACACGACATCGCCTTCGTGCCGTCCAAAGCGCCCGTGGCGGCGACCATCGAGACGCGTCGACACAAGGGGAAAATCTTTGAGAAACTCATGAAACAAAAGTTGTGCAATGCCGGGTGCGTGGCCATGGATTTAAGTTTCGACGAGGTTGGACGAGCGACGCTCGAGGACGCGTCGCTCATCTTCGGAAGTCGATTCGTGTAACGTGTAACTTAGTAACTTTGTACTACACTCGCTCTATTGTAGGCTATCGTGTAAGCTAATCAACGCGCACGTAACACACCTGCGTCGCGAGACATATCATGAAGCGGTCAGTCGTCGTCGTCGCGCGCGTCGAGCGTGGAAAAGAATCGCAGTCTTTGGCGTCGCGTCATCTCTCAGGAGCGCACTCGCGAGTTAACGCTAGGACTAATCTTCACCCGGATATCACCCCGTGCAGTCCGCCCGTCACAGTTGTCGTCATCGAGATATTTACGCGCGCCAAAAATACACCGTCTGCGAGAAAAAATCGAACCTCGGACGCACTTTTACATCACTTTATGGATGGTTTTCACGTCCACGTATTTATCCGTCCCGAGCGCGGCGTCCAAATCGCCCCACCACTGGTATAAAAACTTCTCGGCGATGATCCTGAACCAAGGACTCCATCGAAGCCCGCTCGATTTATCCATCATTTTCTTCAATTCCTTCGCGCTCACCCACTTCGTGTCGTCGATCTCATCGCCGTTCACCGCCGTGGGAAGCGTCTCGCCGGCGACGTCCACCTTTGCGAATAAAATGTAATCCATCTCGTGTTCTCCCCACGTCCCACCCGCCGGTTGATTCGCGTGCTCGGCGAATTCGTCCGCGGCGCAGTAATGCAAACGCGTCAAAAACTTGAAGCTGTCAATCGGCACGTCCTTGGCGTCGATGCCGAGCTCGTGTTTCATTTTCCTCACCGCCGCTCGCTTTGCGCCGACGCACGTCCCGCTCGCCACCGACGCCTCGTCATCCATCTCATCCGGTTTCTGTCCCGTGAGCTGATGCGAGCAGCACGTGTTCGTCCACACGCTCGGAAACGTAATCTTATTCGCCGCTCGCTGTTGCAACAACAACCGATCATCCTTATCGAACAAGAATACGCTAAACGCGCGGTGCAGCGCCCCAGTCGGCGTCTTCGAGCTCGCGATAAACTTGTGCGCGTTCTCTTTGCTCTCCGACCCGAGCACGGCGTCGCGCACGTCGACGAGAATCACGCGATCGTTCTTCATGAAATCCTCCTGCGTCTGCGACGCGTCCCACGTGGACGACGCGCGATTGCCCATGATTCTCAGGGTTGGGCGCGAAGACTTTTCGCGCGAAAATGCGCACGACGACGCGCGTTCGCGCGCGCGAGAGTCGTGGAGAGACGCACGAGTCGATGCGCGCGCGTTCTCCCGTGCAAGCGTCTCCGCGCGCGCGACAGTCGGAGCGAAACGGGTGAGTCGTTCCCCGACCGAGCGCATGTGAGTGAGGGCCGCCGGGACGAACGCGCGCGCGCGCGTCACGTTCCGGCGGTTTCAAAGTTTCAAGTCTCGTTTGAAAGAGTGAGAGATTACACGCGAGAACTATGCGAATGCGCGCGCGATGCATCAATGCGCGTTCAGTGTCCGATGTAGTACTGGAAAAAGAATAGCTTGAGCACCAGCGCGAAGAGAAAGTTGGCGCTTCCGATGAAGCTGACGAAACTCATGGCAAAGGCGGTGCCTTTGGAACTCGCGGCGACGCGGTTTCTGACGTTTGACATCAAGAAGACGGTGCTCAGCGCGGCGCACGCGCCGAAGAATATCCACCGGAACAATTCATATCGCACGGTGGCCAGAATGCACACAGGAATGAGGGTTAAAACGCTGTATCCGTACAGACACCACACGTCGACGACGCGTAAATTTTCCACGCGCGCGTAACACGACAGCATCAGGTACACCGTGAGCGAGAACACGAAGACGTAGCCGTAGATGATGGCAGCGCTCAGACTCACCGTCTTGGCGTCGAAATCCCACGCCTGGTTCTTGTGAATGTTATATTTCCCCCACGCGCTTCCCAGGGCGATGAAAAAGATGAGCGTCGCGCATCCCCACACCGGTACGTACAAATCTGGATTATCCCCCACCACCTCCTCCAAAAAGTTACCTCGATGCGGCGACAAAAACACGTTGGCGATGCGCTTGCCCACGTCGCCCGTGTCCACGTCGAAGAATTGCTGATAATACGAAACGCTAAAAATCCAACCTCGTCGCCGTTTCGGCGCCTGCGCCTCCGGATCGCTCGTCCCACCCACGAACGACGAGCTCCCTCCCGCGCCCCCACTCGACGACACGCTCGCCCCGACGTCATCTCTACCCTTTCCCGGCGCGTTCACCGACGCCGAGCCACCGAACACGCTCGTCGACGCGCTCGTCGGCGCGCGCGTCGGCGTCGGATCCGCGGGCGCGCTCGAGCTCATCCCCGCGAACGCCCCCTCGGGACCGAACCCAGCGTCGTCCGCGTCGAGATCATCGTTAAGAAACGGATTAAACTGTTCGTTCGTCCCACCGCTCCGTCGTCAGTCCTCCGTCGCGCGTCACCACGAGCGCGCATCGTTTTCTTTTGTCCCCGCACGCGCGATGACACCGCGCGCGCGACGCGTGCCACCCCATGGTCGTCTCCGCGACGCGACCCGCCGTCGCGATCGTCTCGCGCGCACCTCTTCCTCGCTCATCTCTCCTCGTCCTCGCTCGCCCGCGTCGTCGGGTGACGATCGACCGATCGAATGCATGTCTCGACGGGCACCGAACGGCTTTTGACTTTTGATTCGTCACACCGTCGCGTCGCGCGCGTCGTCGTCGTTCGCGAGCGTTCGCCGAGCGGTACACCGCGCGTGACGACGATACCCGCCTCCGCGCTCGCGTCCGCGGGCTCGATCGACGAGGAGGAGGGAAGAGAGATTCCACCGAATCGACGCGGGGTCGCGTCGTGTTCGATTGCATCGCGCGCGCGCGCGTCGTCATGGTGAAACTCACGCTCTTAGCGCGCGTGAACGATGGATTGCCGTTGGCTGAATCCTTAGACGTCGCGTCGGCGTCCGAATCGAGCGCGTCGTCGAACATGGACGCGCTCAAGAGACAGGCGAAGGGATTATTTCTTCGCCTGGGCGCGAGCGGCGCCGAGGCGCCTCCGAGTCGAATGACGATCGAGAGCGGGGAGTATCTGATGCATTACACCATCGATGGGAACGTGTGTTATCTCACGGTGTGTGATCGATCGTATCCGAAGAAATTGGCGTATCAGTACCTGGAGGAATTACAACAAGAGTTTGCCCGGACGCACGGCGCGGCGGTGGACGCGGCGGCGAGACCGTACGCGTTTATAAAGTTTGACACCTTCATACAGAGGACGAAGAAGCTGTACAGCGACGCGCGAACGCAGCGTAATTTAAACAAGTTGAACGATGATTTGCACGACATTCAACAAATCATGACGAGAAACATCAACGACATCATGGGACAGGGCGAACAGTTGGATCGCGTGAGCGCGATGAGCGGAAATTTGAGCGAGGCGAGTAAAAAGTATAGTAAAAAGGCGAAAGATTTGAGTCGACAGGCGTTGATTCAGAAGTACATGCCCCTCGCGATATTTCTCGGCATCTTGATCCTCACGCTCTTGTTGAGGGCGTACGTCTTCACGTACAACTAGTTGTAGCAACTAAAGTAATCTGATCGTTAAAGAGTACGAGTCCCGACGAATCACTCATCCACGGACGGGTCGTTTTCGATCCTGTACGTCAACGTGTGCGAGTACGAATCGCCGCGTCGCACCACGACGCTCGGGTAGGCGTCGCCGATTTTCGCGTGTTGATTGACGGCGTCCGGAAACCAACCCGTCTCGAGACAAAATCCACCTTGTCGCGCGTACCGAGCGCCGCCCTTGATTTTCCCGAGCATGGTGCCCGACAAAAAGTTCCCCGTGTACAGATGCACGCCCGGTGCGTCCGTGTATACCTCGAGCGCGCGTCGAGCCTCGGGACACGTCACGCGCGCTGCCAGTCGCGGCGGCTCGCGAGGCAACTCGCTCGCCGGTCTCGTCGCGTCCGCGCCGGCGATGACAAAGGTGTTATCGTAGCCATCGCTCGATTTGGCAAATATGGGCGTGGGTTCTCGTAAATCGTACGGCGTGCCGTGCACGTTTTTCAAACCCTCACCCGTGGGAATCAACGTCTCGGCGTCGACGGGGACGTATCTGTCGCATGCCGGCATGGAGACGACATGCGCGCTACAATCTCTCCCGCTCGCGTGTCCGTGAAGATTGAAATACGTGTGCTGCACCGTAGAGATTGGCGTCGTCGCGTCCGTCGTCGCTGTCATCTTCGTCGTCAGCTCGGCGTAATTCTTCACGACTAATTTCACGCCGCCCGAGACGTCGTCCGCCTCCACCGTCACGCGTTCGCCGAATCCCACGCACGAGTACACCGTGTGCACGATCACCTTGCCCGGAAAGCCCTCCTCACCGCTCGTGCTCTCGTAGCGCAGGGTCACACTGCTCCGACTCTTATCCTCGATCGTCCAACGCTTGCGATCCCACCCGCTCTCGCCTCCGTGAAGCGTGTTTTCGCCGTTGTTCTTTTTCAACCGAAACGTCTCGCGTCCGAGCGCGAATTCCCCTTTAGCGATCCTATTCGCCACGCGTCCGCAAACCGCGCCGAAATACGGCCTACCTTCGGTTTGATCGTAACTCTCGCAATCGTCGTATCCGAGCGTGATGTCCTCCCTTCCATCGTCGTCGTCCTCGCGTCCCGGTCGCGCGCACTCGACGCCGACGAGCGTCGCGCCGAACGGGGACACGCGCGCCGTGATCCCTCGCGCGCGTATCTCCACCGTCTCGAGACCACCGGCGGTGTGATCGATTGCGGGCTCGCGCGTGCGAAGCGGTGACGTCGTCGTTCGCGCGAGCGAGCGCGCGGGCGTCCCATCAGCCGTCGTTGATGTCTCGGCGGTCGTTGCGCGCACCCTCGGGACGATGGCGTTGGCGGTCGGTTTCGACGGTTTTCGTCTCGAGAGACGAGATTTGAGGACCAAGGCGACGAGAGCCGACGCCAGGGCGACGATGGAGACCTTGGGTGGCATCGTGCGCCGCGCGCGCGCGACGTGAGGAGTCGCTCTGTGAAGACGATCGAGCCTCGGGACGACAACCGACAGACGACGTTCGAATGATTTCATTGATTCAATTCAATTCGATTCGACTACAAGAAATAAATCAGCGATGGATTTGCTTTTCGAAACGCGCGGTCTCACATCGGGGACGCGATGTCGTGCCAATCGACGCTATCGAGAGAATTTCTACCGTCCGCGTCTCTCGCGGCTTGCTCCTTCTCGTGTTCCTGGATGATTTCGTCGAGACCTTCGAACGACGCCTTGGACTGCGACCGGGAGCCGAATTTACGACGCGCCTCGACGTGCTCGGGAGCCTCGCCCGGGCAGTGGGAACACCGCCAATCCTCGCCCCACGCGCCCGGATTTTGACGAAGAGAACCGGTGACGCCTGAGAGGAGAGACCCGATGTCGTCGTCGTCGTCGTCGGATTCGTCTTGGTAGACGCACACCTCGATCAAACCAGCGCTGTAAGCGGCGACGGCGTCGCTCACGCGAGCGAGCTGCTTGACGGTGATGTTGTTGATTTTCTCTTCGATGCGTCCTCTGAGTTGTTGCGTCAAGACGAGGGCGATCATGTTGTACAACCACGCCGCCGACGTACCGCTAATTTGTACGTCGAGTTCACCGACGGAGATGTGCGTCGTGTGCACGCGAAGCTCTAACACGGGTTCGTTGCCCAAGAATTCGTCACCCAAGATTTCACCGACCACTCTGCGATTGCGAACGAGCTTTTCCTTGGCGTTTAATACGCGCGCGTCGTCCGTGGCGTCGTGAAACGCGTCAGGGGAAGTTGGAGATAACGGCGGCGATTCGAACTTTTCCTCGGAATTGTTGAACATGCTCGCACCGAACGCTCGATCGAGCGCGGAACCTAAGGCATCGACGTCCTTCGTCGGCGAACCGAAGCGCTCGCGCTCGGACTCTTCATCCTTCTGCGGCGAGATGGGCTTCGGCGGCGTTCCGGCTGCTGCGGCCGCGGCGGCCGCGGCGGCTTCTCGCTCCTTCTTTTCTTTTCTCTCCTTCATCTTCACCGCGATCTTCTCCTTCACTTCCTCGATTTTCCCGTCATCCTTGGCTAACTCGACGCCTTGATTCACCACTTTCATCAACTGTTGCGTGTTGACGATGATTTCGTACGTGATGCCCACGCTGGCACCCTCCACAGTGACGGTGCACAGACCCTCGCCGTCGACGACGCCCCAATTTCTAGGGAATTCGCAGTACGCAAACTCTACGTCTTGCATGGTGGTGTTGATGTTCTCTACCTGCACCGTCGTGCTCAACCCGGCGCCCAGCTCGTCCTCGTCCATGTGATTGATGACGCGGAGCGATTCCTTATCGATGTTGAATTCGGTGAAGCGCACGTTATCGACGTGATAACACACCGAACCGATCGGCGAATCGTACACGCCGTCAACGCGAGGAAGTTCGAGCTGACTCATGAGTTCGCACGAGACTTGCACCGCGCCACGAATCAAACGTTCGAAACCCGGAACCACCTCCTCTTTGATGAGTTTTCTCACCTGTTCGTCGGCTCGAATATCGACCCACACTCCCTTACTCTCCTCCGCCAGCGTTTTCAACCTCGAATCCACCTGTTCCTTCGTACCCTCTTCCCCTGCGTCGAGCACCGCCGAGATGGCCGCCGCCTCGTCTCGCTTCATCTTTTCCTCCTTCAACTTCTCCATCAACGCCTTGACCCGTTCGACGATTCGCTCCACCGTTCCTCGCATGCCCGAAAAATTCTCATTCGTCTGCGCCTTACTCCTCAATTTCCCCCACACGTCCAACCCCAACGTCTTGCTCATCGCCAACACCTCTTCTCGATTTTTCCCCGTCGCCACGATATCCTTCAATTTCCTCGCCGCGTCCGCGAACGTGTGCGCCACCTCTCCCTCCGGATCCGCGCTCATCGCCAACTTTTCCGTGATCTCCAGCGCCTTGGTCGTCACCCGTTTCGTCTTTTCAATCTTCGCCTCGTCGCCTCGCATCGCGTTGCTCCACAAATCTTTCGAGCGCGCCTTGAGTTTATCCACCCCGTCTCGCGCCTTGCCTCGCGTCGGGTCACCGATGAGATCCGTCAGACCATCGACCGCCACACTCGCGCGCTCGGACCTCGCGAGCTGGGACAATCGCTCCTTGGCTTCGTGTTTCACCGTCGATCCGATCGCGCGCAGACGCGATGATGATCCGTCGGGACGATGTTCCCCCGGGACGTCGTGGTCGTCGTACTCGTCGTCCGAGGAGGAGTCACCGCCGAGCCACGAGGGAAGCATGGTGTCGAACCGATCGGCCGCGCGCGAACGGCGCGGACGCGACGCGACGCGACGCGGGTGGGCGTGTGAGGAAGGCTGGGGACGAGGGCCGAGACGACGCGAGACGAGACGAGGCGAGGCGAGGTGGAGGACGGTGTCGACGCGCTCGTGGGTGCGGAGGAGTGGTTTCGATGGATGTGACTATTTACAGGGGCGAATGTTACAACGGGTGGAGGTCGGGTGAGACGGTGACGTCTGCGGATTCACGACGCGTCGTGCGCGAAACCGGCGCGCGGCTCGGGGACGGGCGAGGAACCGGCTGGACAAATTCTGAGCACGTTTTCCGCGTTTTCAGGGATGCAATAGACGACACCGTCGTCTTGGTTTAAGAAGCCGCCCTGGTACTTGTCAGGCATGTCGCCGAGATCGCCGAGGAAGTTGACGGTGTCATTTTGGCAGTCTATTTGGATGACTGAGGGCGCGTCGCACGGGACGCCGTAAATGTACCCATCGCCGGCGAGGACGCCGTTTTGCCACTTGTTGAGGAGATCGGGGAGCATGCCGGGTAATCCTTCGCCCACGAGCGAGGTTTCATCGGTCTTCGTGTCGATTTTGAGCACCGCCTTGTAATCGGAGGGAAACGCGTACACCGACGCGCCGTCGGGTCCGACGCACCCGCCGCCAAACTTGTACCTCTTATCCCCGAGCGAGTCTCCGATGAGCGTGCACGTCTTCGTCGCGCAATCAATGCGCAATACGCGATCGGCGTGACTTGGGAAACAATAGATGCATCCGTTCGGGGCGAGCAAACCGCCGTGCCACGCGTACGAATTCGGTTCCAAAGAAGCGCCTTGTACTTCCAGCAATTCCACCGATTGCGTCTCGGGCACGATGCGAATGACCTTATCCGCGCAATATGGCACGCCGTATATCGACCCATCCGGCGCCTTGATGCCTCCGTACCATTTATTTTTCATCGGCGATATCACGTCGCCGCCGATAAACGTCACCTCCTCCGTCTTCGTGCACACCCTCAACACGCTGGCCGCGTTACACGGCACCGCGTACAGCGCCCCGTCACTCCCTAACGATCCCCCATGCCACTGCCACTTCATCGATCGTGGCAAATCTCCAATCATGCTCGTCTGTCCGCTCTCGACGTCTATTTTCAACACGCCCTCGCCCCACGCCGGTAAACCGTAACACTTCCCATTCTTCCCATCAATCCCGCGAAGAAACTTAAAGTGCGTCGACGTGAGATTCTTCCCGATCAATCGCAATTTCCCATCCCTCGGCGTGAGTTTTAACACCTTGAGCGCGTGACTCGGGACGCCGTAGACGTCGCCGTTCTCCGTCACCGCCGCGCCGAGCCACTTTCTCGGCCCCGCGAGCGCCTCCTCGTTCACCAAGAAATCGATCACCGTCGGCGACTCCGAGGGCACGTGCGCGCGCGCGCTCTCCTCCAGGATCGCCTCGCGATGTTCCGCGCGCCAGGAGGCGCCTCGCGCGCTCTGATTTTCTTTCGGGGTCGTCCCGGCGGCGCCGCCCTCTTCCCCGCGTCGCGCGGCGGTGACGACCGCGGTCATGCTCGACGCGCGTCGAGTCGGTCGATACGTTCCGTGCGTCGACGTTAGGGACGCGCGCATGCGTCGCCCGCGCGGGCGCGCGCGTCGGTGTCTCGAGAAAGATGATGACGCGGTGTCCCGAGGCTGCGAGAGGAACAAAAGGACAAAAACGACGCTCACAACGCTCGACTAGATGCCGCGCGACGCCGTCAAGCGGCGAATATTCAGCGGGCGAGAAAGGCAGCCACGGTCGGGAACACGGTCTCGGGCGCGCGTCTGCCGCAGATGACGTCGTAGTGGCTGAAATGGGCGTCCGGATCGTCTCGCGGCGCGGCGGCGTCGCCGAAGACGTGAAATTCGGCGCGCGCTTTCGCCGCGAACGCCTTGACTTGATTCGGCGGGAAGATCGGATCGACGTCGCCTGCGACGGCGCACACGGGAACGTTTGCTTTTTGGAGGGCGGCGAGGTAGGCGACGCGCTCGGAGTCTCCGCGAGGGAGGGTGGCGGTCGCGGCGACGGCGCGCACGCTGGAAGTCTCGTCGACGCCCATGGACGGGTCTCGACTGCGCATGCCTCCGGGCGTGAACAGGGTCGCCATCTGCAGTAAGAGCGAGAGTGGGACGTTGTTGAAACCTCGCAGCAGCAAACGTCGAAGGAATTCCGAATCCGTCGCGCCAGGGTGACACGTGACGGGGGACACCGAGTTGCGCCAAAACGCCTTGGCGGGATCGGGCTCGGCGGCGTCCGTTCTGTCGATGGGCGGTGGAGGTCCGAGAACGAATTGAAACGCCTCGGCCGTGGCGACGCTCGCGGGTGCGATGGGTAAATGCACGGTGGTCGTGCTCGGATTCGCGGTGAGACCTCTCGGCAAATGTCCGGCCAAGGCGGCGAATCGAGCGTACACCGACGCCGGCGACTCGGGATCGCTCTCCTCCGAGCACTCGAGACACGACGCCAGCGTGCACACGCGCGTCATCGACCACGATGACGTCTCACCTATCTCGTCCGCTTTCGGTCCGATCGCTGCGAGGGAGGCGAGAAGCATGCCGCCCATGGAGTGTCCGACGCCGACGAAGTCGCCTCGTTTGCCAACCTCGGCTATGTACTCGCACGCCGCGAACAAATCTTCGAGTAAAAGCGTATCGAAATCCCACAACCCGAACCCCACCGATCGCATCGCCGGTATCTCCACCTCTCTCGCCTCTCCGTCTCTCTCCACGGTGGCGATGTCCGTGTAATCGTCTCGCGGTCTCGTCCATCGTCTCGCGTACCCGACGCCTCGCGTCTCCACGATCCACACCTCGTGTCCTCTTTCCGTGAGATATCGAGGTAAACTCACCTTTTGATCGACGTCAAACGTCATACCGTTCGATGCGCACCCCGGAACGACGATCACCGGTCGTTTCGGCCCGACGTTCGCGTCGGCGCGATACCTCAACAACGCCGCGCTCCAACCGCTCGCGTCTCCGACGGGCACTAAATGCATCTCATCGCAATCCAATCCGATCGCCTCGCGCGCATCATCAGACAACTCTAACACTTCTACACTCGGTCGCAGCGCCGCGAGCTCCTCTCTCGTCTTGGCGTCGAGTCGTCGCTTTCTCCGCTCCGCCGTGAGCGTCCTCGCGCGTCTTCGCCGCTCCGCGTTCGCCGTTCGATCCGTTCGAAACCGCTCCCCCTCTCCCCCACCCTCCATCGCCTCGTCGAAACTCTCCGTCACGCCCGTCACGAACGTCCCTATCGCGTCTCGCACCTCCGACAGCGCGCGTCGAGACGCGCTCGCCTCCCCGCTCGCCTCCCCGCTCGCCTCCGCCGGTCGAAGCACCGCCCCTCGCACCGCGTCGAACATCCCTCGCAGCGTCTGCGTCGACCCACCCCGCGGCGTCGTCGTCTCCGCTCCCGCCCCTTCCTCGCTCGACGCCCTCGAGCGCGGCGCGCGCCGTCGACGCGTCGTCCCCGTCGTCGAGGGTCCCGTCCCGTCTCGTCTCGTCGACGGTTTCTCTCGCGCGCGAGCGACGCGAGGCGCGATATCGACGCGCGACGACGCGCGAGAGAGACTCGTCTCCATCGCGCGCGGTGCCGGTCGGCGCGAAACGCGCGCGCGGTGCCGATCGGGCGGGCGCGATGCAATGGGGACATTCGGTTGGGAAAAGAGATTTTTCAGCCGCCGACCGAGAGAGAGAGAGGGACCGCTCGTTCGCGAGCGATCGTTCGCGAGCGATCGCGCGCGCGTGAAGAACAATAAAACTGACATTGATACAACCTGTGTCGCGCGCGAGAGAAACCGTCGACTCTGACGTAAAACAGAAACGCGTCTATTCCGCGCGCATGGCGTCGAGTCGCGCCTTTAAATCCTCCGTCGTCGTCTCCGTCTCCGTCTCCGTCACCACCGTCTCCGTCACCACCGTCTCCGTCTCCGCTTTCCCCACCGCCGTCTCCGGAAACTCCACCTCACCCACCATCTCTCGCAACACATCCTCCACCGCGCGTTCCGTCTCGTCTTCGTCTCCGTCGGCGTCCAGCGTCTCGCCCAGCGTCTCCTCGAGAATTTCCTCCATCATCCCCGCTCTCGCCATCTCTCGACTCAGTTCTCTCGCGTCCTCGCGCACACCGTTCGCCCGCATCAGATCGCTCATCGCTCGCATCACCTCGCTCGATCGCTCCACCGCGCGCGCGCTCGTCGCCGCCGCGCCGCGTCGGCTCACCGCCGCCTCCACCGAGCGCATCCTCGCCCGCGTCGTGTACAGCCCGCTCACCGTCGATCTCGCGGTGACCACCTCCCGCGCGAGTGCGCGACACGAGGCGAGGTCTCGTCGCGCGGCGCATCGCTTAATCTCGCGCTCGGTCGCCTTGGCGGTGCGCTCAATGTCGCGAATTTGTGATTCAATGTCCCGCTGCATTCGACGGAGTTTTGAGCGACAGGCGCGCGCGCGTTCCTCGGGCGTGGGCGCGAGGCCGAACAACGCGCGAATATCGAATCCCATGACGGTTTCGTCGCGCGCGGAGATCGCGCGCGGGCGTGTGCGGTTGACAATGGACGCATGAGTTTGTAATCTTAAGATTTCCATCCCAACCTCTCGGGACGCGCGGGACGGAGGGGTCGGTGAACGATGCGTCGTCGTCGTCGTCGGTCGGTCGGTCGAGCGCGTGGTGACGAACGCGACGAACGCGTCATTCATCTCTGCGTGCGGTTCTTCTATGCTATACACGTCGTGACGCTCTACTCGCGCGATTCCGTCCCGTCGTCGGCGGCGCGTCTCGGCGCCCAATACGGCGTCAATCTGTTCCCTTCCTCCGTCGCCGCTCGACGTAGAAACTCGCGCCAAAACGTCACCGCCGTCGCGTTCGAGATGACCGCGCACTCGGCGATGATCTCGTCGCGTCTCTCGAGTCGTTCGTTCGCCTCTCGCGCGACGACGGCGCGCGGGACGGCGCCCTCCTCTGAATCCTCTGATTCCGAGAGATTCCTCACCGTCTCGTCGTCGTCGTCGCCCGGACGACGCGGTCGACACCGCGCGCATCCGCAATTCATCGCGTGCGTGGACGACGGCGAGACGTGCGCGCGCGGACACGCGTCACCGCTCGCGCACCGACCGCGAAGGAAAAAAGCGCACAGGGTTGATGATGCGTCCCCGTCGCGCGAACGGGGACGTTTCGACGCCGACGCGGGCGAGGAGGACGCGCGGCGCGCGGTGATGGCGTCATCGTCGTCGTCGCGAGGCACGGGCACGCCGACGTCGTCGAGGTCGACGGCGACGTCGGTCGTCATGGAGCGTCGGCGTGTGCGGCGGTTACGAGCGCTCGCGCGTCGAGCGGTCACCGCGCCGACGTTATTTTCATCCATACCTGACGCGCGGCGGCGGCGGCGCGACGAACTCGACGCTTCGGATCGTCGCACGCCGCGAGCGCGGCGTCGAGCGCGCGCTCTCGACAGGGATACACGGCGGAGAAGGCGAGCGCGGCGACGGCGACGAGCGCCTCGAGCGCGCTCTCTCGACACTCCATGGACGCGTCGTCGGGTGAGGCGACGGCGATCGAGGCGAGGGCGTCCACGAGGGACGGGGCGAGACGCTCGTCTTCGCCCTCGTCGCTCGGGTCGCGAAGCGCGGGATCGGCGAGACGCGAACCGACGAGGAGTACCGTCGCGCGGAGCGCGTCGTCGTCCCGAGCCAACGTCCCGAGGGTGAGCGCGCGCAAGACGTCCGGTAAGAGGGCGAAGAGCTTGAACTGCGGACTGAGCGCCACGGATGCGGGCACGCCACCGGCTAGTTTCACCGCCGCGTACGCGCGGGACAATCGCCGAACGCCGACGGCGCGGTGCGCGTCCTCGGTGAGTCTCGGCGCGATTGTCGCGAAGAAGCGCTGACGCGAGAGTAACTTTTCATTCGCGTGCGTGCACGCCCTGAGACCGAGTCCGACGTCGCGAGCGTCGGCGTCGAATCCGACCGCCATGCCGAGCGCGACGGCGGCGCCTCTCGCCGTCGCCGGCGTCTCGGCGTCGAGCGACTCGAAGAGGCGCGAGACGAGAGCTTTAAACTCGGGCGCGTCGTCCCTGCGCATCGCGCGCGCGCGAACGCACGCGCCGACGATGAGCGTCGTGGCGGGATGACCCAAGTCCCCGGTCGGCGGCACGAACGTCGCCGTCGGAAACTTGTGCGTGGCCGAACCGACGGCGGCGGCGACGAATTTCCGAGACGCGGCGTTCGACTCCTCGCTCGTCGCGAACTCGACGAGCGCCTCGAGCGCGTTCGTCAGTCTGTTCACGTCGAACGACGCGTCCGGCGCGAGTCCGCAGACGACGGCGCAGGACACGAGCGGGTTTTGACGCGCGTCGTCGAAGACGCGCTCGGCGAATTTCGTCTGCGCCGCCGCGTCGCAATTCGCCACCGCGCTCGCCAAGACGCGCGTCGTGTGCTCGGAGTGTTCGACGTCGACGCTCGTGGAGAGATACTCGACGAGATCTTCGCACGCGCGTCGCGCGTCGTCGCTCGTGACGAATCGCGTCAACACGCCGTCGTCGTCTTCGCACAGAGCGCGAGCGAGTCCGCCCGCCGTCGCCGCCGTCGCGCCCAATTCGCGAAACGTATCGCAGAACAGGCGCGCGACGCGATCGCGTATCGTTTGATTCGCGTTGGCGAGGGCGACGAGCGCGCGCACGGCGCGCTTCGCCTCGACCGTCTCGATGTCGCGTTCCGCCAGTGCGCGCTCGAGTCGATCGACGCTTCCTCCTCTCGTCGTCGCCGCCTCGAACATCTCGTCTCCGGCGCTCACCGCGGCGACGAGCGCGGCGATGGCGCGCTCTTGGCGCATTTCTGTGTCGGATTCACTCTCGCCCGCGTGATCCTTCATCATGGCGTCGTATAAATTTCTACCGGCTGCGACGCGTGACTCGGCGTCGGCTAAACCAAACCGACCCGGAAATTTGCACAACATGTGTATTCCCGCCAGGCCTAGGACGATGGATTCGCTCACCGCGTGTGATTCTATGATGCCTAACGCGCCGGATGAAAACAAGCCGACCAACCGTCCGCTCTCCGATCCCAAGACGCTCTCTTGTTCGCTCGCGTGCGCGTGTTTTTCACAGCAATCCAACGCACCGCCGAGCGCGGGCGTGGCGAGAATGAGCGACAAGTACGCCGTCGCGGACGGATTCGCACCCTGCGCGTCCATCGATATTCCGCCCGCGTCTAAAAGTCTCTTCAAAGTACCCTCGATGACGTCGCGGGCGAGAGCGGGCGACGCCGCGGCGACGGCGCCCAACACACGACTCGCCGTCGCCGCGACGAGTCTGCCTCTCGCCGCGTCGTCGCCGCCGTCCGAACCGCCACATCCGCCGCCGCAGCACCCGGCGTCGGTCGTCTCCATCGCACACGCCCCTTCCGAACGCTCGCTCGAGAGACGACGAAACGTGGACTCGGCGTCCACCACGCACGCGTCCGACAACGCCGCTCGCGCGAGCGCCGCACCCCCGAATTCGCTCGCAAACATCGTCGTCATCACGGACATGGGCGTCGTCGCGCGCGCGTCCGCGTCGTCCTCCAAATTGGTGGCGTTCGGATGCGCGAGCGCCGCGCGCATGGCGTTCCATATCGTCTCCAAATACGGTTCCATGACGCGCGCGCCCCACCGCTCGCCCATGGCGCGAACCGCGCGCGCGGCGTCCGCCATCTTCCCCGGTCCCAATTCCGGATTCAAACTCTCCAGCGCGTGCGACACAGCCCACGGTGCGAACGTCGGCGACGCGCACATCGCGCGCTCCACCGCCTCCGCGAGCTGTCGCCTCGAAATCTTGATCGAATCTCCTCTCGGCGGCTTAAAACTCACCGGAAAGTAACTCGCCGCGACGTCGTACAATTCCTCCGCGTTCTCCGCGTATACCTCCGTCCCACGCGCCCCGAACGCGTCAAACGCCGCGGGTAACAGCGTCCACACCTCACACAGACCCAACACGCACCTCGGATCCTTCTCACCGTCGAACGCACCGATGATTCTCGCCAACGCCTCGCTCGCGTCCCCGTCCCCCGCGCCCCGCACGCACGCGCCTCGATGATCTCCTCGCAACATCTCGATCGCCAGCCTCCCACACGCCTCCCTATCGCTCTGCCTCAAACTCTGCGCGTCACACTCGACGAATAACCCTCTCGCCATCGCTTCGATCGTCGTCCCGTCCGCGCGCGCCGCGCACGCCGCCGCCCCCGCCGCCGCGCGTCCCGCCGCCGAGTGATCCGCCAAACGACCCGCAAAAAACCCTCCGAGCGTCCCCACGCTCCCATCATCCAGCGTCTCCATCGCCTCTCGAGCGATCGCGACCAGAATCTCCGTCGCTCGCGCGCGCGGCGACGGTTCCACCGACGTCAGGGCGTCCCCGAGCGCAATCACGACATCCCTCGTCGTCGTCCGTCCCTCGCGCACGTCGCGCGCGAACGCCGTCAGCGAGACGCCATCCTCGTCAGACGTCGTCGCGCCCACCCTCTCGAGGCAGTACGCGCGCAGGGCGTCGGCGGACGCGCGCATGCGTCCCGACGATGAATGACGACGGTCTCCGCGCGTCACATCTCCTCGCGCGCGTTCGCGCGGCGCCATGTCGGCCGAGTCCTCCGCGGAGGCGCGGGACGACGCGTCGAGGCGCGCGCAGCGCGTGCACGCGCCCGAGAGCGAACCGGGAGGCGCGAGCGCGCGACACGAGCGACGATCGTCGCTCTCGCTCTCGGGACACGCGCGTCCGGATGAATTCGCCGCGGCCTCCTCGAGCGCGCCCGCGAGCGCGGCGCAGGCGTCGTTTCACGAGCGAGTGCAGCACTACGTGCGCGCGATGTCCGCGATCGAGTACAGCGTGTTGAAGGCGACGCTGGCGACCCCGGCGAGGGCGCCGAAGATGAAGCACGTGCAGCGGTTGGTGCGCGGGACGTGGGCGGCGAACGAAGAGGACCGGGTGAAGAACGCGAACGAGGCGCTGGGGGCGTTGGTTCGAGTGAATAAGCTTCGGTCGGCGGTTTCAGCGCTGAGAGTGCTGGCGGTGACGCACGCGCTGGCGCAACACGGTTCGAGCGCGGCGTTGCACCCGATCTACGAGCGGCGGGAACGGTTGTTGGACGAGACGTTGGAGGCGTATTCGAGCGACCATACGGCGATGGCGAGAGAGAGAAGACGAGCGAGCGCGGAGTTCATGCGACACGCGGGATTTTACGAGCGCGAGGGGCACGACGCGTGCGCCACGGTGGTGGCGCCGTACGCCGCGTTGATTCGGGCCAAGGCGAAATTTCATCGACATTTTTCGGCGTTTGAGAATAATTATAGCGTGGACGCGCGCGCGGAGGCGTTGGAGGACGATGGCATCGTGATGAGCGATCCGTTATCGTCGGTGAGTCTGTGCGCGCTCGTCGCGGTGGCGGGGAAGGCGAGACGAGTCATCGAGGACGCGGCGGCGTACGTGCCGGCGATTCAGGCGGAACAACACTCCATTGAATCTTTGGAGTGGATCGAATTAATCGTCTTCGTCGCTCGTTTGGCGCTTCGCGAGGCGGATTTGGCGTACAGAGCCGCGCTGTTCGTCGCGGCGACGCTCGCCGAGGAGGGTCGACTGTCGGCGAGCGATAGCGAAAAGTTTCGCGTCGAGCACGAGGAGTTGCGCGCGTGTCACGAGCGCGCGTCTCGAAAGGCGTTTTTACGTCACGAACCGATGTATGCGCTCGCAGAGACGGCACCAAACTTTTTGGAGACGAACAAAACGGACATTCAGGAGATTCTGAGCGCGAACGCGCCGGCGGAGAAGCACGCATTGGATCCAACGTTTCAGAATTTGATGGACGACGGCGCCGAGGCGGCGAAATGCTCGCCACAAAAAGTGCGCGCCGGGGAGATGCCGCCTCTGATTCAGTTGGACGCGGACGAAGACTCGATCGTAGACGCGAACGGTGGGTACAATCCGTTCGGATTGGCGCCGCCGCAAGATCTCGGACCGCGTCCCGGTCACCGTCGCAAACCGAGTGATTTCGATTTGGACGCGTTTTCGGCGCCGCTCGAATTCACGCCGTTGCAGAGTGGCCCAGCGTCGGCGTCGACGTACGTCGACCCGTTTTTATCTCCTAACGCGGCGCCACAGACGGACGTCGACAAGCTCGCGCAATCGTTTTCGGAATCCATGCGACGGCCATCGCACTCGCCGCTGAATCCTTCCAAGCCGCCGTTGAGTCCAGTCGCGGCGGCGCGGCGCGGTGACGACGCGGATTTCGACGAAATACCCATGTCGGACTTGGAATTCGGTCGACAAATCGGACGCGGCGCGTTCGGCGAGGTCTTCCGCGGCAGATACAGAGGCACGGACGTCGCCATCAAACGCCTGTGCGTGCTCGACGACGCCGACGGCGACCGCCGCGCGTTGTCCGAGTTTAAGCGAGAGCTCTCGTTTCTCACGCGTCTACGCCATCGACACGTCGTCGCATTTATGGGTGCGTCCACCGCGCCGCCAAATCTGTGCATCGTCATGGATTACTGCGATAAAGGGTCGCTGTACGCGTACCTGCGCAACGCCAATAAATCGCTCTCGGCTTTTAAAGCGCTCAAATGGATGAGTGAGGCGGCGAAAGGGTTGGTGTATCTGCACGCGCGAGACGTCATCCATCGAGACTTTAAGAGTGGGAATCTCTTCATCGATGACGGCGGGTCCATTAAAATCGGCGACTTTGGTCTCTCCAAATTTCACTCGGGTGCGTCGACGAGCGCCGGCGCCATGTCGCTCGTCGGCACGTATCAATTCATGGCACCCGAGCTCTTGGAAGGAAACCCGAGATACACGACCGCCGTCGACGTGTATTCCTTCGGCGTCGTCATGTGGGAGTGTCTGACGCGCGAGGAACCCTTCGCCGGTTTCTCTCTGATGCAAATCGTCGCCGCGCTCCTTCGAGGCGAGCGTCCGACCTCCTCGTCCTCGTCCTCATCGGCGGCGGCCAATCCACCGCCCGACTTACCCAAAGAGTACGCTGAAATCATGCGCGCGTGCTGGTGCGGCGATCCCTCTGCGCGTCCCGCCATTGACGCCGTCGCGCCCGAGCTCGAGCGCATGTTTCTCGCCGAAAAGCGACGCGTCGTCGCCGCGAAAAAAGCCCAAGACACCGCCGACCGTTCACCCTCCCTCATGCCTTAGACGTAGACATTCATTCATCCAAGTAGCCGTGAATCCTGTCCTCGACGCCGCGCGCGCGAATCGACCGCGCGCGAACGAACGACGAGCGCCGCGCGTCTCTTCGCGGCGTCCCGACCGCCCAGCCTCACTCGGCGCCATGCTCGCGCGCGTCCCGCTCCGATGCGTCGCCTCGACCGGCTCCCGCGACGCCAAAAAGGACGCTCGAACGTCCGGACGGCGCGTCATCCTTCGAAACGTCGCCGCGTCGCCCTTCTTTCTCGGTTTGTTCAATTTTGCGGCGCCCGTCCCGAACAACCTCGGTGTGGGCGAATTCAACGGCATCGTCACCGGACTGTCGCTGTGCCCGCCGACGCCCAACTGCGTGGGCACGTCCGATGAGTTCAACGACCCGGTGCACTACATCCCGGCGTGGACGTACAACGACGAGGAAAAAGTCAAGAGGGGCGGGACCGAGACGACGCGGGACGAGGCGATGCGAACGCTGGCGCGCGTCGTCGAGAACACGGATTGCGATGGCTACGCGCCGAAAATCGTCGAGCAAACGAACGACTACATGCGAGTGGAGTATACGTCAAAGGTATTCGGGTTCGTGGACGACGTGGAGTTTTGGTTTCCCCCGGACGATGAAAAGCGTCGATCGAGAGTGGAGTATCGCTCGGCGAGTCGCGTCGGCGAGAGCGATTTGGACGCCAACAGGAAGCGAATCAAGTGCTTGCGACAGGCGTTGGCACCCGAGGGATGGAAATCGATCGGATTTTCGTGATGACGGGGCGTGTTGTAATGCGTACAGGGATTATTTTACTCGACATCATTCTCGCCGCTAAGGGTGCTATGCGTTCAACTACTACTCGACTACAAAGGAAAGGACAGAAGCCTTCAAAGGAACAATCCTTCCTCACCTCACAGGCGCAACAATCGTCTCGCCGCCGCGTGCGCCCGATCGTTCGCCCACTCCGACGCCATCATCGCGTACGCGACGTCACCCTCTCGCTCTTGACGTCGTCGCTCCTCGTCCCGGTGTTGCAGTTTCCACCACAAAAAGAAACTCAACCCTCCGAGCACGAGCACCACCAGCACGCAGAACGCCCATCGCTGCATGCACTTCTCGCACCCCAACTGCGTCATTCGCTTCTCGCTCTTATCCATGTCTCGCTCCATGTGCCCCGCGCTCGCCCGCGCGCTCAAAATCTTTTCCCGCTGATCGTGCAGTTTAGACAAAATATTCTCCCCCGTCTCCGCCGACTCCTGCGCCGTCCTCGCCGTCTGTACCAACCGCTCCTCGTTCACCGACGATCGCTCGACCCCGTCCATGGCCGCCTTACGCCTCGCCCGCTCGGCATCGTTCCCCAAGAGCGCGTCCCGTTCCCGATTCGACATGCCGCCCGCGAGGTGTTGGGCGTCCCGTCCCGCGATCGACCGCCCCCGATCGCCCTCGATCGTCGTCCCGCGTCCACCGCGCTCGACCGAGACCCCTTCGCGTTCGTCACCCGCGCCTTCGCGCGTCCCTCGGTTCCCTCGCGTCTCCCTCGACGTCTCGCGTCCCGCGCGTCGATCGATGGCGTCCCACCGTGCGTTTGGTGTTGACGCGCGTCTGGGAAGATTAAACGTCACCTCGTGCGACGCGCGAACGCGCGCGAACGCGAGACGGAGGCGCGAGAGACGCGCGACGCGAGCCGAAGGCGATGGGAGAAAAAATAATGCGTCTCGTCGCCGATCGAGGGTTCGCGAGACGGAGCGCGAGGACGTGCGCGGTGGCGATGATGGCGCTCGGATGTCTCGCGCTGCTCGCGAGGGGGACGCGAGACCCGCTGCGTCTGTGGGCGAGGGATCGCGCGAGACGCGAGGTCGAGCGGTACGATGAACTGTATGGGAATTATCGCACGAACGCGTTCGTCGTCACGGGACGGTCGTTGACGACGCGAGAGGCGTTGCGTGAGTTGAGAGATTTTCACGAGTGGATGTATCGCGGCGGCGAGACGCGCGTCGACGGCGTCGGATTGTTGGACGTGTGTCATAAGTACGTCGACGTCGAGCCGCACGCGCCGTGTTTTCAGATGACGCCTTTGGATTGTTTTCGAGACGGCGCCGTGAGCGTGCCGGGAGGGGAGAGGAACGGTGATTTTTACGGCGCGTACGCCAACAGGCCGAGCGTCGACGAGTACGATTTCTCGAAAGGTTTCGATTGGTCGACGTGTAAACAGTGGTTTAATCTCGACGTTCCTCGCAAGACGATGTTTTCGTTCGGGGAGAACGACACCGTGGAGGCGATGCGGGTGGTGTTTCAAACGAGAGACGCGAAGAGTCTCGCGAGGCGAGGCGTGGTGACGACGACGTGGACGCTCGAGACGCGCGAATCCGCCGACGTCCTTGGATGTCCGACGACGGCGCCGATGTCGGACGATTGCGCGTGCGTGGACTCGTTTAACGCGTTCTCCGTGCTCGAACACGGATGCGTGCCGCAGGGTGACGCCGCGCAACCTCCCTCGTGTTGCGCGTTGATGACGAGGATTCGAGCGCATCCGTGCGTCGAGACGCTTTGGGCGAGCGACGCCACGCTCTTCGCGCTCGGAAATCGCGTCTTCGAGACGTGTGGATTACCGACAGTGACGCTCACGTCCGAGTGCGTGGAACTTCCGACGGGAGAGACGGTTCGCGCGACGTCAAACGAGCGTCGCGCGGAGGATCTGAGCGCGTCGACGCCGGCGAGAAACGTCTTCGCGTGCGCGTCCATGCTCGCGTCTTTACGAACGAAGTGCCCGAAAATCGTCGAGGGCGATTTCAACGCCGCGGGTGAGTGTTGCGCCAGTCTCGAGGACTTCACCGTGTCGAGGTGTCACTGTGGCGAGTTACACTGCGGCGGACGATCGATGCCGTGCGACGAACTCTTCGCGCGAGACGACGTGCGACAAATCGTTCAATTCTGCGCGTTGAGCGGATTCGAGACGCCGAGCGCGAGCCCGTGCGAGAATACAACGATGACGAACAAGACGACGATGGACACCGCCGCGAACGTGTCGAGCGCGACGGGTAGAACGACCGAGCCGCGGTGGATGCCGACGCACGCGCGACGAGAGATTTCCGAACGAGACGCCGAGCGTTTGTTACTGGAATGGGAATCCAACTGGCTCGCCGCTGTCGACGCAAAACTCGCCGAGTACGAGCATATTCGCGTCTCGTACATGGCTGAACGAAGCGCCGAAGACGTCATCGCCGACGCCTCGAGAGGGGTGTGGGCGCTCGTGTTGGTCGGTTACGCCGTCGTCATCGCGTACGTCGTAGTTTTCTTCCACGTCTCGTCCAATCCCGCGTGCGGCTCGCGAGCGGCGTTGGAGGGCGTGCTCGCAGTCGTCGCGAGCACGTGGGCCGCGCTCGGCGTCGCCGGCGCGCTCTCGCGGTTCGGCGTGACGTTCAGTGCCGTGACGGTGCAAGTGCTGCCGTTTCTGTCCATGGGTTTGGGTGTGAATGACTTTTTTGTGCTCGCGTCGCACGCGTCGCACGCCGCCGCGCGAGACCTCGACGACGAGAGTGTCGTCGAGGAGACCATGCGCGAGGGTGGCGCGTCGGTGACGCTCTCCAGCGTCATGAATTTCGCGGCGTTTCTTCTGGGATCCATCTCGCCAGTGCCCGCGGTGAGATGGTTCGGCGTACAGATGGCGTGCGCGACGGCGTGTAATTACGCCGTCGCCCTCTTGGTCTTTCCAAACGTGTTTCATCGTCATCTCGAGCGTCGTGCCGCCGAGACGGCCGCTCGCTCCGACGACGAATACGCGCCGTTACGACGGAGTTCGTCCATCGCGAAACTCTCCTCCGCGGTGTGCGACCCGCTCTGGCAATGGATGGAGGCGCTTCCACCGTCACGCAGCGTCGCCATGCGCGTCGCCATTCTCTCGGCGTACGCCGCCGGCGCCGCGTACCTTCTCGCCGGGATTCCGAAAGTGGAGCTCGGGATGAACCTTCGCGACGTCGTCCCGCGCGCGTCGTACATGTGGCGGTTCGTGGACGACACCGAGCGTCGATTCGCGACGTACCCAGTGTTCGTCGTCGTCGAAAATGTGAATTTTGCGAGGCACGCGGTGACGGCGCGACGATTGGAACGCGACTTTTTACGCGCGCCGGGCGTGGACGCGTCGTACGGGTCGACAAATTTTCTGATTTACTTCACCGAACACACCGAGGCGAGAATCTCCGGCGGACGCGCGTGTTCTGTGGACGACGCGACGTGGTATTACGACCCGTCTCGATTGAATCCTCAAGGGGACGCGTGCGCGGACGACGCGGCGGATGAAAATCAAACCTTTGTCTGCATGTTCAAATGCTTGGCCCGCGCGCCGCAGTCTCGACCGGCGTCGCCGCTGAATCGCGCGCCGAAAGAGAAGCGGTGCGAATTCCATCTCGGTGACGTCCTGAAAAATGAGAGGAGTCGGTGTCACTGTCCGCACCGAATGATTTTCAATCGAGAGGCGTTTACGAGGGAATTTCCGTCGTTTTTACGCGGCGGTCAGCGAGGCGACGTCTCTCGAGCGTTCGTCACGCTCGATCCGACGAACGAGAGCGTGGTGACGAGCGCAAGATTTTTGTTTTACGTCGAGGACGCGCACACGATCAAGCAAAAGCTCGAACACGTGCGAGAGGCCCGGAAAATCATCGCACGTTCGGAAATCGTCGCCGGCGCAGGCGCCCGGGCGTTCCCGTTCGAAGTCAGTCTTTACGCGCTCAACGACCATTATCTCACCATCGAGCGAGACACATGGCTCGCGCTCGGCGTCGGACTCGCCGTGTCCATCATCGTCATGTCCATCGCCTTCGACGTCAAGACCGCGCTCGCGAGTGCGACGACGCTCGCTCTCGTCCAGACGGAGCTCTTCGGCGCCGCCGCTCGTCTCGGCGTTCCGCTCGACGGCGCGAGCGCGATGAACCTTATCGCATCCACGGGCGTCTCCATCGAATCCATCGCGCACATGGCGCGCGCGTTACGGCATTCGACGACGCGGTCGTTCCTCGACGCGTGGAAAAGCATCGCTCCCGCGCTCACCAACGGCGCGTTCACCACCCTCGCCGGTCTCGCGCCCGTGGCGTTCGCGCGCTACGAGTACTTTCGAAACTTTTTCTTTTTCCACTGGTGCGTCATCGTCCTCGCGAGCGCGACGCACGGCATCGTCATTCTTCCCATCGCGCTCTCGTTTCTCCGACCATCGCGTCGCGAGTAGTCCATCATCGATTGAAAAACCGTCCCGGCGGCGCCGTCCCGTCCCGGCCCGGCCCGTCCCGGCCCGCCCAGCCCCGCGTCTCTCGCGGGACTCGAACGCCACACCCCGCCTCGTCATGTCCGCCGCGAACGCGAGTACGTCGCGATGCGCGACACGTGCGTCCGATCGATGCGCGCCTCGTCGCGCGCGTGTGAGCGTCGCGCCCGCGCGTCGCGCCGCCGCCGTCGTGCGCCGAGCCTCCGCCGCCGAGGAATCCGCGCAGCTCATCCGCGGTCGAGCCGTCGCTGATAAGCTCTCGGACACGTCCGTGTTCTTGATCGGTATCATGGGAAGCGGGAAATCCACCGTCGGCGCGTCGCTGGCCAAGGCGCTCGGGTACAATCACCTGGACACGGATGAGCTCATCAAGAACGTGACGAGGAAGACGCCGAGCGAGTTGTTCGCCGAGGCGGGCGAGGCGGAATTCCGAGCGATTGAGACGATGATCTTGGCCGAAGTCGCGGCGTATAAGCGATGCGTCATCTCCACGGGCGGTGGAATCGTGTGCGAGAAGAAGAATTGGATGCACCTGCACAACGGGGTGAGCGTGCGTCTGCACGGGGACGTCGAGCTCTTGGCGACGCGCGTGCTCGCGGACGGCGTCGAGACGCGTCCGTTGCTCGCGGGGGCGGAGGACGAGGACGAGGACGCGAAACGCGCGCGTGTGATCGAGAAGATTGAATCGTTATTGGAAACGCGGGAGGTGATGTACAAGCAAGCGGACATCACCGTGCCGCTCGGGTCGAGAGACGAGGGAGGCGCGCCCGTCGGCGTCGTGGTCGATCGCGTGTTAGAGGCCTTGGATTCCCGCGTGAGCGAAGACGCCGTGCAGGATAAACTTTGGAACGAACCAAAGGACGGAGACATCAAGGTCACCGACCCGCGCGGGGAGATTGGACCGAAGCCCGAACCGTGAGCGCGTCTCGCGCGTCTCGCGCGTCTCGCGCGTCTCGCGCCGCCCCTTCCGTTTTATTCTTCATTCATCCTTTAGACACCGACCGATCCACACGCACGCGCATACGATCACGAGGCGGTATCGTCACCGCATCGCGCGCGCGGAGCGAACCCGACCGACGCGTTCCCTCCCTCCCTCCCTCCCTCTCGCGCGCCGTCGCCGCCGCCGCGTGCCGATGCTCCAGAAATTGGACTCATCGACCGTTCACGAACCGTCAATCTAATCTTCCATATGCTGTCTCTGCGCACGGAGGTACCATTTTGTGAAAATGATAGTCTACAAACGTACAATGTACGGTACACCTTGGAATCTCGAATCACGATCGGTCAACGTGCCCCCCCCGCGGTCGGAGGTCCAGCGCTAGGGCTTTTTGAGATGCCCCGCGTCGTCGCGTCCGCCTCTTAACTCGACGCTCGCCGGTCCGCCGCGAACGTTCGAAGACGCACTCGCGCGAGGAAACTTCCCTCCCGCGCACCCAGCGTATCGTCGCGCGCGTTCACACGCACGCACGTCCCGCACAGACCGACACCGAGTAGGGTCGTCGATCGATCGCATCCATCCTCGGGCCTCTCACCCGTCGATCGCTTTCGCGCGCGCTTCGAGCTCGCCGAAGAATCCGACATGTCCCTCATCGTCGGTGATGATTTCCAACACATCATCCGCGTCCTCAACACCAACGTTGACGGTCGGGAGAAGGTGATGTACTCTCTCACCAAGATTCGCGGTATCGGCCGCCGTTTCTCCAACTTGGTGTGCAAAAAGGCTGAGATTGATCTCGGTAAGCGCGCGGGTGAACTCAGCGCGGCTGAGTTGGAGTCTTTGATGGTGATTGTGTCCAACCCGAGACAGTTCCGTATTCCGGACTGGTTCTTGAACCGCAAGAAGGATTTCAAGGATGGCAAGTTTACGCAGCTCGTGTCCAACCAGTTGGACACCAAGCTTCGCGACGACATCGAGCGATTGAAGAAGATTAGAAACCACAGAGGTTTGCGACACTACTGGGGCATCAGGGTGCGTGGTCAGCACACCAAGACGACTGGTAGAGGCCGCAGATAGAACATTTAATCAAATACGTCTTCGACTATATTCATACTATTCGTACCCGCGCGCCATTCGTCGCGCGAACCTAGTAATCAACCCCGACGAGACCCCGAGCGCGCGCGTTTCGAGCGCGCGCGAATGCACGCGAATCAAAGGGTGTGCGCGCGCTAGTGAAGATGTGTCTTACACGAATCATCGTCGGCTACTGGTCTAGTGTACACTACGTCGGAATGAGTCACTCGTTTGCCGCAGCCGTCTCGCTCGGCGGCTCGGCCGGCGCCGACGGTAAGGGAAACAATAATTTTAATCTGTACGCGTCCGTGCCCGAGAGATAATATCTCGCGAGTCTCTTATCTCTTATGAATCCTAACGATTGATACAGTCGCAACGCGCCCTCGTTGGTCGTCTCCGCCTCTAACACGCACTCGTCGGCGCCTCTGTCTTGCATCACCTCCAAGGCTCTGCGCACGAGCTCGCTCCCGAGTCGGAGCTTTCGCGCGCGCTTGTCCACGACGAGCATGCCCACGTACCCGCGCATCATCTCTAGGTGCTTTTCGAGCTTGCACACGATGACACCGACGCACTGGGACGTCGGACCGTCGATGGCCATGAAGCACAGTTCGGGCCAGTTGTTGAGAAAGTACCTGTACGTGAACACGCTGTACGGCTCGCTGAGCTCTTGGTCGATGAGACCAGAGATGAGGGGGAGCTGCGTGTCCTCATCGGTGTACCGCTCGAAGGTGAGGTCGCGCACGTCGAAGGTCATGGGCGGGCTCGCTCTGAGGAGTGGACGCGCTTTTCGGGGGAAGATTGATTAATTTCGTTTATCGACGTCTTCGTCAAGCTACAATTCGTGTGTGTGTGTTCATCTAATTATTTCGTCGCGTACGCCATCTCGTCCTGCTGGGCGGCGACTTTTTTCAAAATGTCGACGACGGACGCGTGCCAGTTTTCGACGCGTTTTCGCACCGCGCACCAGTTTTCGCCGTGACGAGGATCCGCGGCGGCGCATCGCTGCGCGACAGCCTCCGCGGCTTGTTCGCCGGCGATTTGAAGTTCAAACTTGTAATAACTCGCCCAATTGTCCCCAATGTCGGGAGCGATGGTCACCGCGCGATTCCACCAACTTCTCGCCTTGTCGATCTTGCGGTCGCTCCAAAACAAAATCGCGATGGCGGCGATGATGTATGGATCATTATCGCATTTACGAAGCGCGTCGACCGATTTCGACTTGCGCTGTGGTCGAGGCGCCATGCGCACGGACTCGGCGAGGAGCAGACCGCTCTCGGGGCACTCCTGTAATCCGCGCGCGATGGTGGACTCGGCAAGTTGCGCGTTTCCGCACGCCTGTTCTTGACGCACGGCGGCGAGCCAGAGATGATCGTTCGCCGGGTTTTTCGAACGCGCCGTCTCGAGAATGATTCTCGCCTTGGACGCGTTCCCGCATCGCATCTCGAAATCGGCCAGCGCCCTCCACAGCGGCACCGCGTTGGGACACTTTTTCGTGCCTTGACTGTACGCCGAGCGAACTTGTTCGGCGCGGTCGTCCCCAGCGCGCTCCTCGAGCTGTCCGAGCATGATCCAAAGCTTCCAAAACGTCGGAAACTTTTCGATGCCTTCGTTCAAGAGCGCGCGCTCAGCCTTCTCGTCGCCCGCCTCGCGCTCGACGAGCGCCGATTTCATCCACACGCGCTCGCAATCGACCAGACGTTCTCTCGCCTTGGCGAGAAGCATGCGCGCGCGCGCGATTTCGCCGTTTTCAAACTCCAACTTGAACGCGGCGAGCCAAATTTCCTCTGAATCGGGATTGGCGTCGAACGCAGCCTGTAAGATCTCTCTCGCCCGCGGGACGTCGCCCGTGAGCCAACGCTCCTTGGCGCCCATGAGCCACAAAATTTCCGCGTTGGGACAAAACGTGACCGCCTTTTGTAAGACGGCATCGACGGAGTCCGGAGTGCCGAACTTCTTTTCTAACATCGCAGCTTTGACCCACATGCCCTTCTTGTGCGAGAATCCTGAATCTAGAGCGTGGGCGTAGATGGCGCGCGCGGTTTCCGCGCTCTCGCGCTTCATGCACTCCTCCGCGTCCGCCTTCCACGTGCGCTTCTTGTCCTCCTCCTCCACTCCTTCGCCGATCGTCGCCTTGATGATCGCGCGACACGTCGCGATGGATGGCGGGTCGGCCTTTTCCGCGATCTCGGCTTCCTTGATCCAATTTTCGCGGTCGATGGTGACGCCGTGCGACTTGAGCGACTTGACGGCGCGCGCTATAATCTTGTCCACCATCTTTTCGTTTCCATTCGCCTCTTCGAGCTTCGCCGCGGTGATCCAAATCTGCGGCTCCCGCGGAAGCGTCTCTCTCGCCTTGTTCAACACCTTACGTCCATTCTCGGGCGTCTCGAGACGCGCCAACGCGAGCCAAATCTCCACGTGTTGCGGGCAACATTCCGTCGCGCGCGCGAGAAGCACCTTGGCGTCGTCCTCAGGACTCAAATCCACGAGCGCCTTCCACAGTCGAACCGAATTCGGCACATTTTCCAGGGCTCTGCGTAACACCCGACGCTTACGTTCGTCCTCCGTCTCTAACTGCGCCGCTTGCATCCAAATTTTGACCGAACTCGGGAGAGACTGCACGCCGCGGGCGAGAATCGCCTTGGCGTTCTCCGACGTGTTCAATCGCGCCGCCTCGATCCAAACATCCTCGTTTTTGGGACACGCGTCGCATCCCTTTTGCATGAACGTGCGCGCCTGTTGCAATTTACCCGCGAGCTCTTCCAGACGCGCAGCCGCGATCCATCCCGGACCGTGTTTTGGGTTCGTGTTGATGACGCTCTTGAGCAACAGTCTCGCCTTTTTAATATCCGCAATGTCCGCCGCACTCGTGATCTTTTGCGACCCCAAATCGGTGAGATACCCCTTGGGATCGATCGTCGTCTGTCCGGTGACGCTGTCGGATAATCTATCGAGCTTTAACCCGAGCACGGTGCCCCGACCCTCGCCGACCGCCGTCAAGTCTTGCTCGGCGCCGCCGTCGTCCACCGCCGTGTTCGTCGTCTCCTTCTCCGCCAAAGCCTTGGCCAAGAGCGTGTCAGGCGCAGGCATGAACCCGACGTTCAACTTTTTCTTCTTGATGGAATAATCACCAATGTCCGGAATCGCATCCCACTCCGCGTACGAGACATCCTTCAAGTCTCGCTTCAAGTCGCGAAACGTCTCCACGACGTTTGGATTCTCGCTCCGAAACTTTTCCATCGCCTCCTTCTCCTTCCTCTCTCGCGCCTCCTTCCGCCTCGAATCCATGCGTTCATCGATCGACGCCCATATCTCATCCGCCTCGGCGTCGTCATCGTCGTACGTCGACGCGTCCCGACCGAACAACCCGGCGTCGCCGCCGTCGCCGCCTTCGCCGCCTTCGTCTCGCGTCTCATCCTACGCTCGCGTCCAAGTCTCGCGTCTCGTCAGTCACCTCTCGAACGCATCGCGCGCCATTTTATCCCCACTCCCCGCGCTTCTCGACCTTCGTCCTCGCGTCCACCGTCGCGCGCGCGCCCGTCTCGCCGTCTCGCACCTTGTCGTCCCCACCGATCGGCGCCTGTCCCGGTCCGATATCGCTTCGCGTCGTGAACCCGGCGGCGCCTCGACCGACGCCCGCGACGTATCCGCTCGGCATCGGCGCGTCCCCGTACGGGGCCACGGGGGCGCGAAGCGCGCGACCGCCGGGCGCGGACATGCGTCCCGCGAGCGCGCCGCGCTGTGACCTCGCGCGGCATTCGAAGACGCGCGCGAGAGACCACCGACGATGGTGGCGACGCGCGAGACGCGCGAGGACGACGGCGAGGATGATTCTCGCGCGATTTCTCGCGACGACGAGGTGCGCGGAGGACGCGCGCGATCGCGAGACGAATGGGCGCGTCGACGATGGAGATTTTGAATGCGTCGACTGACGGTGGGATTTCGCGCGCGGGCGCAGGCGGTGACGGGCTCGGAGGACGTCTCCGAGGAGCGCGAGGGGGATGAGACGACGGAGGAGGACGCGAAGGACGCCGACGAGGGGGAAGCGGGGACGAATTCGGACGTGGACGAGGCGACTGGGAATTATTTCGGGAGGGCGGCGGCGGCGCCGGCGGCGCCGGAGGGCGCGAATCCGTTCGCGAGCTCATTCTCGGCGGCGCCCGAAGACGACGTCGCGGCGATGATACGCGATGCCAAGGCGCAGGTGGAAGAACAACGCAAGTCTCGCGAGATTCAGGAGGCGAAAGAGCGAGAGAAGGAGCGGAAAGCGTTCGAGGATTCGGGTCGGGAGTATCGGGCGAGACGCAAGGCGGGCGACGCGAGCGAGTCTTCGCCGGTGTCGTCGTCGGGCGCGAGACGCAAGGTGGTCAAGGCGAAACGACCGGGACAATCGCCGTTGGGCGGTGCGTCTGAGCGAGCGCCGGCGACGGGAGGCGCGAATCCGTTCGCTGGGTTCGCCGCGCTCACGGGCGGCGCCGAGACGACGACGAAGGAGGCGCCGCGCTCGAGCGTCTTCTCTCGACTCAGCGGCGCGCCGACGGCCGCGGACGACGATGAGAACGCGTCCAAGGGGGACGATGAAAATAAATCTCCGATCGTGAGCGCGCCGGCGAGCGTGGAACCCGCCAAACCGGCGGCGTTTGGATTCTTCGCGCCTCCGCCGGCGCTCACCAAGGAAAACGTCGACACGCAGCGCACGCTCAAATCCATACCGAAAGAAGACGACGACGAAGACGGGGACGACGCGCCGAAAACCACGAGCGGAGGCGCCGTGAAAAAAGTCAAGACCGCCTTAGCCATAGAATTAGGCCTGTAGTCGTGTGAGCGCGCGCGTTTCATTCCTTCCCGCCTCGAGCTCGAACCGCGCGAGAGCGCGCGCCGCACATCTTCGCGCGTTCGTTCACGCCATGACGCACCGGGCGCGCCATCGTCGCGCGTCCGCGCGCGATGCGTCGAGCTGGAACGCTGCGTCGCTCGCGCGCGTCCTCGCGACGTGTCTCGCGTGCGTGCGCGCGGGCGCGAGCGTCGAGGCGAGCAACGGCTTCGGATCGTCCCGACACCTTCTCGCGGCGTCCAAGTACTTCAGAGGGGACGACGTGCCGCTCTTCGCGAATAAAGTCGGACCGTTCCATAATCCGAGCGAGGTGCGCGCGCGCGCGCGACTCGGGAGGCGATGCGCGACGCGCGAAGGGCGCGATTACTCGGACGCCGCGCTCGCGGTTGGATTACGCGAGAACGCGCGCGTAAAAACTCGACGACGAGGACGCGCGAGCGCGAGGGTACGCGGACTGACGGCGACTCGTGATGCGCGCTCGCGCCGTTCTCTCTCTCTCGTTCGCGCGCAGACGTACAAGTATTACGATTATCCGTTTTGTCAGACGCCCGGAGGCGCCAAGCGCGCGAGAGGCGATTTGGGCGACGTTCTGGGAGGCGATCGTCTCGCGCGCTTACCGCACGAGATCGCGTTCAGGGTTGACGTGGAGGATCAAACTTTGTGCACGCAGTTTTTAGAACGCAAAGAGGTGGACAAGTTTCGTCGAGCGGTGAAGGATGATTATTACTTTCAGATGACGTTTGACGACTTGCCCATATGGGGCTTCATCGGCAAGGTTGAGAAGATTCTGCGCGCGGGCGCGACGCCGCAGAATCGATATTTTTTATTCACGCACGTGCACTTTGAGATTTCGTACAACGAGGATCGAGTGATCGAGATCAATCTGAGCACGGATCCTCTGAAGACGATCGACATCACGGCGGATGAGGAAATGTCGGTGCGATTTTCGTACAGCGTTCAGTGGAAGCCGACGTCGATAGAGTTCAAGGACAGGATGGATAAATATTCGAGATATTCCTTCTTGCCCGAACACATGGAGATTCACTGGTTTAGCATCATCAACTCGTGCGTGACGGTTTTGTTGATGATGGGTTTCTTGGCGTCCATTCTACTCCGCGTGTTGAAGAAGGATTTCATCAAGTTTGCGCAAGACGAAGAGATGCTGGAATCGCACGAGGAGTCCGGGTGGAAGTACGTGCACGGCGACGTGTTCAGGTTCCCGCGAGGTCGATCGTTATTCGCCGCCATCATCGGTACCGGGACGCAACTCTTGTTTCTCGTCGTCTTCGTCTTTGTGCTCGCCGCCATCGGCGCGTTTTATCCCTACAGCACCGGCGCCGTCACCGCGGCGTGTCTCATCGTGTACTCACTCACCGCTGGCATCGCGGGTTACGTCTCTGCGCTGACGTACGGACAGATGGGAGGCGAAAACTGGGTGCGCAACGTCTTGTTGACGTGCGTCTTATTCTGCGGACCGTTGGGATTGTTGTTTGCGTTTTTGAACACCATCGCCATCGCGTACAGAAGCACCGCCGCGCTCCCATTCGGCACTATCGTGCTCATCGTCTTCGTCTGGGCCATCGTCACGATTCCGCTCACCATCGTCGGAGGCATCGCCGGTAAAAACACCAAGACGGATTTCAACGCGCCGACGAGGACAACGAAATATCCTCGAGAAATCCCCGAGCTTCCCTGGTACCGATCCACGATTCCGCAGATGTGCGTCGCGAGCTTCTTACCCTTCACCGCCATCTACATCGAGCTCTTCTACATCTTCGCCTCGGTGTGGGGTCACAAGGTGTACACGATTTATAGCGTCTTATTCGTCGTCTTCGTCATTCTCATCCTCGTCACGGCGTTTACGACTATTTCGTTGACGTACTTTCAACTCACCGCCGAGGACCACGAGTGGTGGTGGCGCTCGCTCCTGTGCGGCGGGAGCACCGGTATCTCCATCTTTGCCTACGCCGTTTATTACTTCCACGTGCGCAGCGACATGACGGGATTCATGCAGAGCGCCTACTACTTTGGATACATGAGCGTCATTTGTTACGGATGGTTTCTCGCCCTCGGAACGATGGGACACAAGGCGAGTCTGACGTTCGTGCGTCACATTTACGGCGCAATCAAGTGCGATTAATCGTCCGAGCGATCCTGTAGCGATGTTGTAGATACTATCTTAGTAACAAACGTACTGTATTCACGACGACGATTCCTCCGCCGTCGCGGCCATTCACGACGACGATTCCTCCGCGACGGCGGAGACGGCGGCGAGCGCCGAGACGCACGCCGTCTCGACGCGCAGACGGAGCGATCCGAGCCCGATCGGACGCGCACCGGCGGCGACCATCGCGTCGAGCTCTTCGTCAGTGAAATCACCCTCGGGACCGACCACGATACGCCCCGAGCGCGCGGCGTCGGCGCCGGCGGCGCGCACGACTTCGATCACCGGCGGCGCGCCGGCGGCGGCGAGAAGCGTCAATCTCGATCCTCTCTCGCGCTCGATCGTCTCGCACAGCGCGCGCACATCCATGGGCGGCGTCACCACTAAATGCCGCGTTCGAAGACACTGTTTACTCGCCGCGTGCGCGACGCGTCCCCATCGACCCTCTCGCCCGCTCGGCCGTCCGCCGCCGCGCTTCCCACCCCCGTCCCTCTCACCGCCCCCTATCGTCCCACTCCGCGTCGTCAACAGCGGTACCAACGCCCGCGCTCCCAATTCCGCGCACTTCTCCACGAGCCAATCCCCTCGTCCGCCCTTTAATCCGCCGAACGCGCTCACGACGTCCCAATCCGCGCCGCTCCCGAGCGCGTCGTCCACCATCTCATCCACCTCCACCGTCGCCACCGCCCCCGAGACGTCCACGAGCCTGCCGTACCCGAGACCACCGACGCCATCGCACACCTCCAGGGCGTCCCCGACTCGTAATCGCAGCGCCTTGACGGCGTGTTTGGTTTCCTCGCGACTCAGCGCCACCGCCGCGCCCGCGCCGAGCGGTCCATCCACGTAAAACCGGTGTCGCCCCGGCGCGTGCAGACGCTCGCGCGACTCGGACTCCGACGAAGACGACGTCGCGAACGTTCGCTCGTCTCTCCCACGGTCTCTCGCGTCTCTCCCGTCCTCCCATCGTCGAGAGCGTCGAGAGAATCCTCGGGGACAAAAAGTGCGCGGGCTCGGGGACGCGACGCGAGCGCCCCGGACGGCGCGGCACGCGTCGAGCGCGCGCGCGCGCGTCATCACCCGGCAGTGTGCGCGCATGTTCGCGCGCGCGCGTCGCGCGATGTCGTCGTCGAGCGAGCGAGGGGGGGAATGAATCGAATGCGTCTGCGGTTGGTACCTCTTCACAACTTTTTCTCCGCGCGTAGTTGTAGTCGTTAAAAGAAGCGACCGGCGGCGACGACGACGACGACGGCGACGACGATGGAACTGTTCGTTCGAAGAAACTCCACGGCGCCGTTGGCGTGATTGGTGGCGATGGTGACGGCGACGCCGGTGACGACGCCGATGAGAAAGAGGAAATACGCCGACCAGTCCGGGAGCTCGCGCCCGGCGATGAAGGTGCCGTGCGGCGGCGGACAGGCGACGTCGCCTCGTCTGAGTCCGTTTCCGAGCAAGGAGAGCTGCATGCGAGGGATGATGTGGGCGCAGAGGGCGGACTCGTCCACCTGAGCGGTGGCGAGGGCGCGTCGAGCGCTGGCGATGGTGTAGTGGTCGGTGAGGGCGGAGACGATGCCGGTGGTGACGTGTTCGGTGAGGTTGAATCTCGCCGAGGGTTCGAGAACGTCGTCGTCGTCGTCGGAGTCCTCGGAGTCGTCGTCAGTCTCGCCGGTGTGGTCGAAGTGCACGGCGGACCACGCGCCGGCGAAGGAGTCGGTGTACTTGTCTAGAGAGTCCAAGAGGGAGAATCGACGCGTCTTTTCCATGAGTAACGCGTCGATTTTCGCCGTGGAGGTTAAAAAGTCACCCAACCGCGAGGCGCATCGATTGACTCTCTTCTCCGACAGTTTCATCTTTTCCTCGATGCCCTCGCACACGATCTTCCCCTCCGACGTGTCCACGCTCGCGTCGTACGAGCACAGATTCTTCGTCTCGACGTGTAATTTTTGCAACTCGCCGAGCACGGCGTTCATGGCGTCGACGACGTCCAACATATCGTTCGTCGTGTCCAACGACGAAGGTCCCGTCACGAACGATTCCATCCTATCCGACATCGCCCCCACGGGCACACCGCCTCGATTATTCTTCACCTCATCGAACGCGTGCGAGATGGACGACTTCAATCGAGTGAGATCCAACTCGAGCGTCGTCAAGTCGTCCCCGGCGCCCCCCTCGGCGCGTTTCGCCCTCGCCTTTTTCATTCTGTCCTGCAAGTCCACGAACCGCTTCACCAGCGCGTCCGTCCTCGTCACCAACGTCGTTCGCTGTTCCTTACACTTCGTCTTCCACGCTCGATTCAGCACCCGTCGACACTTCGCCTTGGCCTGCGCGCGCGCGTCTCGCTCGGCGCACAGCGACCGCGCGTGTCTCTTACACGCCTTGGTCTCCTCTCGCAGCGCGTCGCACACGTCCGCGCGGTATCGACACCCGATCACTCGTACACCCGTGAGATTCACCGGCGCGTGAAACGGTCCGGTGTTCAGCGGCGCGGGACATCGCGCGCACTCGACCTCCGTCTCGGGACACGTCAACCCGTTGGTGTTGAACACGCCCGAGGCGTTCACGGCGGGCACCGGCGCGGCGCTCGCGGTGAGACCTACGACGAGCGAACGCGCGCGCACATAGGGTCAGTGAAACGCGCGCGAACGGTCAGTGAAACGCGCGCGTCGACGCGTCGCGCATCGCGCCAATCTCGACGCGTCCCCGCGTGGCATTCGATCGATTGTGATTTCGATTTCGATTCGATTCCGTCGAGTTCGCGACCGATACCGACGAGAATACGACTCGCACGCACCGACGCACGAAACCGCGAGCGCGGTGAGGAGCGTTCGACGCGCGCCGCGACGAGACATCGGTCGTTCGGCGCGCATCGCGCGAACCGCCGAGGTGTGACGCGCGCGCGCGCCGCCAACCGACGGGACGACGACCGAACCGACGCACGACACCGCCGACGAACGAATACACACTTTATCATCATACAAAAATACAATCTCCCGCGCCGATCTACGTCTCCTCCTCGTCACCGAATCCCTCGACGACGGTGACGACGACGCCGCTCGCGAACGCCTCCGAAGTCCCTCGCGCGTCCCCGCCCTCTTTCACCCCATCCCCATCACCCTCACCGCTCGGTGCGTCCACCAACCCCAACGCCGTCTTCTCCGCCTCTCGTCGCTCTTTCCTCGCGAGCGCGCGCTCCTTGCGCGCGCGCGTCTCCGCGTCGTGCGCCGCTTGTTTCCGTCGCGCCGTTTTTCGTTTGCGATACCCGGTGACCCATTGTTTTCGCTTTTCGTCGTCGAACGTCGCCTCCCCGAAGACGAGCGTGGTGGATTTGTGTCGAGCGGTGGTGTTTTTACCGAACGCGCCGCGTTTCGCGCCCGTGCCGCTCTTGGGCGCGTCGGCGCGCTTCGGTTTCTTTCGTTTTCCACCGGGCATGAAATTCAATGATGCGGCGCGATGTGTCGTCGCGTCAGTGCGTCGCGCGCGCGCACGAGTCTCCGGCGTCGCGTCGAGGGGCGGGCGTGGAGATCCTCTCGCGTTTCCGCGGCGTTCGAGACGAATATCAGCGCGCGCGGGCGTCGAGATTCATCGATTCATTCATTCATTCGATTTCTTCCACTTCTTCGCATGGCGACGAAAAGACGCGCGTCGACGCGTCTGGCGGCGTCGTCGACGCCGATCGCGACCGTGGATGCGAACGAGGAGGACGCGGACGTCGACGCGCTCGGTCGGGCGGTGAAACGATTGAACACGGGGGCGGAGAGGGACGCGGAGAGCGCGGGGACGACGGCGCCGCGGTCCGAGTACGCCGAGGTGAACGCGATGTTACGATTGTTACATTTGGAGCGCGTGCGACGGGCGAGGGCGAGGGAGGAGAACGGGAACGGGAACGGGAACGTGTGATGATGGATAGTAGATCGTAGCTGCTTTTTTTAGGGTACTAGTGATTTCACAAATTGTACACGCGCGCGGCGTTTTCGTTCGCCGCCGTCGCCGTCGGCGATTCGACAATCGGCGAGTCCACCCAATCCGATGCCTCCACCTTTGGCGGTGAACCGATGCGTCTTGACGGTGAACGCGCGAGGGGTGAGGATTCCGTCGACCCGGGACGACTGCTCGGCGAGCGCGGGGGTCGAGTCCATCCCGGGGGATTTCGTTGATGCTTGTTGGTCGTGTTGACGCGAAGATTTGCCATTCGAAGCGCTTTGGCGCGGTGTTGCGCCTCGCGATCCACCTGAACCGCGTGCGCCAACGCCGCGCGGTCACGACCTTCCGTGTCCACCGAACGCGCGTCGTCTTGTTCGACCTCAAACCCGGATTCCGAGTGGAAATCGTCGTTTGAGTTGGCGCGGTACGAACCGAAATTCACGTGCGACGGCGCCTGCTCGCTCATGACGCTCGTCGCGTCGCTCTGCGCGTACTCGCTGAAATTTTCGAGATCGAAACCGTTGTCTCGCATCTTTTTGTACTTTTTGATAGCCTTGCTCGTCTCACGCGCCGTCGCGAGCGGCGGCGCGTCGACGTCCTCGAGCGAGAGCTCCTCTGCAATCGTGAAATTGCTCTCCAAACGCGCGTTTTCGATGTCGGCGTGTTCCGTGCCGTATCGTCCGTCCGACTGGCGCACGCGCATGGAAACGGGAACGGTACCGCGCGCCGACGACGGCCTGCCGTTGGACGAGTGCGCGGATAACAGACCCGCGCGTTCCTCGGGATGCGCCGTCGCGGCGGCTCGACGGATCCGGTCGCCGCTTCTCGGCCCGCACTTGTCGTCCCAACTCCCCGCGGCGACGTACATGGAACATCCGGCGACGACGAATCCGAGGACGGAGACGAGCGGAAGCGACGTCTCCGTGGAACCGCCCGCGATACCCCCGCGCATGAGCTGCGCCGACGCGTGCGCGACGGCGACGACGAAACCGAGCTCAAAAATCAACTGCCACATCTCGCTCTTCGTGCACGACGTCTCGTCCGCGCCTCGATCGGCGTCGCTCAGTTCGACGTCGCCGCTTCCGAGTTTCGGCGTTCGAAGCTGACTCACGGGAGCGTCGTGTTTCGGGTGCGTCGACCCCAAAATTCCTCGCGCGTACCCGGTGCAATAGACTCCGATCATCCCCAGAGAGACGCACGCGTGCGGGAATATCCAACTCAACTTTTTCGCCGTCGCTCGCGCGGTGCTCACCGCCTCGCCCGTGGATTTCGGCGGTGACATCACCTTGCTCTCAACGTCGCTCACCGCGAACGTGTCCGCCTTCAAAATCAACGCCAGGGGCAACGCGTACAGCCACGCCGCGCCTCGAGCGACGTAGTCGGCGTTTCCGAGCCACACGCCCTCCGCGACGAGTCGCGGAAGCATCAGCACCCACACCGCGAGGAGCACCCACTGCGCCGGTCGTAGGAGCGCGAGCGCGAACCACGCGCGGGCGAACGTCCCGGGCACGCCGCTGTACGAATTGAACGCGACGGCGAGCGCGTGTCTCTTGGCCAAGTGCGCCCACGCCCAAATCCAACGCATCTGCTGACTCTTGTACGCGCTCAGCGTGGACGGCAACTCGGTGAACACGACGACGTTCGCGGCCGCTTTCCCGCTGTACCCAGCCATGCGCGTTCGAATGGACATGTCCGTGCCCTCTAGACATAATAAATTTTCATCCCACCCTCCGACGCCTCGCAACGCGGCGGCGCTCCACATCGCCGCGCCGCCCGTGCGCATCACGCACCCGAAGGCTCGAATGTGCGCCCGATTCCCCACGATGGCGTCCGCCTCCATCTTAAACGCCTGATGCATCGTTAAAAAGTTTTTAGACGCGTTGGCGAACGCCAACGCCGGTTGCACCACCGCCACGTCGCTCGTCCGCTCGCCCCGTTCGTCGTAAAAATACGGCACCATCTTCTCTAAATAATCCTCCTCAACCACCGCGTCCGCGTCCATGACGACGATCAAATCCGCCGACGTCCTCGCTCTTCCGTGCTCCAACGCCACCGCCTTGGTCTGTCGCCTCTTCCCTCGCAACAGACTGCTCATCCACAACGCGTCGCACGTCGTCCCGCGTTCTCGCCACTCCGCGCACGCCGCCTCGACAATATCCTCCGTCCCATCGTCGCTGTCGTCCAACACCTGCACCTCAAACGACTCTCGCGGCCATCGCAGGGCACACGCCGCGTCGATCGCCCGTTTCGCGCACGCTCGTTCGTTATACGTGGGTATCTGCACGCAGACGCGCGGCGTCGCCTCCCGCGGCGGCATCGTCTCCCGCGTTCGTCCTCGTTTACTCCCCAGCGCCCGCTCGAAGACGGTCAGCGCGGCGTAGAGGAGAAAGATCATCATCGGCGCGTGCGTGAGGGCGAGAACGCAGAACCATCCGCTCGCCTCGACGGCGTCACCGGCGTCCGTCATGATGATTTTCTATGATTTTTCGTCACCCGAGCGCGGAATCGTATCGCGCGCGCGCGCGACGATTCGAGACCTTCGCGCGTCGATCGCGCGCGCGAAATCGAGAGTTCGAACGTTCGCGCGTCCGTCCGTCTCGAATCGCGCGCGGCGCGAGCGCGCGACGACGTGTGCGGTCGAAGATCCACGCGCGCAACACCAAGACGCGGCGACGGGGACGCGCGGCGGGACGCGCGCGCGGGGACCGAATTCGGGCGGCTACGTCTACGGGTGGCATCACAGGGGGTATCGGTGGGTGTCTGCCCATGGGTGGTCACTGTTTCGCCGCGTTCTCGACGTCGTGGACGAGATGGTCGTCCGGGACGTCGTCCGGGACGTCGGCGGCGGCGGTTTCGGAGGCGTCTCGGCGGCGTCTCTCGAACCGGGTTCGCATGGAATAGAAACGTCGCAGCCACAGGGCGTAGTGATCCCTGGTGCTCTCGTAGTTTGGATCGGCGGCCGGGTCGGTGGTCCTGTCGTACGCCTGTCGACCGAATTTGAAGGCTTGGATGACGTCGGCGACGGCGTCCTCCGGCGTCGACGAGCCGAAGTCGAACGCTCCGGATTCGAGTCGTAACAGCCTGTGCACGATCGGGTAGTCGAATATCGTCTTGGGAGCGTTTTTGCGAAGGATGTACTCGAGGTTTGGACGAAACATCGACGCTTTGGGAAGCGAACCGTACGTCATCGTCACGTGTCGAATCGCGGGGAGCGTGCGACATCGAAACTCGTAATCGCGCTCGTCCCATAAAAATCCCATCCGGTCAAGTTGTCGCACGCGACTCGGCGATAATCGCTTCTTCTCGTTCTCCGTCGTTCGCAGGCGACGCAATTGCGCCACCACGCTTCCCACGTCGACGCCTTGTAGATTTTTTCGCACGTGCACGGGATCGTGCGCGCCGACGGGACACTCGACGCGTTCGCCCAAGACGAAGCGCGCCGGAACGTTCAAATGCCCGTGCATCGATCGAAACAACTCCAACGCCGGCACAATCTTCGACCACCAATTATAATCATCGTCGTCCCACACGAATTCCATGTTACACAGCGCGTCGTATCGATCGGGACGTCCCTCGATGAACGTTCCCTTGGCTCGAATATCGTTGACGCGTTTTCCCAAGGCGAAACCGAAATTATACGGTTTCAACGCGTTCGTCGACTCGTACATCTCCGCCGATTCCGGCGTGCGATACGCCATCGGCACGTTCGCGTGTTCGTGCGCCTTGACGTAATATCGCAGACACGGAATCACCTGTTTATAAAACACCCAATCCTCGTCGTCCCACGCGAAGGTCTCCCCGGCGGCTTCGCCGACGGCGTCCAACGCGCGCATCCTCTCCTCGCTCCCTCTCACGTAATCCCCTCTCGTCCGCATGCGATCGACGCGATCACCCAAACGAAACCCAGCCAGTCGCGGTCCGGCGTCTTCCGGCACGACGTACGCGCGCGGGACGTTCAAATGTCCCCGCGCGTCGAAAAACCGCCGCAACGCCGGGAGCACCTCCTCCTCGAACGTCACCCGCGACCGAGCGAGTCGCGCGTCGTCGCGCGCGCGCGACGTCTCCGCGCGCGCGTTCGCGAGCATTCTCTCCTCGACGCTCTCGTCGTCTCCGCCGTCTCCATCGGCGTCGCGCGAGGGCGCCGACGCGCGTTCGCTCGCGGTGGCGAAACGATGATGGGAATCACCGCGCGCGCGCGACAGCGCGAGACGCGGACGCGCGCGCGCGCGAATACGCGCGGGAGAGCGTTCTCGACATGCGCGCGAGCGCACGCGCGAGGTGGTGGATCGCGCGCGCGAGTGCGCGCGCGCCAGTGTCTGACGCCCATTTCGCATTCGACGCGCATCATGTTCGCGCGAGCGGCGTCGCGCGCGCTCGCGCACGGCGCGAACGCGACGACGACGACGACGGGGGCGTCGCGGACGATGTCCCGCGCGTCCTCGCTCGCGCGCGCGGTGACGACGACGACGAGGGCGTCCCGTGCGTCGTCCCCAGCGGGAAGACATTCGCGCGCGTGCGCGGCGACGCGCGACGCGCATCGGTCCGCGGAGGCGCGGGAGAGGGTCTCGCGCGCGAGGAACGCGTCGATGGGGGGGAGAGGCGCGGCGACGGCGACGACGACCGCGCGCGCGGGTCGATGGATGGATGACCTGTACGACGACGATTTCGACGAGGATGAAAACCCGTGGGCCGACGACGACGATTTCGACGAGGACGACGACGAGGAGGGGGACGAGGACGACGAGGAGGGCGGAGGGAAGGTTCGAGACGCGTCCGCGCATAAGGATGCGCTTCGTGGCGTCGGTGGTCCGCGAGTTCGAGATGAGTT
>MDTE01033470.1_pt1 | contig 56432 bp, 37 predicted proteins | sample 811231 | NCBI WGS metagenome assembly MDTE01 (sample SAMN05326651, study PRJNA326480) | marine metagenome | isolation source: seawater | place: Indian Ocean: Red Sea | collected 2010 | reverse complement strand
CAACAGTCAATTTAGGTGGATCATTTACATCATACCCAGTTCCACCAGCAACAACAAATACGTCTTTAACACCGTATGTACTATTGAATACTGGCTCAATCGCTGCTCCGCTTCCTGGTACTGTTCTTGCCATTAGACTATAACTAGGTTACCGACCATAGCACCATGCAGAGTACACTGGTACACATAAGTTGTACCAGCAGCAACCGTCATGGGCACTGTGTATACTAAAACATCTGTTATAGAACCAGATATACCGTCAGTAACGGCAGCACCACCTGATCCTACACGGATTTCAAATGGATGGTTCGTTGTAGCAGTGTTCTTAAATCTGTATGTAAAACCTCTATACAGATAGATTGTTGGGTTATCTGTTGTATTATCAACTCCTGGACCTGTAAGTCTCCAAGATGATGCTCCACTATTTGCAGCACTATAACCCAAAACTGGTGAAATATATGCACCGAATGTATTACTTCCTGTTCCAACAACACTCTGTCCCTCACTGATAGCAGGCAATGCTGCAGCAGTGTTATTGATAGTTACAGTACTGCCAACAACAACAGTAGAAATGTTGGTCCCTCCAGCAAAAGTAAGAGTAGAATCAGAAGCAGCAGCGGTATAAGAACCCGTATCTCCTGCAGCCGTTTGGAGGACGTTTTGTACGACATTTGGTGAATCATTAGTGATGGTCAGATTATCACCAGAAATAGCAGTGCTAACTCCTGTACCACCAATAATATTAATAGTAGCAGTAGTAGAAGCAGCAGTCTTATTTCCTGAATCTGATCCTATTGTCGAGAAAAGATTTTGATCTGGGTCACCTAAAGTGCCCGTCATATTTACAGTAACAGTATCACCAGAAAGAGAGGTGGAAATGTTAGTACCACCGACAATATTGAGAGTATCATTAGGTGCGGTAGCAGTTGTTGTACCTGAGTCTGCTGTAACTGTTTCGAATAGGTTTTGGGTTGTTCCTCCTCCACCACCTGATGTTGTTTCGTCATTTGCAGGCTCCCATGCTGTATTAGATGCATTCCACTTTAAAACTTGTCCATCAGAAGGACCACCACCAACTGTTGTATCTACATCAGTAAGTGAGGTGATACCATCTCCCACATCTATAAGTTTTACCCAAGCACCACCATGTGAGAAATATCCTTTGCCAGTACCATGTACATGTGCAAACATACCATGATAGGTAGATGCATCAGGTAAACTTGCTTCATCTGTATAAGGTGCATTCCATTTTAGGTATCCATCAGCACCATCACATACAACATATGCTTGACCACTATTTCCTGCCCAAAGTTTAATATCTCCAGTAGTATCGGGTTTAACTATTACATCACCACCAGAAGCAGTAACAATATAATTACCATTAACATCTAAATCAGATGTCAACTTATCATAATTTCCTCCTTCAAATGCAGTATTAGTTGCATTCCATTTAAGGACTTGATCATCTGTAAGACCAACACCAATATCAATCTGTAGATCTGAATTGTTTCCAAGTTTTTGGTAAAGCTCATCGAAATTGGCGTTAAGCTTTACGGCACCATCACGAAGGGTATCGCCTGTACCATCGTTCGCGGAAGAGCCAATTCCAATTGTCTGCTTAGCCATAGTTCTTAGTTTTTTACAGTGCTATTTAGGTCTGATCGAAGGTGGTACCTGTTGTATCGTATGTCATTCCTGTGTTATCGAAGGTATTATCAGTTGATCCACCTACACCAGTTACAGTGAGTGTCGCAACATCAGACTCCAATGGTGAGTTCTGTGCGGGTTCTGGAGCACCAACAGGACCAGCGACAATACACTTAAACTTATACCCAGTCATATACGACAATGCCGTGAACTGGTAAGAAGAAGAGGTCGCACCGTTGAGTGTGGAGTATGCGAAACCACCATCAGTAGATCTGTACCACTGATAGGACTTCGGACCATTCTCAGGAATGATAGTAACAGATATAGAGAACGTAACTGATTGACCAGAGTTGACAGTAGCGTTCTGAGGTTGAGAAGAAATCTGCAACGTTGATGGAGGAGCCTGATCGCCGCCACTTGGAGGTGGAGGAGGTGGAGCAGCACCATTATTTGCAGGTTGATCTAATACTTGTCTACTAGTAGTACCCATCATGTATGGGAACCCTGCATCTCCTGCTTCAGTTAGAGATAGGAAATAAGCATAGGTACCATTAGGGTACTCAGGGGTATAACAAAAACGTCCATTATGAAAATCTAAATCACCTAAACCTTGATTGTATTCCCAGTCCTGCATAAAGGATCCAGCAGGAGGGTTTTGTAATGTATTACCATATGTAGGACGTCCTACTGCTTCAGTTGGTTTCAACTGATAAGAAGGTTGCATAGTTTTGATACCAGTCAGAACACCGAATGGTTCGATATATCCATATGGTCCGTAGATAGGAAAACCATCAAATGCAACACCCAATACTTTTGAATGACCATCTGGATGTCTTAGAGCATCACCATTAAACTGACTTAGACCATAGTAATCATTATATGTGGTCATTATTGACCCATTTTGCCAGCAAGAAAGGAAGTCAGTATCGTGATAGTGATATTGTCCTGTTTGCTCTGGATGACCACCACATGAATCATCACCAAAATCTACGGGTGAGAGGTCATAGTGGGCATTCCAGTTAAATCCTGCAGGTGGGTTTCCACCCGTTCCTGCAGATGGGTTGAATAGTACGACACCATTAGCAGCAACACCGATAGCCCCAAGAGGAGTTTCAGTTCTTCCGTTCCTTTGATCATAATAAGTGCAAGTCCCGTTAATATTGTATTGGGAAGTGTTAGTAATTAATGCTAGATTTGTATCAGTTGATTTCCAAGCGTATCCATTTGTTGAAATAGTCTGAGTACCATTATAAACAAACATTTGCTTTCTGCCATCGCTGAAAACAAATAAAAGATTATCTCCTGGACGTATATCTCCTGATTCTGTGTCACCAAATAATGTATTATCTGCAACTGAAAGAGGAATGTTTATAACATATCCTTCTTGTGACCAAGTATCAACATCAAAAGTTCTTTCAATACCAAAAGTACCACCCCTGTAATAGAAATCGTGGTCGAAATCTTGTTCAGTAACCGTGTTGGGGTTATTAGGATTAGGGAAAGTGCCATAGGTAACTGGATTTGGTAATCCGTTACCGTCAACATCTAGGATCCTAGTACTTGGATTGTAGGAGGCAGTTGCACTCATCTTTTTTGATTATTTATTGTTGGAAGATCTGGTTAGGTACGAAGTTCTGAACTACAGTATTACCAGTTTGTACAGTCAGTACAGCGGAATTAGAGTAAACAGGAGTTGCACCAGCGTATGTGATAGCAACACGGTACTCATCACCGTCATCAGCTTGTATGGTTGCGTTTGTATCGTATGTGGCAGCAGTTGCACCAGTTATGTTTGACCAAGTTGTGCTACCATAATCCTTCTTCTGCCACTGATAGTTGAGTCCTTCAGTTGTATTAACTGGGTCGCCATCGGTAGCGTTGAATACTGCAACAACAGTGAAGCTAGCAGTCTGAGTCTGGTTAACCGTTACGTTAGTTGGCATACGTGTGATTGCGATATGACCTTCTTCGATAACGATTGGGTTACCAGTTGCAGGATCAATACCTTCACCCGCGTAGACGTCAAATCCACCGTTAACTGGAGGTCCATCTGGAGACTCGAAGGAATCTTCAACGGTATTTTCTACAGCAACGATTGGTGCGGAGTAAGAAATACCTGGGGAGGAAACGTCAATTCTTGCAACACCCATTAGCGCACGTATGCGTCCATCAAATCCAGAGGAAGATATAACATCAACTGCTGGACGTGAGGTGTAACCGTTACCTGGGTTGGTAATGATTGCTGCGGATAGAGTACCCTGACGGATATTCGCAAGTGCAGCAGCGTTTCTACCCTTAACTGTTCCTGTATATTCGAATGTTACCAAGGAGTTGGAAGACTCAATCAGAGCAACAACACGTGGATCTGTCTCATCCTCACCCTCGATGAAGAGTTGGTCACCTGCCTCAATTGGAGGAACGATGGTAGCAGCAATAACGTCTGCGTCAGAACCAATGTAGGAGAAGGCAACGAATGTTGTTCCTGCACGTGGGACTTCAGCGAAGATGATACGTGAACCAACGATTTCATAACCAACGCCAGGTTCCTGAATAACACCGTTGAGTGAAACGATAATGTTGTTTTCTGGTTTGATAGTGTTAGAAGAAACACCTTCAGTCAGAGTCAAGGAGTAGAATCCACCATTTTGCTTGAGGTTGAAGGAAGATCTTAATGAGTCAAACTCGAAGGAGATATCATCTAACTGACGTAATTTACCAATGTAATAACCGATAAATTCAGATCCAACTTCAGGTGGTTCAGCGAACGTGATGACATCAGATGATGCTGTGTAAGCACCAGTAGCACCAGGAGGTTGTAGAATTCCGTTCACGAAGATCATCATATGACCTGCTGGATCAGGTAGATATTGCTCACCGTTAGCAATCGTCAAGTTGAATGCTGTCTGTGTACCATCAAATCCACGGAAGTAACGATCAACACGTCCTATTAAATCTTGAGCAGTTGTTACAGCAGCGATCCATCCGTTGTCAGATATGATGGTCATGTTATTAGACATTGTTCCATCAACATCTTCTACCCAACAACGAGCAGTTAGACCTTGCTGTTCAATAGAGATAATCTTACCGTAAGAGTTAGATGGAGTCTCAGTGTAAGTTCCAACAGTAGCGTATACGAGTGGGAAGTTATTTAAGTTATCAAACTTACCAATGTTATAACCACCTGTTCCGACCGTACTTCCTGGAGGAGTTGGCCAGAGTTCTTCATCAATTGCATCTCCGTATGCGTAACGACCTAGAGCAGCAATGTATAAATCATTAACTCCATCATCAGGTCTGTAATCATATTGAGTTACATATGCAGTCCAACCTGGGTTGGCAATTGCTGTTCCTTGTAAGAGGTAAACAATGTCACCCTTGACAAATGTTCCTGAGTATTCACTATCAACTGTTACAGAAGATAGAGATAGTTTTCTAATGTTCTCACCATGTACGAACTGGTTAATATTGATTGGATATCCACCATCTTGAATACCTACAAGATCAAGGATTTTCTCTGTCTGTGATCCGTAAATAACGTCACCAGACTGCCAAGTACCAGTAATAGATTCAACGTCAATAGTGATTCTACCGCCATCATTACCCTGTAGTACACCTTTCTTATTATCGTATACACTGATGTATGCTTCAGTAGCAGTTGTATCCTTGAACATCCAGTCACCGACTAGGAATTCACCCATCTTCTCGTTGACTAATAGACGATCCTCTATAACAGCAGTTACAGTAGCAGTAGCACCAGAATCAACACCTTCAAGTATATCGTTCTGAGAAATTGTTCCTTGAACTAACTCAAGTTTTAACCATCCAAGATCGTTCTCATCTGGTTTAACCATCTGAAGAACATAACCATTGTTGACTGTTGCACCCTGTACCTGAACCTGCTCACCATTAATGAATGTAGTGGAGGACATTGTGTTAAGACCGTAGTACTTGAAGGTCTTAATAACTTGTGCCTTGTTAATAATACTTGAGGATACTTCTGCAGATGCACCAGTTGTTGTACCAACTAGAACGTCAGCAATATTGAATCCAGCAGTGATTGGTTGATCTATATCACGATCACCATAAGCGACAGTGTTACGATCAATTCCAGAACGACGTATTGTTACGAACTGATGGTTACCTGTGTTCGTTAAATCAAATGCAAAGTCACGATAACGAGCATCATGCTTAACTTCACGAGCAATCTCAAACCAGTCAGCAGTTGCATTAAGGACATAGTAGTAAGGTTGATCATTAGCACCCTCTAGTGATGAAGCAGATGCAAGAATATACTTTAGAACATCACCACGACGGAAGAAGTTAGATCTATTGATGCGTACGCGATTTTCTTCACGCTCATATCCAACCTCAATAGTAGGTGTGAGTTGAACGAGAGCAGGATCAGTGTTGTAGTCAACACCCTCATCGTAATCATTCTTAAGGTTAACTGCGTCAGAAGAAGCAACGAATGTGACTACGTTCTCAGATGGGAAAGTAGCACGTTCGATAGCAAATTCTAAACAGTTGAGTGAAGAATCAAAGTCGAATTCAGTTTTCTCTTGATCCCATTCCAGACGTGGGGTATAACCCTGAATCTGTGCAGGACTCCATACATCATATCCATTCCAATCAGTATCACCGAAGTTAACCATTACATCCTTGGCAAACTCACGTACCTTATTCATAGCATAAAGTAAGCGAATCCTATCTACAGCAGGATAAGCAATGAATTGTCCTTCTCCATCGAACCATGAGGAAGCGAGTTCAAATGCACCAGCGTTACCACCTGTTCTGAGGTCATATAAACCTGCCTCAAGAACTGCCTGACAGAATGCTAGATCAGGATTATCACCAGCAGGATATTGTCCTGTAGTTGCATCCAATGCACGCTGTGTAATAGCATGATCATTATTACGCATGTACTCGGCGGTGAGCTTATTGGAGTAACATCCAGCACCCATCGTATCTACTAATAGATCGTATAGAGTATGCGAAGCAGATATAACGTTATAGCAAGTATATTGCTGATACAACGTATTGGTGTATAGACTTGTAGGTATCTGACGAGTTACACTACTGAGATGATTTACATTTGACTTAGCTTCGTTAATAGTTTCAATAACAATATCAAATAGAGTATTAATCGTAGACTGTGATGTTGAGCATGCTTGTACCCAGCTAGCAGCACCAGCGTTATATGGAATTGTTAGATCACGTTCTACAGAATCACCTGTGTAATGTAATGGCCAGATAGTTGGTAATGTACGTGTAACTCCATCAAGAGATCCATTACTTGTAATAGTATCAGTAATGATACCGAACATATTGTTGATTAGAGATTCAACGTTGGAGCAAGGACCACCATTTACAGGTACCTCAGTACGTGTAGCAGTAATACCACCAGTCTCAATAGATTCCTTAACAATGTCTATGAGAGTGATTGCTGCAGCAACCTCTGTTGGGCATGCTGGTTGTGTGGTATCAGTAGTGATTGTTGTATCTCTGTACTGAAGTATTCCGTGAGTACCGAATGCAGCAGTAGGTTGATTTCTAATAATATCAGGGATAATGCTAATAGCCTCATCCATAATACCCAAACTCCACTGCTCCTCAAAGTAATTGTTGAGGTGAGTGTTATTGGCATATTCTTCTGCCTGATCCCAAATCTCAGCGTTTCCACCGAATGCTATGTGGTAAGCAACACCTCTCAATACACGTTCGATGTCATCTACACAATTATGATTACCACCAGGAATTGTGTATAGTTTATTGATTGCGTTGAACTTAGCACTTACAAACTTATGAGTGTAGTTACCACCAGTAATTACAGCACCAGCAGTTGCATTGGTGAATGTATGATCATGTACACCACCAGCGATTAGTACAGATCTTGTAATACCATCAGTAGTAGCAGAAACAAATGTATGAACTGTCTCATTAGTTGATGGAATATTATCCAATACTTGTACTTCAAATGTGTATGAAGTTACATTGGTTAGTCTCAACCATCTTCCACTGGAAGGATCAGTTGCACGTGGATAAGAATGATTACCACCACCCTGTGTGCAAGTGAATGTTAAAGAGTTGTCAGCAAACTTGATATATTCACCATTAACCATTCCGTGTGTTGCAAGTACACAGTTAGCAGCAGCAGAAACAAAGTTATGAGCAGTTGTATCTGTAATTGCACCCTGTCCACCATTAACGTTAACTGTAATTGTTGTATTAGTTACAGCAGTAATAGGAATAGAAGTATTGTGAACGTAATCAGATCCGCCAGGTGTAGAAGCACCACTGGAACGTGGATATGTCTTCTGAGTTGTATTACCATCACCGTTGAAATCACAAGTGAAGGTTAATGAATCTTGAGTAAGTTGAATCTCATCCCATACGGTTAGACCGTGATCACCTAAGGTAAGTACTAAATCACCTGTTGTTGGATCATAAGTTGCATCGGTAGGAGTCATCCTTCTACCAGCAGTTACCTTCATGATACCTGTGGATGGATTGTAATCAGCGTTAGTTGCAGTGAACTTATTGTGTGTTCCTACCCACTTATGAGCATGCTGATTAGCAGGAAGTGAATCGAAACCAACGTTAATGGTAACTGTTCCATCCTGTAGTTTGATACCATCTGCGGTAGCAGACGCGAAATTATGAGTTGTCTTATTCTGTGAAATACCAACGTTAATATCGAAGGTATCCTGCTTAACACCATGAACAGGTAACCATCTGTTAGCAAATGGATCACCAGCACGAGGATATGCATGAAGTGAACCGAAGTCGTCCTTCTCACATCTGAATGTTAATGACTCATTAGCAACCTGAACGTAATCATGTGCTACTTCAAATGTTGCCTTGGTTATTGAATTAGCGTTAGCAGACTGGAATGTATGAGCAGTAGTGTTTGTTGAACCAGTACCCTGAAGTCCTTCTGGTAATACATTAACCTTAAAGGTATCAGCAGTAATATCAGAAACCTCTAGGTATGTTGCAGATGCAGGGTCACCGTGTGTAATTCCACCAGAAGTGGCACTTACAAATGTATGAGCATAGTTACCAATTGTAAGTTCACTAGCCATTACCTGAACCTTGAAGACAGATCCAGAAGCATCGTAAATACGTAACCACTGACCGCTAACTGGGTCATCAGAACGAGGATAAGAATTACCAGGAGAACTTACACCTACGTTAACTGTGATTGTACCAGCACCATTATCAGCAGCAGTAATTGCTAATGTCTGTCCAGATGAAGGATCAGTTGCACGTGGATATGAGTGCTGAGTAGCATGACCATCAAGATCACAAGTGAATGTGACTGCATTATCAGCAATCTGAACTGTATTGGAAGTTGTTAAGTTATGGTTGATTCCTATGTTTAGAACCAAAAGACCAGTTGCAGGATCATATGTTGTTCCTGCTACAGCAGTGAATGGTCCACCAGAGTTTGCAGTGATAGCGTTAGAAGCACCACTTACGAAGGTATGAGCACCAGCACCATATGTACAACTGAATGTTAGTGAATTATCAGCGATCTTAACGAAGTCACCATTTACAAGTCCATGAGCACCAGTAGTAGTGATGGATAGTTCACCAGTTGTTGCATCAAATGTAGTACCAGAACCAGCAGTTAAAGTTGTCTGTGAAGGTCTTGGATATGTGTAGTTACCACCACCCTGTGCACAACTGAAGGTAAGTGCATTGTCATCAATCTTAACAAAACTACCATTCTTCAAACCATGTCCAGCAGATGTAATGGTCATTAGACCAGTATTAGGATCATATGCTGCAGTGGATGGAGTTAGAGTAGGTGTAGTTACGAAAGTATGTCCATAATCACCACCAGTAACCAATGCCTTAGTCTGCTTCTTAAGACCACCAGCAGTAGCAGATCTGAACTGGTGAGCATAGTTACCACCAGAGAGAACTGAATTTTCTAGAGCAGATATGAATGTATGTGGTTGTGTCTGACTCTGAGGAATAACGTTGTTAACCTGTAGTTGGATAGTAGTGTTAGTAACACCAACAATAGGAACAGAAGTATCGAAGAATGGATCCTTCTTAATGGAGATACCATCTGCAGTAGCAGACTTCCATACATGACTAGTAACGTTTGTAGAAGGAGTTTCATCAAGTACTTCTACAGTAAACTTAGCAGAGTTAATAACAGTAACCTTCAACCATCTTCCAGAAACAGGATCAGTAGGTCTTGGATAGGTATGATCGGTTGCTTGAGCATCCTTATCACAAGCAAATGTCAAGGAGTTATTAGCAATCTTGATCCAATCTCCAGTAGTTAATCCATGGTTAGAGGTTGTTTGGATTGTTAGTAATCCAGTTACAGGACTGTAAGTAGTGCCAGTTGTAGCAGTAAGAGTTCCCTTAATATCAGATCTTGGATATGCAGTGCCAGGAGAACTTACACCAACGTTAACTGTAATAGTATTAGCACCCTGATTTGCATTTGTAATTGCAATGAACTGATTGTATACAGGGTCAGTAGCACGAGGATATGGATGATCGCTACCATAGTTGTCCAGATCACACTGGAATGTTATGGAGTTCTGAGCAATCTTAACAGTGTTGGAAGTTGTTAATGTATGTCCAGCACCAATTGTCAATACTAAAGTACCATCTGAAGGAGTATACTCAGCATCAGTAACAGTCAAAGCATTGCGTTGCATTACTGTTACACCATTAGCAGTTGCACTAACGAATGTATGTGCATCAAGGTTACTAATAGGAGTACCAGGTGACTGGTTAACGTTAACAGTAATTGTTCCAGCAGCGGCATCAACAGCAGTAATTGCTATGTTGTTGTTATAAACATAGTCCTCTCCATTACCTGTGTTAGCACCAGTAGCACGAGGATATGTCTTAGTGGTAAGGTTACCATCTAATGTACATGTGAATGATAATGAATCAGGAGCAATCTGAATTTGCTCACCAACATATAATCCATGATCAGCACCGACTGTTAATACTAAATCACCACTTGCGTTATCATAAGTTGCGTTAGAAACAGTGAACTGTTCTCCTGGAGCAACGGTAATACCACCAGAGGTTGCAGATACAAAGTTATGATCACCAGCACCGTATGTGCAACTAAAGGTTATAGCACCCTCAGCAAGTTTAACTTTCTGACCTGACTGTAATCCGTGGTTAGCACCGATAGTCAACTCCATAATACCTGTCTGAGGATTATGGCTTGCATCTGTAGGTGTGAATGTCTGTATTGGTGTACTACCAATATTAACCTTAAAGGTATCTTCAGTTACATCATATACATCAGTCCACTTATCATAGAATGGATCAGTTGTACGAGGATAAGTATGATCTGTTGCATAGTCATCCATCTCACATCTGAATGTTAGTGAGTCTTGGACAAACTTAACCTTGTCTCCATTAACAAATCCATGCTTCGCAGAAGTAATAACCATAACTCCAGAAGCAGGAGTATAAGAAGCATCGCTTACTGAATAAGTTGTTTCTCCAGTTAGAGCATTAACAAAGTCATGATCATATGCACCACCAGCAATTACACCATTTGCAAGTGCACTCTGGAACTGGTGAGGATATTGGTTAGCAGGATCAGAATCAACACCAACGTTAATTGTAATTTGTGTAGCAGTTACAGCATCAACGTTAATTGTGGTGTTATAGAATGGGTCAGTTGTACGTGGATAAGAATTATCTGTACCATATCCATCCTTATTACATCTGAATGTTAATGAATTTGGAGCAAGTCTAATTCCATCATTCTGCTTAATCTTATGAGATCCAATGGTCAATACCATTACACCCGTAACCTCATCATAAGAAGCATTAGATGCAGTGTAGTAAGAAAGTGGTGTCTTACCTACATTAACTGTAATAGTCTTAGCGGTCGAATGGATGATATCCATTGGTTGACCATATGCTCTGTCAATCTTCTGTGTAATTCCATCTGTAGTAGCAGATACGAATGTATGTGTTGTGGTATTTGTAGATGGAATATCAGTTAATACCTGAACATCAAATGTATTTGCAGTTACATTAAAGATTGGTAGATATGTGTCGTATGCAGGGTCGGTTGTACGAGGATAACTATGGTTACCACCACCTTGAGTACAAGTAAAGGTTAATGAGTTAGCACCAAACTTAATCCAGTCACCCTCATCCATACCGTGACTTCCAACAGTCACAGTCATTACACCAGTATTAGGATCATAATCTGCATCAGTAGCAGTATGACTAATAGTGCTTGTTCTTGGATAAGTGTGTGTAGTAGCATAGTCATCCATTGCACACTTGAACTGCAATGAATTACTTGCAAGCATTACTGTCTCACCTACTCTTCTTACACCATCAGTATGAGCACGAACGAATGTATGAGCAGTAGTATTAGTAGGAGATGTACCACGTAATATCTGTACCTCAAATGAATCAGTAGATACATTAGAGATCTCCATCCAAGTACCACTAGCAGGATCAGTTGTTCTTGGATAAGTATGTTCTGTCTGATCACTATCCTGAGCACATGTGAATACTAAAGAGTTATCAGCGATCTTAACTTTATCACCATTAGCAAATCCATGATCTACAATGGTTAGTTTCATTACACCCGAAGATGGGTTGTAAGTAGCATCAGTTACGGTGTGGTCAGAATGTCCACGAAGATGATGTGGTCCAACAGTAGTAATGACCATTTCACCTGTAGTTGCATCATAATCAGCATGAGCAACATCGTACTGAACTTTAGGTGATTCACCAATAACTACTTCAAATGTATTAGTAGTAGTTGAAGTAATAGTTAACCACTTGTTAGCAACAGGATCAGTAGGTCTTGGATAGGTATGCTTGGTAGCATTACCATCCTTATCACATGTGAATGTTAATGAGTTAGGTTCGAACCTCATCTGCTGACCAGGTTGTAAACCATGGTTAGCAAGAGTCATCTTCATAATACCAGTTACAGCATTGTAACTAGCAGAAGTAACAGTATGCTGAGTAGAAGGTTTAAATCCATGACCAGCAACAGTCAATGTCATTTCACCTGTTGTAGGTGTATAAGCAGCATTAGTTGCAGTAAAGTTCTCTGAACCTACAGAAGAAACAGTAATTGCTTTATCGAAGAATGGATCAGGTGCACCATCACCAGCCTTTGCTCTTGGATAGTAGTGAGTAGATGTATAAGCATCCTTAGCACACTTAAATCCAAGTGAATTAGCAGCAAGTTTGATGCTGGTACCTTGTCTTAGTCCATGGTTACCAATGTTAAGTACCATGGTTCCATCATTATGGTTGTAATCAGCATAGCTGACATCGTAATCAACATGCTCTGTACGACCAACATTAATTGTAATATTACCATCTTGCTTCTCAAGACCATTTGTAGCAGCGGAAACAAATGTATGAGTAGATGTGTTAGGTGAAGGTCCAATATTAACTTGGAACTGATTTGTAGATACATTAGATACAACTAACCACTCATCTGAGAAAGGATCAGTTGGTCTTGGATATGCATGTCTTGTAGCATGTAAATCAGCAGCACAAGTGAATACTAAAGATCCATCTGAAATTCTTACCCTATTACCATTTGAGAATCCATGTCCAGGAATTGTAATTGCTAAATCACCAGTACCAGGATTGTAAGATGCACTAGTTGGAGTCCACTTACTTGCACCAACTTCCTTAATTGGGATAGCGGTATTTGCTACTGGATCTGTGGCACGTGGATAAGTATGCGTCGTCGCATTATTATCCATATTACAGGTGAATGTTAATGAATCATCTGCAAGTTTAATTGTTGTTCCTTCTGTAAGATTATGTAATCCAACATTAAGTTTAAGATCACCAGTTACAGGATCATATGTTGCAGCACTTGGTGTATAAGCAACAGTTCCAGTAGTACCAACATTTACAGTTACAGTACCGTCTTGCTTCTTAATTCCATCAGCAACACAAGAAACAAATGTATGTTGATATAAAGGATTAAACTGAACTGCACCAGTTAATGCAGACATAAATGTGTGAGTAGTTGTGTTGGAAGATATACCAACATCAACAGTAATTGTAGTAGTACCAACTGCTGTAACAGGTACATGCTGTTCAAATGCCTTATCTCTCTTCTGCTTAATTCCGTCAGTAGTACCACTCACAAATGTATGAGTAGTTACGTTCGTAGAAGGAATAGTTGTAAGAACTTGAACTGTGAATGTCTGAGAAGTAACGGCGGTAACTTCTATCCACTTACCACTTACAGGGTCAGTAGATCTTGGATAAGAATGGTTTCCACCACCTTGTGTGCAAGTGAATGTTACTGCACCATCATCAAACATTACCCAATCACCGACCTTGATACCATGTGTGGTACCTGTGTCAATAACCATAAGACCTGTATCAGGTGCATATGATGTACCAGCACCAGCAGTATGTGTATCAATTGTTGGTCTTGGATATGCATGTGCTTGACCAGCATTCTGTGTACATTCGAAGGTTATTCCACCTTCCTTAATCATAACCTTGGCATCTACAGAAAGGTCATGATCACCGATAGTCAATACCATCAATCCTGTAGTTGGATCGTATGTGGCATTGGTAGGTGTGTACTCAATTACAGGAGCAACATGTACATCTACTGTAAATTCATCATCCCATGCTTGTGTTACTGGTAACCACTCATCACTAGCATAGTCTGTATATCTTGGATACGTATGTTGTGATTGATGATTGTCAGCATCACATGTAAATGTAAGAGCGTCGTCCTCAATTAAGATAGCATCATTTGCTTTCTCGAATGATGCTCTCTGCAGACCATTAGCACTAGCACTTTGGAATGTATGAACTGTGGTATTTGTAGAAGGTGCATTAGCAAGTACTTGTACATCAAATGTATCATCAGAAACATTGAATACCTTCAAGTACTTCGCAGAACCAGGATCACCATGAGTAATACCATTAGAAGCACCACTTACAAAGTTATGTGTCGTCTCGTTAGTAGAAGGAACAATATCAAGAACTTGAACTTCAAATGTTGTTGAAGATACATTACGTATTTGTAACCATCTACCGCTAACTGGGTCAGTAGAGCGAGGATAAGTATGCTGTGTTGAACCACCATCCTTCTGACAAGTGAATGTTAATGCATTATCGTCAAACTTGATCCACTCGCCATTAGCAAGGTTATGTGCACTGCTAGTAGTGATACTTAGAACACCTGTTGTTGGGTTGTAAGTAGTACCAGTGTCAGCAGTATGTTGACTTACTTGTGGTCTTGGATAGGTATGGTTGCCACCACCTTGTGTACAAGTAAATGTAAGTGAATTATCAGCAATCTTGACAAAATCACCATTGTCAAATCCGTGACCAACGGAGGTGATAGTCATAATACCCGTTGTTGGGTTGTAGTCAGCATCGGTTGCTGTCTTAGTACCAGCAGCGACAAATTTATGGATATAATCACCACCAGTTACAATGGCACCTTCGGTTGCTCTGACAAAGTTATGAGCAGTTGTGTCAGTAATAGCACCCTGTCCACCGTTAACATTAACAGTGATAGTTGTCTGTGAAGTAGCGGTAATTTCTACAGCAGTATCATAAACATAGTCCTCTCCATTACCTGTCGATGCACCTGATGCACGAGGATATGCTTTCTCTGTCTGGTTATTGTTACCGTTGTAATCACAAGTGAATACTAAAGATTCAGTCTTAATCTTAATGTGTGTACCTACTTCCAATGCATGATGACCAATGGTCAATTCCATGTCACCTGAAGTTGGATTGTAAGTAGCAGCAGTAGGAGTGAATGATACTAATGGTGACTTACCAACATTAACCTCAAAAGTATTTGCAGTTACATTGTTAATGGTTAACCAACGCTTACTTACTGGGTCAGTGGATCTAGGATAAGTCTTCTGAACTGTATTATCATCCATACCACAAGTCATGGTTAAGGAGTTATCAGAGAATAAAATCCTGTCTCCATTATAGAAACCATGATCCTGAACTGTAATAACCATAATTCCAGACTTAGGATCATACGTAGCACCAGTTATAAGGTGTGCAGTAGATGGTCTGAATCCATGATTATCAATAGCAAGAGTCATTATTCCTGACTCAGCATCATACTTAGTACCAGCACCAGCAGTATAGGAATCAGTTCCAACTGCAGTAATTGCTAGTCTTTCGTTATAAGAAGGATCAGTTTCACGAGGATAACTGTGCTCTGTACCATGATTATCTTGATCACAAGTAAAGACTAATGAATGAGCATCAATAGAAATATGATCATTTGTAGTGAAATTATGTGTTGGGAATTTCAGTACAAGATCACCACTAGTAGCATTATATGATGCATCAGATGGAGTGAACTGTGCTGTAGGAGTTAGATCATTATCACGTGTATAACGATATACTGCTTCCTCAGCAACAAAACGTGAATTGTTGAGAATTAATTGATAAGCATCAGCAGACCTGTTGGCATTAATACCACCAGTCAATATAGCCTGCTCCATCGTGGGATTATCACGAGTACGAGTGCTATATGGATAGTAATCTAAATCAGCATAGTATTTCTGGAACTTGCCGTGTATATTCTGACCACGAGCAATTACAGGAATATTACGCATAACCTTAACTGCCAAATCTCTAGCCTCATTGAAGGCATAAATTGGCATTTGGTTAGTTAAATGATAAGTTGATGCACTTCTATAGAAATCAGCAGCATCCCAAACATGACTATTACCACCGTACTTCATATCGAAGACCATAGCACGTAGGTAATCTGCTATATCATCGACACATGATCTGTCACCATTTCTGATGTGAAGTTGTGGATATTGAATATTTGCACGATATACTGCTTCCTCAGCAAGGAAACGTATATTACGATCAATTAGATTTGCAGCATCAAGATACCTTGATACAATTGGGTTCTGATCATAACTCTCTAGAGAAGGATCATCTTCTTCACCAACACCGTATCCATAGATGTTATCTCTACCAAAAGCGTTTCTTATAGCAAGAGTTGTCATATCTCTTGCCAACTTCATTGTATAGATTGAAGCATCAGCTTCGTTAGTGATATGTTTTAGTGAATTATTTTCAGGTTCAATATAGTAATTTGCAGCATCCCAGACCTTACTGTTACCACCTAAACGCATGTCATGGACAACAGCAGTAAGGACGTCAACTACGTCATCTACACAATCTTCTGGACCTTGACCTTCTGGATAAGCATGATCTTGGAACTTAGCAATATCATTCATTGTATGAACTGCTTCCCAAGCAATCTGCTTCTTATTCTTCTCTATAAGATCAGCAGCATCCAATATACGGTTACCGTCTGAACGGTTTGGATCATATCCCTGAGGATCAGGTGGGTTAGTAACACCATCCCAATCTGCATCAGTATTGTGTACAGTGAATGGAGCAAGGTTTGTATACTGACAAATATAGTAATCGTCAATATTTACAGAACCCTGATTTGTATCAGGAGCAAATCCATTCTGAACTAATAGATGGTTAATTGCTTTAGTTGACAAGAACTTAGTGAACTCAATGGCATCCAACATAGGAAGAAGTTCTTCATCCACGTGGAGAATGTCTTGATCAGCATCAAGATAATTGTCAATTACATCATTAACAGCAGCATTACCACCAGTAATCAAATCGGCAATAATTGCAGGGATAATGAAGTCTTTAATATCACGCTGACATTTAACAGTATCAGGGATAGTTAATTTATCGTAAGTAGTACCACCTTCACCGCCAACTGTAACAGTCCACTTAGCTTCGATATATCCAACAACTTCCTCAGCAATCAAAGAACGGTTCTGCCATAGAGCATCACCACCATCACGGTAACGAGGACCAGTTGGTCCTAGGATAGTCAGAACTCCATCCATCAATGCTGTAATTTCATTCTGTACAGTAGCTGAAGCAGGACTTGAGAAGTTATTAGGAATTCTAAGTCTGGTTGTATATTCGTTTGTTAAGTCAGTACTTGTAGTTGTAATGACGAAGTTAATAAGTTCTGCTGCTTTCTGCCATGTATAGAGAGTTTGTAGCAGTTCTTTATTAACGAAGTCTAATCCACCAGTTGCAGTTAAGTATCCTTTAGCAGCAACAGTTGTATAGTAGTTACCACCATACTTAAGGTCTTTAATTAGAGCACCAATGATATACTCCTCAGTATCCCTTAAGCAGAAATAAGTACCAAGTGTAGATCCAGTTGCAGCATCATCTCCACGGATAACGAAGTCTGGGAACTTCGCTTTCATCATTCCTACAGCAACCTCAGAGATCCAAGTCTCATTTTGTTCAATGGAATCAGCACAACGACGATGCTCGTCACGACCAAGATCGACATCTTCTATAACTACACGCTTATCATTATAGTTAACCTTCTTAGCAGTAGCAGAAGATATGGTTTGACCAGTGAACTTAGCATATGTTTCTGTAGTAGAACATATAAATGGAGTCTCACCAGTTAATCCAAGAACAATCTCATCCTTCGTATAATCAGGAGCAACAGGAGGTGTAAATGCAGCAGTGTAATCTGCAACACCCTTCTTGACAACAATGTTGTCCATGTTACCAACGAATCCATTACTACCAGCTAGATCAGCACCAACATAACATGGAGCATAGGTGAAGTCATCACTGTTAGCAACGTTTGAACCTGCTTGTGTGCCATTGACATATGCCTGCATGACACCTTCATTTCTAATTACTGCAACATGATACCAAGTATTAGCTGTAGTAAATACGTTACCAGAAAGAATAAGAGTAGTACTTCCATTATATACGCGAAGGGTTTGATCCTGCATGTAGATCCGCAAACCTGAGCCAGCAGTACGACGAAGATCAAATAAATGTTGTGTACCAACTATACCAGTTGGATTAATCCATGCCTCAAATGTGAAGTTTCCTGTTGCAAAATCAAAATCATAAGAATCAACTGCCTTCAAATAAGAAGTTGATGGGAACTTAAGTGATTTTGTAGAATTTGCTAATTCAGGTTTAGTAATAACGACACTCTGTGTAACACCGTTAGTATTAACAAGAGTAGAATTAGTAATGTACTCACGATCTTGAAGAGTACCAGTAATACCAGCACTATCAGCAAACAACCAACCAAGACCAGAGTTGACACCCTCTAGAGTACAAGTAGCACCAGATGTAACACCTTTAAGGGAATTACCCATCTTGAATAATCCACTGGACTTATCCTTATAGGCAAGTTTAATAACACGAATGGTCTCTCCATCACGGAATGAACCATCATCAATATTTGCTAATGCATTGATATTGGTTAGGTTACCATTGGTAAATGCAGTGGTAACAATACCTGTAATAGTATCAATTGTAGACTGTACGTCAGCACAGTTCGTTGCACTCTGATTATTACCAGATGCATAGTTGGCATCATAGTAATTAGCAGGAGCAACACCACCAGAATAAGTGGTAGGATCATTCAGGTTATATCCTACTGTGTTGAGATCTTTTACATACAGTAGATTATTGATTGCTTTCTTAGCAAGATCTTTAGCATGTCCAATAGATGTTAATCCTTGTGGAGCATGAAGACCTGATATTGCATTACCAGAAGCATCAAAGTAAGAGCGAACAAATTCGACACTCTTAAGATTACCACCACTCTTAACATCCTCTTCTAATGCATCAACGAATAATGCAAGGTCACGACGACATGTGGTCTCAACAGAGTTATATGCTGGTTCAGCAGATTGTATATCTCCTATGTTCTGATTCTGTAGAAGAGTTTCGGTAACTGTATCTCTTAAAGTTGTTAGAGCAGACTGTACATCAGCACAAGCACCAACATCAGTATTACTAATGGTACTACCAGTACCACCGTAAGTAGCAAGTCCTTCTGTTAGAGTTGTATCGTTGTATAAGGTGTAAGTTACACTATCAACCACCTGTGTACCAGAGAACTGGTTGGTGACTGCAGAAAGCATGTATTCAACAGCCTTAGTATAATTCCAGACTGTCTCAGTTATCTGAGCATTAATATACTGAAGAGATGCACCACTAAAGTATTCTTCAATAAACTTACGTACATACTTGTTACCAGTAGCCATCATATCGTATGCAATTGCATCGACTAGATAAGCAGTGTCACGCTTACACTTATCTGCATCGGGAACTACAAGAGATGGGAACTGTAGCAACATCTGCTCGTAGGACTTAGCAACGATATAGTCCTTATTCTTAATGATTAATCTGTATGCATCACGGAAACGTGAACGTCCATCTGTCTGGGACATTCCTGGATAATAAAAATCAGGATGATCTACAGCAATCTGTGCTTCTGCAAAGTCAACAATCTCATCCTTAGCTCTCTCTATACTACGTGAACCGTCTCTATGTCTGTTAGCAGCAGTTCCATATGCAGCACCGAGTATTGGGTTATTATAGTTAACCTTGATATTACGTAGATTATCACCAGCACCAAATACACCACCAGTTAGATCAGTATAGGTAACTTCCGAAGATCTAACTTCTTCAAAGTCTAGGAAGTTAGCATTGATACGAGCATCACTATCAAGGAGTTCAGTTGGTGTAATAGTAGATTTAGAAATATTATCTAACAGAACATTAGGATAAGACTGACTAACCAAACGTTCAAATAATAGACCATAGAAAGTAGATCCAGTTGTCAATATCTGTGTATCAACAACATCACCTGTTACTGGGTCTCTATATGGTGCTAGGACTGTAACTCTTGCAGCAATATTTGAACGAGCAGAATAAATGATATCCTGAAGTCTGATATCAAATACTCCAGTCTCATACTTAGCAGTACCAGAAGTCTTAGATAGAACTATGTCATTACCAGCACTACCATCTACTTCAATATTGATTGCATTAATTTGAGCAGTAGGATTGTTACGGCTACGATTTGTACAGATGACAGTTTCATCAAATTCGTAGATAGTATCCTGCGAAATAATTTCTTGTGATCCAATTCTTGCACTGAATCCTAAAGCAGTAACGTTAATTACTTCATTATTATTGAATACAGGAGATCCACCAGTATTAGAAAGATCTACAACATCAATAGTCTGAGAACCAGAAGCAACAACTGTTGCATAGGTATCTGACTCAGCTCCCTGTACTTGATAACCAATCTCAGGATATATACCACCAACATCAGTTAGATTAAGTCTAGTGATTTGTAAGAATTGAACTGTTGCATCACGATATACAACCTTAGAAGGTGCCTTTGGTGCTTCTTTAAATACGATGTCAGCACCGACAATATCATAAGATTCAATAGGTGACTGAATAACACCATTAAGAGTAATCAATAACTGGTCATTTTTAACGATGGTTTGTTCCCCTTCAATTGTGATTGGGAATGCTTTCTTAATACCATCAAAGTCACCAGCAATATCATCTAACTTCTTAACAATAGAAGTTAAAATTTCCTCAGAGTTAGTTAAACGCTTTTTACGGAAGAGAACTTCAGTATTGTTAAAGTCTGTATATATTGGTTGTGCAGCAGCAAATGAGGTAACTTCATTGAAGTTAGAGTACTCATTAATATTGACCTGCTTAATAAACTCAGTACCAACCTTACGTCCAGATACGTCCTTACCACCAGTCAGTTGTAACTGACCAAACATATTGAAACCAGCAGGGTGGTTATTCTCAAGAATTTGTTCCTTCCACTGGTTGATAGGAATTTGAGACTTGATAACGTAAGAGAAGTTTTGATAGAAGAAGGAGTCCTGTATCTTCTGTACAATCTCAGAAGGTTTACCAACGTCATCAATAAACTTACCTGGTGTCTCAGTTAGAGAACCAATATTCAATACACCCTTAGCAAGAGATATATTATCGATAACACCAGATGCACGTGAAACTGTACCGTTTACTCGGAATCCTTTTACGAAGTTTCCATTAGCATTAACTAGTTTTAAAATCTTAGGTCCAATTTGCCAACCATCGTTAATTGATACTTCAGCAAATACTGTAGCAAGTTCTTCGCTATCACCCATATAAACTTGCTCACCTTCTAGGAATCTAGAAGTTTCAACAACTGCGGTTGCTTGACCACCAAATACCTCAGTTAGAAGAACTTGACGACCTGAACCCTGTGTCAAGAAGGTAATGTAGTTACCAGACTCAGCATCAGCAGGTGTTAAAGCAAAACGTAATTGATCAGATTCAAGAGAATTCAATTCACCAGCAATAGCATAGTAAATCTGATTCTCAACCAAACTGGTTAAACCAGCAGAACTTGGTTTTGGTAGTTCACCTTCTGTGCTACCAATATCATCTGAACGGAATGTAACTTCTGCACCTTGTGTTATACCATGAGGGAAGTTGAACTGTAAGTAGTTCAAATCAAGGTTAACAACGTAGTTAAATTCTGACTTAAGTGTTACTTCTGGTTGTGAACTATATCCTGCACCTGGGTTCTTAATCTGTATTTCATTAAGACGATTGTTCTTAACTATAGCAATTGCTTCAGCACCAAATCCGCCACCACCAGTAATGATTACACTTGGTGCAGAAGTATATCCAGCACCAGGATCGGTAATTTTGATCTGTGAAAGTATTGAAGTATTGAATAGTTGTAGGTTAATTGGGAATGTAATTTCTGGTTTCAGAGTATAGTCATGTGAGTATCCATAACCGAACTCATTGTTCTTCAACTTCTTAATCTTACCGATATTCTTACCAGTTAAGAATACAGAAGCACCAGATCCCTCATCAGGGATGATTACAGTTAATTCTGCACCAGAACCAGTCAACTGAGGACCGAGAATTCCTTGGATAGAATCAACATCAATTGAAGCAATAGTATATCCTTTACCAGGATCAGTAATAACAACGTTAGTGATAGTGCCAGAGCCAATCTCTTCATCAACCGCGACGGTGATGCGACACAAACCACCTTCACCATCACCGTCGATGGTTACTTGGTCGTATGTACCAATTGCATATTCAGATCCACCAGATGTAATGTCAATACGTTCTATCTGACGGAAAGAAGCAATATCTGAAATGATAGGTAACTTCTTATAGAAACCACCAGCAGATATTAACTTAATTGAACTAATTGGACCAATTGCTCTTGTAGATGTAGTTGAATACTTAGAGTATGCAACATCTTGATCATCTTCACCAACATTAGCATTCGTAAATTCTGGTTCGAATGATAGTGGGAATTGGAAGTTGGTATCGTCAATGACCTTAGATACGGCATATGTGCCGTCAAATGGAGTCTTCTTAACATCAACGAATGACTGTGCTCCAACAGGAGAATTACTATCAACCCTAGATGGGTCAAAGTAGTAAGAAATATTTGTTACCTGACCATCAATCTTAAATTTAACGAATGGTGCATTAGTACCATCGAATACACCAGGTGTGCCAGATCTTTCAATATTATTGAATGAATATTCGAGTTTAAACTCGTTATCTTGAGAGAATGATAGGTAGTACCCTAAGTTGGTACTATCGCTCATATCAAAGATATAATTATGATTTCTTGTAAGCATCAAAGTAGGATGCTTAGTGTAGATATCTACATTAGCAATACTACCCTGAGTAAATGCTGGTTCAGCAGATGGAACAGCACGAGTAGTAAAGATGAAATCTCTAGAAGTGAATACTTCCTTAATAAAGAAGGAACCATTAAATTCATTAGTAGAGAATCCCTCAGTAAATAGGATATTTCCTTGTTCGTAATTGTGACGTGAATTAGCGACACAATATACATCCTTAGTTCTTGACTGACCACTAGTCTTCATTAAGATAGTCTTATCAAGAATTGCTTGAATAGTTACCCTCTTAATTGAATTGATATCATTAATCTGTAATACTGTAGTTTGTCCTTCTTTAGGATTAACAGTAACACTTCCACCAAGACTTAGACTGTCATTTACAATAAAGTTTGAATCGTGATAAACTTCTTCTACACGAATTGAATAATATGCCTCTCCAGCCTCATAATTCTTAAAGGTAGCAAAATCACTGAGAGGATCATAAGTTAATTGCCATTCCCATGTTGCAGTACCATCTACAGCAGTCCCAGTAGTATGGGAAGGTGGGGTCTTAGATGTTCGGCCAGCAACAGTACACTTGTATTTATTTCTACCATAATAAACAATATCACCTACATCATAGATGATCAATTGTTCCCAAAGAGGTTCAGCAGGTACAGGGAATGCAGTGTTAGCAAGATCTAATTCAAGAGGTAGAGATGAGACAATATCAAAATCCCATGAAACACCACCATCAGACTGGTTGCCAGCTAGATGAGAAGGTCTACCAGTTACAGGACCAGAAGTTCCATTAGTTGTTGCAGTATAGTGATTACCATTAGCATATACCTCATCTCCTGCTTGGTATACTGTTAGTGGTTTCCATTCCTCCATTGCACGTTGAGCAGTGAAGGTTAGATTACTAATTACATTACCAGCATTATCTGATGCTAAATCTGTTTGGAATTCCTCATTAGTACTAAAGGTAGCACCAGCAGGATATATCTTACCAATCCTATAGGTAGTACCAAGACCAGGAGTTTCAATCTCACCAACAGGTACCTCTACAATAGTTCCATAACGTTGAACTACTCCAGAATCATTATACTGTTGCAGGATTTGACCCTTAGTGAATTGAACATCCTGATTAAATATGAGTTCTTGGACACTATCAATCTTACTATAGGCAGCATCCTTGATATAGTATTTTGGAGTTACAATAGGAGTAATCTTTAACTTCTTACCACCTGGAGTAGGTACAGTAGATGTCTTAGATCCATAAGTGAAGTAATCATTATCAAAGGTAAATGTGCCTGGTATTAACTGACTGCTAACATCAGCATAGTCAAGAATTTGTAAACCACCTGGACCAATTAACCATGGTGTCATTGGTGGTTGAGAGAAGGAATTATAAGTCCAACCAGTTTCCTCAACATATGCCATCTGAGTATGCTCAGAAAGACCTGTTAGAGTATAGGTTCCACGCTTAAGGTGTTCTCTATCTGTCTTAGTAATAACAAGACTGCTATTTAATGTACGTACTGGTACTTCAGCATCAGGTGCAGTAAATGAAGATCCAGTGTATTGTGCATCATCATCGATAACGAAATCATCAACGTTACCAAGTAAGGATGTATAAGCAGTAGGAGTTACCAATCCACCAACATATACGTCATCAATTGGTATATTAGTTGTTGTGTTCCATTGACCAATTTGTGTACCATTACTGAATACAGTGTAATTAAATGTACCTAAAGTAGGTTCATCTTTAACTAATGCAATGTGTACCCAAGCATCAGCAGCAAAGTTAGTCCAAATGGTTGCACTAGCGGTCTCCATGACCTCTGTACCAGCAGAAACCAATTTAACCTTTCCATAATCACCACTGGTCTGATCACCATCAACATATAGTCTTAACTCATTAGCAGGGTTAGAACCATCATTAGGAACAGTAAAGAAGAAAGTTGGTTGACTATTAGCACTAGAATGGATACCAGTCTCAATACGGAACCATGCTTGTAATGTCCACTTATTAGTGTTTAGATTGATATCTATAATTCTGAAATGGTTCTCTGCTTGGAACTTAAGTGAATCACTACCAAACTTCTTAATTGCACTATCGATAATTGCATTTGTTGCATTACTGAGTTGTGCAGTACCATTATTCTGCTTAGTCTGATCAAATACGTTAATTACAGTCTGGATATTAAATGTGATATCAGCATATCCATATCCACCAAGTTGTGAGTCAGTAACGGTAAGAACTTCATTTGCAAGATAATTCAAACCAGTTTTATTCATGCTAACACTTACTGCACCATTAGCAGCAACATCAACATCAATAGTAGCACCAGTACCAGATCCACCAGCAGCAGATATATTCGAATAAACAATGGCATCTAGAGCACCAACATCAAATGTTAGATTAGCACCACCAAAGTTTCCTAACTGAGCATCAGTGATAGTAAATGTATTACCTACCTGATATTCTTGACCTTTATTATTAACAGTAACGTTACATGCACCAACACCATTGACTACAACATCAAACGTAGCATATTCTCCAGTTCCGTTATTTGTAGTAGAGACATTGGTATAAGTATATCCTTGAATAGAAGCAACACTCATATCGAGATTAGGTGCACCCTGTCCTCCAAGAGTTGCGTCAGTAATTGTAATCGTATCACTTAAAGCAAATCCTTGACCACGATTTGTTGGGGTTAAAGTCTGGAATGCTCCAAGATTATCAATTACAATATCAAATACTGCAGCACTACCACTACCATTTGTAGACCAAGTATTGACACCACTATATGTAATTCCTTGTGTAGCAGTAATATCGAATGTGAAGTCAGCAGCACCACGATTTCCTATATCAGCATCAGCAATAGTGATTGTCTCATTGACTGCAAATCCACGACCAGGTGTTGCTGTAACTAACGAAGTGATAGCACCAGCAGAATCAACAGTGATATTGAATGTGCCACCTGTACCTGCGCCAGTAGTGTTGCTTGGGGAGACCCCAGAATAAAGAGCACCACCAGATACAGAAGCAACATTGCAAGTAATATTTGCAGCACCGTTATTACCAACGTTAGCATCGAGAATAGTGATGGTATCACCAACAACATATCCGCTGCCTGGTTGGGTGATGTTCAAGAAGGCAACAGAACCATCAGTGTTAATGGTAACTTGTAATGTTAATCCTGTACCCTGATTATTTGTACTTGTTGGTACGTTACTGTATAGAGGTGGAGCTTTAAGAGTAGCAACATCAAATGTTATGTTTGCTGCACCACTATTTCCAAGAAGAGAATCAGGAATCTGTAATTGATCGTTTTCTGCATATCCCAAACCTGCTACAGAAGCAACAGCAAGGGTTGCAGTACCATTTGCACTAATAGTGACATCGAATGTAGCACCAGAACCACTACCACTTATGGTGGTTGCAGCGATGCTAGTATATGTATTCGGTGCAGTTATAGTAGCAACATCACAGGTAAGTGCAGGAGCACCGTTATTACCTAAGTTAGAGTCAGCAATAGTAATCGTGTCATCTATTGCATATGCAAGACCACCTGCCACAACTGTAATTGCTGTTGCAGCACCAGTTCCATCAATAGTAACGTCAACAGTTAATGCATTATTACCGTTACCAGAGTTAGTGGTCGGAATATTGTTATATTGGAATCCACCTAAACCTACAACATCAAAGGTAACGTTAGGAGCACCAGAGTTACCAATAGAAGCATCAGATATCTCTAAAGTCTCAGTGTTATAGTATCCAATACCACCATTACCAATGACTATAGAAACATCACCAGTAGATGATACGTTTACATCGAATGTGGAGTTAGCACCAGTCGAAGCAACGTCAGTACTAGTAGCAGTAACACCTGTATAAGAGAATCCACCGATAGATGCGACGTCAAAAGTAACGTTTGCAGCACCACCGCCACCTAATTGTGAGTCAGCAATAGTTATTGTCTCACCGATAGCGAAAGATATACCTCCACCTGTTACTGTTATGTTTGCAGTACCGTTTGCAGTAACGTCAACATCAAATGTTGCACCTTGACCGTTAGCACTGGCAGACCATGTAACGTTAGTATACTGACCTGCAGTACGAGATGGATCAGCAGCACTTACATTCTGGATGGAAAGAATTTTACCACCACGTAATGTGTTAGCAGCAGAAATACTACCAACAAGAGTAATTCTTCCACCTCTTCTTTGAGCAGCAGCACCAAATGTATCTACGGTGTCAACAACACCACCTCTTAGTGGATCAGCAGCAGAAATGTTATCTACAGTATTAACTGCACCACCTCTAAGGGGATCAGCACCAGAAATACTGTCTAATGTTGCAACAGTACCAGCACGACGTACATCTGCACCAGATTGATTACCAGTAGTTTGAATAACACCACCACGACGTAGATCTGCACCAACAGTAGTTGTTAGTGTTCCGATGTTTGTTGCCCTTGCTTGGTCTGCAGCAGAGATATTAGTAACAGAAGCAACACCAGCACCACGAGCAGCAGTTGTACCAGTAATATTATTGATAGATGCGATAAATCCACCAGCACCAGTATCAGTACTTCCGTTGAACCTATATGAAGCAACCTGATCGGATATTTGCTTATTACTGATCGTAATTACGTCACCAGAGTTATCTACAACGTGTGTTACTGCTTGTAGACCAACTGTATTAACAGATTCAACAGTAGACTGCTCTATAATGGTACCGTCGAATTTAATGTAATTAACGCCAACTTTACGATCATTTTCGCTATATTTGACGTCAGTGACCAAAGAGATGTTTCCAAAGATGTCAATATTAATATCGGCATGATGGATTGCATCAAAGTCACCAGAAGGAGCAATTATTCTATAAAACTCATAAACTGGTTCATTTGCGTTAATTTGAGCTCTAGGGATCTTAGCAAGACCAACACCAGAGTTTTTCTGAATTGCGTTGTTATAAATGTCAAATACGAGATATAAGTCGTCATATTCGTCAATAGTGAACCTAGGTCTCTGAGGTCTTCCTCCAGATGGATTTACGTTCTTAACGTAAGTCAATTCTAGGTTATTTCCGTCAAAGACGAATTCACCAAGTAAAATCTTGTAATCGGTCATATTAAGACCGACAAACTGATATGTTGCGTCTCCTAAGTACCAAATTTGGTACATACGCTCAGAATCGTCTTCAGAAGAGAATTTCCTCTTCTCTCTCATCTCACCATCTTCATTTACCTGAATAACCCACATATCATCGGGATCAGGTGAATTGGTGTCTGTATAACCGCAAATATAAACCCTTTCATCTTCACCCATCGTTATGCCTTGAGCATAGTCGCGACGAGTCGTTCCAGAGACACCAGCGATCTCTTTCTGATACTGAATCTGTCCTTCTGGGTTATTAGCGTTATCGAAGGAAGATTCGTACTTAACTAAGAGAATATCGGGTGCATAGTTAGCACTTACGTTGTCATACTCTGTTTCACCAACAACGTAGATAATATCGTTCTCTGCACGTTCATCCAAGTACATTTGGTTGAAACGGGAGGTTTTTATGGTACCTGTAACGGGTTCTAAGGTACGATCCCATATAAGAGCACCCAAGTCGTCATATTTACCAATCCATGCTGCCTGGTTGCCATCTGCCTTAATTACAGATCCACAAACATAGGTATAACGTAATTCACTTTGAATCGAGTGATGTGCAACTATAGTTCCAGGAGTAGCACTTATTTCCTTATATTCATCGAAGAAATAACGAGTTTTCTTATAAACCTGAGGATGACTAACTCTAATCTGTGGAGGGTTAGTAGTACTGTATGCATTACCAGAGTTGGTGATTGTTACAGTTTCGGCCTGTCCAGTTTGGGTGACCGCAATATTAATTAAGGCATCCTGTCCAGAATCAGTAATTAACTCATATGTTGGTGGAATTTGATCATTATAACCAACACCATTTTGATCAATGACTATATCCTCAATACCAGATACAATTTTGGTATAGTAGGTCTTATTTGTGTTATCTGAGATTACACGAGAAGAAACGATAACTTCATCATTAACACGGAGGTCATGATTGGTAGTTGTCGTAATTTTACCGTAAACTACGTCATCTTCGATAACTTTACTGTAACCTAGAATAGTTACACCCTCAACAGCAGAAACCTCTGCAGATGCACCAAAACCATCGGTTCCAGTATTATCAAAGAAAATAACGTCTTCTACCTGATAAGAAGTACCAGGATTCTCAATAACGAATCCATCTATCTGTGCAGACTCGAATTTAGTCGTTGTTTCAACTTCAATATCGACTCTGGACTCAGCAGAGACAGTTGGGAAGTAATCATAGATTTGTAAGGTGGATTCTTCAGAAAGAGGGATCTGTTCTAATTGCTCTTGAGAGTCGATCAGTCCATCGTTGTTTGTATCCTGAATTTCCAGAATAATTGGATATCCTTCAAGTTCAGTTGTAAATGTATCGGGTTCTTTATTGGGTTGACGATCAACATCAATATCAACCTCAATGAAAGGATCACGATAACGAACAACGTCAGTAGGAATGTTATCTTGAGTAGCAGCCTGACTTAAGTTCCAAGCATCAGGTTGTGAGTAGTATTGTGGACCTAAAATGTATGGGAACTTAGCAATACCAGCATCAGACTCATCAATAGTGATAAAGTAAGCATATGTTCCATCAGGGAACTCAGGAGTCTTACAGAAACGTCCATTAAAGGTATCAAGGTCTCCTAATTGGAATGTATACTCATAATCATCAACAAATGTCCCTGAAGGGTATTCTGATAATGGAGGACCATCTCCACGAGTCGGATTTGGGTTAGAATCGACTTCATAGACCAATGAAGGTTTAAGTTGGTAAGAAGTACGTAATCTTCTTAAACCACTGTTCTGATCAGTAGGATCAATGTATCCATAAGGACCATAAATGGGGTTACCATCAAATGCCCATCCAAGAATAGGTGAGTGCTCATTATTTGCTGCAACTTCTTGGAATTGGTTAGTTTGTGGGTCTAAGAAGACGTTATCACCAACAACATACCTTAATTCTTTAGGATCAACTAGGTGAGCGTATTCACCACCATATTGGTTGTTAAATCCAGTAAATACGTAACCTCTAGCAAAGTCATAGTTTGCTTCTAGTCCATATTGTAAATTCTTAGTCCATTGGAAGACATTTGACTGGAATGAAGCAGATTGACCAACTGATTCCAAACGAATCGTTGTTAAACCTTGAGTATAGTTAATACCTTTGTTAGATATTTGAATACTGATAACTTTACCCTTATCTTCACCAATTGTTCCAATAATTGCTTTAGCAACAGCACCAAAACCATCTCCATTGATAATTACGTTAGGAGCAGTCGTATATCCGTCACCAGAGTTAATAATAGCAATAGATACGATTCTACCGTTAATAACAATGGGTTGTGCTAATGCACCTTCACCAGAGTTCAATTTAATGGTAGGAAGTGTAGTATATCCAGAACCACCTGCTGTGAGGACTACAGATTGAATAGGACCACGAACTTGTGCTGTAGCTTCAGCACCAACTCCTCCACCACCAGTAATAGAGATTAAAGGTTGTGAAATATATCCAGTACCAGGTTGATCTACTAAAACTCTACTAACACGTCCACCAGTTATAACTGCTTGTGCTGTAGCACCAATACCACCTCCACCAACAACAGAAACCAATGGTTGAGTGGTATATCCAGATCCACCAGCAGTTACCTCAATACTGAATAGAGATCCATTAACAATAACCTCTGCAGCACCACCAGTTCCACCACCACCTGTTATTTCAAGATTTGGTTTGCTTCCAGCGTCATATCCTGTACCACCACTAGTAATATCAATACCAGTAATAGGACCATAACGCACAAAGTCTTGTGACTTGTAAGACCAGATAGATACACCGTTTACCCATGATCCAATTGGTGTATTTGGAGCAATTGTCTCACGTTTGGAAACAGTAGTAACATTTCTTGGGAAACGTAGCAATTTACGCTGGTTTCCTGGAATTAATGCAGTTCCACTAAAAGGACCAATCTTATAGTTGGGTAAACCAGTAGCAGCAACGTAAACATACGTTGCATTAAAGAATGTATTCTGAATATTGGAAGTAAATGGTGTAACTGCAGTATTGATAGCATCAATATCAGATTTACCTCTGTTTAAGTCTACTGACAGCAGAATATTGCCCTGCGGTATAATATCCGTAGGAGCAAGCATTTGATAAGAGAATGTGTTATCATCTAGACGAGCAGTAACCTGGAAAGTACCGTTATATACAGTTGGGTTAGCACCATAGACAGTAACAAGATCTTCAACCAATAATCCATGAGGATTAGTAGTTACAATAGTTGCAGTCTGATTATTTTGTCCACCAGGAGTTGCACTTTCAACACGAATTAATTTTTTAACGTTATACAACCAAGAAGACAATCTTTCCTCAGTATCGGTCGATCCTAATGCAGCAACAGTTAATTTGTCCCCTTCAAGGTAATATGAACCCGTGTCATCAAGAGTTGTGCTTCCTGCTTCTGCAATACCCAAGATACGTAACTTACATTCCTGAGGAGTGTCCTTATTTACGTAAACATAGATATCTGAGTAAATTAAGGTACCTGGATCCCAATCCTCAACAATAGCATTCTTAGAACGAGTACATTCTATGAATTGGTTCAATGAACGTTCTTTATATTGAACTACCTCTTCATCATTGATCCTAATTAGACCATTTCTCTCTGGCCATCCAATTGTAGAGTCAACTGTAATGATTTGATCAGTCTGAGTGAGATATTCAACCAATTTGGTCTTATATGGAATTATAAATTGACCACTTAGTGTTTCTTCTGATATTGCAAGTTCATATATGACGTCTGTACCTTCAATGATTGAAATAACGTTTTCAATCAATGCAGATGCATCTTTTACACTGGTATCAACAGGATCAGCATACTGAACAACCTGACCATCAATAAGATCAAGTGGATTACCCTCAATAAGGGTTGCACGAAGAATAGTATCGACTACCCATGTTGCTCTTGAAGGAGAAATGACTTCATCCTTAGGATAGTAAACATCAATGTCTTCTCCGAAGAGAATTTTGAATAAAAACTGTGTAGCGGTCTTAGTACCCTTAGAAACATAGAAATCTCGGATACGTTTGATGACCTGTATTGGATTTACCTTCGTATAGTCAACATTAAGAGTTGGAAGGTATTGACGACGTAATTTATCAAACAATTGTCTGATAAACATCGTATCCAATGAATTAATTGTTGCTCCAGAGGCATGACTACTTAAACGTAATTGTTTCTCCGTTGCAAATATCTGATTACCAAAATTATCGTACGCTATCGTACCGCTGGTGCCTCGCACACAGCCCACAAGCGCAGAAGGTTTGTAATCTCTACCTTGTGTGGTTATATCAAATCCAGTAACCTCATCAAACCCAATATCAACAGATGCACGCGCTGCTTGAGGTTCCGCAATATAAATTTTTGGAGGATTATTAATATCATACCCAGAACCAAAGTTCGTGATACTAATATCAGTGATTTCTCCGTTAAAGATGGTTGCAACAGCAGTTGCGCCAGTACCACCTATAGGAACACCACCAGCATCCTTTCTATCGTCAACAATATAGACAGAAGGCGCATCAGTGTATCCAGCACCACCTGTTAATAGTTCAATATCAGTAACAGAACCAGATGCGACAGTTACACCAAGTACTTGAGCACCAATAGGTTGAATAATGCGTGCTCTAGGAGCAGTTGCGTATCCTCTACCCCTATTAGTGATCAAAACACTAGAAACCTGCCCTTCAGGAGTCAGGAGGGTTGTTGCTACTCCTTGAATACCACCTACAGGAGGAGGATCAATATAAACTAATGGTGGATTGGAATATCTACTACCATTCTTACCTGGTACTACTGAAATTGAATCAATATTCAATCTACCTTCACTATCAATGGTAGGATTGGTGATTTCTGCTCCACCTGGGTTTCTGAAGATAACAGCAGGTATGAAATCATAACCAGAACCAGAATTGGTGATGGTTACAGAAGAAACCATACCAGTTGTATCATCAACTGTTAAAGAAGCAGTTGCCTGAGTACCATTAGCATTAGTTGGTGCTGTAATTTCGATAGAAGGTGGGTTGTATGTGGTATAACCTTGACCACCATCAATTAACTGAATATCCTTAATACCACCAACAAGAGTTCTAGCAGTTGCACCAACACCACCCAAGTCAGATGGAGTAACAGTTATCTTAGGTGCAAAATCAAGACGATATCCACTACCACCATCTTTAACAATAAGATCAACTAATTCTCCAGAATCATTTACACTAGATACAACCTTTGCGTTCTTACCAACTGACAGTGAAGTGTATTCAATTGCACGAACAGTGATGGTTTCCTGTGAGGAAAGTTCTGTACCACGAAATTCAATATACGAACCATCTAAATCAGTGTTATAAAGAACATAATCTTCATAAGCAGTTTGGAATTGTCCATTTCTATTGACAATTAGACCAATAGATGAGACAGGGGTATAGAACTGACTACCCTCACGTAGTTTATAGGTTTTAGATCCATCTATAGGAGTATTTGAATCTAAAGTGTCAATAGTAGTATCAGCAAAACCCACCATGTATACGATAGTGGATGAAGAAGCATTATCTGTACCTATCCTTGCCCTAGGAGGGGTTAAAAACCTAATATTTGTACCTTCTACAATATAATCAGTTTGTGGTACCTGAGCAACGTCATAGACCGTAACTACAAGGTGTTCTGCTGATATTGGTGCTACAGGTTCCCCAAGGAATTTCAGAGGGAATGTATCTTGAGCACCATCAAATAAAGGAAATGGTGATTCTAGTGTTTGTTCTTTCTTTTTAAATTCTTCTAGTGATATTCCAGGTGTAAGAATAGCATCAGGACCCCTAGTGATGCTTTCGTAGTAAATTACCTCATTATCGATTAAAACACTACCATCTCTCTCGACGAATCCGTCAATTGATTCGACTTCAATCGTATCTTCTACAAAACCAATATTTTTTAAAAGTGTCGTCCCTGCTGATAGTGTATCTGACTTATAAGAATCAACATCTAGGTAAAGATTGATATTGTTTAAAATATCAAGCGGCTTACCAGTCTTTTCCTGTGATTTATAGTATTCAAACAGGAAATTGACAAACTGTTGGTCTTCCTCCCTGATAAAGTCGGGAACTTGATAAGCAACCCTATCAGAGACGTTTATGTTCTTACGCATCTATCTTAGAAACAGGAGTCGAACTCAGGATACGTGAACGTATCCACTGGATAATCAATGATATTTATGTCAGTCGGACCATAGTTCCAACCGTCAAAATTGTTAGGATCAAACGATGATGTCACCGCAGGATTTGTATTAAAGTCTATGGGGAACACATTAGGATTAAAGATCGCAGGATCAACTCCAGGTGGGATCACAATAGATACAGAATATGGATTTGCTGCTATAGGCAGTCTGTTAGTACCGTCAGGTGTACCTGCAATTGCGATTGGTCCTACACAGACCTCTCCAGTACCATAATTGACGGTTCCTACATCAGTATTCAAAATGAGTTCTTTCTCATCTCTTGTAGTGACCAATAGTAAGGTTCCACGTCCATCATCGCGAATATTTACTGGTACTAATGTTTCTGTGTCTGAAGATGTCAAACTAGATGACAATTGAGATGTAGATACCCCTTCTGATAATACATCAACCAATCTGGCAGTATATCCAGTCGCATAGAACGTTCCAGACTTGACACTAGAATAAGAAGGTGCACAAGTTACACCAGTTGGATCTCCTCCACTAGGTGAACCAGAATGCTCATTAGGATCGTGTAGTGGATTACCAAAATCTATACATTCAGTAAATACACTACCAAAAACAAAGTTTTCTAAGTTTTGACCAACTGTCATTTGAGTAACACTACCAGAAATTGAATCATCGGTGTTATCAAGCATTGATGTATACTTAGAACCCTCGATACGATCACCAAATCTATTGGTTTGACCTGCTTCATTGAATTTATCAATATTTCGAAGAAGATCTGTTTCAAGTTCGGAACTACCCTTATTGGTTTTGTTCCCATCATAGTAAACCCAAGATTTAGGCATGATGTAGTAGGAAACTGGGTCTGTAATGACTGGTTCGATGGATGCCATCGAATATTTCAGCAGATTGTTCTTTATTTGGGTTTTTGTTGTTGCATTAAGTTTCGTTCCTGCTTTAGAACGAATTGCAATGAATACTTTTCCGTAAATAGGTGGACTTAACTTCTCTCCACCATACGCGGTTATAGATGCAGCTTGCGGATAGATGGTAGAAACGATATACTCATAATCCGCTTCTGTTACAGCACGGTTCTGAGTAGCATACGCTCTAGGAGCATTGAATTTAATGCTTAGGGGTGTTTCCCTTGATTCACCATCTTGTGCGGCGTCTATGGTCGTTACAATGATGTTCTGTGGAGGTATAGGACGTCCTTCTGAGTCAATAATCAATCCAGTGAACGCAAAGTCATTACATCCATTCGCATCTTCTCCAACAGTGCGGACATATTGTAAATCTACTACCTCACCATCAACTAATTTGCGTCCTAATACGCCATCACCGAATATAACCTTATAACGAAGATCGTCAACTTCTTCTAAGAAGAAAATACGACTACTTCCGTCTAAGTTAACCGCATTTCCTACTGGTGAGTATACGTCAACCTCATCAGACTGAACATTGGGTCTAACTTGGACTCTAAGGAGTTCAGTATCAACATTCTCTGATGGAATAATGAATTCTTGCTCTTTTGTGTCATCTACTGTATATTCGAAGTTAAGTAGATTACCCTGATTGAAAATAAGTTTACTAAATTCTGCTAAACCTGTTGTAGGATTGACTGAAACCTGTACATCGTTCCTTACACAGAAAACAAAGGTATCAACTAGGTTTCTAGACACAAAAACATCCCCTGCCTTTAGAGTAACAGTTGCGGGGAAGTTAGTACCACCACCAACAGCAGAGGTTTGTACATTTATTGCTACACATGCTCTTGCCGCTTTAATGGAGCGTGGTGTATAATTTAATTGCTTCGCAATACGAACAATATTATCTCTTACGGTAGCAGACTCAAGAAATGTTTCGTTCAACGCCATATTTGCGTTGAATGCGCTATAATATGTGTTATATGCTAAAACATCAATCAGGTACGCGGCACTCGATCCTTCGAAGTCGTAATCCGTAAATTCGGAGCGTGTTCTAAGATATGACTTGATAGATTCCTTAATTTCAAAGAAATCCAGTGAAGTAAGTTGTGACGGTACAGCAGGCATTTTAAGTCTTCTCTAAGAGAAAATCGATGGTTTGTTGTATTGTTTGACCAGTAATACGATAATCAATAGCAATATTTAATTCGTTGGTGTCTTCTTGAACATCAATACGAATATCATCGACTTCAACTCTTGGTTCAAGTCTGTCAATCACATTATAAATTTCAGTTCTCATTTCTTCTGACATGAACGGATCAAATGGTTCAAACAGAAGTCCTTTTATCCTTGATCCTATATTTGGTTGAAATGGTCGTTCACCAAACGTAGTCAACATCAAATTTTGAATTGATTGCTTTATAGCATTTTCATTTTTCACAATACCAAAATCTTTGGTGTTAGGATTTGAAGCAAACGAAATTGCCAGGTCTTTAAACCCTCGACTCAAGAATTTTTCTGATCGAAATCTGTAGGCTGGCATTTATTTCGCGCTTTATCATTTATTTATCACACTTCGTAGAAAGTATACTTAAGGAAGAGTTCTTCGTCCTTATGGATGTGCTTAATTGTCTTGATAAAGTACTTATCGTCTTCAATCCACTTCACACAATTAGGATCATCACTATGATTGATAAATCCACCTAGAGGTGTTCTATATATGACCTCATCTACGATGAGATGGGACATACCTAGGTGCATTCCCTTTGGTATGTCCTCTCGCGCAAATAATCCTTGACCTGCAATAGGACTATCCTTTATATGCAGTAAAGAATGAAGTGCTTGGTATGTCACCCCTGACCTCTATACTGTTTTCTAGCATGATTCCGAGAAGTAGCAGCATATTTGGTATTTTTGCCATTTCCTTGTCGGGTTTTCTTCGGTTGAGAAGGAACGTACGATGTAGTACTCCATCCACCACCTTTTGCCTTTGCCATAATCTAATAATTGACTAATACTAATTATATCACGAAGCCAAGACTGTTGCAGAACCCCATGCAATCACAGAAGAGCATGGATACGACAATCCTGGAAATCCTAGACCCAAAGGATCGAGAATTCTGCCAATTGGCAGTTTAAGAGCAAATACTGTTAGAGTCGTTGTAAATAATGTCCTTGGATGACCAATTCCACCAGCATCCTCAATTGTCAAAAGGGAACAAACGATAGGAGTTGGTACTGGACACGTAGTTTTACCACATGGGCACCAATAAACAATAATATTAGTACAAGGACTAGGGTGTGGTATAAATGTATCACCCAAAAGCATGATTGGGATGAAATGAACCAACACAGTTGCCCTAAGTGGCGTTAATGGTGTCAATGGCACTGTTGGAAGAGGTGGCCACCAACATGTAAACTCCTTTACCTTGATAGTATAAGGAATAGGGGGTGTACCACAACTTTGATGACTATGGACAGTAGGAGGTAAGCATAATCCATGACCACTACAAGGTAATGCGTTATGCGCTGCTACTGGTTTTAAAAATCCATATGCCATTAGAAACCATTCCCAATAATGTCACCTATATCCGTCTCACATTCAGAGAAGTACGGATTACTTAGGTATTGAACCGCTTTTGCGTATGTTTGTGTCGCTCCTGTCAAATAATTACGGACTCTCATCTCACCTTTGTACGGTCCCATGACCATTTTGTTCGTTCCTGTTTGTCTTCCAGGTTGAACTGCGATGGCTGAGTCCAAAACTAAGTTCAAGGCTACGCAAGCATTGAATAATTCGCTTGTATCACCATAAGTTTGACCATCTAAAGGATTACCATCAATATCATATCCGCAATAAACGTTTAAAGGTCCGTCAGCAGCATTTACATCACGTACAAATGAATCCCAACAAAGATTAGGTGGCGCACCACTAACAAATGCTGCTACATTAATCTGAGTATAATCAAACGTATGTTCTGTACCCGATCCTGGAACTTCTGGATCAGCGTGTGCTGTCCATGTTGCTTGTCCGCTACTTGTAGTTATATTTTGACCAGCCCAATGTTGTAATTGTTCTAATTCTGTATAACCTGAGCGATTATAGTCAAAAGTGTTTTCATCTAAACCAACAGGAACAAAAACCATACCAGAACTGTTAGGATCCCTATAACAACGTCCATCAATCGGTCCTCTATGACAATGCCAAGTCTTTTCACCAGTAGGAACAGTCCTTGTAGGAGTTAATTTCGCTGCTGGCATATTATTGCGAAGGAAATCCATGAAATCTTGCCCTTGAGACCCCGTTGTATGCCCTTCTAAGGTCATCGAAACATTAAAGCTGGCATTATCCTCCTTTGAAGCACAATATTTGTGTATCATCCATCCAAAGGCAGTTGGTTCGGGTTCAACATCTGGGTCAAGTGGTTCAGAAATACCCTTATAGGTACAAGGAATGTCAAAAAACCTACTTGCGGTGTATGCTTTTGGTTGTGGAAGTTCTATACACCTCTTTCCATTGTTAAATCCGTACAATCCACCCCTTTGTATGACCTCTCTATCGGCAGTTTTCGATGTAGAGACGACATCTGGCCAAAGTTCTTGATAATAATCACCAATTGCGTCAGAATATTTGACTATTTCCTTAAAATTATCATCTTTGGGGAGTGCATCAGATATAATTCCAGGAAAACTGTGCTGTAAACACGCAGCAGGAAGGTCTTGACACAAAGTTGTCTTATCTGTGTCCTCTAAATCAGTAATTTTGAGGTATCCTTCAGGTATATGAACCTGAGTACCCTCATGAATTGCATCAAATCCAGTTTTGAAGGTCTCATCTATACTGAATCCTTCATTATCAGTGTACTGTGTGACGTTTTTAAAGGATCCTGCCTTGGATGGATTGTACCCATCAACATCTTGACCATCAAAACCACGTGTAACCTTGTCAGGAACGACTACAGCAACGTATGGTGGGTGATCTTTAGTGTATCCCATACCAGGATCAATAACATATACACTTAAGATAGAACCCAATTCATCCAATTCACCTATTTCTACCTTTGCTTGCTTCTGTGTAGTTGCCTTACCTCTGTTATAAACGACGCGACCTGCTGTTTTTGCATCCTCTTCTGCTAATGTGTTCGCACCTTTCTCAATTGTATTGTGCATTTGGATGTCATAATCACGTTGAGTCTCCGCATCATACCCCTGAACCTTGGTTGCAGAGGGGTAACTAGGTACAGTTGGTGCACCACTAGGTGTTTGGTTGTACATTTCGGACGCTAAATCACCACCAGAGAACTCTTCCATGACTCCTGGAGAGGAAACACTGAGTTGAATGTTGCCCGCTTTGTATCCTTTGCCCGCATTTATGATTTTTACACTTGCTAATTCACCGTTAGAGTTGATAACTGCTTCTAATTTTGCTTCATCAAGTGTTCTTTGAGCGACCAATGCGTCCTCATTGATCTCTACTCGGTAATAAGTGATCCTTTTTCTGAATTCATAGGTACCAAAGAAGGCAACTTTGTCTCCAATACCGTATCCAGCTAGCGCAACAGCAGTAGCACCATCCTCAGAAGTGTACTCTTGCATGAAAACAAAGGGTACAGGAGTATGATTATCTGCATCTTCTTCCGCTAACTCCATAAAACCACACTTTTGTTGGTCACCAAAGTAGCGAACTTCATTAATTAACCATCCATTTATCTTTTCACCACGCTTAAACGACCCAGTAGTCGATGTATAACGGAATAATAGACGCGGAGTATCGGTACCAGCAGTCCAAAATGACTCACCAACACCCCAAGAGTTACCATTTGTTACTTCTATGCTTGAAGAAGTGGTCTCCCAACGGTCAGGATCGATCTCATAGAAGTGAGAATGGTACGTATAGTTCGGAATACACTCAGGACAACCCGCATTATCGAACGCATTTGGACAACATGCTGCATCTGAGAGGATATATTGGATAGAATAGATCGGACCATTCCACGGATACGACGTATCGTACAAATAATAGACGAATTGGGAGTCGTACATGTCCTCGAAACCCAAATATCGAGGAACAGCACCCTTAACAGCACCATTTAGACCGTAAGACCATTCAAAAAGTGCTTCATTTTGTAAAATTTCTGCATTATCAGGGTTACCCCACCCATTTACACAAGGTGGACCTTCAGTTCTATTGGAATTTGCATCAAATTGTTGTCTATATTGGAAATATGACCATGCTTCTGGTGGAGAAGCAGTCGGATTACCATAATCGTACCATCCAGACTTGTCATAACACATTCCGCATGGTCCAATTTTACCGACATCGAGTACTCTTTTCTTATTTGCGATGTCTACAGACAATATTGTTACATTTGCGTTACAATCTCCACCATGTCCGTCCTTTAGACACAATCTTTTTCCACTATCAACCACATTTATTGGACTATTTGCTCCATGTAACCCAGTAAATGTGACTGGATACGTTCCTTCGGAGATTTGAAAGCGTTTTGTCTCTTGTCCACGTCTTCCAGAACGAGTTAATGTGACTCCACCGACTGCAACTGTGTCTACAGCAGTACCAGCAGTGCTTGGATTGTCATTCCATTGCAATTGAATTGCTAATTCACCACCTCCAGTACCACCAACAATAATAGAATTGCCATCTGAAGCAAAAGATGCCTTTACACCAGTCGTCGGGTGGGCATTTCTATAAACATAACCAATAACTCCTTGATAAACGTAGTCTCCACCCATTGCATCTGATGGTGGAATAGGACTACCACTTAAATTAACCTCAGTATTTGGTAAGTGAGAGTAAAAATTGTCTGAATGCCTTGTACTATAGTAATGATATAGTGGTGCATAGTCATCACCATACTTTGTTGCGTCTGATTCACCTATAGGCATGTAACCAATGACACCAGTATTGGTATAGTTTGATTCGTTCTGATTACTAGTGATCTTAGTATCAGCGGTGTCTGCTCTATAGTGACGATAAAACGCAATTGCTCCATCTGTACCTGGTTCTTCTAGCATCCAGAAGATAGGAGTATTACGTCTAGGTTCGGGATTATATGCTTTTATGATCTTTCCTTTATTTGCTTCACCAGGAAAGTCTTCTTTACGTACTCTACTCTCATAGATGTAGGTGTGGTCGCCACGTGGTGCCTCACCCCCACGATAGAATCGATATATGGGTCGTCTATCCTTACCAAATTTAATTTCTTCTTCGTCACCAATATAATGGACATTATCCTTCCCTAGAGGAAGGGAACCTGGTCCTTCATCATAGAATTCTATTTGGTAACCATCGGGGACTCCTTCGTAACCATTCCAAACTTTCTGGAAGTCACGAGATTCAATTGGGTTACGATAGGAACGTCCCGTTTCAAGGATATAGGCTGGCACTTAAATTCCAACAACAGTCTCGATAGTATTTATTCGGTCATAGAGATCTTTGAAGGTTTCCGCCAAATTTTTATACTCATCTTCTCCTGGTGGTTTAAATTGAATACCGTCAGCACCAGGGGGCGGCATTTTTTGTAATGCATCTTCGAGAATATTAAGACGTTTCGCCAAATTTTCTAGACCTTCAGCAATCATCTTAAAGTTAGTATTCATTTGGTTTATTGCTTCCTCAGCACTTATAAAGTCTTGGAAGTCTTCTTGGTGGTCTAGTGCATCTGTCATTTCATTAAACGCGATTTTTCCCGACACTTCATTTGTTCCCATTTCCTGCCAATGTCTGTAGGGTTACTACATGCTTCCCCAGACTTGCCACAATAAGGACAAACGGAATCCTTCGGATCATTACTATACTCAGAACCATCGTCCTGTACCGCTGACATAAGGTTTTCCCATATCTGCTGGTTATGAACTTCCTGCTTATAGTTGCGATCATCTCTCTCTTTACTTTGAGGAAATACTTGATCAATCATCGATTTTTTCTAAATTCAACGTGCCGTATTCGTCCTCATTATACTCTAAGGTATCCCCTTCTGTCCACCCTAATGCTTCTGTAAGGTCATCAGGTAATTCCACATATAATTCTCCATCATCTGTAGACTTAACATCTAAGACATATCGTTTCATATCATTATAGTACCAATGTATCTGTCCTATGTAGAATTCTCACGAAGTCCACCTACACAAGCAGTCTGATATATTTCGTTTCCACGTTTTAATAAATCATCCACTGTAGATTGTTTCTTATACAGTTGGTGTAAGACAAATCCATCTCCGAGGTAAACACCCCCATGATTGGGTGCTCTGTCCACAGGAACGGAATAACTCCCATATAACGGGTCAGTGTATACTCGGAATAACATTAGGTCATGCTCCTTCATATCATCGAAGTTAAGCATGTCTCCCCATGGACTTCTCCATGCCCATACTCCTCCCTCATCATTAATTGCTTCTTCCTTAAAACTGTATATCTTCTTCAGAGAGAAGTCTTGCAATTGCCTTGGGGTAGGATAATATTTTGCGTAATATTTTTGTAGAACATCGTAACACCCTGGGTATCTTCTTCCTGGCCAAGGTTTATCGATTAGGTCTGCGAATTTTAATTTTAGTGCGGATAATTTTTCCGAGCGATTCATATAACATAACCAATAATTCTCTACTAGTTATAATAACATATGAAAATTCCTCCCATACAGTTACGCGAACCCTACGGGAGGAATTATACTTGTGAAAATTTTTTATATTTCTTTTTCTCAAAGTCGATCCTATACTTTTATAGATTACAAAAGACGGTACTTTTTAAATAGCGATATAACTTAGTGCACCTAATCCTCCCCTACATCATAACACAAACCCTCTAACACATAGTAATCACATAAGCGTTGATATTGTGTGAGTTCTTCACACAAACCTGTGTCAATTAACCATTGTACTAACTCTAACTCATCGTCAGGGTTAAGTATACCTTTGTCGAAAGAATCCAGTAGGGTTTCTAACTTTGTAGGGAGTGCAATTGTCATTTTGATTGTGATGAATAGTGGAGTGAATCGTTGAATGCTTGTTGATAAGATCTAAACGGACCATTCTTATTACATCCCTCGTAATCGTACCTCCAAAAGTGTTTATTACGTTGTTCCCATATTTTAACATTAACTGGGGGATTTGTCTCCAAAGTAATAACTTTTGTCATGTTAAATCTCCTTGGTAAGTGTGATCAAAAGAGGGCAAATCATTGTCGTCATAAGTAACACTTTCGGGGGAACAATCCTGGTCAAAAGTGTCATTGAGGATTTCATCAATCCAGTCAGTTTCATTCATCATCAGTGTACTCAATTGGTTTTTGATGTTTACTCTTTCGAGTTACATTTTGGTCAGAATAGTTATCATCGGAGAGACGTGATTTGCGGTTGGAATAGTTACGTTTCTCTCTGATACTTTTTGGTCTTCGTGATCTGTGAAGATCATTCTTTTTGTAAGTTCTGCCCATTGGAAATTAGGTGATGTTGTTTAACCTGAACTCTGAACATAGTTTATGTTACTTTGGGGAGAAAGTCAAGAGGGTTGTGTATGTTTATGAAGTGACCCCTATGTGTTGACAAATCGGTGACGATTGCTTACAGTTAGAGGTAACAACAAATCAGACAATTAACTCTCTTTATGTAACACAAACATATGTTTTTTTAACCATTTAAATAATACGCTAATTGTGGAAAGATTGTGGAAAAAAGTGTGGAAAACATGCGCTACAGTTGTTAATACTAAATGGGTGCAACATTGAACGATAAAGTAATACGTTCTCCTGAAGAGTTTGATTCATAACCATTAGTCAAATTAGAGGGAAAAATAACAACTGTACCTTCATTGTGTGGTACATAACATTCGGGTTGATTAAAGATCGATTCTTTACTACATGGCACTGCTAATGTTGGATAAAAAGTTGATTGAATATGCCTCCTAAATTTGATGGGTGAGTGTGCATTAGGTTGATAATTTACAAAGTAAATACCACTATAAACTGAATTTGCGTGTTCGTGAGGTGCATAAATTGCTCCTTCATTTGCAAGTTCTAAGTATGACTCAGAAAGGTCTAATCTTGATTGATAACTAAATGCTGAATCATTATGTTGTTGTACTAATTTAGTGAGTGCATCTTTTAGATGTGGAAGATCATTTAGTAATTGATTATCTTGTCCAATAGTAACAACATTGTGGGAAATCATCCTACGGTTATGTTCAGTTTGTATATCATGATTAGACATCCATTTGAGTATATCTTGTTTCAATCTTTCGTGTTTAGGTATTTCAAAACAGGAAACTGCCTGTGGAAAAATACCAAACGTTTGATTCTTAGATAATACTTTCTCTTCAACTTTATCAGATAAAGAGATAGTTTCAGTGGTAGTAGTTTTCATCTTAAGTATAAATATCCTCCTGCCCAATCACATCTTTCAAAACATACAGTTCTTGAACGATTATCAAGTAAATTGTATCTAACATGTTGTGCAGGTTTGTTCCAACTAGCGGGTTTAAATACGTCACCAGTTTTCTTATCTATAAAGGCATGAACTCCTCCCTTAGTTTGTATCACCTTAAGGAATTTACGTCCTCTTTTAACTTCAAATCTTACAGGATCATGATAGTTTTGTCCTTCTAATTGTGGGTATTGTTTATCATAATTCGCTTGAAGTCTTTCAATAAGTTGATACGTAAACTGTTCAATCTCTTGCTCTTTATTAACATCATCAACAAGAGATACAAGGGAAATAGCATCAGTTTGATAGGTAGTTGTTGGCATGATTAGTAATAGTTTAGTAGGAAGAGTTGTCGAAGAATTTAACAATTTCATCATAGAAGTCTGTTGAATAATTGTATTCAGTCATCTTCAATTCTTTGTGTGATGATGTCAAATTCTTTGGTGAATCGGTAGAAGTTGTTACTAACGATTTGAACAAGATTGGATTTGAAAGTGTCATTGTAAGTAGGAATTCCGTGTGAGTAGGATTTCAAATAGTGAAGGATTTCGTCTTGAATCTTTATACTGAGTTTATCAAGATTTTCATCCATTAGATGACACAACCCTCATAAAATGGTTGGTTCAATGTACCAACATACCAGGTGAAATCTTTTTGAAAGATTTGTGCTTTACCTGAGAATGTGAACCCTTGTAGTATAGCATTTAATCTGCTCTTTGTGGTTACGGTTCTCCAACCACAAGAGAACATTTCAATTGCTCCATCAGCAATGTTTGCGATGTTGTGACCATGTAGGTAAACTTTGGCAGTACCGTCAACATGGGTCACTTGAGTGTTACCAGATGACCAGTTGATGCCGTTGGCAATTGCTGAGTTCATCTGCTCTTCGATCTTACGCATGGGTGACCTTTGTTGTGTATGTGTTTATTATACAGTCATTCCCATGGGCATGGGGTGACATGTGGACAGTTTACGAACTGGTTTATTGATTCAGGAGTTGTTCGTATTGTGTGTTACGTTCTTTCAGTCTTTCAACTGTGTCACTCGTGACAATGCTATGAAGGACGTTTGCACCTATCACAATGACGATGCCTGCTAGAAATAATCTCATGGTGTTAAAAAAAATCGGCGATGGTCTCAGAAGCACTAAGAATGAATGAAAATGCATGAAAAACGCACCCCTGTTAGGTGCGTGGATGCATTAGTAGCGTTCTGGGATGAGTGAGTAGTCTGTTTGATTTTTGGTTCTCCAGGAGACGATCTCTGCGCTCTGAACGTGATTGTTCAAATATGCTTCGATCTCTTCTGAGAGGTGAGAGACCTGTATGTCCTCGTCTGCATCAATTTCGATGATGCATTCAAACTTGAAACGTTCTCTTTTGCTCATTGGCATAAGTCCTCAAAACGTTGTCTTGTGATGGTCTCAGCGACCTCGTTGATCTCTGATTGACCGAACAGCAAATGAAAGTTCTTTGCTGTTAACTCTTCTAAGACCTCTTCGAAGATGTTCTCTAGAAGAATTTCATTCTGTAATGTGCTCATAGATTGCAGCAAGTAATTTTGTCATAGATGGGGATCAGTTGATCTCGTGTTCTCTGGTCAACTGCGTTGACGTATTGGAGAATGAATTTCAAAATCACGTCTCTTTCATCGTCTGTGAATGTGACCTGATTTCTGACCCTGTTGATGTCCTCGGTAATGATGACGGGCATCTGTTCGTAGCGTGCGCTCATTGGTTCGCTAGTATGAGAAGTTTGCCGAGGAGTTTGGAGTAGAAACGGCAAGTTTCATCGTCCTTGTACTCCTTCTTGATTTTATCATGAATACAAGTAATGAGTTCTTCGTATTCATCACTTGTAATGGTTTCAAGGACTGCAACCGTAGGAATTCCTGCGGTCTCCTCCTTACCCCATGCATACTGTGTGCTACTGTCCATTTGTGTAAGACCCCATAAGTGATTGATTGCCGTTCAAGGCAGTGAATACAACCTCAGCATATCCGTATTCTTCGGATAGGTCAAGGCATAAACCCCAACATTCATCAAGTGTTGAAAATGAGGAGTTTTCGAAAGGTGCCGATGGGCAGTTGACTTTGTAATTTCTCATATTCTTATAATACATGAAAAAAGCACCCCGTGGGGTGCTTGTGTGACAGTTTATGCACTGTACTGATTGTAGACCGCTTTCACATAGTTTTGTGCTTTTGTGAAATAAGGAGTGATGAGATCGATTCCCTTCTGAATGTCCTTAAGGAGAGCATCGACTTCATAGTTGTGAATCTGAAGTCTGATCTCAAAGTCCTTACGATAGTCTTCGAATTTTAGAAGAGTGTCAGGACGTGGATTAGAAGGGATTACGAGTTCAACCTTCTTTGTCTTTGCTACAGTCTTGCGTGGTTTGCGAGTTCTGGTAGCAGTTGGCATAGGATTCAAAATCTGTTGACTCTCATATTATACAGACGTGGGTTGACAAGGAAATGAGTTTATGAGGGATCGTAACAAACTGAAACAATCACAATAAATCCAAATCCTTTCCTACTCGCTCACCATTTACAATTGCCTTGTCCATTTCATGACCCCATTTGAAGAACTCCTCTACTGCATCATATTGTATGGTCACACCCTCCTCTTTCCTTTGCTCGTTGTTTGCTCTATGGTTGCGATACTGTCCCACTAGTGAGAGCAGATCAAAAACATCATCCTTAATAGTACCCATGCCCTCCTGAGTGTACCCTTCAACCTCCAATAGGTAAGAAGAGAGTGAATCCATCATGAGGTCCAGTTGACGCATTGTCAACCTGTTCTCATCATGCTCACGTTGCTCATTTGGGATTTGAAATTCATTGACGGTCATAGATCAAAACCAATTTCTTGTGTGACTTACCAGCAGAATCAGAAGTAGTGGAGAAGTAAACCTCTCCACCCAACTCCTGCCGAACTGATTCAAGTTTATCTTTTTGAGCATCGGTTATGCCTGCATGCTCATACTGTTTCTGTTGATTGAGTTCGTTCATTATACCATGAAAGTAAGTTGCCTCTCCAATTCATATTTAACAGTTGTGAGGTGGGAAATCATGGATTGTTTCCATTTGTTAGACTGTATGGTCTTAAGGATGGAATCCACTTGTGCCAATGCCTCTACTGTCTCCTCCTTGGAGTTGCCGAAGTATTCAGTCATTATACTCGTTGACCAATAGACAGTCAACACCGATCCATGCATCAATGACCTCTAACAACTCGAAACCATTACGGCACTCGTCTAGAAGGTCTTCGAGATAGGTTGTGCGTGCTTGTGCCATTAGATTGATACCTCAAATAAAAGTGTGCATTAAAAAAATGGGACTTATTGGCAATGCCCATTTGGTGTGTTTAGTCGTCTGCGTCTAAGACTGCATCCCAGAGAGAATCAAATTCTTCGGAGTCATCGCAATGCTCTTGTAGATCAAGATCAGCGATGGAAGAGAAGAGATCCGTGAGGAGTGAATACTGCTCATCTGTGAGGCGGATGGTCTTCGTTGCGTTTGCTGTGGTCATTTGATCTAATTCCTTTAACCCTTTTAATATAGCATCAAACTGACCGTATGGGGACCATTGTGGACAGTTTGGGAATTGTCTCCTGATTTCGTCTTCAACACGGATCAAGAGGTTTTCATGCATGGGTGACCATGATGCTTTAGTCATCTCGCCTCGCTCTACATACGGTTTGTACATCTGATGGATGTTGAGATGACCTCGAATGAACTTGAGTTCTGCGAGGGATAGTTTCATTAATAATTGTGAAGGGTTCTCCATGCAGTCACGTTATTCTGCACATCCTGCCTAATCTCCTCTTGTACACCCTCATCATTGAGGAATTCCCATCTCTTATCACCCTTCTCCCATTCCAGTTCAAAGCGACCATCTTCTAAGTACTTGACGACTAGACCGTCTTCGATTGTTGAGAATGTGTTGTTTGTCATGTTTTGATGCGTAGAGTGTGAACGTGTTTGAGTACTGTTTCCCTGACCTCCATCAATTCATTATAGCACTTTTGATTATGTGCACATGCTCTGAGTTGATTGTCAGGTTTGTGGATGCTCTCTATGTACAGGTCGAGAGCACGATTAAATTTCTGGTCTCTGGTCTCTTTCTCGTGGACAGCATTTTGGTCTTTCATGAACTCTTAGAGTGTAGCGGGTAGGGTGGATAGATTCATGGGATCGTGTTCGCTTAAATCAGTGTCACAATGCCATATGTATCCTAGCGAATATCTGATAGGACTATCAACAGGTGGCAATCCTTGATGCCATATCGTACTGTTGAATAGTACTAATCTACCAGGTACAAATTTTACACTGACCTTCTTCTCTTTGTCTGTAGTATAGAATACAGTATCACCATCTCCCATCACGTGATAGATTCCACTGATGCGGACGTTGCTATTAGAGTCAGTATGGATTTGTGCCTCTTGACCAGGTGTCTGACAGTTGAGTAAACATCGATCTAAATGATTGATCTCGTACTCTTTACAAATGTCGTTGCATACTGCCATGTGTAGGTAGTCCACAAACCAATGAGGTGCAATGGGTGCTACCCACTGCTCCTTCTCCATCAGTTGTTGACCAAAGAATCGTGACTTGTCATACTCTCCATATGGTGAGTTGGTATAGGATACAGGGATCAATGGGATCTCTGCTAATACCTTGTCAACCATCCACTGAGGGAAATAATTATCGACTATTTGCATAGGTTAGGACAATGCGAGGGGTGGAACACCTTTAACGAAAATGGCATCAACAACAGTCTGTAATCTCTTGATGATGTGAGAACCATATTTCTCATGAACAGGTATGGTAACATAACCACATGGTTTTGTATACATGGCAAAGCAACCCGCTTGTAGTTCACCATTACGGATCGCTGTACTATCATCTGTGTGTAGTCTGATGACTCGACCAATAGTCTGTGCCATCTCAACCACGTTCAGATTACGTAGTAATATGCAGTGAGTCAGTCCAGGTACGTTGATCCCTTCACTCAAGATTGAGTAATGGAAGATCACAAATTTCCTTGCACTCTTACCCCACTCAGTCAGAGTATTGAAGAACTCAGTCCTCTTGACTTTCTTGTCATTCACGTAGGCACCGAACCTGCTCGTTATATGTAGCACATCATAACCACGCTCTTTCATTTCACTTAATATAGTGGTGCGTGATACGATGTCACCTAACACACGAGAGGATGGTACAGAGACCAATACCTTTGCTGCTTGTGTCTCATCCAAACTATCAAGGACATCTTGAATAGTTTGTGAGTGGTGTACATGCTGCTTCTCACGAGTGAAATGCATGCTAGTTTCAAATGGCACGACCTTAGGTGGTAGGATCGAACCACTAGCAATGAGTTCTTGTGCTGGTACAGTCTCAAGGACTGTTCCATATACTACCTCGTTGTTCATGCCTCTCAAATGAGAAGTAGAAATCCTAGGAGTAGCAGTGAAAAAATAGGTCTTGCTAGAGTGCTCACTAATATCAGCAGTAGCACCGAAGAAACACCTCTTCGTACTGTTATGCGCTTCATCAAAGTAAGCACAACTAACAGCAATACCAGAGTCGATAACACGATGTAATGAGTGGTAGGTAGTGAAGATGATCTTATTCAATGGAGTGCTATCATGCCACTCCTTGATCTTGTCTGCTTTGGTCGTGCTCTTATGCTTTGACCTTCCACTGTGTACATGCAGTACATTTAATAATGGGTTGATGTGCTCATCACCCAAGAACTGCATGAACTCAGAGCAGAGTTGATGTGCCAATAAGATGCGAGGTGCCACTACTACCACAGTATTCTCATCACTAGCACGAAACTGTGCTAATGCATGCTGAATCATGATAAAGGTCTTGCCGCCACCAGTAGGCACAATGATTTGACCCTTATCCTCTTGAAGCATCACATCAAGTGCTCGCTTCTGGTGTGGTCTGAGAACTAGGGTCATCGTTTCCTTTAGAACATCCCTAGTATACATGAAAAAACCCCCTAATGGGGGTTAGTGTGACAGTTTAGTTACCGTCCTCTTTCTTCTCTTCTATCTTGGGTGCACCCTTGTCCATACTATAGTATGCTTCCTTAACTCGGTCAATACCCTTAAGGGTTAACTCGTATGCAGATTTAGCACTGGGTACCAATACATCTTTTGTGAACTCATCCCACTCAAACAGGTGGATTTGCCATCTCACCTTAGCATCCTCAATATACTCTGCAAGTCCAATATTGGTTTCTTCGGGTCTCTCAGCAGGTGGTTTGTATAAACTGCCTTTGGTCTTAGTTGGTGAATCAGTCATAATGTTTTCCTAGCGTTTTTTGGGTATCATATCGTTACCAGGATGGTCTCCCACTGGTCGGTGATAATGTCTCTTGTTCTGGAAGTGGTCTGCTTCTATCTCTAGTCTATCCCAATCGTTTGGGTATACTAGCACACGTACCTTACGTGTTCCATGTAGTGTGTTAGGGTCAGGCATCTCATGGGTGCATAACACTATATAATCATCACACACAAAATCTATATATCCTTCATCATCATCTAATCTGGCAGGCATGCCGACTTCTAAGGATTTCATGACGTTACGTAACTCCAATGCTACTGCTTCTGCTAATAGTATAGGTGTGGTCATAGCGTTATCTTGTTAGTGAAATCACCAAACTCGCCATGCAACCAATAATTAAATGCTACTGAGTACCGATCAGTTAATGATCTGCTCACATCAACAGAATGCTCAACAGTGGAAGGGAATAATACGATCATTCCGTCTTCTGGTTCTATTGTCCATTCAGTAGAGTTGAGCACAGTATGTTCATACAACTCAGGTTGTACGGTGGGATTTATATAGGTTGGTCTGTGTCCATCATTATGGAATGCGATGCGACCACAATTAGGACTTGTCTTTATGTATATCACTCCTGACCACAGACTGTGGCAGTGTGAATGTTTGTGTGCTTTATTACCAGTCTTATGTCTGGTTGCCCACGAACATGTGTGACGAAGTTGGAATCGTCTATGAACAGACAATACCTCATGCACATAATATGTCATGTGCTTTTCTACTGTCCTCTTTAACTCAGGTATCTCATCCAAGACCAATTGTGATTTACTATTCTCACCATTGTTCTTCATGGGATCATCATAGAACTCCAATGATGCGACTGCATCACGTATGGAGTCAGTCATCTGATCCTGAGCAATGTACAAGGGATTAGAAAACAGGGGTTGTACTTCCCATTGATCGACGGGTGCCTTCATGGTGCGTACTCTCCTGTATGTAAGATGAGATCATGGAGTGTTCTAGCATGTCGATTATGATCGACTAACTTCTGCACCCATATTCTCTCCTCAAGAGTGACCTCCTTATTCAACCTCATTTTGTACAGTATAATGCATAGATCAAGTCTCAACTTAGTACTTAGCATGATAGTTTAAGGTGACGAGTTGGTGCACTAAAGTCTCCAACCATCATAACATTAAACCCTAAACTATACCTGTCTTGTGTGCTTTCATTAACACCAGTGTAATGATCCACATGCGAAGGGAAGGCAACACACATGCCTGCTTGTGGTTCTATCTGCCATATACGACTGTTCAGTATATTATCCTCATATACTATTGGTTCAACTGTGCCTGTACACCAGGTACAATGATTGTATGATGCTTCAAATATTAAATTGCCACTGTTCTTGGGTATGTCCAAATACAGGCACCCTGTAAACATACTATTAGTATGTCCATGTCTATTTGCAGAGTGGTTAGGTGGATGCTTGTTGACCCATGAGCATACTATCTTAATTCCTGCCTGCTCACTAACAGCGAGTACGTCATGAACTAGTGTTTCCACATGTCCAATGCATACTCGCTTAAGGTTTGGATACTTCTCTAATATTTGATGGTCAACTGTGCATGCACCATCAAGACGTTTAGGATAGTCTGCATACTCCTCACGTTTTATTGCTTCTACTTCTTCATTGTCAATATTATACACGTCCACACTAACAGGTGTGGAGAATATAGGAAATATTTCACTCATGTTATTTGAGACTTGTAGTTTATGTCTAGTGCAGTACCAATCTCATAGAACAACTCACGTTGCCTATCAGTGATCTCACCATGTTTAGAATACAATTCTTTAAGCATGAGACCCATAGATTTCTTTATCAGTTTTAATGCACCATCAGACAACACTGGTTTAGTGTGGCATACTGGTAACTCTATAGTGCTCATTTAATTTGGTTCCCCTCGAAGTGTGCTCATAATATCACAAAACTATTTAGATTTCAAGTTTACGTTTAAAACAACACGCACACCTTTTGATGGTGTAGAACTAGCATGCAACTGCTGACCATCAAAGAATATGGTCTTACCCTTGTGTGGTTGTTCGGTATGCACTACCTCATGATAGTCATTGAAGAAATGGGTAGCACCATCTGACTCGTTCACATAATATATTGCTACAGTATGCATGAAGTCATAATCTACATGTGGTTTGTTGTGTGGTACATCAGAAGGATACAACAGACCAAGACGTGCACGATATATATCTTCTAATGGATAACCACCATGCCATGCTATACATGCTAACGTTGACTCGAACAAATTATAATATGGTGAACATACCTCATACTCATTGGTCAGTAGATGAACGAATGATGCATTACCATTTGCAGTGAGATCAGTAGCATCAGGGATATAATACCATGGGAAGTCACGAGAGAGAACTATGTCCTCTAACTGATCCTGTATAGCACTATGAATTGGATATTGTTTTGAGTACATATTCATTTCTATCTGATCTATGTTCATAGTCATGCCACAGTGGAATGCTCATTGATAATCTCTTATCACTTGGAGATGCACAATGATAACACCTTGATGGAATGTATATCAAGTCACCTACCTCAAGTATAACATCAAGTGCAGGGGTCACATCCTCTTCTTCTGGGTTATGTGGGAACCCAGTGTAGTTAATTAGTGTGCTGCATCTCTCATTGAATACTCTCCATCTTGTTTCTCCATATAATTGTATAATATAATTTGCAGGTTGATCCCAATGTATCTTGAAGGATTTTGAAAATGCAGATAATCCACCATATAAATGCACGTCACAGTTGACGTCAAACTTATTTTCTATATTCTGGAGTAGGTCTTCAATATATCTATTGTGATGACCATATTTACCTATAACAAATGTATGACCATTGTTAACCAGATCAAATATCTCTCTCTTTTCTGCATGCCATGATTTATGCCACTGTTCTGGTACAGTAGCAAGTGGCATCTTTTTATTATTCTCGTCTAATATCTCTATATTATATGACCATGGATTATTCAGGCAATGCTGAACATCCACCCAACTAGCATACATATGTGGTTCTGTCATCACACCCTTGAAGTGCAATGGTCTATCACCACATAGGTAGTATTTCTCGTTCAAGAAAGGAAGCGTAATGGACATTGCTTTTCTTCTCTCTTCATAATTAGATCCCATGACTTAAAGGGTGACCAATCCTTCAACTCTCTATCATGTTTAACTCTCTTCACTATATTATTATCTGGTATAGATCTATCTAGTTGAAACTTACTCCCCTTCTTATCATAGAATCGTATATTACAAATAGGATCACCACGTTTGATGTTGATGTCCTTGTCTATGTCTGTTACTACCATACCTAATGGTAATGATCTTACCCATGATGATATAGGAAATGTACCTGGTACCATATTAAATCCTTTATTGGATTCATGACCAGTAAACTCTACCCATACATGCTTTGCTTTAGTCCAGAATAAATGAAGGTATTGTATTTCTATCTCTGGGAGTTCATTCTCCCACCATCCATCCCTTATTCTAAACAACCTCTCAAACTGTGATTGTGCACAAGTATCAGAACCAATAATCTTATTCCCACTATCTACACGAAAGTGTATATCAATGGGTGAGTAGAATGTCCACCTATTCTTTGCCCACTCTTTAAAGGCAGGACATAACATATGGTCATGTGTCCTATCATGTGTGTTGATATATGGTTCAGGGTTGAACTCATAATCATCAGGAAATGTAGGATGCTGAAATGTCTCATCCTGTCCATGTGGAATAGTAGTAGTATAATATATTTTCACAGTGCTCTCGTAGGGTGTGGATCAAAGTCACGTTTGACTATTATATTAAATGATAAACTGATTCTCTCTTCATCTGTTCTATTCACTGATACCTCATGAGGTGTCCAACCAGGAAATAATATGATCTTGTTAACTAGAGGTGGATAACTATATGATCCAAATGTAATTGGGTTCTGTCCTCTACTACCAGTAGAATAAGATCCCATACTCAGATAACAATGTGATTCTAATATATTACGTCTTAGACTTAAACTACCACAATCACCATCGGGTACTTGCAAATAAGTAGCACCACTCAATACTGCTCCTGGATGTGTATGGACCGCAATGCGATCTCCTGGTGGTGTGAACAGAAACCAGAAGTTATCCATCTCACATTGTGACATGAATGGATCTAAGTCATCATAACAATATCGTGCCTTATCTTCCACTTGATGTATCATGTCAGATATAGCATCATTATTCTCACGATAATTAGCAGCATCAAAATAGATGGGTTCATAACTACCACCATCCATTTTCTGATCTGTTCTATGCTGTTCAGCAAATACAATAAGACTGTTTACATCTAACTGTAAATCATCATGCCATACTGGTGTGGGAAATAGGTATTCAACATTCATGATGCTTCTTCAACTTACCATAATATTGTTGTGTTTTATCTATTGGTTCAGGTATGAAATTAAATGATATGGATATTCTATCACTTTTATTCTTTCCTGTCTCTACCTTATGAGGTAACCATGAAGGGAATAACATAAGTCTATTAGCAACAGGTGGAAATCCCATTTGATTCCACATCCATGGAGTGTCATCATAACCAGCAGCGAAATCTTCCATTGTTCCACATGATGCAAAACAGAATGATGAATGATGATCTCTACAGAATGTTATTCTACCAGAATCCTCTGGTGCCTTAACATAGAAAGCACCAGACAGTACCGAACCTGGATGTGTATGAGTTACGTTGTAATCATCACCACCATTACCATTGATATTAAACCATATATTAGCAAACTTAACTGTAGTAGCAGGTGCATTAAATCTTTTATAGATATCAATTGCTGTCTGTCTAATATAACGTGATAGGTTACCTAATTCATCCTCAACCTCGCACATACTAGCACCATCAAAATCTTGTGACTGATAACCACCTACATTTGATCTCTCCATCGTAGGGTTCTCATCTTTTAACTCATATAATATTCTAGACAGTTCTTCCAAATCGAAATTGCAGTGTGTCCACCACATAGGAGTAGGAAACAATAATTCTTCAGTTATTGATGGTACGCTTACATCCATAATAATCCCAACCTCTCTCTCATTAGATTACCATAATCCTCATGCAATTCACAACCAATAAAGTTACGACCTAACTCTTTCGCTACTAATGCAGTAGTACCACTACCCATAAATGGATCT
>MDTE01017650.1_pt1 | contig 56433 bp, 50 predicted proteins | sample 811231 | NCBI WGS metagenome assembly MDTE01 (sample SAMN05326651, study PRJNA326480) | marine metagenome | isolation source: seawater | place: Indian Ocean: Red Sea | collected 2010 | reverse complement strand
GTGAAGGCAAGTGCGGTGAAGGCAAGTGCGGTGAAGGCAAGTGTGGTGAAGGCAAGTGTGGTGAAGGCAAGTGTGGTGAAGGCAAGTGTGGTGAAGGCAAGTGTGGCGGTTAATACCGCCGTTCCTATAGGTCGTGAAAAAGTCGGTCCGCTGATTTGGTCCTCCTGCACTTTTTCAAGGTCGCGGACCTTAACTCGTTCGTCACAAATCAACGACTTGCGCTGTGGATTTGGGATCGATACATCAATGTGTCGATCTAGCAGACTACTTTTCGGCAGTCTGCTACGTGTGGAATATCGATATGGTGTTCCACACCGCCACTTAGTATGAGTATTACGCCTGACCTATTTGGGGCGGGGCTGGGTTTGCGTCGTTCGATGACAGCTGAAATGTCGGCTGAGTTCCCTGAAGCGATTGATTTCTTTGAACTTGCCCCGGAAAACTGGATTGGTGTTGGTGGTCGGCTGGGTCGTCAGCTGCGAACTCTCAGTGAGAGGGCGCCGATGGTTTGTCATGGCCTTTCCCTTTCCATAGGCGGGCCAGCGCCACTCGATACCAAGCTAATTAGCGACATAAAGACATTCATTGCTGAGCACAATGTTTGTGTTTACAGCGAGCATCTGAGTTATACCAATGATGGTGGTCAACTCTACGACCTTCTTCCCATGCCATTTACTGAAGAGGCGGTCCATTACACGGTTAATCGAGTTAAGCGTGTACAGGATCAGCTAGGCCAGCGTATGGCACTTGAAAATGTGTCCTACTACACGACGCCGAAGCGTGACCTAGATGAGGCGGAATTCGTCAGAGCTGTGATCGAGGAAGCGGATTGCGACATGCTTCTTGATGTTAATAATGTTTACGTTAACAGCGTCAACCATGGCTACGAGCCGATGGACTTCATTAATAAGATGCCGCTCGATCGCATTTCCTATATCCACATTGCCGGTCATTTTGTCGAACCAGATGGACTGATAGTCGACACTCATGGCGCCAACGTTATCCACCCTGTCTGGGACCTGCTTGCAAAAACCTATGCCCTGACAGGGGTTAAGCCAACACTTTTGGAACGCGACTTTAATATTCCATCGATGGAAAGGCTGCTTAAAGAGATTGATGCGATTCATCATCGCCAACAAAACGATGGTGTGGCACGGAATGTCTGAGCTTTTTGATCTGCAGAAAGCCTTTACAGAGCATCTTCGTAATCCGGATCAAGTGCCAGTCCCCACGGGACTGGACCCAAGGCGGGTCGGCATCTATTCCGGGTTGATTTTCAACAACCTATCGGCTTTGTTAGCGGACTTTTTTCCGGTGATCAAAACCATTCTTGATGAGGATAGATGGCACCATCTGGTGCGAGACTTTTTTATCACTCATCAGGCGAAAACACCTTATTTTACGAAGGTCTCAGAAGAGTTCGTACATTATTTATCTGGTCGTCAGAATATCGATGCCGATCCGGCTTTCCTTTTGGAACTTGCTCACTATGAATGGATTGAACTCTATCTCTATATGCACGAAGGAAATCCGCCGGAAGTCGCTGTTGCTGACTCCGACTTGCTAATTTCACCATTAAGCCTTTCATCGATTGCTCAGCCGCTGGCATACGAATACCCGGTACATCTTATTAGAGAGGATTATCAGCCCGATGAACCAGGAGAGCAGGGTACATTTCTACTTGTATTTCGCGATCGAGACGAGTCGGTGCGCTTCTTCGAGTTGCAGCCATTTACTTACCGGTTATTGGAAGCAATCAATGAAAATCCAGGCCTTGTTGCAGGTGATTGGTTACGTGATGTGGCTGAACAGTTGGTACTTTCGGATAGTACAGCCTTTATTAACAGCGGATTGGATATGTTGAAACAATTCAATCAAGAGTATGTCTTTATCTCGGTAAGTTGAAAAAAGAATGAGGAAGGAGACTGTTATTCAACACATAAGTCGTGTCAACAAGATTTCCGTTCTAGGCGATTCATTTCCGGGAAACTAGGGTCTGCTTGAGCGTGGATAATCCGGCTGCTACATAGCGCATGTTTATTTAACCTTTAGTCTTGCGGGTTTGATTTTTGCCTTTTATAGGAGACCATATTCAAGGCAGAACGCTTTATCCTGAGCTTGTTCGAATTCCCTTAAAGCGATGATCAGATGTGTGATTTTCATGCCGAAAGGCTCGATGCTTTTGTTAAGTGCCGCGACTTCTCTTAATAGAAAGTGTTGATTAACCACGCTAGGAAGATTACCTGGGGTAGACTGATTAGCGGAAGAAACAGTGCAATCTTCCAGGAACTGGTGGTTGCCCGAAGTACCATGACTTCTGTGTAATCGGTAGCGACCCCACCCATTAGAAACGCGAAACTATTCCCTGGTGCGCCGGCACGGTTAAGAATATCTGCGGCGATAGGCGTTGAGCCCTCAGAGCAGACCTCAAGCACGGTGGCAACTACGATGGTTATGCCAAGGCCAAGCAGCGTTGGCCCAAAGAATGTAGCAAAGGTTTCTGGCGATACGATGGTGCGTACAGCCGATGCTAGACAGACACCAAATAATATCCAACGCATCACCATGCGCGATTCTTTGATGCCATCAACCAGCATGTCAGCTAGATAGGAAGGAGTGATTTGGGCAGCACGCCATTCACGTCGGGCTTCCTGCCAGAAATTCCAACCCTGGGGTAGTTCAATTTTTTGAGAGTTTGAGGGTATTACATTGCGATCCACCAGCAGGTCGAATATCAGACCAGTAATAATCGCTATAACCATAGAGAACATGATAAATGCAAATGTCCATGGGATACCGATTAGCGTGATTAAGATCAGTGTCAAAGAAAGCGAATTCCATGGGCTCGAAACGAGGAAAGCGACAACCTGACCAATTCTCGCACCTCGTTCGTACAACTTGGAGCCGACCATCAACACGCCATGGCTGCAAAGATCAAGAAGTACTCCGGCCAACGTCGCGCGGCAGATACCTTTTGCACCGGACTGAGTCCCAAGTGCGCTCATGACAAATTCTCTGGGAATCCTACCGAGAATGGAAATCATTAGGATCCCCAGTAGAATCCCCCACCAGACTGTGTTCATCAACTCAAAAACTGAATGCGACGCGGTTTGTAGCCATCCCACGGAACCTACCGTAGGCGAAAATTTCCAGTGAGTAATATAGAGAATCACGATAGTGGCCGCAGACATGATCAGTAACCAATCCATCCTTTGATTGTCGTTTCCACAGTTTGCATGACACGAATCATGATCTTTTTGGTCTATATATTGATATGCCATTTGTTTTTCTGTTTTTGTATCTAATTTGTGTCAATACGGTCAGTTTCCACCCTGCAGTAGGTACCGGGTCAACGATTCGCATAGAATTGTCTCATGTTAAGATATTTTCTGTGGCTGACGTTTTTTTTTTGTGGCACTGCCCTTGCTGAAGAGCCAAGAGCAATCAAGAAGTATGGCTTTAAGGTTCTAAACACTTACCCACATGATCGATGGGCCTTTACACAAGGTTTGTTGTTTCACGACGGTTTGATATATGAAAGCACTGGGCTAAAAGGTCGATCGACGTTGAGGGAGGTTGAGCTTAAAACGGGTAGGGTGTTACGGCAGATTAACCTCGCCGCAGAACATTTTGCAGAGGGGGTCACGCTTTTAGATGAAAACCTTTATCAACTCACCTGGACAAGTGGTGAAGGGTTGATCTTTGATTTACTTAGTTTTGAGTATAGGGGACCAATAGCTTATCTCTACAGTGCGAGACAAAAGCGGCCATGGGGACTTACCGATGATGAGAAGCATCTAATATTGAGCGATGGTTCCGCCAATATCTATTTTATTGATCCAGAGACCCACGAAGAGCTGCGCAGGATTTTAGTGCGCAGCGATAATGGGAAAGTTTCCAATCTTAACGAGCTGGAATATATCAATGGCGAAATATTCGCGAATGTATGGCGCTCGGATGTGATCGTGAGAATTGACCCAGCGTCAGGAGCAGTTAAGGGCGAAATAGATCTCACTGAACTTTACCGAGGAATGAAGGCGATAGATGACGTGTTAAATGGTATTGCTTACGATGAAGCGCGGGACCGCCTGTTCGTAACGGGTAAACGTTGGCCCCATTTGTACGAAATCGAGCTCTATGAGATTGAGAATAGTGAAGCTGTTCCCTAGAGGCCTCAGATTTTAGGTGTCTAATCCCGCCAAGAAATCATCAACTGTCTGATTAAAAATCCGGGGCACCTCGAAGTAGGAGGAGTGGCCCGCGTCACCGAGATTTTTGATGTTAGATCCCGGTACCATGGTGGAGACCATGCCAATCATTCTTGGCGAGAAAATCAGGTCTTGTTCGGCGGTAATAAAGAGGGTTGGAATGTCGTACCCTTCGAGATTACTGAGGTCCACCGGCTTGCGAAGTGTGTCAAGCATTTTGTTACGTTTCTGGTTGGTGTTAAAACTGCCAATCTGGTTGTAAAGGTGTGAAGCCATGACGTTTTTGTCTGGGAAGTCTGGTGCGATAGCCCAACTGCCAAATGGATTCGTGATCTCTTTTCTAAGTGCTAAAGTTTTTTTTACTTCTTCCGAAATTTCCTCGGAAGAGATGCCCCCCCCGGTATGACTCATGACAAGTGCATCGACCCTTTCTGGGTGGTTGAGTGCCATCCCCATTCCTGTCCAGCCTCCCATCGACTGACAAACCAAAATGGCAGAGTGAATCCCCTCTTTATCCATAATGCATATGAGATCATCGACAAAGTAATTAAAATCAAGCTGGTCGTCCGGGCAGATACTTCTTCCAAACCCTCGATGATCAAAAGTGATCACGCGGTATCGGTCGACAAAATGAGGAACTTGTTGCCACCAACTAGAAGCGTTTCCTCCTGCGCCGTGAGCGAAGATTAGTGCTGGGCCGTTTCCATAGGACTCATAATAGATTCTCGCATTTCCGTTCTCTGCGTAGGACATTCGACTGCCTCGTTAGGTTTCTAGTAGTTTGCTGGTGATTTCTATATCACCTATTGGTGTTCTGTGTACAGGAGGACTATCAGCTGTTTCCATTAGTCGTTCACGCTCCGTATTATTCAGATCGTCGGTAAAGTAGATCTTTCGTATAATGGTTTCGATCTTTCTCAGCTCATCATCTGAAATCCCGAATTCGTTAATTTAGTCGATACTATGGGTTAACTCGACACGAATATTCCAAGGTTTGTCGTATCAGATATGATGTTGAAACGGGCTAGAGAATGATTGCCTGATCAAGCTCATTGATAATGAAGATTTCCAATTCTTCCCGAATTCTGGAAATGTTGTTGTTCTGGTGGCGAAAGTTTCAGGTAGAAATTCGGCTGTATCCCCTGCTTTGGTTACACCTCAGAATTGGTGACGGTTGAGATCTAGCTGGCGCGGTAAGTCTCTGGTGCTTTCGCGGCGAAAAGTAGGGCGACGGCGATTAGCATGGCGCTTGCAGTGATAAGGCCACTAGTCATTCCGAACTCATCTGCAATAGCACCCAGTAGTATCGGACCAATCACGTAGCCTGCATCCGAGAGCGTACGATAAGCACTCATTGCAGTAGCTGCGTATTCTCGGGGCGCAATGTCGGCGGCGTACGCTGCTGGCGCCGACCCAGAGGTTGCGCTCGCGATACCCCATACAGAACATGCAGCCAGAAACCACAGATAACCTGGCGCGAAGCTGTAAAGTAGGAATGCGATGCCGGTAGCGATGGTGGCTGGTACGATTACTGTCTTTCGACCCAAACGATCGACCATCATGCCAGCGGGATAGGTGATCATGACACCGAGTAGACTTCCTATGGCCATCGCGAAACCAATCTCAGTCGCAGAGAGGGATAGCTGTCTCGTGCCAATTAGTGGGACGATACTGAATAAGCCACCGGTACGAGACAGGGCCCCGGTAAAACTGATAGCCCCCGCCAAAAAAAATCCTCGCGACATTAGAATTGAACGTAATGCCGTTAGGTACGTCGATCTTCGTTGAGATTTCGGATCATTAATAAAGACTGGCCGGGTTTCTGGAACCGCCCACCAGCCGATGGCAGCTGCGATGAAGCTTGCGAGTGAATAGGCTAAGAATGGCGTGCTTAGTGTGAATGTCTCTGCCATATAGCCACCCGGGAAAGGACCGATGCCGACCGCAAACAGAAACACGCCCTGATAGATGGCCATGACTCTGCCGCGCCGCTCGATGCTGGTGATGTCCGCAAGTACGATTGTCCCCGCAGTTAGTGTTAGGCCAGCGCCGGCGCCAGCAACGAATCGTGCAAATACCAGTTCATCATAAGAACTGGCATACGCACACCAAAGATTCCCTGCGCTTGAAATAAGTCCTCCAATCGCAAGTGTGCTCCTGCGGCCTAACCAGTCTGCAAGCCGCCCGCTGGGAAGAGCAATGACCAAGCGCGCTAGTCCATATACGGCAACTGTCATACCAATGGCGGTCTGACTCACGCCAAAGGATTCAGCGTAGAGCGGTAACACGGGAATGATAGCGCCAAATCCTAGCTGGTTGACAGCAATAAGGACGCACATCCAGATAAGAACAATTCGCTCGTTGTTACGATTCAAAGGGGAATTACTGTGTGTAAGTCAGTGTGTAGTGTCGCAGCCTGGAAGAGCCTGGGCAATGGCAGCGCGTTTAAAGGACGACGTTGCTATTGGGAAATGAGACTCAATATTGTTTTGTCATCCTCCGATGAGTGGGGGAGTTATGCGAGCGCCTGAGCAAGACAAGAGGATCCCAGAATAGAAAAGAAGACCTAGTCCGACCTCGTGCCCTTAGCGTTCAACTTTGCTAGTATCGAGACGAAAGCGATATTCCAATTAGAGGGCTGGATGACTGAAAGAATTCGGGTGGAAGTAGATGGTCCTATCAAGACCATTACTTTGACGCGTTCAGACAAGCGAAACGCACTGGATACGACGATGCTGGATGCGTTAGAGGAGCAGTTTGTTGCAGAACCTGATACCGAAGATCGCCTAATCGTGTTGCGTGCTGAGGGGCCGACGTATTGCTCTGGCGTTGATATGAGAGAGCGCCTTGAGAAAGGTGTTCATTCCAAAGAGAGCCCGGTAGAGAGAGTATTTCGGGCGATGGAAGCTAATCCACTACCTATTGTCACGGTTGTTGAAGGTCCTGCTATCGCTGGTGGGTGCGAATTGGCACTGCACTGCGAGTTCGTTATTGCCTCGCAACAGGCCAGCTTTGGTATGTCTTTGGTGCAGCTTGGTATGGCGCCGAGCTGGTTTCTGGCAAAGAAACTGATGGAGGTGGCAGGTCCCGTTGCCACGCGTGAGATTCTCCTACTCGGAGATCCTGTGCCTGCTCAATGGATGTACGATCGGGCCCTGATTGCGAGGATTGCACCAGCGAGTCAGGTGGATGCGGAATTGGCTAAGATCGTCCATAGGCTGTCCTCCAATGCCCCGCTGTCTCTCAAGGCCATGAAAACGCTCATTATTCGACAACTCGACTACCGGGATGACATTCCTCATGAAGACGTGGATGCACTATTGCAGGAAGCACGTCAGAGCAATGACTCGAAAGAAGGCGTCCGTGCCAGGCTCGAAAAGCGAAAAGCCAACTTCACGGGAACCTAGGGAGACATCGAGTAAGTATGCCGGTCCGAATGGATAAACCTTGGGAGCCATTGAACGAGAATTCCCTGAAAACCGTAGCGTCGCATCTTGGGGTTTACCAACTTGCCGATAATACTGGCGACATTGTCTACATTGGTGTGGCTGATGCGCGGACCCTGTTTGGTCTTAAAGGTGAATTGCAGAAAGCAATTGCGGAGCCGCCTTCGGGGGCAAGCCAGTTTCGGGTTGAAATCAACATGGCCTATCGCACACGTCATGCAGAACTTCTGCAAGCTTATCTGTACGACCATGGAGAATTGCCGATAGGAAACACAGATATCGATAAACGTATGTTGGGTCGTCTTTGCCCTGCGGGCTAGCAGTAAGAGAACGAGAGGATAGTTAGATGGATATGGCCTTCACCGAAGAACAGCGCATGATCGTTGATATGGTGCGGCGCTTTGTGCGGGAAGAGATTATCCCGCTTGAAGATAATCTCGATCCGGATGCAGATGAGCTGCCCCCGGAAAAACTTTCGGAACTTGTGGGGAAGACCAAAGAAATGGGCCTTCATGGGCTCGATACGCCGCCGGAGTTCGGTGGACCGGAAATTGATCTTGTAACTCGTTGCCTCATCGCTATTGAATGCAGCCAGCATCGTGCTGGTTTATATGCGCCTTGCTATTATGCCTTTGGTGGCGCGCGCCAGACGCAACTTTTTGAGGCTACCGATTCGCAAAAAGAGAAGTATCTTTACCCTATGCTCCGTGGTGAAAAGAAGGTTTTCTTTGGTCTTTCCGAGCCGTCCGGTGGCAGTGATCCTGGTCGCGCAATTCAGACTAAAGCGGTACGTGACGGGGATGAGTGGGTGCTTAATGGTACCAAGCTGTGGATCAGCGGTGCGGATCGTGCGGATTATGGGTTGGTTTTCGCTCGCACTGGTGGGCCAGGACGCAGTGGCGTTACCGCTTTCATTGTAGAGACAGGATGGGAAGGATTCAGTGTTCGCCGAGTCGTGCATACCTTGCGTTCGGCAAAGTACGCGACTGAAATTCAGATGGAAGACCTGCGCGTCCCACATGAAAATATTCTTGGTGATGAAGGCGGTGGTTTTACAATTGCCAATGATCGTTTATCTCGCCAACGTATCCCTTATTCGGCGGAATGTCTCGGGGTTGCTGTTAAGGCACACGAGATGGCAACCGAGTATTCAAAGATCCGAGAAACCTTTGGTGCACCACTATCGCATCGTCAGGGTATTCAGTGGATGCTGGTTGATAATGAAATAGATATACGAGCGGCTAAACTGCTGGTATTTGATGCGGCAGCAAAAGCTGATCGGGGAGAGCCATTCAGAACCGAGTCAGCTATCGCCAAGCTCGTGTCAACCGAGAATAGTTTCCGCGTGGTTGACCGTTCCATGCAAATTCATGGCGCCCTCGGAGTGGCCAAGGATTTACCACTTGAGCGATGGTTCAGGGAAATGCGCATTCGTCGCGTAGGGGAAGGTCCAAGCGAGGTGCAGAAACATGTTATCGCGCGGGATATTCTGAAAGAATCGCTACGCTAGCATTTTCAGGTTGTTGAGTTTTGGACAACTCGGTATTCTCCGCCCCTTCTTTATTTATGTTAGGAAATGCAATTGAAAGTATTGATGACTGAGCCTCTGCAACCGGTGGGACAGGCGTTGTTTAATGACCACAGCGAGATCGAACTAATTATTCCTGATGATGTCACTGAAGATGCACTGATAGCGGCCGTAGATGGTGTCGAAGGAATTGCGGTCAGAAGCGCGAAATTGACACCAAAGATTCTGGAGTCGGCAACGGAGCTCCGAGCGGTCTCGCGCCATGGTGTCGGTTACGATAATGTTCATGTGCCAACGCTCACTAGTCGCGGCATACCGATGTTGCTGGCGATTCACGCCAATGCGGTTTCAGTTGCCGAGCATACTATGTTCTTTCTTTTGTCTCTAGCCAAACGAGGTAAGGAATACGAGGCAGCAGCGCGGACGTCAGACTTTGGGTTTCGCAGCGCGCCTATTGCGGTCGATATTGCCAATAAAATATTAACCATTGTTGGTTTCGGAAGAATTGGTACGCGACTTGCCCGGCGCGCTCTCGCTTTCGATATGAAGGTCTTCGTCGCAGATCCTTTTGTGTCTGATGATGAAATTCGTGAAGCAGGATGTGAGCCCATAGAAGATTTTCGGGTGCTGTTACCAGAAACCGATTTTCTGACTGTGCACACACCTCTCAATGATGTTACTCGTCATATGGTGGGGATAGAAGAACTGGCGCAGATGAGAAGTGACAGCTTCGTAATTAACTGTGCCCGGGGTGGCGTCATTGACGAGCAGGCACTGGCAGACGCCCTAATTGCAGGTACGATTGCGGGTGCTGGTGTGGACGTGTTCGAAACTGAGCCACCGCCAGCAGATCATCCTCTGCTTAAGTTAGATAATGTATACCTTAGTCCGCACAGTGCAGGGGTCTCGGTGGAGGCTGCCAGACGAATGTCCTTTGAAACTGCAGACAATTTAATTAAGGCGCTGGAAGGCGAGGTGCACGTGGAAACACTGGCTAACCCAGAGGTTCTTGGATAGGAGGATACAATGACGGCGTTCAACGCTTTTTGGGTCGAAAAGACCGACGACGGGTTTACTCATAGCATCGTCGAAAGGTCGACTGATGATCTACCGGAAGGTGAGGTTTTGATAAAAGTCGCCTATTCTTCGATAAACTATAAAGATGCGCTCTCAGCAAGGTGCCTGCCTGGCATTACCCGTAAATATCCGCACACGACAGGTATAGATGCTGCGGGTAGCGTTGTTTCTTCGTCAATTCCTGACTTCAAAGAGGGCGACGAAGTCATTTGTATAGGTTTCGACCTTGGCATGAATACTCCGGGAGGTTTTGGAGAATATATTCAGGTCCCTGCAGGCTGGATTACACCGCTGCCGGTTGGACTTAAGCTGCGAGAATCCATGGTATTGGGTACCGCTGGTTTTACGGCTGCCCTGTGTGTTGAGAAGCTGGAAAGGATGGGTGCAGTGCCCAGCGACGGACCAGTCATTGTAACTGGCGCAACCGGAGGGGTTGGTTCGGTGGCAGTAGCATTACTTGCCAGGGCGGGTTACGAAGTTACTGCCAGTAGCGGTAAGGTAGGTAAGACTGAATACCTGAAATCATTGGGGGCAGCTAACGTCATAGGTAGAGATGAACTCCAGGAAGAAAGTTCGAGGCCAATGCTCTCGACAAGTTATGCTCATGGCATCGACACGGTCGGGGGCAGTATTCTTTCCAATGTAATCAAATCTTTGAATCATAGTGGAAGCGTTGCAATTTGTGGCCTTGTAGCATCACCGGCGTTCCAGATAACGGTACTACCTTTTATTCTCCGCGGTGTTAATGTGCTAGGGATTGATTCCGTTGAACTGCCGGTTGATCAGAAAACAGTAACCTGGAATCGACTCGCATCAGACTGGAAGCTGGATTCTCTTGATGATATGGCTCAGGAGATTGATTTAGAGGGTATTTCAGAGGCTGTTGACAAGATCTTTGCTGGACAGATTTCAGGGAGGACCTTGGTTAGTCATAATTAGACGCATATTTAGGATATCCTATTGCTTTGTGGGGGATAGCCCTAGCAGGATTAAGTCATGAGTATCATTAAGTCAGAGATTAACTCTCGTTCTCAGGAATTTATTGAGAACACTGAACACATGCAGGCAATTGTCGCGGACCTGCAGGCACAGGTGGAGCGCATAAAAGGCGGGGGTGGTGAACGCTACCGAGAGCGCCACAAGTCGCGTGGCAAGCTATTGGTAAGAGAACGCATTGATGCGCTCATTGATCCTGGCTCACCTTTTTTGGAATTTTCCCAGCTTGCGGGATACGAGATGTACGGCAAGGATGATGTGCCGGCGGGCGGAATTGTTACCGGGATTGGACGGATTGAGGGACAGGAATGTCTGATTGTTGCCAACGACGCTACGGTCAAGGGTGGCAGTTATTATCCGGTAACGGTTAAGAAACACCTCCGTGCACAGGAAATTGCCCAAGACAATCATCTTCCCTGTGTTTATCTCGTCGATTCTGGTGGTGCGAATCTGCCAAATCAAGACGAGGTCTTTCCAGATAAAAACCACTTTGGCCGAATATTCTTCAATCAGGCCAATATGTCTTCCCAGAACATTCCGCAGATCGCAGTCGTTATGGGATCTTGTACCGCGGGCGGCGCATACGTGCCTGCCATGGCGGATGAAGCCATCATCGTTAGGAATCAGGGGACGATTTTTCTTGGAGGGCCGCCGCTCGTCAAGATGGCGACAGGTGAAGAGGTTTCTGCTGAAGATCTTGGTGGTGCCGACGTGCACTCCAGAGAATCAGGCGTTACGGACCACTACGCGAGGAACGATCATCATGCATTGGAACTCGCAAGGACGGCGGTTGGAAACCTAAACCGTATGAAGCCCATGACGGTGAATGTAAAGGACTTGGTGGAGCCGTTATACCCAGCGAGCGACTTGCACGGTATTGTGCCGAAAAATATTCGTAAACAATACGATGTGCGAGAAATCATCGCGCGCATCGTTGACGGATCTGAATTCGATGAATTCAAGACGCTCTACGGTACGACGCTGGTCTGCGGTTTTGCGAGGCTTTACGGCATCCCCATTGGAATTGTTGCCAACAACGGCATTTTGTTCAGTGAATCTGCACAGAAGGGTGCACACTTTATTGAGCTTTGCGGACAACGAAAGATTCCACTACTCTTTCTGCAAAACATTACCGGCTTTATGGTGGGCCAGGATGCTGAGATCGGAGGCATTGCCAAACACGGTGCAAAGATGGTTACTGCTGTTGCTTGTGCGAAGGTACCTAGGCTCACCTTGATCATTGGAAACTCTTACGGGGCTGGTAACTATGGCATGTGTGGTCGCGGTTATGATCCCAACTTCTTATTCATGTGGCCCAATGCACGTATTTCGGTAATGGGCGGCGAGCAGGCAGCCGGTGTCCTCGCGCAGGTGAGACGAACTCAATTTGAGAGATCTGGGGAAGACTGGCCGGAAGTAGAAGAAGAGAAATTCAAAAAGCCGATTATTGACGCCTTTGAAGCACAGGCGCACCCATACTACGCGAGTGCGCGCTTGTGGGATGACGGTGTCATAGACCCTATTGATACCCGACGAGTATTGGGGCTTTCGCTTTCTGCTGCACTCAACAAGCCGATCGAGGATACGCGATTCGGCGTATTCAGGATGTAGCATGATGTTCAAAAAAATACTGATCGCTAATCGAGGCGAAATAGCCTGCCGGGTTGCTCGAACCGCGCGAAAGCTTGGCATCAAGACTGTTGCCGTCTATTCAGACGCAGATGCGAACGCACTACATGTGATGAGAGCAGACGAGGCAGTCCATATTGGCGGTTCTGCGCCCGCAGAATCTTATCTCGATATGAACCGCATTATAGCAGCGGCTAAACAGACTGGTGCCGAAGCGATACACCCAGGATATGGGTTCCTGTCGGAAAACTCAGCTTTTTGTAAGCTTTGTGCAGATAACAATATCATTTTCATTGGCCCACCAGCGGAAGCAATCGAGAATATGGGATCAAAATCTGCCGCGAAACAGATCATGGAGAAAGCTGATGTGCCGGTGTTGCCTGGATACCACGGCGATGATCAGGACGAGAAAGTGCTCAAGGAAGCTGCAGATGATGTTGGCTACCCAATACTGTTGAAAGCCGTTTCTGGTGGTGGTGGTAAGGGAATGCGGCAGGTGTTTTCATCTGACGAATTTGATGAGGCGCTTGCGGCTGCAAAACGCGAGGCATATTCTGGGTTTGGCGATGATGCCATGCTTGTGGAGAAATACCTACAGCAACCAAGACATGTTGAGGTGCAGGTCTTTTGTGACTCGCACGATAACGGTGTTTATCTGTTTGAGCGTGATTGCTCGGTTCAGCGTCGACACCAGAAAGTAATAGAAGAGGCGCCGGCTCCCAAAATGCCAGACGGCGTTCGGAAGAAAATGGGCGAAGCCGCGGTACGTGCTGCGAAGGCTGTTAACTATCGGGGCGCAGGAACCGTAGAGTTCTTACTGGACACAACCGGCGATTTCTACTTTATGGAGATGAATACCCGACTTCAGGTAGAGCACCCGGTTACTGAAATGATTACTAGCCAGGATCTGGTGGAGTGGCAGCTTCAGGTTGCCCTCGGTGAGGCCCTGCCCGCAACACAGGATGAACTTACAATCAACGGTCATGCCTTCGAAGCGCGCATCTACGCGGAAGATCCTGATAACAATTTCTTACCAGCCGCAGGATCCCTCAGCTGGCTGGAGCAGCCGATGGACTCGGACCATGTTCGCATCGATACCGGCGTCATTCAGGGTGACGACATTGGTGTCTTCTACGATCCTATGATTGCCAAACTAATTGTCTGGGATGAGGATCGGGGTAGGGCGCTGCAGCGACTCGATCAGGCACTGGGTGCCTATCGAATTTTAGGCGTGACGACGAACATCGATTTCTTACGTAGGCTCGCAACTAATCTGAATTTCGTGCAAGAAGATATCAGTACGGATTTCATTGAAAGAAACGCAGATTCCCTATTTCGAGTAAATGATCTCGCCATTGAAACGCTGCTACCGCTGGCTTGTTTATATTTCGTTTTGCGAAAAAAGTCCCGTCCTCCCAAGGCCATCGACTCCATGTCACCTTGGAATGCGACAGATAACTGGCGCATGAATGCGCCAGGGATGTTCCTGGAAACAGTTGTCGTGGGCAACGAAGAGCATGAAGTAAGTGCGGAGGTGGTTGGTCCACTAGGCTACAGAATAACTTTTGGTGAAATCCAGAAGATTGTTAGCGGATCGTTAACTGGCAACAAACTTGTCGCCGTGGTCGATGGTCATCAACAGATGGTCACTGCTGTTGAACATGAAGGCTGTATTACACTTTTTACCGACGACGAGACATTCAGTTTCCAGACTAAGCAGCCGGATCTTGGCGAAGAAGTCAGCGCCGCGGGGGATGGCGGCTTCAAGGCACCTATGAACGGTACTGTGGTTCAGGTCTTGGTCAGTGTTGGTGATAAGGTCAGTGCTGGTGATACGCTCATTATTATGGAAGCCATGAAGATGGAGCATGCTATCAAGGCCCCTGGTCCGGGCACGGTTACTGACATTTACTTTAGCGCTAGTGAATTAGTGGATGGAGGGGCCGATCTGATCGGATTCAAAGCTGACGAGTAGGTATGGAAGTCAGCCTGCATCACGCTGGCATTATTGTGCCGACCTTAAGAAAGGAGTCGCATTCTGCAAAGAATGGCTGGATCTCAATGAACATTTTCACATGGAGTAGGATGAGAGCAATGAAGTGATTGGAGATATTATTGACCTCGATTGCAATGCAGCCACAGGTGTCATGCTGAAGGGAGACGGATTTCCCATCGAACTTTTCGAGTATTCCGCACCGGAATCAGCAGTTGACCCTGCAAGCGCGAAGTCCTGTGATCTTGGTGTTAGGCACCTTGCGTTACACTTCGATGATATTGATGAGGCTTGCCAGCGACTGCTGGATGGTGGCGGAACCATGCACCCGTCGTGTCAGGTTCAATGAGAACGGTTTACTACCGCGATCCCTTTGGCAATATCATCGAGTTGATGCAGTCGCTTAAATCGCTTCGCTAGTCGAGGTAATTTTTATAGGGGAACAACGATGAAGGTCGAGTTTCATTTTGATTTTGGTAGCCCTAATGCATACCTTAGCTACCTCGTCATTCCGGAGGTGGAACAGAGAACCAGCGTGAAGTTCGCGTATGTTCCTGTATTGCTGTGGGGTGTTTTTAAGGCAACAGGTAATGCGTCTCCGGCTGAAATGCTACAGGGTGTTAAGAACAAGGGGTGAATATCAGGGTATTGAGGTACAGCGCTTCCTCAAGAAACGTGGGATTACGACTTTCACTCATAATCCCTTTTTCCCCGTCAACACACTACAAATAATGCGCGGTGCTGTGTTGGCCCAACAAAGCGATTTCTTTGATCGCTACGTTAATGAGGTTTGTCGCCACATGTGGCAGGACCCGAAAAAGCTCGATGATCTTGAGGTGTTTGATGATGCCATGCTCGAATCCAACCTTCCAGCATAAGACATATTAAATAGTATTCAGGAACCAAGCGTTAAACAGCAATTAATCGAAAATACCGAAAACTCTGGGGCAAGAGGGAACTTTGGCTCTCCCACATTTTTCGTTAATGATGAGATTTTCTTTGGCAAAGACAAGCTGCGCGATGTGGAAGAAGAGATAGCCGCCAATCAATAAGGGTTTGGCTACGCCGCACCCCTCGCCGGCCCTAACGGCAGCGCAGTCTGGCCTCTGTCATCCCATAGTGCACGCTCTTCCTCAAATGGTGCGTTGACGACTTCAACTGGGTCACCCAGTATCGCTGTCGTTCTGTTTTGTGGTTCATAGGGCGTCCAGTTCGAGAGCCCATTGCTTCGCGGATTGCCGGTTCTCGCGAAGTTGATCCAGGTATCCATAGTATGCCCTGCCAGCGTATCAGCCGCTGGACCACTGCCGAAAAATCCTCTGGCATCATCGTTGATGTCATGGTTTCCGAAAATATATCCGCAGACCACGGCGTGAGACATATGGAGTGGTTTACCATTCGCCATGGTGTAAGGGGAAGGCCAGGTAAAGAGATACTGGTAAGTATCCTGCCCGCGGGCGCCCATAGCTTCACAAAGCTGAATACACGGCCACCACATCTTGCGAGCCGTTTCGATCGCGGCATAAACTGCAATGGGACTCGTGTCCTCTCCTGCCTTGGCACGAAGATCTTTGTATCCGGCAAACAGTTCTTCCGGTCCATCCAGGTGCTTGCCAAGTTCAGCGATCAGCTCACTTTCATCTTCAGTGGCTGGGTTCTGGCAGATAAAGAGTCGCCATTCGTCCCGTGTCGTCCCTGTTAATACCGAAATACCATCGGCAGAACCTTTCCTAATGCATTCGAGAGGAATATCAGGCAGGTCGGTACCATCGACTACTGGCGAAAAAATCATACCTCCATTAGGCGTTCGCACTTTACCGGCGGCGGCCATGAGTTCTTCCGGATGCATGGCGAGAAGTTTATCGATATCGTCTTTTGGTGAGAGTCCTAGTGCATTAAAGAACCGATCTGCGATGTCAATCGACCGATTCTGGATGATGCAACAACTACCCGCTCCACTGATAGGGCTCGCGCGATGAAACAGTCCTTTTGCGGGTTCGAATGCCATCAGCGCACCCACACTCATACCTCCTGCGGATTCTCCATAAATCATGACGTTGTCAGGGTCGCCGCCAAAAGCACTGATGTTGTCCTGGACCCATTGCAGCGCCATGGTCTGGTCGAGCAATCCTTCGTTGCCCGTCGACGGAATTCGTCCACCTGTTATCTCGCCCAGGTTCAGAAATCCGAGCACACCGACCCGATAGTTGACAGTCACAACGACCACATCACCGTGGCGCGCGACGTTTTTTCCACTATAGGCGGGTGTTGCACCAGTCCCGCCGCCAAACCCACCCCCGTGTATCCAGAAGAGAACGGGTCGCTTTTTATCATCGTTCCCCGGGGTGAAAATGCTTAGTACCAAGCAGTCTTCGTTGCGTTTTGGATTGTCTTCAGCGAGGAAAAATACGCTCGTTGCTCCTGTGCCACTTGCAGCACTCTGCCAGGCCTGCTTACCCCATTGGGTTGCGTCGCGTACGCCGGACCATGACTCTGGTGGTTCAGGTGCGCACCAGCGTTTACCCCCTACCGGCGGAGATGCATAGGGGATGTCCTTGAAGATGTGTAACCCTTCATCTTCGATGCCTTCTAGTTTGCCGTAACTTGTATGGACAATCGCCATGTATTCCCCCGTTTTAATCGTAACGTTAGCGCTTCGCTAGCGCCTTCTTATTTGACTTTTTTTATTGACTATGGCTTCTTACCAAGTGCAGTTACTGTATATCTATCACGTACTTGTAACAAGTACGTCTAAAAAGTGCATCATAAGTATATCTAAATAGGGGGGATAGGCTAATGGCAGTAAATCCAGAAGTTGAAGAGCAGTCGCAGTCGAACAACATTACCAATGTTTCAGTACCCGATGATCTCGCGAAGCCAGAAAATTTTGGTGGATTTAATGAAGATTATGGCGACGGAGAATCGGAAGAGGATAGGCGTGCTCAGCAGCTTAAGCTGTCCCGTTCCAGAATAAGTCTGGACGGCGTTGAGGCATTCGCTAACGATCCAAATGCATCCTGGCTGGTAAATATGGGAAGAGGTCCTGGGCATCGGATCATACCTGAAGCAACGCCAGAACAAATCGAAGAGAAGATAGCTAACGGCGAGGGTACCCGAGGCATTTTTACCGTCATTGAACCAGCTGATCTCGATGTGTATCGATCACTCTTACCAGCACCGCTGAAGATGCCCAAGCATCCTGTTGTCGGTGCGACGTTGCTGGACATGAATACCCATGGTCGTGTGAATCGCTTCCTAGAGGGCCGGTTATCGATCAAGGCGCTATGCCCGGATGGCCTGGAGTCTTGGCTCGTTATAAGCACACCGGTGCCATATAACTTACAGTGTCGGGAAGGCGTAGTTTGGGGCTGGCCAAAGTATGTGGCTGATCATATCAGTCTGGACCGGGAAGAGAATTCGGCTCGGGCCGAAGTGATATATCAGAGTGAGATTCGTTATTCACTAGATTTCACGGCGGGACCCGTTGCAGATGAGAAGGCACTCAAAGCGTTTGGCAGGGTTGAAGGTGGTAATACTGTGTCTTGGCACTGGATACAGGGCGGCGCGGTATTGATGAGGCAGGGTAGGGGCCCAGGTTTCGATACTGGACCAGGACCTCGGATCATTGATTGGCAGGCAGGTCAGGTAAAGGTCCATATCAAGCAGTCTGATAAATGGGCGGGCCTAATACCTGAAGATTCAGTCTCTGATGGTTGTTACCAGAGATTCATTGGCGGCGGGCAGGGTGATTCAGTCTGGACTAAGCTGGCGACGGTGGGTGGCATGCCTCGTCATAACGGTCAATCGGTACCTATTAGAATTCCGAAATTCTAGAACCCGAAAATACCTGTCTTAACGAAACAAATAGGAAGCTAAAATGGCAGCAAATCCAAAAGTTGATCTTAAGAAAGATTACGTGATGCATCTAGAAACCACTTATAGGGTAAGTGCGCCTGATCACGATCACGTGAAGATAGAAGCAGTTCCCCAGGAATTAGCCGACCCAGAGGTAAAACCTGATCGTGAAGAAACCGCAAAATACGGTACAGGTGATGCGAACCTGGACAGCAAACTTGAAACTCTTAGACTGACAACGGCAAGGACCCGGATGGATGGAATCCAGGCCTGGGTCGAAGATCCAGATTCAGCCTACTACATTAACCAGGGTCGTGGTTCCGGCAACCAGAACGAGCGACTGAAGCCACCATCGAATGAAGAACTTGAAAGACTCATCGCGATTGGTGCTGGTACTCAGGGTATCCACACGGTGATAGAGCCTGTCGATCTTGATATGTATCGCTCATTTATTCCGGCACCTTTAGAGATGCCGGAGAAACCGCTTGTTGGTGTGAGTCTCCTGGATATGAATCAGTCAGGCATGAAGCTGAATCGATTCCAGGAAGGACGTTTTACCATCAAGGTACTGTGCCCCGATGGTCTGGAATCTTGGATGTGTCTCAGTACACCCGTTCCCTTCCTACACCATACCCGCGAGGGTGTGATCTGGGGTTGGCCCAAGTATGTGGCGGATTCGATCACCTATACCCGCGGTAAAGACGCGGCGCGAGCCGCATTCATGTACCAGGGTGAGGAACGTTATTCACTAGATTTCACCGCAGGACCCGTGCAGGATGAGGAGTATTTGAAATCTTTTGGCAAGATTGAAGGTGGCAACACCGTTACTTGGCACTGGATTCAGGGTGGAGCGGTCTGCACCCGGCAGGGTCGTGGTCCGGGTATCGACACCGGTGCTCAGCCTCCAAAGATACTTGATTGGCAGGCGGGTCAGGTGAAGGTCCATATGCGACAAACAGACTCCTGGGCTGCTCTGATTCCGGAAGACTCTGTTACCGATGGTTGGTACCAGAAGTGGATTGGTGGTGGCGGCGGCGACTCATACTGGGTGAAGTTGGCAACCGTCGGTGGACTGCCAGCAGAGGAATAAGAGTCAAACTGCCGTAATTGAAAAACGCCCATTCACTAGAATGGGCGTTTTTGTTTGAGATTACTTCAACCGATTAGAGAAGCACGACTATGTTTGAACGAGAAATGGGTTCGATACTTTTATATGCCGGCGGTATTCATTTACAGGAGCAGCACATTAGTTCGATTCGTGAGGCTAACCCCTCGGTGGACTTTGTGGAGATCGAAAGCATTGATAAATGGCGCGAACGCCGTGAGGAGTTGGGTCCAACCCTCGAAGCGGCGGTAAGTTTTCCCTACAACCACATCACTGAACTCGCCGCATTCCCCAATTTCAAATGGCATCAGCAGACCGGTGCTGGCGCTGATTGGTTGTTGCGTCACCCGGAAGTCTCCAAGAGCGACGTGGTACTTACCAATGCATCTGGTGTGACTGCGATTCCTATAGCTGAACACATCCTAGCGCTAATGTTTGCCCTCGCTAGACGCATCCCCCGATTCGTGAAAGCACAGCAGCAGCACGATTGGTATCCGCGTGGCCGTCTGGTTGAACTGGATGGGGCCACGATAGGCATTGTTGGTCTGGGTGCCATTGGCGAAAAAACCGCGGAGAAGGCCCGCGGCCTCAATATGAAGGTGATCGGTTTGAGGCGTAATCCAGGAAAGAGCTCACCCCATGTTGATAAAATGCTTGGTCCGGATGGACTGCACGAGTTGCTCTCGGAAGCGGACTGGGTGGTTCTGACCACCGCCATGACGCCGGAAACCCGAGGCATGATTGGGGAGCCCGAGTTACGTGCCATGAAGGAATCCGCCCATCTTATCAATATTTCCCGTGGTGAAGTGGTGGATGAAGAAATCCTGACTCAGGCCCTTAAGGAAGGCTGGATCGCCGGTGCTGGTCTTGATGTTTTTGAAAGAGAACCTTTACCTGCTGACGCACCGCTCTGGGATTTGCGAAATGTTCTTGTCACTGCACACTTTGCCGGTTTTACATTGAAGTATGGTGACAGGGTCACTGAGATTATCAACGACAATATTCAGCGTTATGTGAATGGCGAGCCTCTGAACAACATCATTGACAAAGAGCTTTGCTACTAGTGCTCCTCCTATTGATTCCACCAGAATTGGCGTCTGGCAGGATGATCACGGGTCTGCTTACACAGCAGCGTCTCGCGACAGATCCATCCTCGCGAGGGTAACGCCATATTGGCATTGGCCAGTGCCATAGGCAGTTCAGATTGATTCCGATTCTCAATCTGTATTTACACAGGTGTTCGTCCCCATCAATGAAACTGCTGCTGAGCTAAGCGACAAGAGTACTGGTATCTCCAAAAATTTTTGGACATATCAATACAGCTGCATTTTTTGTATATCAAGCTTGCTCATGATGTTCGAAACAGCGAAAGCCTCTGAGAAATATGCGAGTATTGCCTTTCACCAATTGCTGGAGATAGCTTCGTGAGTATTGTTGAGAACGGAGACATCGAAGACTGGATTGCCAAAGAGACACCAGAAGACGTGCTTGAACCGGACCTGCCTATTATCGACCCGCATCATCACCTTTGGGACCATCGAGACAGGGAGGACCCGCACTTTCGACAGGTGGTCTACCTATGCGAGGAAATCAGCCGTGACATTGCGGACAGCGGACACAACATTGTGCAAACAGTGTTTGCGCAGTGCGGAGCTTTTTACCGTGCAGACGGTCCGGAAGAAATGCGCTGCATTGGTGAGACTGAGTTTGTGAACGGAATTGCGGCTATGAGCCGGTCGGGAATTTATGGTCCTGCTCGGCTTTGCACGGGTATCTTTTCCACAGCGGACCTGCACCTCGGTGCTGGGACCGAGGTGGTCCTAAACGCACATCTTGCGGCAAGTCCAAACTTTTGCGGTATCCGCAGTCCTTTTCCTGAAGACCTGAACGATACTTTTCTTACAGGATTCGCTTTGCTTGAGAATTACGATCTAGCCTTTGATAATTGGTCTCCGGACTTCACTCGCCTACCGCGCCTAGCTGACCTTGCCAACAAGTCTCCAGGTGTGACAGTCATAGTCAATCATTTGGGTGGGAAGATTGATCCCGATGCGGATGACGAAGAAATCAAGGCATGGCAAAGTGCAATTGATAGTGTCGCCGCTTGCCCCAATGCCGTGATGAAAGTCGGTGGTGCACAGATGCGCATCCATGATTGGGAACCGCCATTTCACATGCATCAGGCCGATGTTCCCTGGGGTTCCGACGATTTCCTTGAGACGCTGCTACCGCGCTACCAGTACGTAATAGAAGCTTTTGGTCCTGACCGATGTATGTTCGAAAGTAACTTCCCGGTGGATAAAGACTGTATTTCCTATCGCTCCTTATGGAATCTCTTCAAGAAAATTGCGAGACACCTCGGGCTATCGGAGGCTGAAAAAACAGCGATGTTCAGCGGGACTGCAGCGAGGGCTTATCGCCTGCAGGCGCCTTAAGCCGGGTTCCATGAGCGCGCGATATTATAAACCATTCCACGATCCCCTATACTCAGTGTGCTCATATACAGAGTGTTGTACGGGGGATATGGGTTACGTGAAGAATCAGCTAACCACAAGTCGTCCATGTCTGTGATTGAGCTGATCTTTAGGCGCGGCTATAGTTTCCGCATGCCGCCGCCAACGTTGGCGCCCGTCCGAACTCTTCGCATCCATACACCGGGTACTTCGCAATTCTCTGGCAAAAGTCTGGACCATTTGTCTTCTGGTCTCCCCCAGAGTTTAATCATGCCCGCTTCCCATTCGGCGTAGTAGGTACCGTCCTCATTTTTATTTCTGGGGCCAGATCCTTGTCGCATCAAGGTTGGTAGACCAGCGCTATGAATGGACATGTGGAAGGAAACAGTGTTTCCGCCTTCAGTACCCCTTTCTTCGAGTTGCTTGATAATTTCTTCATCGAAATCCTGAGGCGTGAAATTTATAGTCAGGCTTGGCTTACCCTCGTAGATGCATTCAGAATGATCCTTTTCGACGGTCATCTCATCACATACATATTTGGGCCAACCCCACCGGTTACCTTCGAGGCAGGTATGGAAATTAGGTACGGGGACACTAATGACCAACCAGGACTCAATGCCATCTGGGCATAAGGCTTTGACCATGATTCGACCTTCCATAAAACGATTTACAGTACCGTCGTTCATATCCCAATATGACACCATCACTTCAGGCTTTTCAGGCATCCGAAGTGGGGGATACATGAAAGTTTCATAAAGTTCGAGATCGGCAGGTTCAACAACCGCAGTATGTCCAAATGTGCCTTCGCCCGCAGCAGCTTTGGCTTCGAGTTCTTCTTGTGTGAGGATGACAGGATCCGGACCCTTCTTCCTGCCCATAGATGAAACTTCCTCGTCACTATCGATCCAGTCAGCTACGTTATGGCATGCGACCCTGGCCCTGATCATTCGATCAATTACATTCTCTTCATCTAGCGGTACATGCTCGCCGTCCACAAATCTGCTTTTTGGGAAAGTAGTTAGTGATCCCATGTTAAATAACCCCCTATGTCATTTAGTTATTAAGTTCTTTGACTTTACGCATGCCGCCACCCTGATGCGCACCGGTTCGAATCGTGCGCTGCCAAACACCAGGGACTTCGCAGTTCTCTGGAAGAAGTGCCGACCACTGGTCTTCTGGTCTGCCCCAGACTTTGATCATGCCTGCGTCCCATTCGGCGTAGTAAAGACCCTTGCCAACGTCGTTTGGACCGTTGCCTTGTCGAAGAAGCGTATTCTTACCAACACTCATTGTGGGAATATGGAACGAAACTGTATTACCCATTTCGGTTCCATTTTCTTTTAGCTTTTGAATAGTGGCGTCATCCAGGCCTCCTGGAGTGAAGTCCAGGGTTAGGCTTGGTTTACCTTCATAGATACAATCAGAATGTTCTTTCGCAACATTCATTTCATCGCATACGTACTTTGGCCAACCCCAGCAGTTGCCTTCCACTGCGGTATAGAAATTTGGCACAGGGACATTGATCACCAACCAGGACTCAATCCCGTCTGGACATAGCGCCTTGACCATAATTCGGCCTTCGATGAAGTTAACCGGTTTATTGTTCATGTCCCAATAGGACACCATAAGTTGCGGTTTTTTCGGCATCCTTAGTGGTGGATACATGTACTTTTGATAGAGGTCTAGGTCGGCGATGTCATCAATGATGCACGTATGTCCCATCGTGCCTTCACCTGCCGTGGCCATTACCGCGCATTCTTCCTCGGTAAGAACTGGAGGGGGTGCAGCGCTGCTACCTCCTGCCATGTTACCCATGACTTCCTCGTCGCTATCTATCCAGTTGCGAACGTTCTCCAACAAGACCCGAGCGAGGATCTCTCGGTCTTGCTCATCTTTCATATCGGCAAACGATGGTTGACCGTTTTTAAATTTTTCTCTTGGGTATGTAACTATTGTGCCCATTTTCCCCCCTTGTTTTATAGTTTTTGAAGCTGCCAGGTAAGCCTGCTCGTATAAGTAATCGTACACCAAAACACTATAAATATGTGATCATTACTGTCGATTTGCTTTATTTTTGGATCGAATGGTTAATGACGAGAATACCTTGTTATGGTGGTAGTGTGCGGACGGGTTCGCGTTTCTGCCTTCATGCGTAGGAATAGCACCGAAGCAATTGGTATTGGTTGAGTCGAGTAGCGATGACAAGGGCACTAGCAATTGTACTACTTCTGCTGACCGCATGTGTTAATCAGATCAATGAGATTAGCTTTAGTGAACAGGGCAAACGCGTTGTTTATCCAGGACTTGTTGGTGAGACTGCCCTAGTCACACTGAAGCACCGCGCCGATGTAAAAACTCGATCGCTAGTCTTCGGCGAGTTTGTCACCCATATCGAAGGTATAGAAGGTGACGGACAGATTAGTTTCTGGGCTTTTTTCGTAAATGGTGAGAAGTCGAAAAAGGGCGCAGGTAACTATGTAGCGCAGGAGGCGGATATTTTTGAATGGAGATTGATGCGGCGGCGTTCGTCAACAGGCGCGATGTAAAATCGGCCTGCTGACGGCGTTACGGTGGATCTACCGATCCACGCCCTTTTCCCAATGCCTAATCATTGGCTCGAGGTCGGTCCAGAATGCTTCAGGTATATCGACTGCACCGGCTTTCGCATTGGTCGCTGCTTCTTCCGGCGTACGACCGCCCGGGATAGCACACGCTACCTGAGGATGACGTGTACACCACTGCAATGATGCTGCCAGGAGCGGAATCTCGTATTGATTACAAAGGTCCTCGATCTTGGCCACATGGGCAAGGCATTCCTCACTGAAATTGCGTCGTCCTTCATCGGAGACATTTGAAGGGCCGGTAGCTAGGAGGCCAATTTCCAACGGTGTCGCGCAGAAGATTCCCATATCGAACTTTTCTGCCGCGGGCAGGATTCGTTCTGCGCCGTGCTGGTTGAGCATGCTCCAGGCTTCCGGGACTACCGCGACATCAAACTCCCCGGTCTCAATGAAGGGCGTGTTAACAGGTGGATCGTTACAGGCAATACCGATGTGATTGATGAAACCGTCTTTTTGTAGCTTACGCATGGCGCCCATGGCTCCATCATCGGCCATGACTTCTTCGACCGGATAGCCGCCCGCGTCATGAATGTAGAGGACCTCAAACTTCTCCATACCTAGACGTTCCTGGCTGCCTTCAAAGCTTTTTAAGATCCCATCGAACGAGTGATCTCTGCCCTCGCCGAGATAACCCGCTTTGGTGAAGACCATACATTTGTCCTTGAAGTCAGGGTTGCGGCGGAATGCCTCGCCGACGATGTTTTCGGATCCTCCCCGGGAATACACGTAGGCTGTATCGATTACGGTGCAGCCGTTTTCAACCGCGGCTTCGATAGTTCTTACACCGAGCTCAAAGTTCATATCCGGCGTGCTGATGCCTGAATTAGCTGGTTTGCCCGAGTACATGGCGCCTAGTCCCACTATGGAGACTTCAAGACCAGTACGTCCGAGTGTTTTCGTTCTCATGATACCTTCCCCCTTGTTGATTATTTTTTGCCTAGCTATTTTTCTTTCAGTTGCCGCACTGCCTTCTCGGAAACGGGGCTTAGACCTATATCGTTTCCAGAAGCATCGAGCAGTAATGCTTTCATTGAAGGTGACCAGAATCTTTCCAGATGTGCTGCCACCTGTCCTGCCACCTCATCTTCATCACCGTTTGGCATCAGGTTCAACGCGATCTGGTTAACCATCTTGACGAGGTGATTTAGCTGTTCGATGAGTCGTCCTCCTAAGATACCAAGCGCTGTGGCCCCGCGTAAACAACGTGTCGTCCTGGTCGTGTGAACGCGATTAGGGTCAGTCCGCACTGATCAGCTAATTCGATTGCCAGCGACGTGGGCGCGGAGACCGAGGCCAACAACGCAACATTGGCACTTGCCACCTTATATACCATCTCATAACTGGCGCGACTCGTCACGAGCACGAATCCTTCGGACTTACCAAGCTTATTGATGGCGCCTAACAGTTTGTCCAGTGCATTGTGTCGCCCTACGTCCTCGCGTATGAACTTTACCTCTCCATTTTTGTCGCACCAGGTAGCGGCATGGACGCCGCCTGTTCGACGTTGTAGTACCTGCTTGTCAACGAGTTTTGAGAGTGTATTCTCCAGAGCGGCATGTGAAATCTGAAATGCAGATTCGATTGATGACGGTTCCGGGATTGCCTGCTCTAGTGATTCGATGCCGCACAGACCACAGCCAGTGCGACCCAAAAGACTTCGTCTGCGCTGTTTAAGCGCCTCAAACCGCCCAGTAGCAATGTCGATGTTGAGTTTTATTCCCTTTGCCGTTTGGGTTTCGTCGCAGCCTAGGAATTGCTCGGCAGAGTCAATGATCCCTTCGCTCAAACTAAAACCCAGTGCGAAATCTTCGAGGTGGTCAGGGGTTGCCATCATGACCGCATGAGATAGTCCGTTGTAGACCATAGCAATGGGAGCCTCCACGGCAACCCGGTCGACCCCTGTGCTGACGTCACCTACCTCCCAGATTAGACGATCTTTTGCCGTATCCTGATCCATTACTGCTGACGCGCCTTGTCTAGGAGCTGCAGTTGTTCTTCATTGTGGTCTTTTTGCCGCGCCTGCCAGCTGGATGGCTGGGTCACTTTACTGACCTGTACTGCTGTAACCTTGTACTCGGGACAGTTGGTAGCCCAGTCGCTATTGTCCGTGGTAATCACGTTTGCGCCGGAAACCGGATGGTGGAAGGTTGTATAAACCACGCCAGGTTCAACGCGTTCGGTTACCTCCGCGTGCAGAACGGTTTCACCCACTCGGCTTTGGATACCAACCCAGTCACCGTGATTGATACCTCGCTCTTCTGCATCATGAGGATGAATCTCTAGTGTGTCTTCCGCGTGCCACTTCGTGTTATCAGTACGTCGCGTCTGGGCGCCCACGTTGTACTGAGTCAGTATTCGGCCAGTTGTTAGTAGCAGTGGGAATTTTCTGGTGGCCCGTTCATCGCTTGGCACATAGCCTGTCAGCGCAAAGAAGCCCTTGCCACGAACGAACTGGTCAACGTGCATGACGGGCGTGCCCTGAGGTGCGTCGTCATTGCATGGCCACTGGATGCTGCCCGCCTGGTCAATCTTGTCGTAGGAGACACCGTGGAAAGTGGGTGTCAGCCGGGCGATCTCATCCATGATATCAGAGGGGTGCTGGTAGTCCATATGACAGCCAATTGCGTTGGCAAGGGCCATGGTCGCTTCCCAGTCTGCTTTACCACTAAGCGGCGGAATTGCCTGACGAACTCTTGAAATGCGTCGTTCCGCATTAGTGAAGGTACCGTCTTTCTCTAGGAAGGTCGCGCCTGGTAAAAATACATGGGCAAATTTTGCTGTCTCGTTGAGAAATATGTCCTGTACGACAAGACATTCGATGGCCTGCAGCGCTGCTTCCACGTGTTGGGTGTTGGGGTCTGACTGGGCGATGTCTTCACCCTGGCAGTACAGCCCCTTAAACGCACCATCTAGTGCGGCATCGAACATGTTGGGAATTCTTAAGCCTGGCTCCGGGTCCAGCGTCAGGCCCCATGCCTGTTCGAATGATGAACGCACGGCCTGATCTGAAACGTGCCGGTAGCCGGGGAGTTCGTGAGGGAAGGATCCCATATCGCAGGAGCCCTGGACGTTATTCTGACCACGGAGCGGGTTTACGCCGACCCCGTCGCGCCCGATATTACCCGTTAGCATGGCCAGATTGGCGATGCCCATGACGGCGGTTGATCCCTGACTGTGTTCTGAAACGCCCAGCCCATAGAAAATCGCACCATTGTTTGCGCCGGCATATAGACGCGCTGCCTGTCTTAGATCTTCGGTAGGAATGCCGGTTATATCTGCCGTGTTCTCGGGTGAGTGCTGTTCATCAAGAATGAAGTCGTGCCACTTTTTGAACTGTTCATCATCGCAGCGTGCTTTGATGTAATCCGTTGCCTCAAGCTCTTCGCTTGCGATCACATGAGCCATTGCATTTAGCACGGCGACATTGGTGCCCGGTCTCACCGGCAGATGATAGTCCGCCTTAATATGAGGCGAGTGTACCAACTCAATTTTTCTTGGATCGATGACGATTAACTTTGCCCCTTCACGCAGTCGTCGCTTCAAGCGAGAGGCGAAGACAGGGTGAGCGTCGGTAGGGTTTGCGCCCATGACAATAATGACGTCAGCCTCTGCAACGGATGCAAAGGTCTGGGTGCCGGCGGACTCTCCCAGCGTGGTTTTTAATCCAAACCCGGTGGGTGAGTGACAAACCCTGGCACAGGTGTCGATATTGTTGTTACGAAACCCGGCTCGCACCATTTTCTGAACGAGAAATACCTCCTCGTTGGTGCACCGGGAAGACGAGATGCCCCCTATGCTGGCGCGACCGTATTGGTCCTGTATTTCTCTAAAACGTTTCGCTGCGTAGTTGACCGCCTCATCCCATGAGACCTCGCACCAGGGATCGTTAATGCTGTCGCGGATCATGGGTCTCGTGATGCGATCTTTGTGAGCCGCATATCCAAAAGCAAAACGGCCCTTGACACAGGCGTGACCTTCGTTGGCACCACCCTGCTTGTTTGGCGTCATGCGGACCACCTGATTGCCCTGCATTTCTGCCTGAAACGAACAACCTACACCGCAATAGGCACAGGTGGTGGTCACCATATGTTCAGGTTTGCCCGCCTCTATAATGCTCTTTTCGGTTAATGTGGCGGTGGGGCAGGCATCAACACAGGCACCACAGGAGACGCAATCCGAGTCCATAAATGGCTCGTTCAGACCAGCGCTGATGGTTGAGTCGAAACCTCGGCCTTGTACCGTAAGGGCAAAAGTCCCCTGAGTTTCCTCGCAGGCACGTACGCATCGTGAGCAGACAATGCATTTTGATGCATCAAAGGTGAAGTAGGGGTTTGATTCGTCTTTCTCGGCAACAAGATGGTTAGCGCCCTCATAGCCATAACGGACATTCCTTAAGCCCAGTTCTCCTGCGGTGTCCTGCAGTTCACAATCGCCATTGGTGGGGCAGGTAAGGCAGTCGAGTGGATGATCGGAAATATAGAGTTCCATCACGTTACGACGGAGTCTGGCGATATCATCAGACTGTGTCTTAACGGCCATGCCTTCTTCCACGGGTGTGGTACAGGCGGCGGGAAATCCTTTGCGGCCTTCGACCTGGACCAGGCACACCCGGCATGATCCGAAGGTCTCTAGTTGATCGGTGGCGCAAAGTCGTGGAATCTTGATACCAGTTTCCATAGCTGCGCGCATCACCGAGGTGCTTTCGGGCACGGTTATCTTTACGCCATCGATGGACAGCGATATTTGTCTCTCACTCTTGCTGGCGGGTGTCCCGTAATCTTTTTGTGGTTCGTAGAATTCCAGCATCTTATTTTCCTCCAGTGTTGTCGCCACCGCTCTCGCCACTAAAGTCATCAAAGAAATGTTCCAATGCGCTGCGTACCGGGGAGGGAGTCAGGCCACCCATAGTGCATAAAGACGCGTCCTCCATTGTGTCACAGAGGTCGCGCAATAAAATCAGATTTTCATCGCGATTATTACCCTGAACAATGCGATCGATTACCTCCACACCGCGGGTCGAACCAATACGGCAGGGTGTACATTTTCCGCAGGACTCCACAGTACAGAATTCCATGGCGAATCGAGCCTGGGCTGCCATATCGACCGTGTCATCAAATACCACAACGCCACCATGGCCGATCATGGCATCGATGGCCGCGAAACTCTCATAGTCGAGTGGCGTATCCAATGCTGCGGCGGGCAGGTATGCACCGAGTGGCCCGCCGATCTGGATTGCTCGAACAGGGCGGCCACTTGCGGTTCCCTGACCGAACTTTTCGATCACATCTTTCAGGCTGATGCCAAAGGGAACCTCTATTAATCCACCGCACTTAACGTTGCCGGAAAGCTGGATAGCGAGCGTGCCGCGGGATCGATCCGATCCCAGCTGCTGGTAAGCCGTTGCGCCTTTTTCAAGAATCGTGGTCATCGCTGCCAGCGTCAGTACGTTATTGACGACGGTTGGTTTACCAAACAGGCCTTCAATTGCGGGCAGGGGAGGTTTGGCTCTTACCATGCCGCGTTTGCCTTCGATACTGTCCAGCATGGCGGTCTCTTCGCCACAGATATACGCTCCCGCGCCAAGTCTTACCTCGATATGAAAGTCGGTGGAAGAACCCAGGATGCTGTCTCCAAGGAATCCTGCGTCAGTGGCTCGTTCAATAGCGGTGTTCAGCATCCTAAGTGCAACGGGGTATTCAGACCTTAGATAGATGTACCCCTTGGTAGCACCGACGGCGCGGCCGGCGATAATCATACCTTCGATAAGTTGGTATGGGTCCGTCTCCATTAACAGTCGATCTGCAAAGGTGCCAGAGTCCCCCTCGTCTGCATTGCAGGCAATATATTTCTGGTCGGCCATGGTATCGAGCACTGTCTGCATTTTGATACCCGCTGGAAACGCCGCACCACCTCGACCGCGCAATCCGGAGTGTTTTATCTGGTCGACAATGTCTTGATCGGTCATGGCCAACGCGTTACGAAGTCCGTCGAACCCGCCCAGTTGTTGATAAGTTTCCAGGTTTACCGGGTCACCAACGCCGGAGCGTCCAAAAGTCACTCGCTGCTGATCCCTGAGGTAATCGATCTCATCCACAATACCTAGGTAGAGGGGATGTTTGTCCGGTGCATCAATGGAACTGAGTATGCTGTCGACATCACTCTCCGCCACCGGTCCGAAACCGATGCGTCCGCAATCGGTGTCGACTTCCAGCAAAGGTTCGAGGTAGAACAGACCACGGGAACCGGTTCTTACCAGGTTTGCTGCGGGGAGATTTTGTGCGACCGCTTCGGCCCCCTTTGCGACAGCGGTCGTATCCATGGACAAATAAAACGTATGTGAACTGTCAGAACCCGAGGTGGTTGAAGGTTCCTGCTTGTCGATGTTAGTGATAAGTTCGTCAAAACGATGCGTATCTACACCGGCATGAATCTGGTCATCGATTCTGATGCTGGGTGAGCAGGCACAATTGCCCAGGCAATAGACGGGCTCTAGTGTGATATTGCCGTCAGTAGTGGTCTCGCCAAACTCCACACCCAGCGACCTCCTTGCGTGGGCTTCCAGTTGTCTTGATCCCATTGACTGACAGGCCTCGGCACGACAGATCTGCACCACATGGTTACCCAAAGGATGGTTGTGGAAGTCAGGATAAAAACTGATAACCCCGTGGACTTCTGCCCGCGACAGATTAAGTGCGTCAGCGATTGTCGGTACAACTGAATCAGGAATGTGGCCAAGCTCAGACTGCATAGCATGTAATAGCGGTAACAGGCTGCCTGGGAGATCACGGTACGGATCCACGATAGAGCTGATATCTACATCCGTCTGGTTCTGTGGCATCAGGGTTTCATCTTGGGAGTCGCTTCTGACTTTACCAAATTACGCTAACTTGCGCTTGTTACCACTGTTTGCCGATGCCGCCACGGTTGCCAAAGAATGCGGCAGGCCAATTGCGTCCGGTGATCATCGCTTTGTCGATGTCTTCCTCGGTAGCAATGCCATCCTCGACAAGTTTTCGGGCCTCTGCCCTGGCGACGCCGAAAATTCTGTTAAGAATAAATCCCCGGGTGCCGGGCATATCTTTGCACATTGATACATCTCGCCTGGTTTCCTCAGCTACTGCGACAACCGTGTCCATTGTCTCCTGCGAAACCTGAGGCGTATAGATCACCTCGCACATGGTCATGACCGGAACCGGATTCGAATAGTGCATGCCAACCATTTGCGTTTTACGTTCATCGGAAATTTTTTCAGCGATTTCCTGGATAACGAACCCGGAGGTGTTGGAGGCAAATAGTGCGGGGGGCTTGATGACTTTGTCCAGTTCAGCGAATACGTCCTGCTTTAGTTCGAGGTTTTCGGGTACTGCTTCGATGATCAGGTCACAATCACTTAGGGCACTGTTGTCGGTGGTATAACCGATTAACTCGATGGCACTTACCGCGTTATCAAAACCGAGCTTGCCTTTTTCGACTGAGCGCTTGATCCCCCATTTGCCATCTGCGACTTCATGTCGCGTATCGTCAATGACCTGCTGAGAGATATCCATTATGGTGACCTGGTACCCGGCAATGGCATGAATCTGCGCGATGCCGCCTCCCATTACTCCGCCACCTACTACGCCCACGTGTTTGATGTCTTCCGGTCTCATAGAAAAATTCCCTTCGTTATTCGATACTATTGCACGCGATGAGTGTAACTAAACATTTAATGAGAGGCACGTTGTTTGGCTAGCGATCCGGTAGACGTTTTGATCATTGGAGCGGGGGCCTCGGGTGCAGCCATGGCCTGGAGCCTGGCAGACACCCGCATGCACATCCTGTGTCTTGAGCAGGGGGACTGGATGAACCCAGCTGAATATCCAAGTGCTGGTCTCGATTGGGAGGCTCGCGCCTACTCGGATTTCGCCGTCAGTCCGAATCGTCGTAAACGTGATACCGACTACCCAATCAACGACAGTGATTCCCCAATTGCGGTTGCTAATTTCAATGGCGTGGGTGGCGGTACTGTTCTTTTTGGTGCTCACTTTCCGCGATTTCATCCTTCGGACTTTCATGTAAAGAGCCTTGATGGTGTTGCTGATGACTGGCCCATCACTTATGAAACGCTGGAGTCGTTCTATGCTGAAAACGAACGTATGACTGGTGTTTCAGGACTGTCTGGTGATCCGGCCTATCCACCGAAACAATCGGTGATGCCGCCTGTACCGATGGGTCGGTCTGGAAAGGTTTTCGGAGAGGCATTCAATAAATTGGGATGGCATTGGTGGCCGTCGGACGTTGCGATTGCTACGACCGACTGGGATGGTCGTGCTAAGTGCATCAATCTCGGTGCCTGTGGTAGTGGCTGTGCGCAGGGTGCAAAAGGTAGTGCTGATGTGACTTACTGGCCGCACGCGCTACGTGCCGGTGTCGAACTGCGAACTCGTTGTCGCGTTCGAGAGATAACGGTCAATGATCAAGGTATGGCTTCTGGCGTTATCTATTATGATGAGAATGGAGACGAGCAGTTTCAGGCGGCGGAGGTTGTAGTGCTTGCATCTAACGGTGTTGGCACGCCACGTATAATGCTGAACTCTAGTTCGGCGACATTCCCGGATGGACTCGCCAATTCGAGTGGCCTTGTAGGTAAGAACCTGATGTTCCACCCTTACTCCAGTATTCAGGGAGTCTTCGATGAGCCGCTTGACGGCTATAAAGGACCACCCATGTGCCTGTGGAGTAAGGAGTTCTATGAAACAGGTGAAGAGCGTGGTTTTTATCGCGGCTTTACCATGGAAATGCATCGGGGTCATCGCGTGGTTCGTTCCGCAATTGACGGTGTGTTATCGGGTAAGATCCCGTGGGGTGAGGGCCACCACGATGCCTACCGAAGCATGTTTAATCGAGTATTGAGTATGTCCTGCATTTGTGAGGATTTACCGGAAGAACATAACACGGTGACATTGGATCCTGAGCTTAAGGATTCCGATGGTATACCTGCTCCCAAGATTGAATACAGGATTGGCGAAAACACCCAACGGATGCTGGAGTTTGGTGCGGCGCGTGGTACAGAAGTAATGGAGGCGGCTGGTGCCAGGGAAGTGAACGTCAATATTCCAATTGCCGGAGGAGGCTGGCATCTGATGGGGACAGCGCGTATGGGAACGGACCCGTCGCGCTCGGTAGTGAACGAATGGGGACGTAGCCACGACGTTAAGAATCTATTTATCGTTGACGGTAGTATCTTCGTAACTTCAGCAGGGGTTAACCCGACACATACCATCCAGACGCTGGCGCTCTACATTGCAGACCAGATTAAGAAACGGCTGGCCAATTTATTCGACTAGGCGAAAATAAAATGAATACCATCATCAGCGACAATCCATTTTCCGAAGAAGAGACCAGTACCTTTGCGACTTTGGCGGGCATGGTGATTCCTGCGAGTGCTAAATATGCGGTGCCCGGCGCCGATGATGAGGCTATTCTCAAAGAAATTATTGGTACTGCCAGGCGGCATGCCGACGTCATTATGGACGGCCTAAACTTCATTAATGCTGAGGCACGCAAATACAAAACATCCTTTTCCAGTCTTTCTGAGGACACGCGAAAAGACATTGTCGAGGGTGTCCCGCAGGCCTTCATCCAGGATCTCGTCACAATCGCTGTTCAGTGTTATTACAAGGACCCGCGAATTATGGAGTCACTAGGCATGGAGCCGCGACCACCGTTTCCGGAAGGATTTGAAGTAGAGGACGGAGACTGGTCAATGCTCGATCCGGTAAGGGATAGAGGAAGGATCTGGCGCGAGCCACCGGGCAGATAAATGCCGACATGCTGAGTGGATCCCATGACTGATAAGTTGAAAGTAGCGACTATGCCAGATGGCAGCCCCGAGATTTTCTATTCGCTCCAGGGAGAGGGACCAAAGATGGGGTGGCCATCAATATTCCTGAGACTCTCGGAATGTAATCTTCAATGTCGCTGGTGCGATACCCCATACACCTGGCGGTGGTCGAGCGATCAGGACCATGATGATGACCTTGTCTATCATAAAACCCAGTGGCAGGCGGAACTCTCGCTTGATGAAATAGAAAGGGAGATCCGGGCGTTGCGTGGATCAAGACTGATTATCACGGGTGGTGAGCCGATGTTGTTTCAAAAGCGATTGGTGCCGCTTTTTGCGTCGTTGGGTGATCGATTTGAGGCGTTTGAATTCGAAACCAATGGCACTATCGAACCTGCTGCCAGGATCGACGAATTTGCAACGTTGTATGTAGTATCCCCGAAACTGGCGAATGCTGGCATGGATGTTTCAAAAACGATTACGTCGGCGTTACACGGCTTTGTACGTAACCCCAAATCGGTATTCAAATTTGTCGTAAGCGGCCAGACGGATATCAAAGAAGTAATAAATATTGCAACGTCCTATGACATCTCACCTGACAGAATCTGGATCATGCCTTGTGCGAGAACACGCGAGGATTTGTCACAGCTATCAAAGCAGCTTACCGGATCAATTCTGGACGCGGGATTCAACTACTCGCATCGTATTCAGGTTGATTTGTTTGTGGACGCCCAGGGAACTTAAGGGCACTAATTCGGGGTGCTGTTGCGTTGATTGGGGTGCCCATAGACTCTACGCTGAAGACCGAACATACAGAAGAAATTAACTGCCTAGGGAGATGATATGCACATCGGTGTTTCAATTTTTGCTACCGACTTCAGTATTGGTATGGATGAACTGGCACCAGAAGTCGAGAGTCGCGGCTTCGAATCGTTATTCGTTCCGGAACACACTCACATTCCCACCAGCCGACAATCTCCCTGGCCGGGCGGCGCAGATTTACCCAGAGAATATTGGCATACCTTCGATCCGTTCGTCTCAATTTCGTTTGCCGCAGCAAATACAAAGACGCTAAAGATAGGCACCGGAATCTGCCTGCTCCCACAACGCGATACGATCGTCACCGCGAATCTCGTGGCAAGCCTGGATCGGATGTCCGGTGGACGTTTTATCTTTGGTATCGGCGGTGGCTGGAACAAGGAAGAGATGGCGCACCATGGGACCAGCTACAACAAGCGCTTCGCCAGAATGGCGGAGCAGGTCAAGGCCATGCAGGCGCTCTGGAGCAATGACGCGGCTGAGTTCCATGGCGAACATGTGGACTTCTCTGAGAGCTGGAGTTATCCAAAGCCGGTGCAAACGCCGCACCCGCCGATACTCCTTGGCGGCGAAACTGATTACACATTGCGCCGAATCGTCGATTACTGTGACGGTTGGCTGCCACGTGCACGACACGGCTTTGATGCAGTAGAGAATATTGCGCGCCTGCAGAAGATTGCCGATGAAGCGGGTAGAGACATTTCGACGCTATCTATTAGCGTATTTGGTGCGCGCGCTGAAGAGAAAACGCTCGCCGGGTACAGGGACGCCGGAATCGACAGGGTGCTGTTATCCCTGCCTTCAGCCCCCAGAGACGGAGTGCTCCCGATTCTTGACGACTATGCGGCGCTTATAGACTGACTACTTCTTACTTATAAACCATAATCGAACGCCCGCGAATTTCGCCTGCCTGCAGAGCACGGACTCCTTCGTTGATTTTATCGAGACCCGAGTAGACCGTGGTGATCATTTTGTCGAGTGGTAGCTCGCCGTTTTTGAACCACTCTATGTATTGTGGATAGTCAACAGAAGGATGGCTTGATCCGCCAATGGAGCCGATCAGATGCTTCTCGCCCCCAGGGAAGGCTTCCGGTGGCAGCTGAATTGGTTCCATCGGAATGCCGACTACAACTGCCGTACCGCCTCTGCCTGCACCCGTGCGGCCACCACGAACAGCGGCAAGAATCTGCGGGGTTGTCACAGGACCACCGATGGCGTCGAAGGCAAAGTCTGCACCTCCACCTGTGATGTCGTGAATCGCCTCCACCGCATCAGTTTCGCTCGCGTTGATCGTATGGGTTGCGCCGAACTCTTTAGCAAATTCAAGTTTGTCTGCGGCGAGGTCCACGGCGATGATTGGATTCGCACCAGCGATTGTTGCGCCAGCGATAACGTTGATGCCTACACCTCCGACGCCGATCACTGCAACGGAGTCACCTTGTTGGACTCTTGCCGAACCCATCACAGCACCCACACCGGTAACCGTCGCGCAGCCCACGATGGCGGTTGCAGCGGTTTCAACCTCATTTGAAAGTGGTACTACGAGTTGTTCATTGATGAGTGCATGTTCGGCCCAGGTGTATACACCAGCGGAGCGTTTTTCTCCGCGACACTCATAACTGGTTGGCGCGAGTTTAGGACTATCCATACTGACGTCGCGTGGTACCCAGGTTACAATACAGTGGTCACCTTCCTTAATATGCGTTACGCCGCTACCGACGTTGAGTACTACACCGGTTCCCTCGTGTCCAAGCAAAGAAGGGGTTTTCGCGGCAGGACTATTAATATGGTGCAATTGGGAGTGACAGATACCCGATGCGAAATATTCCACCAGCACCTGACCGGCCTCCGGATCCTGAAGCGTGATTTCTTCAATCGCGAGAGGTTTTTTGCTCTCGACCAGGACAGCTGCTCGGCTCGTTATCGCCACGATGTTCTCTCCTACTCAAACACGATAATTGAACGCCCTCGAATTTCTCCTGCTGCGAGTGCGCGAATGCCTTCGTGGATGTCGTCGAGGCTGGTGTAAGTCGTGGTGACCATTTCATCCAGCGGTAACTGTCCGTTTTTGAAGTATTCGATGTACTCGGGGTAATCAACGTCCGGGTGGCTGGAGCCACCAAAGGAACCGATGAGCGACTTCTCACCGATAGGAAAGGCCCACTGGTTAATCGTGAAGTTTTCTTGTGGCATACCAACCACGACGGCGACACCACCTCTGTTGATACCCGTAGCACCCGCGCGTACCGCGTTTAAGATCTGCGGTGTGGTTACCGGCCCGCCAATCGCGTCGAACGCGTAGTCGGCGCCGCCGCCGGTAAGCTCCTGTATAGCTTTTACGGCGTCTGTTTCTGAAGCGTTGACGGTATGCGTGGCGCCAAACTTTTTGGCGTACTCCAGCTTGTCATCGGTGAGATCGACCGCAATAATGGGATTGGCTCCAGCTATTTTTGCCCCTGCAATGACATTAATACCGACACCACCTACACCGATGACCGCAACAGATTGACCCTTCTGGACGTCTGCGGTGTTGAGCACGGCCCCGACGCCGGTGACCGTTGCGCAACCCACGATGGAGGTCGACGCGGTAGTGACATCCTTGGGCAGGGGCAATACCATCTGTTGATCTACCAGTGCATGCTCCGCCCAGGTGTAACAGTTACCAGCTTCATGCTGCTCACTGCGAAAGGTGAACATGGTGTTGGCGGGCGCGGGGCTGTCTGGGGTAGAGTCCCGCGGCACCCAGGTAAGCATACAGTGATCGCCTTCCTTCAAATGCGTCACGTCGCTACCCACTTTCAGTACCACGCCTGTGCCTTCGTGTCCCAGTATCCCGGGTGTCCGTTGGTGGGGCCAGGTGAGTTGATGTAGCTGGGAATGACAAATTCCGGTGGCAAATAGCTTGACCAGCACCTCAGACCCTTGGGGGTCATCCAGAACGATCTCTTCAACCACCACCCCGTTGTTGTGTTCCACCATTACAGCTGCGCGAGTTGTTGTCGCCATGTCGTCTCCCCCGAAATATCTAAGTTGTGAACAGGGCTGTGTTTCGTCTTTGTCAGGAATCTGCCAGAAAACGATACACGAGCTTGCCTTTTACAGGACGCTACCTTATGTTGCGGGACAATGTAAAGCATCAATAGAGCAGCATATGAGTCACGATTTAGTTATAAGGCAGGGCAATATAGTAGATGGAACCGGCGCGGATGCGTTTGTAGGTGATGTAGCGATTGACGGTAATGTGATTACCGAGATCGGCGAGGTATCTGGCAAAGGCAAACGGGAGATTGAGGCAGAAGGCCACGCAGTCACACCCGGCTTTATGGACCTGCACACTCACCTTGATGCGCAGATAGGTTGGGATCCTATGCTGACCTCAATCAGCTGGCATGGAGTAACGACGGCGCTCATGGGGAATTGCAGTGTTTGTTTTGCCCCGGTACGCCCCGATGGGCACGACTTTCTGGCCGAGATGATGGAATCAGTCGAGAACATTCCACGAGAGACGATTCTTGAAGGGCTACCCTGGGACTGGGAGTCCTATGGAGAATACCTGGATTCGATAGAAAAGAACCAACCAGGTATTAACGTTGCCGGGATGGTTGGTCACAGTGCACTGCGCTATTACGTGATGGGTGAGCGGGGTGTCGATGAAGACCCCAACGAAGATGAGACCAGACAAATGGCTACTCTTGCAGCTGAGTCAATTCGTCAGGGTGCGATTGGTTTTTCAACCAACCGTCTGCGCGGACATAAACTGCCGGATGGTCGACTTATTCCGGGTACTCTTGCACCGATGGAAGAAGTGGTTGAGATCAATAAGGCGGTAGGTGCTGAAGGCGGCATCATGCAGGTAGTGGCGAATACTCCTGCTGTAAAGATGAAGATATTCGACTACGAAATGGAGCTGTTCGAGCAGGCCATGCGCACTGGAGGTAACCGACTGCTTTTCAGTTCTACAACGGATACCTATGGTGATCTGCCCAGTCTTTTAGAAAGCTATGACCGATGTGTTGGTAAGATGCATGATGATGGATTGCCGGTCTTCGGGACTACAGTGCCACGTCGCGGCGGTAACCTTTCAGGCCTGAAGAACAATTTCTTTTTCTCCACACCCAGCTGGAATGAATTACGAAAAATGACTTTTATGGAGCGCTTGGCTGCGATTCGAGATGAAGCATTTCGCAACAAACTTATCAACGAAGCTCGTGATGACGAGGGTTGCGATGCGATGGCGAAACGCATGGTTTGGCTTGGCCCGGATGAGAGTCCGAGGTACACCCGTGATCTGGAAGACAACCTTTACAATGAATCGAAGGCGCAGGGTAAGTGTGGTGCTGAGATTTGGCTCGAACGCATGCTCGACAGTGATGGCGAAACTATGTTTCATCAACCATTCTTCAATATGGAATATGAGAAGACCTACGAGATGCTTTCTCGCGACTGGATTGTACCGGGGCTTGGCGATGCAGGTGCGCATGTAACGTTTATCTGCGATTCCGGTTGGCCGAGTTTCTACTTGGGCCACTGGGTGCGTGAAACCGGCAGAATTGCTTTGCCGGAGGCAATACGCAAGATGACCAGTTTGCCGGCAACGGTAATGGGGTTGAGTGATCGCGGTACTCTTGCCGAGGGTATGAAAGCGGACATTAATGTCATCGATATGGGTCGAGTTGCTGAACGGCACCCAGAGATCGTCGATGATTTTCCGTGTGGGGCGAGCCGGCTGTTGCAAAAAGCTATGGGTTACAAGGCAACTGTCTGTAATGGTGAAGTGATTCTCGAAGATGATGAGCACACGGGTGGTCGTGGCGGTGTCATTCTTGGCTGCGGCAAACGCGCGGCAGAGTAGGCGTCATGACCATGGGGCGGCGGGGTAAGCCATGTCCGTAGATACTCCCAACAAGACTGCGCCTATTTTCTCGCGTAATGCAGATATCCAGCAGGCGCTAACGGATGCACATGATCAATCGCTGCGAATGGCGCTTATCCAGATTACCCGCGACGAGACATTGCTGAGCGAACGTTACGCGGATCGCGAAACGTTACACCACTTTGCCCTCGAAGTTATCGCGGGAATTCGCGATGGCGTTCAGTCGGTTGCCACAGACCTTCCGGATGCCACGTCGGTTTACCAGATGATGCAGACGATGGTAGACGGTGAAATACCCAAAGAATACGTCCCCATGATGATGCAGGAAATGTCGCTTACTGAACCGGACAGATGGTACGAAGACATTCCCGCGGAGAAACGCGCTGAGCTAAAAGTGGCTGTGATTGGTGCAGGACTGTCAGGTATCCTCGCGGCAATTCGCTTGCAGGAAGCCGGCATTCCTTTTGTGGTATTTGAAAAGAATCGGGAAGTAGGCGGCACCTGGTTCGAGAATAGCTATCCGGGTTGTCGCGTCGATGTTCCCAGTCATTTCTATAGTTACTCGTTCGCACCCAACCATAACTGGTCGTCGCATTTTTCACCGCGCGATGAATTGTTCGAGTATTTTAATGAAGTTGTTGATCGATATGAGTTGAGGCAGCACATTCGTTTCAATGCGGATGTGTCTTCGGTCGAGTATGTCGAAAACGGTCGCTGGCTGGTGACAACAGAAAGTGGGGGTGCGGATGAATTTAATGTCGTGATCAGCGCCGTGGGCCAGTTGAATCGTCCCAGGCTGCCGGACATTAAAGGACTCAACGGCTTTAAGGGCACTACTTTTCACTCAGCAGTCTGGCAAGATGATGTAGATCTTTCCGGCAAGAGGATTGTTGTTATCGGGACTGGTGCGAGCGCCTTCCAGTTCGTCCCGGAGATCGCTAAGGAGGCGCAGCATGTTTCGGTGCTGCAGCGATCACCACCCTGGTTGATGCCAACCCCACACTACCACCATGAGGTTCAGGCAGGTCATCAGTGGTTGTTGCGGCAAGTGCCCTACTATGCAAACTGGTATCGGTTCTGGTTGTTTTGGACCGGTTGTGATGCGTTTCTCAAAACACTGACCGTCGATGAAAACTGGCGTGAACCGGGATCCATTAACGCAGCGAGTGAAAAGCTTCGCCAGTCGGTAACTGCGTATATGACCAGTCAGATTCATGATGATGAGTTGTTGAGTAAGATCATTCCGGATTATCCTCCCGGGGGTAAACGCCCGCTTCGTGATAACGGACTGTGGTTGGCCGCGTTGCAGAGAGACAATGTTGACCTTGTTACCGATCCTATCAGCGAAATAACTTCGAGCGGCGTTGCGCTGGCAGAAGGCGCAAAGATTGATGCAGATGTCATTATCTGCGCTACAGGATTTCAGGCGGACCACTTTCTGTGGCCTATGGATATCACAGGACGCGATGGTGTGTCGCTGAATGAGTACTGGGGCTCGAATCCCAGAGCCTATCTGGGCATGACGGTGCCAAAGTTTCCCAACTTGTTCTGCCTCTATGGACCTAATACAAACCTCGTTCACGGTGGCAGCATCATTTTTCACTCAGAGTGCCAAGTTAACTACATTATGGGATGCCTTTGTCATTTGCTGAAAACCGAGCATCGTTCACTGGAGCCCAGGGTGGAGGTGGCTGAGATGTTTTATCAGACAGTCGATGATGCGAATCAAAAAAGGGCCTGGGGCATTCCTGAGGTCCAGAGTTGGTACAAGAACAGTGAGGGGCGGGTCACGCAGAACTGGCCTTTTCGTCTTGTCGATTACTGGCGGGAGACCCGTGAGTTGAAAAAAGCGGATTTCAATTGGCGCTAAGGGCTCCATCTGCGGCTGAGAGCCACATCAGTGGCATTACTCTTGAAGGTAATATCCTTCAAATTTAAATCGTCGCTAACCAGATTTCAGCCTTTCGATGGCGACTATCTTCAATTCTTTGAACTACGGTATGAGGTGGCGAGACTAAAGCACGCATAGAGATTGGAGGTCTTGCGTTCTAAGCCTTGCCAACCTATCGTGCTATCATACAAGACATACAAGGTCCCAAGGTGAAAATCGCAGTTCTTCAGTTCTTCAGTTGGCCTGGCCGTCATGGCGATCTGCAGGATGTGTATACACGCGGATTGGAGCGCCTTCATATCATGGATCAGGGTGGATATGACGCCGTCTGGATCGCTGAGCATCACTTTTCAACTTATAGTGTGTGTCCTTCGATCAATATGATGGGGATGCACTTTGCCAATCATTCAAAGAATCTCAGAATTGGCACTGGAATATCACTAGCTGCTTTTTATAATCCACTACGACTTGCTGAGGAAGTTGCCTTGCTTGACGTGCTGTCAGGAGGACGCGTTAATTGGGGCGCAGGCAGCGGTTTCGATCCCACTGAGTTTCGTGCCTTTGGTATTGACAAGGCAGAACGTCGTGAGCGATTCCGGGAAAACGTCAATATTGTGCTTGCGGCTTGGTCATCTGACAATCTGAATTTTGATGGCTCGTATCACAGTTATGAAGACATCGAGGTCTTGCCGAAGCCTATTCAGGATCCCATGCCGGTTTGGATGGCAGCCACATCAACTGAGGCGATTGAGTGGGCAGCAGGGCAGGGCCATTCCATCCTGATGGATCCGCATTCGTCCATGCAGGAAATATTCGCCAAACGACAGCTGTACGATCGCGCCCTTGAAGAATCCTGTCATCCTTTAGACAATCGTGATATACCGGTGACACGCCTTTTCGCTATAGACCATGACGAAGAAGAGGCGCGCAAGATTGCTGCATCAGGAGCTGCGTGGGTAACGAATAGTTATGCCAGTAAATCTGAGGACGCTGGCCAGAATCCGGTTGATCGTTACGTTGATGAGATCGTTATCTGGGGTAAGCCGGAGCGTGTGGCTGATCAATTAATGCAATACGAGGAAGAGATGGGATTGTGTTATCTGTTGTGTGCGCCTTTGAGTCAAAACACCTTCACACTGTTTAATGATGAGGTATTGCCTCGAATTAATTAGCAGGACGAGGTCTGAATATGTTGTGGTGTCGGATGAGTGCCACTTCACCTTCACTATCAGTTACGATGCCGTCTAGCACTTGGTACCAATGTCCTTTGCGGTCATAGGTATCGACGATTTGCGCGCTGACCGTAATTTCCTGATCGGCTCGCGCTTCGCGTTTGTGTTGAATCTGACTCCTAACGTGAATGGTCGGTCCATAAACAAAATTATGCCTTGTGAGTGGTGACATTCGTCCGGAAAGAAAATACGGATGGACGAATGCCGGGTTGATGTCTTCACTTACATAGTGAGATGTGTCCAAGCCAAGGTCTTTCGCGACCAGTAGTCGAGATTGTTCGGAACTAAGGTGAACGGTTAGCGGATTTAGAGGTTGACGTAATGGCACATTATCAAGATCGTAGGTTGGCAAAGATTCCGGCTGTGGCTGCATGGTCCCGGGTTCTGGGGGTTCAAACTCATCCAGCCATACAGCATTGCCTGGTCCCGCTGTGCCAACCAGTACAACGCGCTTTTCCTCCTCGCCGGCAATGCACGATAAGGACCAGTGACTATCTTGTTCCTCAACGATGATGTTCAGAACTTCATCTGCAAAGAGCGGTCTTCGCAGGCTGTAGTCGATCCAGCCGCTTTCCAGCCACTCCTTGCCCAGTGCCTTTGTAAGGGTATTTGTAGCCCAGCCATAGGTCCGTATGCCCGCTACAAGAGCGCCTGCATACCCTGCCGCGTCGGCACCTTCCGCCTCGTGGATTGGATTTGGTACCCCGTCTGGAATCGGGTCTTCGCTGGTGACAAGTGTATCGATGAAACGGCTAGGCATCCTCACATTATATCCATCTAAAGGGAAGGTTTCAGTGTACAGGAGAAAGGCTTATTTCTGCTTACTGAGAATGTCCTCGAGGATGGGCGCTAGGTAGCCCATAAACAGCTCGGGGTTCTCGCTCATGGGAAAATGTCCAAGTTTTTCCATCAGTACGAATTTGCAGCCAAGTTGCTCTGAGATCTCCCTGGCTCCTTCCGGCGGCGCCGAATAGTCGTACTCACCAGAAAGTAGGTACACGGGGCAGCGCTCCTTATCGATGTTGAGTTTCTGGTTACGCAGATCACCTTCGATAAAGTAGTAATGGAGGTCACCTTTGAACACACCGGGGCCACCGTTTGCGTAATGCCACAGGGTTTCCCAGCGCTCTGCATCGGGACTTTGTGGCGCAATGATGCCCGATACCGCCGCCGCTGCGGCTTCACCACCATGGATGTCATGGCGATGCAGGTAGTCCAGTTGTTCAGGTCTATTCTGATCGAGCCCTGCATGTAAGCCGGATTGCAATCCGATAACGGCCCGGGCTTTATCAGGATGTTTTAAACCGAGGTGCAATACAACTCTGCCACCAATGGAGCAACCCATGACCACCGGTCGATCCAGCTCTAACGCATCCATAAAGGCGAGAATAAATGCCAGGTATTTGTCTGTGGTGAGCGCGTAGGTCTCTTTCTGCCAGCCAGCCGGGGGCGACGACTTGCCGTGCCAGGGCATGTCGGGAACGATGACACGAAAATTCGATGTGGTGGTTTCGTTATTCACCACACCACGATACTGTCGGCCGTCGGCGCCTGCGGTATGCAAACATAAGAGAGGAACCCCTTCGCCCGCTTCCTCGAAATACACCCGGTAAGACTGGCCCTCGATATCCAATCCTAAATAGTGACCAATTACGGGCTCAAGGCTCATAGCTCGCAGCTCACAAACTTATTAATCACACCCTTTATATACATCATGTTCGACAGCCACAGAATCACGTCGCCACTCACCCTTGCGCGTCGGGTTTCTACTAGTGCGGTGAGATCCTGGTATCCAGGTTTTGGATTAGCCTCGTTGAATAATGCCCAGGTCTCGGCGTCGGCCTTGATGATGAAGTCGGTTCCCTTGGGGGATTCTCTCACTTCTACAAGAACCTCAACTAGCTTACCGTCGTCGATCACAAACATCGTCCACGTGTTATCGATTCCGAGCGCGAATTTCGTGGAAAAATATTTCCCCCGCCGCATCAGTTCAGGATCATTATTTATCTGTTCCTGCAAACGGTTGATCGCATCGCTGATCAACGTTATATCCCCCTATTTTTGTTCCGAACGTTTAGGCGCGTTCACCATCAATCGGCATTTCGAATCCATTTCCCATACCGACACCGTTGAGTCGGTCGCTGTTAACCTTGCCTTCGAATTGAATGTCGATACCGAACCCACCTTTGTCGATAACAAAGGAAAACGCGACATTGTCATCTTCAACCTTAACGTTACCAAGCTTGCAGCTGTAGCCAGAGCCGTCTTCATAGGTGCCGGTGAGGTCAGGCCTTACGTGCAGCTCCCATCTGGCAAACGATTTGTCGATGACCCAGTCGCCCACGAAGGGGCTGTCGCTGGGCTCTCCCTGCAGGGGCTCTTCTTCTGGTTCCTCGTCTGGCAGGGTCATGATATGTTTCGCGACTTTCAAGGTTCGTTTTGCAAGTTCGGTAATCTTGTTGTCATTGAACTCGCGCACCGATGACCGAAGACGATCGTTTAGTACACCAATCCATTTCTCTGGTAGTGCATCCGCACCAAATTTTAATCCCAGGACGGACCCGACCGTGGCGCCATTGCAATCCGTATCCCAGCCGCCACGTACGGAAACTACGATGCCGTTCTCGTAGTCGGTATTGCCAAAGTAAAGTCCAAGCACGACGAGCGCTGCATTGTTGATCGTGTGTACGCCACTATAGTGGCCATAACGCCCATTAATTTTTTCCCAGACCGCTTCCCAGTCGTTTAATTCTTGGCACCACCCAAGCGTGTCGTGAACGGCTTCTGCAAGGCGGCATTGTGCGGGTATTTCGCTTAAGCCTACATTGATGATTTCGATAATGTCATCGATAACAAAAGCTGCAGCTAGCATAGCAGCCACGAACATCTCGCCGTAGATGCCATTCTTAACGTGAGAAATACAAGCATCCTGAAAGGCCAGTTCTGCTGCTTTTTCCGGCCACCCGGGCGAAGCATAGCCAAACATGTCAGCACGAATCTGGGCACCGATCCATTCACGGTGGGGATTACGATAGCTTGCTGATTCGGGTGGCCAGTAGCCGGCAACAAAGTTGCGATATGCAGCGCGCTCTGCGGTGTATAGCAAGTTCACCGGCATATGGTTCATCCACACATTGGCCATGGTCCGCGGAGTGAACTTCTCGCCACGTTCTTCGAGCGCGATCAGACCCAGGATTGGATAATCCATATCGTCATCCCGCTCCATAAACTCAATGTTGTCTCGTGTGCTGGTCTTAAGGCCGGCACCTATGTTCTTTTCGTCATAGGGCACGTAGTTGTCGAGCGGCAAAGCGTTTTTTGACTCAAGGTATTCGTCAATGCGCGCTTTGGACCAGCCCTCAGTGGGTTTGCCGAGAGAACAACCAGCCGCGCGTCCCAGCCACGCACCGTGGATACGATCATAAAGTTCTTCGTCGTTGATCGAGATTTCCATGCGACGCGGCCCATCGGGCCTCAGCGCTTTTATTTCTTCAAGCGTTGATGGCTCGTCGTAGCCGAACGAATCAGCGGGCTCCAGAGTATCCAGTTCGTTGTACAACCTGACCATCTCTTCCTTATCGTCGGCTTTAAGGGCCGCTTCAACACGGGTCTCCAGGTCGCCAAGATCGCAGCCTTCTTCCTGGCGCTGTGTGATTTCACCGCGGATAAATAGTCGTTCTACATTTTTCATTTAATCGGTAGCCATAATGTGTAAAAAGGGGGGACTGAAGGATACCTATTTTTTTCGGGTAATGCGCAAGGTTTAGGCAAGGATTTCAGTGTTGTTAGGTTCACTCAGCCCCAGCCGCATCCAACCGGTCAAGGATCTCATCCGATAGGGTGAGATCAAAACCCGCGAAGCTCTCTTCCATTTGCTCGGACTTGCTGGCACCCGATATGACGATCACACCGTGACCAGTCATCCAGGCGAAAATTACCTGGATGGGGGTGGCGTCCACTTCTTTGGCAACTTCCATCAATGTGGCCATGCGCGCATCGGAATCCGCATGTAGATACTGAGCTCTCATTGGCTTGTCGCCCCTGACGTAGGCACCACTTAAAAGAGGCGAATAGGCGACCAATTGAAAGTCTCGCTCTTTGCAGTATTCAAGTAGGTCATCGTTGGTGGACTTCTGAAAACCAAAATCAGCATCTACCCGGGGCCGCAGGTAGGTATAGCGCTGTTGAACGCACACAAACGAGCTAATGTTATTTGCGGCGCTCACTGCGGCGGCTTCTGCCAGTCGCCAGGCTTTAAAGTTACTGGCGCCGATATAGCGCACCTTGCCTTCCTGCACAAGTTCATTCATGGTGCCCAGCTGATCTTCAAGCGGGACCCTGCGGTCGTCGCAGTGAAAATAATAGAGGTCAATGTGATCGGTCTGCAGTCGTTTCAGACTGCGCTCGCATTCTCGACGTATATGTTCTGGAGCAGACGACATGGGTGCGTCGTTGGCGCTGCCACCCATCTTGGTAGCAAGAATAAGATCGTTCCGATTGCCGCGGTCCGCAAACCAGTTGCCTATCATTGTCTCGCTCTCTCCGCCTTCTCCGCGCCAAACGGCATAGTTGTTGGCGGTATCCAGGAAGTTTCCGCCACCTCCTACGTACTGGTCTAGCATGTTGTAGGAAATCGTTTTGTCGTCCCGGGAACCCCATTCCTGGCCTCCCAGGCAGAACATGCTGACGTTAAGTTCGGTGTTGTGGATGGTTTTGGTTTTCATTGTTTTTCCTATTTGTTGCGGGTTCTAGGGTCAAGTGGGTCGCGACCAGTAACAGTTTCATCAATGTAATAATGACATTGAGTACGAGCACTGGTTAACTTTTCCTAAAGTGTCAGAGTAACGTATTGCCATAACTGCTGCACCAAAAGAACACCATTAGAGACGAGCGGAACATCGCGAACGTGAATTTTCTACTATGAACATAATGTTCACCACAGATTATCAAGGGTCTGCAACTGAGGTCTGGTACTATCAGGTAAGGCGGAGCCGTCTTGTAGTTTTAGGGGTGTAGGAAGATACAAGAAAAAAGCCAACCAGCCGAAAGGGAATAGAAACCAATACAGGTCGAAAACAACAAGCTGCCAATCACTATCTGTTATGCCGGTAGCACGAGGTCAAGGACCTGCCGGTAGATATCCACTTCCGTCTCCAAAGAGCGCGCGCACGGTATTCATATCTAGACCGCTGGTGAAATTCAAATACACATTGAGCATATTGACGCTGATGTGCGCGGTTAGTCCTCCAAAAGCGATTTAATTTGCATACAGCGAATCAACGGCGACATTGTCGTGGTGGCGCGTGCGAATATTAGCGACAACAGCAGAGTGTTAGTATCAGAAAATTTGGTCGCGAGGTCGCGACTATCTGTCGGATTACGAATGTTTACCACTTCGCAGTTCGTCGATCACGTCCTTTCTAAAGAGCGCAGGTTCCGGATTATTCATCTTTAATATTAGCCACTCACCGCCGACTCTTTTGAACTCCCAGGACCATCGGGTAATTGTGCGTGCGGTATCGAGTTCACCTGGCACCTGGTTGCCACTCGGGTCTTTTAAATCTTCGGGCTCTGGGTCTGCAACGTAGTGTGTGCAATAGTGCGTGGCAGTCGCGTGATCATCGTCGATCACATCAATCAAGAGGTTACTGCAGAGATTCACGTTAATATTATGGTCTACTTTTTCAATGCCATCGAAATGCTCGTGGATCTGTTCGCGACCAATGAACTTAGAAAATTGACCGTCCTCAGCGAATAGATCAGCGGCTTTCCCCTGTTCCCCTTCAAGTACCTTTAAAAACTTATAGATCAGTCGTTCACACTGCTGGTGAACTTCGAATTGGTTAGTAGACATTATCAGCGCTTTTTGATTTTGGTTTGCGGCATATTAAAGTTCCTCCAGCAGAATGCAATATTGGTCCCACGTAAGACATGTGCCTGACCTTGTTCAGTTGGTTTGAAATCGTGCGCCCCTTGCTGTCTCGGTGGTGATGAAAGACGACCTTTCGCATACCGTGTCCTTATCTAAAAACGGGGATTAGCGTGGAACGAGCTGACTAGGTTGCAGGGCTAACGGGCCCTGCGCATGGCATTGGTAACGCGATTGCAGTGGCGCTGGCGGGAGCGGGTGCTGCTGTCGTTTGTGGGGATAGGCCAACTAATGAGATTGAGTCACTGGCAAAGAAACTAAGCGGATTTGCGATTACTTGCGATGTAAATGAGAAAGGCACAATCCAAAAACTAATGCAAAAGATGCTAGACACCTATGGCCGAATCGATATCCTCGTCAAAACCGCTGACGCGCTAACATTCCCGGCGACCCAGAAGCAGATCGCACACATTTTTGATTTACGGGGATAGTCAGGGGCTCGCTGCTACTAGTGACAAGTGATTACGTTTTTAGGTAATCCAGAAGATCCTTGGTGCCTCTCATGACCATATTGGCTGCAGGCAGGGTCTGAAAGAAACTGTACTCTTCCCGTTTTAACCATTCTGCGGGTCCGCCTAGTTTCTTTCCTGCGCCGAGCACGGCGTCGTTGATTTTCGACACCAGTGCCTCATGTTCAGGTGTGCCCTGCGAGTACCCGGAAAAGCTGGCGAGGTCATTCGCAGCAGTAAAAACGACATCGACACCAGGTACTTCAGCAATCTTCGCGGCATTCTCAACGCCTCTCGGTGATTCGATCTGCGCGACGATCATAATATTGTTGTTGGCTGTGCTGCGATAATCATCTCCCCAGAGATCTCTGTATTGCCCTCCGCCGTGACTTCGTTTCCCATCCGGTGGGTATTTCGCAAAGCGAATCGCACTTTCGACCTTCTCCGGTTCATCGACCATAGGAATGATAATACCGAGGGCGCCAATGTCTGTGGCTTTCTGTATGTCGCCTTCGGTTGCATCCGGTACGCGAATGAAGGGCGTTACAGGCAGGTCATGTCCGGCCCAGATGAGGTTGGCTGCTTCCGCGTAGGTCATTGGACTGTGCTGCATTTCGATCCACATGAAGTCGAGTCCGGCCTTAGCCATCGCGCGGTAAATTTTTGTATCCGGCGAATCTATGGTGCCACCGATGACCTGCTCGCCCTTGGCGAGTTTATCTTTGACTTTGTTATACATGGTCATCGACCCACAACGCTTCTGGCGATTAACTCTTTCATGATTTCAGAGGTGCCGCCGTAGATGCGCTGAATTCTGGCATCGAGATAAAAGCGAGATATCTTGTATTCGCGCATGTAGCCATAGCCGCCGAATAGCTGCAGACACTGATCGGCAATCCTACCGTGCATCTCGCTTGCAGCGAGCTTACACAGTGATGCCTCGGCAGGTGTAAGCTCGTCTTTTTGAAACCTATCGACGTATTTTTCTGCTAGTGCGCGATTAAGTTCAATTTCGGTTTTAATATCTGCGAGTGTGTAGCGGGTATTCTGGAAGCTTGAGACCGCCTCACCGAAGGCCTTACGTTCTGATACATACTCAACCGTTAAATCGAAAATACCATCTGCCGCTGCAACGCAGCCAATGCCTAGAATTAAGCGCTCTCTTGGCAGCTCGTTCATCAAATTGGCAAATCCCTGGCCCTCACCACCAAGTACATCGGCCGCGGAAACCCGCACGTTGTCAAAGAAGAGCTCAGAAGTGTCGCCTGAATGCAGACCTATCTTCTCAAGGTTGCGACCTCGCTTGAAACCGTCGAGGTGACAGTCGAAGGTGAAGAGGGTCATGCCACGCGCACCTTCCTTGGGATCTGTCTTGGTTGCAAGCACGAGTACATCGCAGTGCTGACCATTTGTTATAAAGGTTTTCTGACCGTTGATTACATATCCGTCGCCATCTTTTTTGGCGGTGGTTCGAATACCTTGTAAATCCGATCCGGCGGCAGGTTCTGACATGCCGATGGCACCAACACATTCTCCTGTCGCCATTTTGGGTAGGAAACGCTGACGTTGCTCTTGGGTCCCGAGGTTCAAGATGTAGGGCGCGACAATATCGGAATGCACAGACACGCCGGAAGCTAGGGCGCCATAACCTGCACGTGAGATCTCTTCTACGACGACGCAGCTAAACTCGAACGGTGCACCATAGCCACCATACTCATCTGGCATGTCCACACATAGCAAACCGTTATCGCCCAGCTTTTGCCACACTTCCCGCGGCCAGATTTCCTCTCGCTCCCACTCTTCGTAGTGGGGTTCAACTTCCGTTTCTAAAAACTTCCTGACGCTATCGCGAAATAGTGTCTTGTCTGCCTCATCAAATGCTTGTTTGTTCATATAAATACCTTAAGCGTTATCACTATTGTAAAGACTTCTGCGTTTCTTTGAACCGGGCCGGCATCATTTCAGATGAAATAGCATTGGTCAGCCCTCTCAACTTCTGTAGAAGATAGGCAAAGAAATTGACATCGACTTTGCGAAAATTTGCTAGGATTGATTGTAAGAAGAAAAATGCTATTAGGTTGTTGGTGGCACCGCGGGATAAATTCAACGCTCGGGATTTGCTTGGCGAAGAAATGATAGTCGCCGCATATCGCACCACCTCCGCCGAAGGTGATTTACAGCCAACCCCTTAGGTACTGTGGTGTTTGATCCTTGGCAATTCTCGCGAGTACAGATGAGGTTGACGGATTGATTAGCAGGTTTCAGAACCTGCAGGAAAACAATGACCCCGGGCCCTAGGAATATCAGGTGATCAGCGGGCACCCGTAATTTTGTTTGACGGTAAGAATTCAATCTATCGTGAAGATGATCCACTAGCGCTATATCAGGAACTCGTGGAAAACTCAGCTAATTTCGAAGATGAAACGCAGTAAAACACAGCAAGTGAATTCGTATTTGGGGTTGCTAAAGAGGATAAGAAGGACGCGCCCGCAGGCTGGATTTCTGCGGCCGCAGGTACGTTTTCCCTGACGGTGCTTGATTCGGTTTGGAAGTCGTTTGGCAAATAAACTGAAAATTTTTGGTATCGATTTTACAAGTCGCCCGACACGCCGGAAACCGATTACCTGTCTTCAGTGTGAACTGCAAGACGATATACTTAGCGCAGGAACTCTACATGAATTTTTTAGTTTTAATGACTTTGAAAAATCGCTTGAGCAACCTGGACCCTGGACCATGGGAATCGATGCTCCTTTTGGCCAAGCGAGAAAATTCATTGAAACGATTGGCTGGCCTAACACCTGGCAGGGCTATGTTGATCATGTTGCCGCGATGAGCCGTGGAGAGTTTCGTAGAGTACTGGATGACTATCGCTCAAACAGAGAACCCGGAGACAAGGAACACCGACGTGCCACAGATGTCGCCGCAGGATCAATTAGTCCGCAAAAGCTTTACGGCACACCGGTAGGTTTAATGTTTTATGAAGTAGCTTCACGATTGCGCAGTGCGAACGTAACTATTCCCGAAATACAGGAAGGTGATCCCAGCCGGGTTGTAGTTGAAGCCTATCCGGGAATATTAGCGCGTAACTTTATAGGAAGGCGGAGCTACAAACAGGATATGAAACAGAAACAGACCAAAGATCAACACACCGCAAGACATGATCTCTATAATCTGTTGTCCAGTAGTGAATTGAAGGCTACCTATGGTATTACGCTGCGCGCACCGCAGTTTCTTGCCGATGATCCAATGGGTGACCAGCTGGATGCGCTGCTTTGTGCGATTCAGGGAGCCTGGGCGTCGCGCAGGCGGAACTATGGAGCGCCAGATTCGCTTGATCCACTTGAGGGTTGGATCGCTGATGCCACGCTTTAGTGTATTGCTCCTGCTCGGTGCGATCGTCTCTGCGCAGGCAGAGACTAGCGTCATGGTTGATACAAGTATGGGAAAATTCACCATCGAAGTAAACGCAGAGCAGTCCCCTATCACGGTACAGAATTTTCTTTCCTAAGTTGATGCAGGGTCGTATGACGGCACGATATTTCATCGCGTGATTTCAGGATTCATGATTCAGGGCGGCGGTTACACAGAGAAACTTGAAGAAACCTATGAAGGCAATCCTATTGAAAACGAAGCAGCGAATGGCGTTAAAAACCTGATCGGCACGGTGGCAATGGCACGCGAAGCAGAGATCGATAGTGCGCGAAAACAATTCTTTATTAACGTCGATGACAATGCACACTTGGACCATTCAGACACAAGCTGTACCCGCGAGATTGAAGCCTCAGTAGCGAAAGCTGAAGCTCGCGGTTTGCGTAAGCCTGTTTCCTGTACTACCTATGGCTATGCTGTGTTCGGAAGGGTAATAGAGGGAATGGATGTTGTGTCGGATATCGAGTTTGTTGAAACTGGAATGACCGATTATTTTGAGGCGCTGCCACTAATACCTGTAGTGATCAAATCTATGCGGCGCCAATGAGTAACAATCTATCATCGTTATCAGTACCATCTATAAAAGGTTAATTGGAGTTCAACCATGACGAATCCTGTTTGTGTGATTGTCGGTATCGGTCCCAAGAATGGCGCGGCATTTGCGCGCTGCTTTGATAGGGCGGGCTATCGGATAGCTCTTTTATCCCGCAGTACGTCATTTAGTGAAGGGCTGGTAAACGAATTGAGCGAGGCGCGGGCATACGCTTGCGATGCGGCGGACCCTGCATCGGTTGAAGCCGCATTTGCACAGGTGCGCTCCGACCTTGGTGCGGTGGATGTGCTCATTTATAACGCTGGCAATGGCAGTTGGAAGGATGTGGAAGAAATAACACCCGAGGAGTTTGAGCAGGGCTGGCGGGTAAACTCACTTGGCGCGCTGGTAGCGTCGCAGCAGATTATTCCAGACATGAAAGCGCAGGCTGTGGGTAACATTATTTTCGTGGGCGCCACGGCGTCACTCCGAGGACGACAGAATACAGTGGGTTTTGCTTCTGCCAAAGCAGCACAACGAAGCCTTGCCCAGTCGATGGCCAAGCATCTCGGTCCACAAGGTATTCACGTGTCTCTACTCATTATTGATGGTGAGATTGATTTGCCGGGTGCTACCAATGCGGAGCAGGGTAAAAGACTGGATCCTGATGACATTGCAACGCTAGCGTATTACCTCACAACGCAACCTCGTTCAGCCTGGACTTTTGAAGTGGATATCCGCCCGAATCAGGAAAACTGGTAGGGCTGTTTAATGTGCGAGCAATCCAGCATCATCTATATCCTTACCGACGACATGGGTCATGGCGATATCTCGTGCCTGAACGAGAACTCGGAGATCCCGATACATAACTCCTTGGGAGCAAGGGCATTATTGTTGATCGGCGCACACGTATACTACATATAAATACAGTTTCTCTATCGTAAAGTCATAGGGTCGGCAATTGACGGATGATGTCATCTTCTTTTCACCGTAGTATGCTGCGAGCACTACTATGAACCTCACTGTCCCCCTTAATACAAAAGACAACGACTTGGAGGTTGTTGGCGGCAAAGGCAGGTCGCTGGCGACGCTGTCGGGTGCGGGCTTCAATGTGCCTGGCGGCTTTCAGATTCCTATGTCGGTCTATCGCAGCTTTGTTGCTAATAACAACCTGCAAGACAGAATTCTTGAACTGGCGAGACCTGCTATCAATCAAGGTGCCGCTTCCTTCGAACAGGCGGCAGCTGATATCTCGCAACTGTTTGCGGACTACGAGTTCTCGGCGGAGCAAATGGCGGCGATCACGACCGCCTATGACGAATTACCTGGGCAGCCCGCCGTCGCAGTTCGTTCCTCTGCTAACGCCGAAGACCTACCAGGCCTCTCGTTTGCTGGACAACAGGAAACCTTCCTCAATGTGACCGGCGCCGATGAAGTTGCTGCGGCAGTGAAGCGATGCTGGGCTTCTTTGTGGACTGTTCAGGCAATGAATTATCGACACGAGATGGAAATAGAAAGCGGTACTGTGGCCATGGCCGTGGTAGTGCAGATCATGGTGCCCTCGGAAGTATCCGGCATTCTTTTCACGGCGAATCCGGTTAATGGCGATCGTTCCGAGATGATTATCAATTGTAGCTTTGGTCTCGGTGAGGCTGTGGTGAGCGGTCAGGTGACCGCAGATACTTATGTAATTGATCGGGAAACACTCATGGTTCGCGAAACGGTTCTAGGTGAGAAGGCGCAGCAGATTGTTGCGCAAGGTTCGCAGGGTACGCGTATGGAGGATGTATCTGAGGAAGATCGTGCGATTGCTTCGCTGCCAGAGGCTACAGCCGCAGAGCTCGCGGAACTTGCTGTCAAGATTGAGCAGCTATTCGGGGGTGTACCACAGGATATTGAATGGGCTCTTGAGGCCGGAAGTTTGTTCTTGTTGCAATCTCGCCCGATCACCAACTTGCCAGATCAGCCACCGGAGGATGTCGAATGGCCAGAAATCCCTGGCGCACAGCTCTACAAACGCATGGCCTCTGAGGTCATGCCGGAACCCTTGTCTCCGCTGTTTGAAGATCTTTATCTGAAGAGCCTTTACGATACTCAGACCTGGCCAGACGACTGGGAGTGGAAGGGCTCGCAAACCAGGAACTGGCTCAGTAATTTCATCATCGCCACGGTTAATGGTTATGCGTTTCAGGCGATCTATGTCCATCAGGGAGATGAATCGAGAGATCATTGGGCTGAGGTCCGACAATCGTGGGGCAAGCTTACCTGGTTCAGGGCGCTTAAGTCTGTATTTACGCCTCGCCGTTCCGGGAGTCTCGACAAGGTTGATGTAAACAATGTGAATGCTGCTGGCCGAATGATTCTGCTGATGCAGTTGAAAGACAGTTCTCAACGCTGGATTTGGGAGCTCTATCACTGGTCGCGCACTTTTATCAAGGCGGAGGCGGTCGTGAGGTGGCGCACGGAAAACCTGCCGCATTACCAGCATAGGCTCGATTTATGGCGGGGCGTAGATCCCGGCAGTGCGTCAGACCAGGAGCTTCTT
>MDTE01077329.1_pt1 | contig 56457 bp, 60 predicted proteins | sample 811231 | NCBI WGS metagenome assembly MDTE01 (sample SAMN05326651, study PRJNA326480) | marine metagenome | isolation source: seawater | place: Indian Ocean: Red Sea | collected 2010 | reverse complement strand
GAAATTATCCAATCATCACAATTTGAGTTTGATTGTGCTTTTGCACATATGGTCCAAAATTGTAAACCGTATGAATTTAAGTTTTTTATGAGGTCAACGTAAGAGCTATATTTCTGATTGCTTCCTTCCCAAATCCCATTAAGTAAAAGCATATGCCCAAATTTGGCAAAATCTCTGGCTGTGCTGTCCAAACAACAATAGGCTAAATAATTTCCGTTAGATTGTCCTGAGCCTGTAAAGTCTCTCCACCAAGAGGCATCAATACCAATTTTTGAGAATAAATTATATTCTGCATAGGTTTGAATATCTTGCCCTGTAGCCCTGAAGATTATTTCTCCAAGCACCATAGTGTCACAATTGGAATACTGAAATGCACCTCTTGAATAAACAGTTAATCCATTCTCAAACCATGGATGTGTCATCCCTTCAGTGGCGAGGTCTCTATCAATACATTTTGTGAGCTGGTCATCAGCATAAACAATATTACCTCCGCTACTTGAATCGTTGGCATTAAGACATTCCCCTATTTCACCCGTGACAAAGTTAAAGCAGGCCGGCGGAAGACCGGAACGCATATCTAGCAAATTTTTAATGGTAATTGATGATCTTTCATCTGAAGACCATTCTGTAATATAGTTTGATGCAGAATCTTCAATCGAGTTAATTGCACCAGATTCAACTGCAATCCCAATTAAAAAGCTGGCAAATGATTTTGCTGTCGACCAAGAGCTAATATAGCTATTTTGATCACGTTGTGCATAGAGACTTTTATAAAAATCACCATTCTCGCTTAATGTAGAAGCAAGAATATTTGCCTCATTATCGGTCATACCTCTATATCTTTCATAAACCAATTTGCCATCTTTTATTACTACGGCAGCTTGTGTAAAAGAACCATCTTGGAATACGTAATCAAAAGCCTGTTCTAAACCTGAAGAACTCATTCCAACAGATTCTGGAGTTACAACATCCCAAACAAGTGGGTGAGTAGGATATGTTTGAGGTGGGGCAATAGGTGCATTGTCCATATCAGGTGTAGAAGACGAACCGCCTCCACATGAAACTATCAATAATAAAAACAGAATGAGTAATCTTTGCTTCAAATATAGTTTCAAATTTTAATAATTACTTTACCCTTTGCCTTTCTATCTTTTAAATGAGCTATAGCTTGAGCGCCATCATTTAAGTCAAAGGAATCAGACACCTCAGGATTTATTTTTCCATCAGAGTGCAGTTTAAAGAGTTCTTCAAAATTTTTCATATTTTCTTCAGGAAACATTCCAACCCAGGCCCCCCAAAAAACACCTACTATTTTCATGCCTTTTAAAAGGGCAAGATTGATAGGTATTTTTGGAATTTGTCCAGCGGCAAAACCAATAACCAAATATCTCCCATCCCAAGCTGTTGCTCTAATACAAGGCTCAGAATAATCATCACCAACAGGATCGTAGACAACATTCGCCCCTATTCCTCCCGTCAGTTCTTTGATTTTAGAAGAAAGTTCTTTTTGTTGATCCTTATTTAGTTTGCCTGTTGGATATATAAATACCTCATCAGCACCATGTTTTTTGCATAGGTCTATTTTCTCTTGTGTTGATGCTGCTGCAATAACTTTGGCGCCCATTGCCTTACCAAGCTCCACAGTAGCCAAGCCTACTCCTCCAGCGGCACCAAGAACTAAAAGAGTTTCTCCTTCTTTTAGTCCAGCTCTTTGCTTAAGAGCATATAGAGATGTTCCATATGTCATAGGTAGTGCGGCAGCAGTTTCAAAATCCATAGAGTCAGGAATTTTTACAACAGCATGTTTAGGGGCAACAATTTTTTCAGAAAATGCCCCCAACCCCGTCATAGCAAATACTCTGTCACCAACTTTAATATTTTCAACCCCATCCCCAACGGCAGACACTATTCCAGCGGACTCACCTCCAGGAGTAAAAGGTAACTCTGGTTGGAATTGGTACAAACCTTGAATCATTAATACGTCAGGAAAATTTACGCTAGCTGCTTTATTTTCAATTAACACATGATCTGGAAGAACCTCAGGGTCAGGCAATTCATTTATTTGAAGTTTATCTGGCTTACCAAGTTCAACACACTGTAATGCTTTCATGAGACCCCCTTATAGATTCATATTATATTGTTTGATAAATTCATTCATCTCTTCATTTGTATTTTGAGGAATTCTATCAAGTCTTTCTAATGATAACTCCGCTTCTTTTTTTATTCTATCAATATTTTTGCCATCAGTTTTTCTTAATATGTTTGTATTTTTTTTAGCTAAAGTTATTCCTTCATTGTGAAAATTTTCAGATAAAGGCTGGCCTTTCAAGGACAAAGAAACTTCCTCAATTGCATTCAAAAATAATTCACTATTATTTAGATGCGAAGCAATTAATTTTAGATCATTTATAATTTCTTCACTAGCTTCAGATATTTCTTTTTCGACATCATCAATAAAAATTTTTGTGTTTTCATTTCGGCCTTCATAAATCGCAGCATAATCATTCTTATCTATTTGAGTTTTTTCATCACTACTAATTTTTGGGCTAGGACAAATTAAACAGTACAGTAAAATAAGATCTAAAAACCTGATACTTTCTTTTGAGATGCCTGTAATATCATTTGGTGAAAGGTCAACCCCCCTAATTTCTACATATTCGATTCCAAATTTCTTTAACAGATGGTATGGCCTTAAATTTTTAGTTGGAGACCTTTTTGGTCTGATAGAATCATAATATTCATTTTCAATTTGAATAATTCCAGTTGAAATTTGCTGATAGTCACCATTTTCGTCTTTATGACCTTTGTTGTGAAACTCAGGATGTGGGATAGTTATAGCATCCTTAATCTTTTTAAGAAAACTATCCAAGGAATTATATTTGATTTGTAAATTTTGCTGCGCTTCACTTTGATAACCTATTTTACTCATCCTTAAAGAAGTAGCATATTTAAGATGCATGTCATTTTCATTTAGTGTTTCAAGGTTATGCAATCTGTCTTTAACAAAAGATTTATCAACAATATTTGTTTCACCAAAATGAAAAAGAACAAACCAAAAATTTCTTTTGAAATTTCGAATCATACCTAAATATTCATCATCTAATGCAACACTATTGCTTAACGCATTTAAGCTTTTTAAAGAAATCTTATCTATTGAGAAATTGTAATGTAGTCCCGACACACATTGCATTGTTGGACCATATCTTATAGCTAGCCCCTTTCGATAAAGATGTTTAATAAATCCTGAATTGCTATTGTGATAGTGAGCAATATTAATATCAGATTCATTGTTTATCCTTGGAGGCATGGAGAATGGCCATAAGAATTCTGTTGCATTAATATTTTTGGCTATATACACATGCAGAGAAAAAAGAAAATCATATAAATCGTCAACACTATTTGTAAAGATTGGTGTTACAAGTTCGGTTTGCGCTTCAGCAAAGTCTGTTGTGATATATCTATTTGTCATCGCTGAACCCAAGGGGACAGGATGAATAGAATTTGCTATATGGCCGTCAGAATTAACTCTAAAAAACTCTTTTTCAATTCCTCTATTTATTTTTAATTGATCAAAAAATCCTTTACTTTTAAGTGCATCAATTTTTGTTTTCAGAGGACTCATCACCCATCAAGAGTTGGACCGGCCGAGATGACTTCATCACTGGAATTAAATCGTTTGAAATTTTTTTGAAACTTGGAAATTAAATCGTCTAGATACTTTTTATATAACTCTTTATCCTCCCAAGTATTGATAGGATTTAAAAGATTTGAATCAATTCCATTTATACTTATTGGAATTTCAAGATTCAAACCTGGTATTTTTATTGTTTCCGCATTAGCTAATTCCCCGTCTTGGATAGCATTAACAATTCTTCTTGTAGTTGGAATGCTAAATCTAGATCCAATCCCATATGGACCCCCAGTCCATCCAGTATTTACAAGGAATACTTTGGAACCAAATTCTTCAATTCTTTTCATAAGTAAATCTGCATACTCATTAGCTGGCCTAGGGAAGAAAGGAGCTCCAAAACAGGTAGAAAATGTTGACTCAATATCAGAACTAGATCCAATTTCTGTTGAGCCAACCTTAGCAGTGTAACCACTTAAAAAATGATATGCGGCTGCTTCTTTTGATAATATTGACACTGGCGGTATTAGGCCAGTCAAATCACATGTTAGAAATATAACAGCGCTTGGCTCACCAGCTGCATTTTCTGGTACCGCATTAGCAATATGTGATCTTGGATAGCAGCACCTTCCGTTCTCAGAAAGAGAAGTATTAGTGTAATCGGGATTATTTTTATCATCCAGATAAACATTCTCAATAACACTACCTTTTGTGATTGCTTTAAAAATAATAGGCTCATTCTCAATTGTTAGATCTATAGTTTTTGCATAACAACCGCCTTCAAAGTTAAAAACAGAGCCCACACTCCAGCCGTGTTCGTCGTCTCCAATAAGAGAACAATTTAGATCAGCAGAAAGAGTTGTTTTGCCTGTACCAGATAGGCCAAAAAATAAGGCAACGTTACCTTTTGCATTTACATTTGCAGAGCAATGCATAGGCAATACATCTTTATCAGGAAGCAAAAAGTTTTGAACAGAAAACATAGCTTTCTTCATCTCGCCAGCATATTTCATGCCAGCAATTAATACTTTGCGCTTAGCAAAATTAATAATGACACATGAATCAGAATTTGTTCCATCTTCCTCTGGAGAACATTCAAAGTTTGCAGCGCTTAAAATTTGCCATTCTTGTTTACTAGAAGGGTTGTAGGTTTTTTCGCAAATAAAAATTAATCTTGCGAAGACAGAATGCCAAGCAGTCTCAGTAATTACTTTAACTGGCAAATAATGCTCATCATGAGAACCAACATGAACCCTTGATATATATCTATTGCGCTCAGCTAAATATGATTCAACTTTATTCCAAAGGCCTTCAAACTTATTTTCATCAAAAGGTTTATTAACTTCACCCCAGTCTATAAGATCAGATGTCCCGGGTTCATTTACAATAAACCTATCATTAGGACTTCTGCCAGTTCGAGAACCAGTATTAGTAGAAAAAGCTCCATTCGATGCAATTACTCCTTCATTATTTTCTACAGCAGTCGCTATCAACTCTTCTATGGTTAATTCAAGAGATTCAGTGGCTTTAAAATTGTTCATGTTACTAACAAATATTATAGGTACTTAGGGGGAATAATTATATATTTAGAGGTGATAATTATGTACCTATAATATTTAGCTTGTTAGCAATTATTTAGAGTATTATGTAGTCTAGTAAAATTTAATTTATAAAAAAAGTCAACATAATTTAAAAATGCTTATTTAAAGGGATGAAAAGTGATTATTTTTTGTAGTTTTGCTACATTTTTTATGAAGATTAAGAATTTTTAAACGAAAATAGGGTGAAAATTATAAAGGCTGTAAAAAATAGTAAACCCCATTCTGCAAAATTTAATATAAATCTCCATCCGTCTTCAGCGCAACTAGGGCCGCCCTGAAGTGTGGTTTGAATAGCATCAAATAAACCATTGGAAATAACTCGTTCGTTAAAGGGCATGCCACACCCTTTTAGCTCTAAAACTTTTTCAATTGGAAGATTCTGGATATATATTTGTCTGCTTGTTACACCAATACCTATTAAAGAAGGAATAATAATTAAACCCTTACTAAAGATATTTTTTCTTATAAAAAATCCTAATAGAGCAGATATTGCTACCAAGCCAAAAATATACCTAGTTAAAATACACATAGGACAAGGCAACATATATAAATTAGTATATCTATCCATAATTATGGCTATCAAAATTATTATAAATGCAGCTGCTGCAATTAATAATTCAAAATAGTTTTTGTATATATTTAATAATCTGAACATGCTGTTTATTATATTTTTTTGCCAATTTTTTTCATTTCCATTATAGAAAAACAATTGTCATAATACATCATATAAAAGTTAAAGATGAAAAATAGAATTTTTGTAATAGACGGATCCTCCTATTTATATAGAGCTTATCATGCAATGCCGCCTTTAAGCACCTCTTCAGGCAGACCTACTGGAGCGGTTAAAGGCGTAACTAATATGTTGATGAATTTGAAAAAAGATAGTGAAGGTTCTCCTATAATTGTGGTTTTTGACGCCAAAGGAAAAACGTTTAGAAACAATATTTATTCAGAATATAAAGCTAATCGACCACCTATGCCAGATGATTTGAAAGAGCAATTGCAGCCAGTAAAGGCTATTTGTAAAGCAATTGGATTTCCTCTTCTTGAAATTGAAGGGGTTGAAGCAGATGATGTAATTGCAACCATCACAAGAATGGCAAAAGAAGCTAAATTCAAATGCGTTGTGTCGTCTTTAGATAAAGATTTAATGCAACTAGTTGAAGATCCTAACACAACCTTAATGAATACAATGAAGCATGAGATTTTTGATGAAGCGAAGGTTTTTGATAAGTTTGGAGTAAAACCAAACCAGATAAAAGATATGCTTGCGCTAGTTGGAGATTCATCTGACAACATTCCAGGTGTGCCAAAGGTAGGTCAGAAAACTGCTGCAAAATGGTTAAATCAGTATGGCAATTTAAATGCAATTAAAGAAAATGCAACTGAAATAAAAGGAGTGGTAGGCGACAACTTAAGAAATAGTTTAGGCGATCTTGATAGAAATATAGAGCTGGTATCTCTAAAAGAAGATGTTGATTTAAAATATACATTTGAAGAATTATTGACTTTCAATCCAAATAATAAAGAGTTAGAAAAACTTTTTGCTGATTTAGAATTTGCTCCAATTAACAAGACCGAAGAAGATTCCTCTCCCAAGAAAAATGCTAACTACAAAACTATTTTAAAAGAAAAAGATCTTGATGCATGGATTTCTAAAATACAAAAATCAAAAGCATTTGCAATAGACACAGAAACTGACTCGGTCCATATTGTCTCCGCAAATCTCATTGGCATTTCTCTTTCTGTTGCTGAAAACGAGGGCTGTTATATACCAATAGGACACAGTTACGATGACTGCCCTAAACAGTTAAGCATGGATTATGTAATTAAAAAGCTGGGATCTGTCATTGAAGACAACCAAGAGAAAGCAGTTGGACAAAATCTTAAGTTTGATTTACCAATACTCGCAAGGCACGGAATTAATATTACAAAATTTTTAGGTGATACTATGTTGATGTCTTATGTCTTAAACAGTACCGCCACAAGGCATGGTATGGATAGACTCGCTGACTTCTATTTGAATTACTCTACAACAAAATACACAGATGTTACCGGCACAGCATCTAAACAAATTAGTTTTGATAAAGTTAAGTTAGATATTGCTTCAGATTATGCATCTGAAGATGCTGATATAACTTTAAGACTCTACAATGTTTTGGCACCAATGCTCAAAGAAAAGCCTGTTCAAGAAAAACTATTGCGCGATATTGAGTATCCGCTTGTTCATGTTTTATCGAGGGTTGAGCAAAATGGGGCAAAGATAGACAAGAAAAAATTAGCCGATCATTCCAAAGAGCTTGGGAAAAAAATAGAAAGTCTTTCATCTAAAGCATATAAAATTGCTGGGGAAGAGTTTAATTTAGATTCTCCAAAGCAACTTCTTGAAATTTTATACGAAAAGCAAGGCTTACCAGTGCTTAAAAAGACACCTAAAGGACAACCTTCAACCAATGAAGATACTCTTAAAAGACTTTCAGAAGAATACGAGTTACCAAAAATTATTCTAGAATACAGAACATTAGCAAAACTGAAGTCCACTTATACTGAAAGTTTAATAAACATTGAAAATCCAAAAACAGAAAGAATACATACTTCTTATCAACAAGCAGTCACATCAACAGGAAGACTTTCATCCACAGAGCCCAACCTTCAGAATATTCCGATAAAGACTGCAGAAGGCAGAAGAATAAGAGAAGCTTTTGTACCTGAAAAAGGAAGTGTTTTAATTTCAGCTGATTATTCTCAAATTGAATTAAGAATTATGGCTCATTTATCACAGGACAAGAATTTAACCCATGCCTTTAATAATGATATTGATGTTCATTCGTCAACAGCTGCAGAAGTTTTTGGTGTTGCAATAGATAATGTAAGTCAAGAGCAAAGAAGAAGTGCTAAAGCTATTAATTTTGGATTAATGTACGGAATGTCAGCTTTTGGGCTTACTAGGCAGCTTGGCATTCCCAGAGGCGAGGCCCAAGAATATTTGGATACTTATTTTGCCAGATATACTGGCGTTAGAGATTATATGGATAATATAAAAGCCCAAGCAAAAGAAGACAAATATGTAGAGACTATTATGGGAAGACGTCTTTATTTAAATGAAATTAATGCTGCTAACGGTTTAAGACGGCAAGCTGCTGAGAGAGCAGCTATTAATGCTCCGCTTCAAGGATCAGCAGCAGATATTATTAAAAAAGCTATGCTTGATATTGATAAACTTCTCTTAAAGGAAATGCAAGAAGTAAAAATGATCATGCAAGTTCATGATGAATTAGTTTTTGAGTGCCCAAAAGATAATGCTGAAACGGTAATGGAAAAAATGAAAGAAACTATGGAGCAAACTGTAGAATTAAATATTCCTTTAGTTGCTGAAGCAGCAATAGGATCTAATTGGAATGAAGCTCATTAAAAATTTTTTATAACCATCTCCTTACATTTTTAATATAATCTTTCCATTCTTTATCAAAAAGTTTTTCCATAGCGGTTTCTTCTGGTTTAATTTGAAACACTGTTATAAAAAACATAAATATACTGGTGAACAATAGACCACCTATTAAATTAAATTTAAAAGTTAAACCAAGCAATATAAATGACATCCCTAAATACATTGGGTTTCTAGAGTATTTAAATATTCCATTAACAACCAAAGAGGATGCTTTTTCTATTAATATAGGATTGACAGTGGTTTTTTGTTTTTTAAATGAACTTACTGCTGCCACAAAAACAAATACCCCAGCAACGAATGAAATAATACTTAATAAGTTTAATACCATAGAACTAAATTCAAGAAAGTATGGTCTCGAAAAGTAAATACATAGCCCAAAGAATAAGGTTACTATTGGAGGAGGTATTTTATTATCCATTTAACCTCTTTATGGGAACATATTCCATTTCTTCAGGAAGAAGAACTTCAATGCCATGTATTTCTCTTAGATCTGAGATTTTCATAGATAGATATTCTTCAGGAACTTTAAAAGGCCATTTCTTTTTCATTTTAAAAGTTTTAAAAACAACTCTTCTTTTTATACCTAAAACTCGCCAATATAGTTTTAAAAAACCCAAAATGCCTAGCTCTTTAAATAAATCTTTAGTTAGTTGTTTAATTTGAGGAAGTTTATTGTATCCAAGCAAATATTTTAGTTTCCATTTGCTACCCCAAAGAACCCAGGTATCCAAAATAGCTTCCTGTTCTAAAGAAATATCAAGACCAAAGATTACATGTGTGGAATCATGATCTCGCATCATAGTTCCAGAATCTTGAGTATCCATTAATACCTCTGTAGATTCAGGAAATGATTTGTAATAGCAATCTAGACCATCTCTTAGAGTTAAATCACAATCTTGTTTTTGATATTCAAGCATTAATCTATAAAGTTTAGTATTTCTTTGGAAAGCTTGTCAAAGCCAGTAATATCTTTTGCTGAAATAGCTATTACATCCCCCGCGTGAATCTTGTTTTTAACATTCATAATCGCATTAGAAATTTTATTATTTGATAGCTTGTCGCTTTTAGTGAGCACCGGTATAAAGGGCACATTAAAATCTCTACAAAGTTGTATCATATCCCAGTCAGTTTCTTTGAGAGGGTGTCTGATGTCCATAAAAATTATTACTGCAGTCAACGCTTTTCTTTTTTGAAAATATTCACCCAATAGTGGACCCCAATCTTTCTTTTTTGCTTTGCTTGATTTAGCAAATCCGTATCCCGGTAAATCTAACAACATCAACTCATCACTAACTTTAAAAAAATTAATTTCAGTAGTTCTTCCAGGTGTTTTACTTATTCTTGCTAATTTTGGATTGTCAGTAAGAGCATTTAAAGCACTTGATTTCCCAGCATTAGATCTTCCTGCCAGCAAAATCTCATAACCAACATCATCAGGAAGATTTTTATAGTTCGTTACACCAAAAATAAATTCAGTTTTTTTAAAAAGGTTTTTCATTTAATCGTTTATATCATATCAACCTATGTTTATAATACACCTCAGAAAACACACATTTTAATTTTTAATGAAACATTCATTAGTATTTTTTGTCATATTTAGCGTATCTTCTGTTTTATATGCTGCAGATGATACATCTAAAGAAATAAAAATGCCTGAAATATTTATTTCAGGTGATGCAGATAAAGGATCACAATTGGTTGAGACCTGTGTGGCTTGTCATGGTGCTGATGGTAATAGTATAAGTACTGACTGGCCAAAATTAGCTGGTCAAAATCAGAAGTATCTTTTGGAGCAATTAAAATATTTTAGAGATGGTGAAAGAATGAATGTATTAATGATGGGAGTTACTCCATATCTACAAACTTTAACCGACCAAGACTTGCTAGATATAGCTGCATATTATTCAAGTTATAGTGCAACTGTTGGACAGGCAAAAGATGATGAAGAAATGTTGGCTCTAGGAACAAAATTATATCGGTTTGGAGATGCTAGTAGAAAAATACCTGCTTGTACTTCATGTCATTCAGTTTATGGTGACGGAAACAGCTTAGCCGGCTATCCTAGTGTTGCTGGACAGCAAGTTGGATATTTAACTTCGACATTGAAGGCATATAGGTCAAAAGAAAGAAACGCAGGTGAAACTTCTCTAGTAATGCAGGCTGTTGCTGCAAATTTAACCGACGAAGAGATCGATGCGCTTGCTAATTATATGCATGGACTATACAAATGAAAAATTTAATTAAAAACAAAATAATCTTACTTATGATTGCAATATTTGCTGTTTCAATTAATGCTGAATATCGTATTGGTGTTGATTACAGGATAGCAGATAATCCTTTGCCAGTTAAAAAAGATGGTATTGTTGAGGTCACAGAGTCGTTCTGGTATGGCTGTAATGCATGTTATCAATTTGAGCCAGCAATCAATGATTGGGCTTCAAAACAAAACTCAGATGTAAAATTTACCAAGATGCCAGTACCTTGGTCTAGAGTACACGAGCAACATGCTGCCCTTTTTTATACCATAGAATCTTTAAAGCTGGATAAAAATGCTCATGCCGCAGTCTTTGTTACTATTCATAAAGAAGGTAATTTTTTAAATAGCCCTGAGGCGATTCAAACATTTTTAGCGAAATTTGGAATAGCTCCTGAGTTGACATCTCAATACTTAAATTCTTTCACAATTAAGCAAAAGATTAATCGTGATAAGAAACAAGCGAGACAATTAAAGATTGATGCGACCCCTATGATTGTAGTCGATGGTAAATATATTGTTGAAACCAAAGGCTCATATCGTGAGATGTTGAGCGTTGTTGATTATTTAGTTAGTATTCAAAAACCCAATTCTTAAAATTATGAAAAATAAAGCATTCTTATTAGTATTACCTCTATGTCTATTTTTAATAAATGGTAAAAAATATGAACAGGCTGTCATAGATAGATTGGCGCTACCTGTTAAAGTTTGTATAGAAGGCCAGGACTGCGGCATGACTTCAAATACAAGTCAAATGGCAGCTATTTCTACTCCTGCTGCAGAAACAAAAAAGGTAGCTTTGTCTCAAGGGTCTGAACATACTGTAAAAATGCTGAATACTGGTGAGGGTGGTCAAATGATCTTCGAACCTGCAGTTTTAAAAGTCTCTAAAGGTGACACGATTCATTTTAAAGCTGTTGATTTATCACATAACTCTGCAAGCATTGATGGCATGGTACCTTCTGGTGCAAAAGCTTGGACAGGTATGATAAATAAAGATATCAGCGTAACCTTAGATACAGAAGGAATATATGTTTATCAGTGTGACCCTCATATCATGATGGCAATGATTGGAGTAATTCAAGTCGGAGATCCAATTAATATGAACGAAATAAAAGAAGCTTCTGTAAGCCTAAAAAATCGGTTTGTGATGAATGCAGATAGAATAGACAATTATTTAAATCAACTTTAATTTTTTTCAAGTTCAGCGATCCTTGCCTCAAGGTCCTTAATAATATTTTCTAAATTATCAAATTTGCTTTTTTTTACATAACCTCCGCGTTCAATAATTTTTTCTATTTCTGGACCTATTTTAGTAGCTGCATTAAATATCATATCTTTTGGTAATAACTCTCCAACACCCTTCAATTCTTTTTCAATAATTTTTCTAATCGCTTCTCTTAAATCTTTATCACTCATATTTATCCTCTATAATTTTTTGTAATTTACTCCAATCATCAAACTCATCAGGCTTTTTAAAATTTTGTACCCATTCTGCATCTATATTATTAAACCATAAGGCACTTATGCCAAGTTGATGTGCTGCAAAGATATCATTAATTTGATGATCCCCAATATGAAGCATTTCATTGAAAGTAATATCGCCTACTAATTCAACAGCTTTATCAAAATGAGCTCGATTAGGTTTGTTGTTTTTTGCCTCAAGCGAGGATATCGCAAATGAAAAATATTTTCCAAATTCAAATTTATATATATCGGCATTCCCATTAGTTAAAACTCCTAGGATATATTTTTTACTCAAAGAACTGAGACATTTTTTAACTCCAGGATATAGATTAATTTCGTGTCTTTTTTCCATAAATATTTTAAATGCTTGATCTGCTAAATTTTCTCTTTTCTTTACAGAATCAATATGTTTGATTTTAATTTTAAAAATTTCTTTTCTAAGCTTGCCTATATCCCAGCGAATTGCAGGATCTTTTTTTATTAAATCTTTTCTAAGATCTAAGAAATCTTCAAAGCTACCCCAATCTATATTTCCTGCTTTATTTTCTAACCATCTTCGAGTATCTATTTCAGCTTTGGTGATTACAGGCCTATTATCCCAAAGGGTATCATCAAGATCAAAGGTAATAACTTTAATACGCTTAGTCATTATTAACCTCATAAAGTTTAGGCAGAATATCTCCTAAATTATTCATTTCTTCTTTAACATGATTGCTCAAATCCTCAGCAAGATTTTCATCTATTAAAACAAGGCGTGTTAAATAGCCATTACCAAACACATTTATTGGAGATCTTATAATATCGTTATTTTTTCGATGGCTAACAGAACCTAGCCAAAACCTCGATCGCATCTCTGCTCCATCAGCATTATTCACTATAACATGACACATTTTTGCAAAGTTTATAGGCTGCTTTAAGAATCCTACTTTGGCACAAATTACAAAAGTATCTTCAGTATTTGGATCAAAACCAAAGAATTCGGTTGGATCAACGAATTGAATCCTCAACTTTGATAGGTCATTACCAATATATTCATGTACAAGATGACTGGCTCCAATTATTTCACCATGTATTTTGTTTTCCCAATTCATCCATACATGATCATTTGGATGCCACAACTTATAATGTTCAGTTGTTTGAAGATACTCTAGGAACCACCAGCGTACCATTTCTGCTGTAACATTAGACATTGGTGTTCTAACCGCAACCAAATAACTAGAGTCTTTTAATCTTCTATATTCAGTTAAATAAGTATTTGGTTCTTCAATAAGTGTTTCATTTGCATCTAGAGTTGTGTTATGTGGCTGGAAGCTCAGTATTGCTAAAGCTACTATAAGAAAAATGCTCAAAAATCCTAGTTTCTTTAATTTTTTCATTTTTTTGCTCTTGGATGAGACTTATCATAAATTTTGGCCAAATGCTGATAATCTAGTTTTGTATAGATTTGAGTTGTTGATAAAGAGCTATGTCCTAATAATTCTTGAATAGTTCTAAGGTCGCCACTTGACTCAAGCAGGTGAGTTGCAAAACTATGTCTAAGCATATGGGGATGTATTGGCGGAAGTCCTTGTTTCAATGCTATTTTTTTTAATCTTAATTGTACGCTGCGCACGCTTAATCTGGTGCCTTTAGAGTTCAAGAAAAGTGCTTTGGTATTTAATGCTATTTTTTCACGCTCAATTAACCAATTTTTAATGGCGCCTATAGCATACTTTCCAAGAGGAACCAGCCGAGTTTTTGCACCTTTGCCTAAAATTTTTAGAAAAGTCATATTTTCCTCAAAGTCAGATAAATCAATATTTACAGTTTCTGATACCCTAAGTCCAGAGGAATACATAAGCTCGATAATTGCGAGATCTCTAGTTTCAATCAGATTGGTCGGCTTAAAGTTTAGTAACTGCTCAACATCCTCTGGCGAAAGTACCTCGGGTAAATTTGAAGGAGTTTTTGGTGAAGTTACAAGCTCAAAAGGAGAGGCATCAATAAGATCATTTTTTTTTAAAAATCTAAAAAATCCTTTTGCTGATGATAGGTGCCTTTGAATACTTCTTGGATTATTGTTTTGTGCATATAAGGCCCCAATCCATGCAGAGCAAACACCATTATTTATTTCAGAATAACTTGAAATATCTAGATCTTTCAAAAAAAGATATAGCTTATTAAGATCTCGCTGATAAGAACTAGTTGTGTTTTTTGATAAGTTTTTTACATCACAAATAAAAACTAAGTACTCTTTAATATCTTTGAGGATAAACTCAGTTGAATCCATATGTTATTTTGATAACTTTTTTTCTAGAACATCTCTTATATATTCAATAAAAGTTGTATCTTCATCTCCTAAATACTTAGTTCTGTCATAACTGCCAAGCATTAATAAAGCAAAATCTTTTTCAGTTTTTATAACGGCAACTACCATTGATTCTATATTTTTGTCTTTAAATAAAATTTTTACTCTTTCTGCCGAGAAGGAGCCACAGAGGATTGCACCCTTGTGCATTGATAGATTTGTTTTATCCTCAAGATCTGCAACTGCTTTATTTGATAGAAATTTTAAAATTGACTTATCTACTTTAAAGTCTTTTTTAAAACTTTCCTCAACACTCGCAACTATTTCTTTTTTAGTATTAGATTCTAAAATTTTTAATGTTAGTTTTTTTGATTTATTAAATAAGTCTTCATTTTCTGATACCGTGTCAATAAATGAAGTTAGAAGATTAATAAGATTTTTATGTTCTTCACGAAGTTTTAAAACTTGTCTTTCAAGAATAGACTCTGCAGAGCTAGATGTGTGTTTAAATTGCAACTCACTTACCAACGATTCTCTGGATTTAAAAAAATCAAGATTATCAAGCAAGAATAGTTCGACATCTTTAGAACTCAATTTTTTACTCATTAATATTTCCTTTATATATAAATTCTGCTGGGCCTATCATTAATATACCATCATTATATGGTCTAAATTTTAATTCACCGCCAAATGATTTAACAACAATGGACTCTTTAGTATGAATAAATTTGGAAGCAAGACACAATGAGGCAGAGCCACAAGATAGAGTCTCTCCAACTCCATTTTCAAATGTTCTAATCTCAAATCCTTTTTTGGTTTTTGAATATATTGATAAATTAAAATTACTATTCATTAGGACGCTCTTAAGTCTTTTGCTTAATTCAAGAAGATCTATTTGTTGAATTGACTTCATATTTAAGAATAAGTGATTATTTCCGATATTTGATATAAAAGACTTACACCCAACTTTTTTCTTAACCATATCAATAATTTTTTTATTTGATTGATAAGATGGTCGGCCAACTAAAATAGAGACCATATTTTTTTTATTTAAATTACAACTTAAATTTCTTGTTTTAGTTTGAATGTAAATATCTTTCCTTGGCGCAAAAGAATTTTTCCATATATATTTTGATGCACATCTTACTCCATTAAGACACATGCCCGCCTCGGAGCCGTCACCTCCATTGAAAAATCGTATTAAAAAATCTTGATTATAATTTGTTGGAGGAGCTATTAAGATTAGCTGATCAAAGCCAATCCCTTTATTTCTATCAGCTATTTTTTTAATAAATGGCCTGTTAATTTTAATATTTTTTTGAAGTGAATTGATAATCACAAAGTCATTGCCATTGCCATGCCATTTCTCAAAATCTATTTTCATGTATTAAATTATTAAAAGACAATAGGCCCTTTGACACCACAAGAAGTGATTAAAATAATTAATGCTAAATAAATATAGAGTTTTTTATATCTCATTTATTGCATATTAATATTTATAAGTTTCCTCTTTAAAGGGCCCCTCTTGAGGTACATTGATATACTCAGCTTGCTCTTCTGTAAGTTTTGTTACTGTGCCGCCAAAACCTTCAACCATTAAACTGGCAACTTCTTCATCTAATTTTTTAGGTAGCACTTCTACAGTAAGCATTTCAGATCTTTTATCTTCATCATTAACATTAGCAAAACCTTGTTTATAAAGATGAATTTGTGCTAAAACCTGATTTGCAAAAGAACCATCCATAATTCTACTAGGATGACCCGTCGCATTACCAAGATTAACTAACCTACCTTCAGCCAACAAAATTATGTAATTTTTACTTGATAGGTCAGGTGCTCCATCGGGAGGAGTATCTCTAAATATTCTATGTACCTGTGGCTTAATTTCATCCCAGAAATAATTTTCTTTAAGGTATGCAGTGTCTATTTCATTATCAAAGTGACCAATATTGCAAACAACTGCTGTATTTTTTAATGTGCTCAACATTGCTGAGTCACATACATTTACATTTCCTGTTGTTGTAACTACCAAGTCAATTTCTTGCATTAAATCATGGTTAATATCTTTTGGATCTCTTGTAACGACCCCATTGTTGTAACATGAAACAACTGAGAAACCGTCCATGCAAGCTTGCATAGCGCATATAGGATCTGATTCAACTACACTAACAATCATACCTTCTTGGGCCAAACTAGCAGCGGACCCTTTTCCAACATCTCCATAGCCAATAACTAGACCTTTTTTACCCGATAAAAGCATATCAGTTCCACGTTTTAGCGCATCATTAAGACTATGTCGACAACCATATTTATTATCATTTTTAGCCTTAGTGACAGAGTCATTTACATTTATAGCAGGAATTTTAAGTTCGCCTTTTTCGAGCATTTCTTTTAAGCGGTGCACTCCTGTGGTTGTTTCTTCAGATACACCATGAATTGTCTCAAGCATATCAGGAAATTTAGCATGTACCATTGCTGTTAAATCACTGCCATCATCAAGAATCATGTTAGCATCCCATGGTGCTCCATCCTTGCTGATAGTTTGCTCAATACACCATTCATACTCTTCTTCGGTTTCTCCTTTCCATGCAAACACTGGAACGCCTCTAGCCGCCATTGCTGCAGCAGCATGATCTTGAGTAGAAAAAATATTACATGATGACCAACGAAGTTCTGCGCCAAGCTCTATTAATGTTTCCATCAGAACAGCGGTTTGTATAGTCATATGAATGCAACCCATAATTTTTGCCCCTGCAAGTGGCTGCTCTTCTCTATACTTTTCTCTTAATGCCATAAGTGCCGGCATTTCATTTTCTGCTAGAGAAATTTCTCTTCTACCAAATTCAGCTAGGTTAATATCTGCTACTTTATAATCATTCATTTTGTATCCTTATATGTTGTTATTGTGATATTTCTGAGGCTTTATCTGTTCTTTCCCATGAAAGATCAATATCTGTTCTTCCAAAGTGACCGTAAGCCGCTGTTGGAAGATATATGGGTTGTTTAAGATCAAGCATATTGATTAAACTTTTTGGTCTTAAATCAAATTTTTCTTCAACAATTCTTTCAATTGCTTCCTTTGATATCTTCTCACTATTGAAAGTATTAACGTTAATTGAGGTTGGTTTTGCAACTCCAATTGCATATGAGACTTGAATCTCACAATAATCAGCAAGTCCTGCAGCAACTATATTTTTTGCAACATACCTTGATGCATATGCAGCAGAACGATCAACTTTCGATGGGTCTTTGCCTGAGAAAGCTCCTCCGCCATGCCTAGCCATACCACCATATGTATCTACTATTATTTTACGACCTGTAAGACCACAATCACCAACAGGGCCTCCAATTACGAACTTTCCTGTAGGATTAATATAAATCTTAGTTGAGTCTAAAATCCATTCAGCAGGCACAATAGGCTTGATTATTTTTTCCATAACGCCATCTTTAATTTCGCTTTGCGAAACATCTTCATCGTGTTGAGTTGAAAGTACTATTGCAGATAAACCCTCAATTGTCTTGCCGTCATCAGAATAGATAGCACTAACCTGACTTTTTGCATCAGGTCTTAGCCAAGATAGTTCACCACTTTTCATAACATCAGCTTGTTTTTTTACAAGTCGATGCGCAAGATCAATTGGAAGAGGCATTAAGGATTCTGTTTCTATGCAAGCATATCCAAACATTAAACCCTGATCACCTGCTCCTTGTTCAAGATTTTCACCTTCTCCTTCTGTTACACCTTGAGAAATATCGGGCGACTGTTCAAAAACTAGATTTGTAAATTCGCATGTATCGCCATTAAAACCATATGCATCAGTGTTATATCCAATATCATTAATTGTTTTTCTTACTATTGGCTCTAGGTCTGGACTTCCCAATGAAGTGATTTCTCCTGCAATATATACCATATTATTCTTAATCATCGTTTCGCAGGCTACTCTGCTGTTAGGGTCTTCAGATAGATAGGCATCTAAAACAGCATCTGAAATTTGATCGCAGACTTTGTCGGGATGCCCAGCCGAAACAGACTCTGATGTAAATATATAACTCATAAGATTTTCCTCTGAAATATTATTGCGACGACACTATTTATTATTTTATTTAAAGGTTTCAATCAGCAATTTAATTATTTTATATCAAAAAAAACAATTTTATCTATGCATTTTACTACAAAAATATTATTATCCTTAAAAGCAAACAGGGAAAATAAATTTGCACCAGAAAAATTCTATAAATGCTCTAAGATTTTTATCAATAGATGCTGTTCAAAAAGCCAATAGTGGACATCCAGGTATGCCGATGGGCATGGCTGAAATTGCTACAGCTCTTTGGGGAAGCCATTTAAAACATAATCCAGGTAATCCTAAATGGTTTAATAGAGATAGATTTGTTTTATCAAACGGGCATGGCTCAATGCTTTTGTATAGTTTGTTGCACTTAACTGGATACAATTTATCATTAGATGATTTAAAAGATTTTAGACAACTCAAATCAAAAACACCTGGACATCCTGAATATGATATAGATATTGGCGTTGAAACTACAACGGGACCATTAGGTCAAGGGATTGCAAATGCAGTAGGGATGGCAGTGTCAGAAAAAATTCTTGCTGCAGAATTTAATCAGGAAGATATAAAGCCAATAGATCATCATACTTTTGTATTTCTTGGTGATGGCTGTTTAATGGAAGGAGTTTCCCATGAAGCTTGTTCTTTTGCTGGAACACATCAATTAGGCAAATTAATTTGTTTTTATGATCAAAACGGAATATCGATCGATGGTGAAATCAAACATTGGTTTACTGATGATACTGTCAAAAGATTTGAAAGTTATGGCTGGCAAACAATCTCTGTTGATGGCCATAATGTTGAAGAAATAAATAAAGCAATTGTAGATGCCAAAAATGAAACAAAAAAACCTACAATGATTTTTTGTAAAACAACAATCGGTTTTGGCTCTCCAAATAAATCCGGTACTGCAGATGTACATGGTTCTCCTCTAGGGGAGGAAGAGGTTAAAAAAACTAGAGATGCTCTAGGTTGGAAATTTATGGAGTTCGAAGTTCCACAAGATGTATATGATTTCTGGGATGCTTCAAAGCCTGGCGCAGCAGCTAATGAAGATTGGGATAAGTTAATGGAAGATTATCAAAATAAATATCCCGAAAATGCAAAAGAACTTAATAGACGAATAAATTCATCTGTGCCGGAGAGCTTTGAAACAAATTTCAAAAAATTTTTAAATGAATGCCAGAAAAACAATCTTGCAATGGCAACAAGAAAAGCATCTAAAGTCTGTTTAGATTTTTTTGTAAAAGAAATGCCTGAGTTAATAGGAGGTTCAGCTGATCTAACCCCCTCTAATAATACTTTCTCGGATTCAAGTTCAACTTTCTCCAATGAAAACCCTTCAGGAAATCATATAAATTATGGAGTTAGAGAGTTTGGAATGTCAGCTATTATGAATGGAATGGTTCTTCATGGAGGCATTAAGCCCTATGGAGCAACTTTTTTAGTATTTACAGATTATGCGAGAAATGCTGTAAGGTTATCCGCGCTTATGGGCTTACCAAATATATTTGTATACACTCATGACTCGGTAGCATTAGGTGAAGATGGACCAACTCATCAACCAATAGAGCATATGGTTACATTGAGAGCAACACCAAATTTAAATAATTGGAGGCCAGCTGATTTGGTTGAAACAGCTGTTGCATGGAAAGAAGCGGTTAGTTCAAAATCAACCCCAACTTGTTTAATTTTCAGCAGACAAGGCACCTCTGCTATCTCGAGAACATCTGAGCAAATTTCTAATATTAATAAGGGTGGCTATTTATTGGAAAAAAACTCAAATCCCGATCTAACAATTATTGCATCAGGTAGCGAGGTTCAGCTTGCAATAGATGCAGCAAATGACTTAAAAATTGATTCTATAAGAGCAAATGTTGTATCAATGCCCTCTTTAGATATTTTTATGCAACAAAAAGAAGATTTTCGAAATAGTATTATCATCCCTAATAAACCAATTTTGGTAGTTGAATGTAGCCATCCAAATTCTTGGTATAAGATTTTAAATAGAAGTGATAAGGTAATTGGTATTGAAAGTTTTGGCGAGTCTGCTCCTGGAAACGAGCTATTAAAACATTTTGGATTCACTAAAGATAATATTGTTGATGTAGCAAAATCATTAATAAATGATTAATTTATCTTCATTAGATATAAAAAATAAAGACCTTGTTATTAGGGTTGATATGAATGTTCCAATATCAGGTGGAAAAGTCTTAGATTTAACAAGAATAAATGCATGCATACCAACTATTAAGCATGCACTAGAAAATAATGCAAAAATTTTATTAGTAAGCCATCTTGGCAGGCCCAGTGAAGGCAATTTTGAAGAGCAATTTTCTATAAGGCCGGTAGCAACATGTTTGGCAGAAATTATTGGTGAAGTTGTCGAAGTTGTCGATCAGCTTGATTCTAAAAATATATTTGATACCTCTTCAAGGGTACAGATTTTAGAAAATATAAGATTTTTCGAAGGTGAAAAAGATAATTCTGAACAATTAGGAAATAAGCTAGGTAGTTTGGGTGACATATATGTTTTTGATGCATTTGGTGCTGCACATAGAGAACATGCTTCGACACATTCTGCAATTAAACATGCTTCTATTGCTTGCGCTGGGCTATTATTAGAAAAAGAGAATGATTTTCTATCTAAAGCATTAAATGTAAATGATAGACCTTATTTAGCAGTTATCGGCGGGTCAAAAGTTTCAACCAAGCTTGAACTAATAAAGTATATTAGCAATACAGCAGATCATATTATTGTTGGAGGAGGTATTGCAAACACTTTTTTAAAAGCTTCTGGAAAAAATATAGGCATATCACTAGTAGAGGAATCAATGCTAAACGTTGCTAAAAAAATGCTTGATCAGAAAAACATAATTTTGCCTAAAATAATAGCGACATCAAAGACATTTGAAGGAAAGGATGTTAATAAAAAATCAATTAATGATATTTTAGGAGATGAGATGATTCTAGATGCCTATTTGGAGCAAGAAGTTATCTCTTTGATTCATAATGCAAAAACAATTCTATGGAATGGCCCTATGGGAGTATTTGAGAATATTCGCTTTGAAAGGGGTACCAAAGAGCTTGCAAAAGCTATAGCAGAATCGGAAGCTTTTTCTATTGCTGGAGGAGGAGAAACATTATCTGCAATTAATAAATATATCACATCAGATGATGTATCATATTGTTCAACTGGCGGAGGCGCGTTTTTGGAGTTTATGGAAGGCAAAGTTTTGCCATCAATTGAAGTATTAAATTCAAAAAAAACAAGGAGTTAAATTATGTCACTTAATAACATTGAAGACATTGCAGCATTTATTGTTGCAGATGGTAAAGGTATTCTTGCAGCAGATGAAAGCAATCCGACATGCGGTAAAAGGTTTGATTCAATTGGTGTTGAGTCTACTGAAGAAAATAGGAGAGATTATAGAGAGCTACTTTTTAGATCAAAAGGCATGAAGGATAATATCGGTGGTGTCATATTATTTGACGAAACTATAAGGCAATCTGCCAAAGATGGAACTTTGTTAAGAGATCTGATTAAAAATCAGGGCGCTCTTCCAGGTATTAAGGTAGACAAAGGTTTGCAACCAATCGAAGACTGTCCGGGAGAAACTGTCACTGTTGGATTAGATGGGTTAGATGAAAGATTAAAAGAGTACTCATCTATGGGAGCTAAATTTACTAAATGGAGAGCTGTGATTAATATTGGAGATGGGCTTCCAACAGACAAATGTGTTGATGCAAATATGGAGGCTTTAGCAGATTATGCAAAATGCGCTCAAGATAATGCCATGGTTCCTATAGTTGAACCAGAAGTATTAATGGACGGAACACATTCAATTGATGAATGTTTTGAGGCAACTAAAGTTTCTTTAAAGTCTCTATTTGAGCATTTAGAAAAAAAAGGAGTTAACATTAAGGGGACTCTTTTAAAGCCAAATATGGTGACATCTGGCAAAGATGCAAGTGAGCAAGCTAGTATTGATGAAGTTGCAAAAAGAACTCTTGATTGTCTGCTTGCTAATGTTCCGACCGATCTTCCAGGAATTACATTTTTATCTGGAGGACAATCAGATATTCTCGCAACAGCTCATTTAGATGCAATGAATAAAATAGGTGGCTTTTCATGGAAATTAAGTTTTTCATATGGAAGAGCGCTTCAAGCAGCAGCATTAAAGGCTTGGGGAGGAAAGTCGGAAAATGTATTTATTTCTCAAGATGAACTATCTCATAGAGCAGAAATGAATAAATTAGCCTCTTTGGGTAAATGGAACCAAGAGCTTGAAGACAGATAAGATTTGCTAGCAACAGTTCAAAGAGTTTCGAAAGCTGAAATCTTTATAGACAAAAAGATTTATTCTTCTATTGGTTTTGGATGTCTTGTTTTTGTTTGTATTGAAAAAAATGATACTCCAAAATCAATTAAAGATATGGTTTCAAAAATTATCAATTTTAGAATGCTTAATTTATCCAAAGGCTTAAATTACTCGACTTTAAAAGATTCCACTGAAGAAATATTAATAGTTAGTCAATTTACTTTGGCTGCAATAACTAACAAAGGCAATAAACCAAGCTTTCATAAAGCAGCAAAACCCAATGATGCTAAATTATTGTATGATGAGTTTGTGAGAGAATTTAAGAGCGCATTTTCAAAAGTCGAGGAAGGTAAATTTGGGGCTTTTATGGAAATTTCACTTGTGAATATAGGACCAGTTACTTTTAATTTTAAAACTTAGAAAATTTATGAAAAACATTTCAATATTTTGTGGAGCTCATGAGGGTAGAAATCCAGAATACGCAAAAGCAGCCAAATCTATTGCTAAAGCTATTGCAGAAAGAGGAATTAATATAGTTTTTGGTGGAGGTAATGTTGGCCTCATGAAAATTATTTCTGATACCGCTTTAGATAATGGAGCAGATGTTCTTGGAATATCACTGAAATCTCTTCATGCACTTGAACTTGCAAACCCAAGATTAAAAGATATTGTTGTTGCAGATACATTGTTAGATAGAAAAGACGAATTTATGTCTAGATCTGATGGATTTGTAGTTCTTCCAGGTGGCGTAGGTTCTTTAGATGAACTTGCAGAGATTATGGCTAGCAACCAATTGGGTATTATTAATAAGCCTGTAGGAATTTTAAATACTGAAGGTTATTACGATCATCTTATTAGTTGGTTTAAAAAAGCGGTACAAGAGGGGTTCATCTCATCAGCTAATTTAAATGAATTACTAATATCTGACTCTCCTGAACAGCTAGTTGAAATGATAGTTAGTCATGAAAGACCAGCTGATGATAACTGGACTGAAAGATTAGGACTTTAAAAAATATGTATTAATTTATAATGACTTATGAGGAGATAAGGGTTGTATTTGTAGTGTATTTGGCAGTTTTTATGCCTTTAATAATATACATTTTATATAGAAAAAAATTACCAAATTGGATCCCATCTTTTTATTTAGTTGCATTAGTTGTTTGTGCATTAGGTTGGGAACTTTGGTTTACATATGGATGGTTAGATGGTGATCCAGTAGATCTTAGAAGGTCAGATAATCTTAATATCTGGTTGCCAAAAAATATAAATTGGTTATTAAACTCTATGGGTGACGCAGGTTCTGTTTTGCTAGGCGGTGTTTTGCTTATGTGGTTAACTCACGGAAGAGATTCTAAAGTTTTTAGAGAATGGAAGTGGAGCGCTTTTGCTGTATTGTTTATCTGGTGTATTGGTCAAAACATAATTGTTGAGATTTTTTTATATCACGATCAGCTTGCAGTGGGAAAACCGTTATCATGGGCGCCTCTGTCTTTTTTTGGACCTTATTACAATCCAGTTATTTTTGATTTTAATGACCGCACTATTATGCTTCAAACGCAAATACCGTGGCTGATATTACCTTGGTTATTCTATAGGACATTAATTAATCTCAATAAGTAAACTTTATTTCTTATCTTTTGATAATAGCAATCCTAGCTCAAACAGGACCCACATTGGAAGCGCCAAAAATAGTTGCGATATGACATCTGGAGGAGTTAAAACCATCCCTAAGATAAAAAAGAATAGAATTAAATAAGGCCTAGCTTTTGCAAGAGAAGATTTTTTAACAATACCACTTCGAATTAATAGGATTGTTGCGACCGGAATCTCAAAGGCTATCCCAAAACCAAAAACCAATTTAAAGATAAAGCTTAAGTATTGATTTATATCTGGCATAACTTGAACTCCATCAGGAGCCATAACATTAAAGAAATTTAATACAAGAGGACATACTATAAAAAATGCAAATGCTGCCCCACCAAAAAACAAAACTATAGTAGAAATAAGAAGTGAGGCGGTAAAAATTTTTTCATTTTTATATAAACCTGGCGATATATACATCCAAGCTTGAAAAAAAAGCCACGGCATAGAGGCAAGTAGAGCTAGAAACAATACAAGCTTAATTGGAGCTACAAAAGGAGATGCTATTTCAGTTGCAATCATTCCTTCGGGAAGCAAGCCGGTCATTGGAGAAGCTACAATTGAGTATATTTCGTTTGCAAATGGTATCCCTACAACTGAGAAGATCACAAATAGCAGGAAAGTTTTTAAAATTCTATTGCGAAGCTCAATAAAGTGACTGGATATTTGATTTTCAGCTATTTTCTCTTTCATTAATTTTTTCTAATTCTTCCATTCTTAATTCATTAAAAACATCTTTTTTTATCTCATTGGTACCAATATCAGTCTCAATATCTTCTTTAAATTCACCAAATTTTAATTGAATTTTTTTGTAAGATTTATAAATAAATTTTATTAATTCAGGCAGTCTTTTTGGGCCAACAAATAGAAGACCTAAAACTATAATCAGGACAATTTCTAGGAAACCAATTTGAAACAATTTTTATACTTCTTTATCTTCTTTTTTTTCTGGCTCTTCTTCTTTAACACCTTTTTTGAATCCTTTAACTGCCCCTCCAAGGTCAGAGCCCATATTTTTTAATTTGCTAGTACCAAAAATTAAACCAATTATTAAGAGAATAATTAGTAACTCCGGCCACCCAAATCCAAACATACTTTTCTCCTTTTAAAACAAGCTCAGTATAGATCCAATTATAATTATACCAGCACCAATTGAAGTAAGCAGAATAATAAAATTTTTATAACCAGATAACTCGTTTTCTAACTTTTTTATTTTGTCGCTGTATGACTGCCTAATATTAGAAAAATTTCTCAGTTCGTCTAGTGTCTCATATATCATCCCGGGAACCTCAGATGCTTTAAATATAAGCTCCTCTTTATTTTCCATAATAAAATCTTTAATTCTTGAAGGGCTAAATTGCTCATTTAACCAGTTGTCAAAATAAGGTTCTGCAATTTCCCAAAAATCTAGCTCAGGATATATTTGTCTTCCCATTCCTTCAATATGTATTAATGTTTTTTGAAGCAAGACAAAAGAAGGCTGAAGAGATAACCCATATTGTTTTGTGCTTTCAAATAAATATAGTAACAATTTACCAAATTCGATTTCCGATAACGGTTTTTCTAATATTGGCTGGCAGCATGCTCTCAGAGTATTTTCAAGATCAATAGGATTTGTATCAGTATTGACCCATTTAGAACCAATAAAAAGCTCTGCAAGAGATCTATAATTTTGCTTAAGAAGAGCCTGAAACATTCTAGCAAGCATGTAACGTTCATCATTAGATAACGAACCAGTTATAGCACAATCAATTGCGATATAGCCTGGGTCATCAGGATTTTTCTTAGATACAAATATATTGCCAGGATGCATATCTGCATGAAAAAAATTATCTCTAAATACTTGATCTAACCAAATCCTAACACCATTTTCAGCAAGCTTTTTTTTGTCAATGCCGTATTCTTCTATTTGTGTAATATCAGTACAAGGAATTCCATCTATTTTTTCTAAAACTAAGACGTTTGAAGTGGTATAGTCCCAATAAACTTCAGGTATGTATAAATGTTTAGAGTTATTAAAATTTTGTTTTGTAAGGCTTGTATTAGATGCCTCTAGCTTAAGATCTAATTCTTTTAAGATAATATTCTCATAATCATTTATAACTTCATTAGCTTTTATCCTATGACTATCTTTATATAAATATGTAAAGATTTTAGCTGCTGCTTTTAGTAGTCTAAGGTTTTTAGCTACTTTTCTCTTAATTTTTGGTCTAAGCGCTTTTACGACAACAAAATCTCCATTTTTCAATGTTGCACAGTGGACTTGAGCTAAAGATGCTGCAGCCAATGGATTTTCATCAAAAGTATTAAAAATATTTTCAATTTTATCTCCTAATTCTTTTTCAACAATTTCTTTAAAAATGCTTACTTTAAAAGGCTTACAGCTATCTGTTAAATTTTGGAGAGCTTTAGCGGTTTCACTATCTAAGATATCTGTTCTAGTTGATAACAGTTGACCAAATTTTGTAAAAATTGGTCCAAGCGATTCAAGATATAAAGCCAACTTTGTACCATTTGGCTTAAAAAAAATACCCCTTCTAATCCCAATAAAGAACATTCTTAGTAGCTCATATATTACTATCATAAAGTTCATATTTGTTTAGCAGCCTCTAATCTGTCCAATTTTATTGCAATTTCACGTAAACGCTTTCGAATTTTTCTTTCATCAGATTCTTCATATACCTCTCTATTATTAAAAATCTCATTTGTTACTTTGTAAGTAAATACAGCAGGTAAGCTTCCAAAATATTTATCAATTAAATAAATAATATCAATATTAGATTTATAAATAGAATTAAGAAAGACAACTGCTAATTCGTTATCGCCTTTTATAAGATTTTTTTGTATTTTTCCTGATGTAACCACTTTTATTATATCAATAGTTGTTCCCGCTATTTCAAAATCGTTTTCTTTATTTGAATTAAAAGATATGTTTGATTTATCGCCATTAAGTTCGATATTTATTTTGTTATGTCCTTCAATGTTTATGCCGAATGAGAGTGGCGATATTTCTTTTAGAGATTCCTTAAAGCTTGGAGATGACTCTTTAACGTCATTTAAGAGCTTTTTCAGTCCTCTATTTAAATTAATCATTGTAGCCTATATGTATGGCGACAATCCCATTAAGTATATTATAGAACTTACAATCATTAAATTTTGCCTCAAGTATCATTGTCTTTAGTAATTCTTGATTAGGATGCATCCTTATAGACTCAGCTAAATATTGATAACTTTCAGAGTCGTTAGCAAGCATAGAACCTAATTTAGGTAATACATTAAAAGAATACCAATCATATAGTTTTGAAAAAGCAGGGTTTATAGGTTTTGAAAATTCTAGTACCATCAATTTTCCACCTTTTTTGAGACATCTTTTCATTTCTTTTAAACCTTTTTCTTTATTGGTGAAATTTCTAAGCCCAAATCCAATAGTAATTAAATCAAATGTTTCATTTGCAAATGGCAAACTTTCCCCGCTTAACTGACAGAAATGACAATTTTTTTCAAAATTTTCATCAATTGCTCTATTTCTACCTTCGTCAAGCATGTCATAATTTATGTCACTCATTAATATGAATGTTTCTGGATATTCTTTTGAAATAAGTTTAGATATGTCTCCAGTTCCACTAGCGATATCTAAGACATTATCATTCGTGTCCACAGCAGCAAGTTCAACTAGTATTTTTTTCCATAATCGATGCATGCCAAAAGACATAGCATCATTCATAACATCATAGTTTTTTGCCACTGATGTAAAAACATCACCCACATGCTTTTCTTTGTCTGACTGGTCTACTTCACGGTATCCAAAGTGCGTTTTTTTGTTCATTTATACGTCATCTCTTAGTTTAATGAAATTATTGTATCTACTTTTGTTGATTTCTCCATTCATTATAGAATTTAATATATTGCAGCCATCATTATTAATATGATTGCAATTAGTATATTTACATTTTTTAGCACTATTCTGTATTTCATCAAAACCATTAATTATTATTTCTTTAGAATAATTACTAATATCAATATCTCGCATGCCTGGAGAATCTATAATTTTGATATTATCCTTAAGTTTATATAAAGATGAAATAGATGTTGTATGGACACCTTGCTCATTAGAAAGCTCATTAGTTTTTAAGTTTTTGCCTGTAATCTTTGAAGTAAGAGTAGATTTTCCAGAACCAGAATTCCCAACAAATAGAGTACATTTATTTTTTATGTGATCAGTAACTCTTTCTATGTTGATTGAATGTTTAGCTGAAATATCTATTATTTTTATTCCTATTTCTTTATATATTTTAAGCTGATCTTCATATTGAGCATCAGACCCCATATCAATTTTATTATTAACAATAAAGTAGGATATATTTGATATCTTTGATTTTAAAATCCATTTATCAATAAATTCAGTTGAAGTTTTTGGTTTTGGAGCAATAATTATTCCTACATCAGTAATATTAGCTGCTAATAATTTTTCTTTATTTCCATCATACCTTGTTAATTTAGTCGCTCTTTTTCTAATTTGTATAATTTTGCCAAGTAGCTGTTTACTGTCCTGAATAATCTCTAGACTAACAATATCTCCTACAACTACATTTTTTATTGCCAAACAATTAAATTGACCGTTTTTTGTTTGCACTAAACAACTATTCGAATAGAATTCTATTACTAGGCCAGTTTGAACTTTTTTCATAATAGTAACAAAATACACTAAACAAGGAATTATAAAAAGACATGAAGACCTTACAATCAAAAGAAAATCTTATATGGATTGATCTTGAAATGACAGGACTAGACCCAGATAGAGAAAGGATTATTGAAATAGCCACTTTAATCACTGACTCTAATTTAAATATTTTAGCTGAAGGACCAAATTTAGTCATTAAACAGCCAAAAGAATTATTAGGTGAGATGGATGACTGGAATAAGAGCCAACATAAATCTTCAGGTTTAATTGAGCAAGTTTTTCAGAGCAATATCACAGAGCAAATAGCAGAAATTGAAACTTTAGAATTTGTTTCTAAATATGTTCCAGAAAAAGTTTCGCCAATGTGCGGAAATACAGTTTCTCATGACAGACGCTTTTTAATTAAGTATATGCCCAGGCTTGAAGCATATTTCAATTATAGGCATATTGATGTTTCATCATTCAAAGAAGTCGCAGTTAGATGGATGAATGAAGCACAAGTTTATGAAAAGCAAGGTTCGCATAGAGCGCTTGGTGACATAAAAGAATCAGTAGAAGAGCTAAAGTTCTATCGCAGCATATTTATGCCTGATTAGCTAATCTTTCTTTGTTGTAGGCTGAATATTTAGTGGAAAAGGCGTAACCTGCCCTTTATTTTCTTTAATTTTTGCTTCACCAGATTCATTTACTTCATCAATTCTTATAATTGCGTTCATGGGAATATAACTTCTTTCAACTTTTGCAAATTCACTTTTTAATTTTTCTGAGTTTGGATCAACTACTAGCTGTTTATCTTTATTGAAGATATACTCTTCAACCTCTATGAAGCCGTACATATCACTTTGGTAAATTTGTTTTGCAAAAATTTCATAAATTTCACCAAGTTGAATGAAAATTATCTTGTAAACATTTTTTGTTTTCATGATACTAATTATATGGGTATAGAATTAGAGAAATAAAGTTAATATTAATTAAAATATGACAAAGAAATTATTTATTAAAACTCATGGTTGCCAGATGAATGAATATGATTCTGCAAAAATGTTCGATCTTCTTGAAGAAAAAGAAAAATTTGAGTTAGCAAAATCAGAAGAAGAAGCAGATTTACTTATACTAAATACTTGTTCAATAAGAGAAAAGGCTCAAGAGAAAGTTTTTCATCAAATCGGCAGATGGAAAAAAATAAAACAAAAAAATCCAAATCTTAAAATTGCAATAGGAGGATGTGTTGCTTCACAGGAAGGAGAAAAAATAATCAAACGAGCGCCAGCTGTTGATATTGTATTCGGTCCTCAAACCTTGCATAAATTGCCAGAACTGTACACCGAACAAAAGAAGACTAATAATAATCAAGTAGATATCTCATTTCCTAAGCTTGAAAAATTTACACATATCCCAGTGAAGGGAACCGGAGAACCATCTGCATTCGTTTCAGTTATTGAAGGATGCAACAAATATTGCTCTTTTTGTGTTGTTCCAAAAACAAGAGGGCATGAAGTTTCAAGATCAATTGAAGAGATTTTAAATGAGATTTCAGCTTTAGCGGACAAAGGAACTAAAGAAATACATTTATTAGGACAAAATGTTAATAACTTTAAGGGGACTTTTAAAGGAGAAAAATCGTCATTGGCAAAACTTATCGAACTTACTGCTAAAATTGAAAATATTAAGCGAATAAGATTTACTACTAGTCATCCTCATGAGTTTAAAGATGATTTAGTTGAAATCTATAGCAAGGTCCCTGAACTCGTTAGTCACGTTCATCTTCCGGTGCAAAGTGGTTCAAACAGAATATTAAAACTCATGCGCAGAAGATATGATGTTGATAAATATCTTGTGTTAGTAGAAAAAATTAAAAATATTAGACCAGATATGAAATTCTCATCTGATTTTATCGTAGGATTTCCAGGCGAAACCAAAGAAGATTTTCAAGACACTATGGATATCATAAATGAAGTAAGGTTTGATGAATCTTTTAGTTTTATCTATAGCCCTCGGCCAAATACAACTGCAGCCGAAATGCCAGATGATGTATCTGTTGAAGAAAAAAAAGAAAGATTAAATATATTGCAAACCAGATTAAATCAGTTGTCATTCGGGTATAGCAGAAAAAAAGTTGGAACTATTCAAAATTGCCTTATATATGGTCAGTCTAAAAGAGACCCAGGACAACTCCAGGGAAGGACTATATGTAATAGGGTTGTAAATTTTTCCTCTAATAATCTTGATTTAGTTGGCCAATTGACTAATATTCAAATAGATGAAGCCCTTCCAAATTGTCTAAGAGGTAGATTACACAATTAATGCCAAAAAAAATAGTTTTAACAAATCTTGAACTAAAACCAAAAGATGCAAATATAATGGTCAGATTTGTTGGAGAACTAAATGAAAACCTTAAGTTTGTTGAAAAAACCTTTAATGTTAAAATTTTTCAAAATGGAAATAATTTAAAAATTCAGGGAGATGAAAAAAATATAGATTTATCAGCAGAGTCCCTCAAGAGACTTTATGAAGCAGCGGAGAAAGGAATAGAAATAACCAAAGAAACCCTAAATCTTTGCATTCAAAGCCCTATAGTTAAAGATAATAGTAAAGATATTTTAATTGAGACACCTAACAAAAATATTGTACCCAGGGGCAAAAATCAAAAAAAATATTTGCAAAATATTTTAAAATATGAAATTAATTTTGGTATTGGCCCTGCAGGAACTGGTAAGACATATTTAGCAGTAGCAGCAGCTATTGACTTTTTACTTAGCAAGAAGGTTGATCGTATTATTTTAATAAGACCTGCTGTTGAAGCTGGAGAAAAACTTGGTTTTCTTCCTGGAGATTTATCTCAAAAAGTAGATCCATATTTGAGGCCTCTATATGATGCTCTATATGAGATGCTCGGCATAGAAACAACTGATAAATTTTTGAACAAAGGGATAGTAGAAATAGCTCCACTGGCATATATGAGAGGAAGAACTTTAAATAACTCTTTTATAATTGTGGATGAAAGTCAAAATACAACTAGAGAACAAATGAAAATGATATTAACTAGAATGGGTTTTGGATCTTATATGGTAATTAATGGAGATTTAACACAAGTAGATCTCCCTAAAAACATCAAGTCAGGTCTTGTTAACGCTATAGAGGTTTTAGACCAATATAAAGGTAGCAATATCATAGGTTTCGTAAATTTTTCATCATCAGATGTCTTAAGACACCCCTTAGTAAAAAAGATAATAGATTTATACAAAAATTTTAAACAAAATAAAGGTCATTAGTAAATGACATTGTCTATATTTCACAATAAAGATTATGTACTTAACAAAGACTTAGAAAAAATGCTACATAATGCTTTTTCATTAATTAGTGATTTAGAAAATATCAATGAATTCAGTCTAAATCTAAAACTTGTTACTGATGACGAAATGGAGCAGCTTAATCTTAAGTTCAGAGAGATTAAAAAAACAACAAATGTTCTATCTTTTAAAAATGAAGACATATCAAAAGAAAGAACAAAAAGTTTAGGTGATATTGCTATAAATTATGAATATGTTTTAAGAGAGTCTAAATGGCTTGAAAAAACATTTGAAGATCATATGATACATATGATGGTGCATGGTGTTTTGCATATTTTAGGATATGATCATAATAATAGTGAAACTGCGGATTTAATGGAAAATAGAGAAATATTTGTATTAAATCAGTTAAACATTGATAATCCATATAAATAAAATGAATGATAATCAAAACAACGAAGAACCTCAGCCTCCGTCGAGTATTATAGAAAGACTTAAAAAATTTTTTAGAAACCCCTTCTTTATAAAGACTCAAAGCGTTTCTGAAGTAACTGACTTTCTTAAAGATGCTGCTGAACAAAATATAATTGATAAAGAAGCTGAGTCTATTGCTAGCAAAGCAATCAGACTTGGTGATATAACCGTTAAAGAAATTATGATCCCTAAGGTAGATATGGTCACTGTTCATGTAGATGATGAAAATACAACCATAATTACAAAAATTATAGAGTCGGGACACTCTAGATACCCAGTTCTTGGGAAAGAAAGAAATGAAGTAGCAGGGATTTTATTAGCTAAAGATATATTGCCTAAATTATTTAAAGGAACTTTGAATTTTGAAATTACAGAAATGCTTAGAGATCCAAACATTGTTCCAGAGACAAAAAAAGTAGACTCCCTGTTAGAAGAGTTTAAACAAGACAGATCTCATTTAGCTATTGTACTTGACGAATATGGTGAAATTTGTGGCCTTATTACAATTGAAGATATTCTAGAGGAGCTTGTTGGGGAAATAGAAGATGAACATGATGTTGATGAGGATGAGATTATAAAAATATCTAAAGATGTTTATCTAGTGGATGCAAAAATTGAGCTTGAAGAATTTATCAAATTTTTTGAATTAAATATCGAATCATTAGATATAGATGCAGAAACTTTAGGTGGATTATTTATTGCAAAGTTTGGAGTTATTCCTAAGAAAGGGGACAAGATTAATTTAGACCAAATTAAAATTATAGTTTCTGATACAGATTCTAGGAGAATTAAAAGATTCAAAGTAGTAAGAATTTAATCAAAATGGTTAAGTTAATTTTGCCATTTATATTTGGAGTTATTGGAATAATTGGTTTTGCGCCCTACTCCATAAAAATATGTATTTACTTATCATATATATATTTAATTTTTTTAATTCTTTTCTCTAAAAAATCTGTTTTTATTAAGATATTCATGTGGGGATTAGGCCATTGGGGATTTGGAATGTCTTGGATAATAGTGAGTATTTACTATTATGGAGAAACAAGCATAGCATTGAGTTTAACTATTTACATTATATTGACTATAATTCTTTCTTTAGTGTTTACTTCACCATTAATTATAATAAAGAAAATTTTACCAATACTTAAGATTGAAAATAATTTCTTAAAAATAAGTTCAGTTTCCGCTCTAATGCTAGCTAGCGAATTTACAAGATATTATTTTTTGAACGGCGTCCCATGGTTAATACCAGGCAATATATATCTAGATACTTTGACTCAAAATATTTATCCATTTTTTGGAGTTAGCTTTGCATCTTTAATAATATATTTTCTTTGTACTGCAATATTAATAAGTTATAAAAAGAACAGGAGATTTTTATTTATTTTAGTACCTTTAGTAGTTTTCACTTTAGTGCCTGAAAAAAAAATAGATAATCTAGATGGAGACATAAAAGTTTCAGTTATTCAGCCATCGTCAGATCCTTTTCTTAAATATGAAAAGAATTATCATGAGGATATAGAAAATAATTTAATAGATTTAATAAATTCAACTCCGCCTGATACTCAATTGATTGTTTTGCCAGAGGCAGAACTTCCATACTATTTACAAGACATAAGGTTTACTCATTTTATAAACAAAATAGATCACAAAGAAAAGATACTTATGGGTGTATGGAATTTGGATCAGTTATCTTATCTTACTTACAATTCAATATATTCAGTTAACACTTCAGAGATTTACGATAAAATACATTTGGTTCCATTTGGTGAATATATTCCATTTATCGGGTTAAGAGGATTAATAGATTTTTTTGATTTGCCAATGTCGAATGTATCACACGGACTTAGTTACCAAGAAAATATAAAAATTTTTGATAATATGGAGATATCAACACCAATTTGCTTTGATATATCTTTTCCAGAGACAATTAGAAGAATGAATAAAACTTCTTTATTTATAGTCAATATCTCAAATGATACATGGTTTGGAGATTCTATAGGACCTGCACAACACTTAAGTATTGCTCGTGTAAGAGCTATAGAAAACAATAGATGGCTAGTTCGTGCAACAAATGATGGGTATTCTGCAATTATCGCCAATAATGGGACAATTGTTTCTTATCTAGATAAAAAAGATAGAAATATACTTAACGGCAATATAAATTTAATAAATGAAAGAAGTTTCTACAATAAGATAGGCTTTTCAAGCACATATGTAATCTTATTTTTAGTTATAATAACTTCTTTAATAAACTTTATAAGGACAAAAAAAAGATGAAAATAAATCTTTTTTTATTAATTTTTTCAACTTTTTATATAATAAGTGACGATCTCCAAATTGATATCAATATCACTGAGCAAAGACTGTATTTAAAGGAAAATGGCTTAATAATTGATAGTTTCCCTGTCTCTACTTCTAAATATGGTGAGGGTAGCATTCAAAACTCATTCAAGACACCTTTAGGAAAACATAAAATAAAAACAAAAATTGGTAAAAATGCTGATATAAATACTATATTTATTGCTAGAGAAAACTCTTATAAAAAAGCAGATATAATAATACATGAATTTGACACAGAAAATGACTATGTAACTTCAAGGATTATGTGGCTACAAGGTCTTGATTCGGGCTTTAATATTGGGCCTGGTGTTGATTCATATGACAGATATATATACATTCATGGAACTCATGAAGAGGGCTTAATTGGCAAAAAAGCTTCACATGGATGTATAAGAATGTTTAACGATGATGTTATTTACCTATTTGACAAGATAACAGAAGGAACAAATGTCCAAATAAGGTATTAATTAATCAAAAATTAGAAATTATTTGCTACAGAGGACATCTCAAAACCTAATTTCTCTTTCCTATGCTCCTTTGCAGGAGCTTCACTTAATTTGTTACCTTGTTCAGCTAGATTTAATAACATCTCACTTGGCCTATAAACATCACTTCCAGTAATTTCTTGATATTTATTGAGTTTTTCAATTACAGCATCTAACCCCATTGCATTTGCATGATGCATTGGACCTCCTCTCCAAATAGGAAAGCCGTAGCCGTTAATATACACAACATCAATATCAGCTGCTCTTTGAGCAACACCTTCACTTAATATATCAGCACCTTCATTAATAAGAGCCAGAATACATCTATCTACTATTTCCTCATCTGAAATTTCTCTTCTTGTAAAACCATTTTCTTCAGAAATCTTTTTATATATTTCTTCATTTTCAGGGGCAGGGTTTGGTGCCCTCGAACCTTCTGAATAATTATAATAACCATGATTACTTTTTTGACCAAATCGGTTTTGCTCACATAATTCGTCACCAATTTTTGCATGCAGGGGTGACTCTTTGCCACTTAGTTTTCTTGCTCTCCATCCAAGATCTAATCCAACGAGATCCATCATTCTAAATGGTCCCATGTTTAAACCGAATGCTTCTAATGCTTGGTCTATCTGGTGGGGAAGGGCTCCCTCTAAAAGCAACATATTGGCTTGAGCTGTATAGCCAAATAACATTCTATTGCCTATAAATCCTGGAGCATTTAATGATACCACCGCTGCCTTTTTTAAACGTTTTCCAATGTTCATTATAGTGGCTAATGTTTCGTTAGACGTTTTATCTCCTCTAACTACTTCAAGCAGCCTCATGATATTTGCTGGACTAAAAAAGTGAGTACCCACTACCATTTCAGGCCTTTTAGTAACTGAAGCTATTGCGTCTATATCAAGTCCAGAAGTATTGGTTGCTAGTATGCATTCTTCTTTGGTATGTTGATCTAACTCTTTAAATATTTGTTGTTTTAATTCTAAGTTTTCATAGACTGCCTCAATTACAATGTCACAATCTTTTAGATCTTTATAGTCTAAACTTGTAGAGATTGAGCTAAAAATATTTTCTTTTTGTTCAGAACTTAATCGACCCTTTTTAACCATAAAATTATAATTTTTTTCAATTACAGATAAACCTTTGTTAAGGTTATCTTGATCTTGATCAATTATATGAACAGGTATACCTGCATTGGCGAAACACATTGCAATTCCTCCGCCCATTGTTCCAGATCCAATAATTCCAACCTTATTGACTTCTTTTGTTTTAGTATCTTTTGGAACATCAGATATTTTTGATGCCGCTCTTTCTCCAAAGAATATATGTATCATTGCTTCTCTTTGTGGATGTAATAAACACTCTAGAAATAACTCGCCTTCTTTTTTTAAACCCTCATCGAAATCATCTAGATTAATTGCAGCATCAACACATTTAATTATTTGTCCGGGAGCAAATTGACCTTTTCGAACTTTTCCGGCTAAAGCTTTAGCTTCTATCATAAGGTTTTCATCCCCCCTTGCCTCAATCATTTTTTCATTTAAATCGCGAACTTTAGGATGTGAATCTATTTCATTTGCTTTAGTTTTTACAAAGCTAATTGATTCTTCAACCACATTCTCAGAAATCATATCTATAATTCCCATGCTTAAAGCTTTTTTAGCTGGTACATGTGAACCAGAAAGCATCATCTTCAATGCTTCTGATGGCCCAGTAAGCCTTGGGAGCCTTTGAGTTCCTCCCCCTCCAGGCAACAAACCTAAGTTAACCTCTGGTAATCCAACAAATGCACCACTACTAGCAATCCTATAATTACAACATAAAGCAGTTTCTAGTCCTCCACCAAGAGCAATGCCATTAATAGCTGCAACAACTGGTTTTTCACAAAATTCAAGCTTCTTAAAAACGTCATTTAAACTTTTACCTTGAACATTGCCACCAAACTCTGAAATATCTGCACCAGCAATAAATGCACGCCCATTTCCGGTAAGAACAACCCCTTTAACATTGGGATCTTCCTCTGCTTTCTCTAAACATTCATATAAACCATTTCTTACACCCTCGCTTAGAGGATTAACAGGCGGGTTATCAACGGTTAATACTGCTATTTCATCTCTGATTTCGTATAAAACTGTACCTTTCAATCTAATTCTCCCAATTTATTTAATAAAAAAGTCATTATACATAAAAAAAAGGCATTTATTTTATAAATAGTATTGATAATTAATTATAAATACATATAATAATATTGTCAGCACTCCTCTCCCCTATTATTTTTTGCTGACACTCTGGAATTGTGGAGGGCTCAGTCCCTCCATTTCTTTTAAAAATGGTGTTTTATGGAAAAGTTTAAAGACAATATTGAAATAATTTTTTTAATAACTATATTCATTACATCACTTTCTGCTATTACTCCTTTAAGTTAAAATATAAATCATTAAGTATTATGAAAACGCTATTTTTATCAATTTTCTGTTTTTCTCTATCATTGCTTGCATGTAATGATTTACTTGATACCGATTTAAGACTTCTGGATACAACTGAAACTCAAAATTTATGTGAATACGAAGGTAATGTTGTATTGGCTGTTAATGTTGCAAGTAGATGTGGTTACACATATCAATATGAATCATTACAAAAACTCTATGATAAATATAAAGATCAAGGTTTTGTTGTTCTTGGTTTTCCTTCAAGAGATTTTATGCAAGAATATTCAGCTGAATCTGACGTTGCTGAATTTTGTTCAACAGAATATGGAGTTAATTTTCCAATGTTTGCCACATCGAAAGTAAGAGGTAAAAGAGCTAACGCTTTCTATAAGAAAATATATAATGAGACTGGATCGAGCCCTGTTTGGAATTTCAATAAATATCTTATTTCTAAAGATGGAAATGTTGTTTCTTCATACGGATCAAAGATTAAACCTGACTCTGAAGAACTTATATCTAAAATCGAAGAACTCTTATAAGATAATTTCAATCTCCAATTAGAACAAGATCTGGTTTATTTTTTCCAAAAATGCCATTATCTACGACACCTGGTATATTATTTAAGTTCTTTTCTAAATTTTCTGGGTTATCGATTTCTATGTTGCTGACATCTAAAATATGATTGCTTTGGCTAGTAATAAAATTCTTCCTGTACAACGGAGTTCCGCCCATGCTAACAATTTTTCTTGCTACAAGACTTCTGCTTTCTGGTATTACTTCGATAGGAAGAGGGAAGTTTCCTAATTTTTTTACTAATTTTGATTTATCAACAATACAAATAAATTTTTTAGATGCAGACGCAACTATTTTTTCACGTGTATGAGCTCCTCCTCCGCCTTTGATCAAGAAATTGTTTAAGTCAACTTCATCTGCACCATCAATATAGAAGTCAATTTCAAAGATATCATTCAAATTAAAAACTTCAATTCCTGCTTTTTTTAATAGTTCACTAGATCTATCTGAACTAGAAACAGCTCCACGGAAATGATTTTTAAGTTCTGAAAGTTGGTCAATAAAAAAGTTTACTGTTGAACCTGTTCCAATTCCCAGTATAGTATCTGTCGTGATTTTGTGTCTAATATGATCAATTGCTTTTTTTGCAACACTTATCTTTGCGGCACTCATGAAGTTATAATACAAGAAAAACATTAAATGTGATTTAAATTGAGATTAAAAATAAACAAAAAGGGCAATTTTAAATATTCAAAAAAGTATATTAAGTTAATTAATGATGCTTCAGTTTATGATGTGGCGATTAAAACACCCATAACATTTGCGCCTAATCTAACAGTGAAAGAAGGAAATAATATTTTTCTAAAAAGAGAGGATTTGCAACCTATTTTTTCGTTTAAGAATAGAGGAGCATTTAATAGAATTATTAACTTAAGTGATAAACAGAAGTCTCATGGAATTATCGCAGCTTCCGCTGGTAATCATGCGCAAGGAGTTGCATTGGCTTGCAGGAAATTAAAAATTCCTTGTCATATAGTTATGCCTCTTACAGTTCCTGAGAACAAGCTAAATGCTGTAAAAAGACATAAGGCAAAAGTATTGTTACATGGTGAAAATCTTGCAGATGCATTAAAAAAAGCAAAAAGAATATGTGACGAGAAGGAATTTACTTTTGTTCATCCATTTGATGATCCATTAACAATTGCTGGACAAGGTACTATAGGTAAAGAAATTTTAGAAGATGATTTAGTTTATGATACAGTCTTTGTTCCAGTGGGGGGAGGTGGCTTATTAGCTGGAGTTTCTGCATGGATTAAGCAGCATAATAAGAAGGTAAAAATCATAGGTGTAGAAGTTGATGATTCTGCATGTCTATCAGCAGCTATAAAGTATAACAAACGAGTGTCTCTGGAAAGAGTTGGACTATTTGCCGATGGGGTTGCAGTATCCCAGATTGGTAAAAATAATTTAGCTGTTATAAAAGAATGTGTTGACGAAGTTATGACTGTTACCATTGATGAAGTATGTGCGGCAGTAAAAGATATATTTGAAGACACTAGGGTTTTGTCAGAGCCCTCTGGAGCAGTAGCACTTGCTGGCTTAAAAATTTATAGCAGAAGAGTAAAAAATAAGAATTTGTTAGCTATTAGTTCAGGAGCTAACGTTAATTTTCAAAAATTAGGTTTCATTGTTGAGCGGTCTGAAATAGGAGAAAATAGAGAAAAGATATTAAGCATTAAAATACCAGAAAAACCTGGAAGCTTTTTGAAGCTAGCTAAAATTTTTAGCAGACTTCAAATAACAGAATTTAATTATAGAAAATCCAATAATAAAGATGCATTTGTTCTAGTAGGAATAAGAACTACATCAGAGAATAGTTTTGAAAAACTAAAATTAAAATTGAAGAAATCACACTATGATTTTAAGGATTATACTAATAACCAAATATCAAACGATCATTTAAGACATATGGTCGGAGGCAGAAGGAAAAGCCCTAATAAAGAAAACGTAAAGGAAAGAATTTTCAATGGCGAATTTCCTGAAAAGCCAGGTGCTCTTTTTAATTTCCTAGAAGGTTTTGGCGATAAATGGAATATTTCTTTATTTCACTATAGAAATATAGGTTCTGCATATGGAAATATTCTAATAGGAATTGAAGATTTAAATAAAGATAAAGGAAAATTAATCAATCATTTAGATAAATGCGGCACACTATTCAAAGAAGAGAGCAATAACGGAGCTTATTTAGATTTTTTAAAATAACAATTAATATTTTAGCCTGAACTTTATTGATAAAATTTCATTGTCTGGGTTTTGCCATGGATCTTTAAATACCTGGGAAGTATTTCTTTCGTTATTATCTTCAAAAACTCTTCCACCTTTTGTATATACTAAATATATATATGACAAAGGAGCAATTTCATATTTATATCTTATTTGGAATGAAGTAATGCCTTCTGTAAATGGCTGAACTGTAGAATTATGTTCGTAAAGATATCCTGATTGATCTGTATATAAACTAATAGGGTTTTCTGCTTCCAAAGCCACAAATTGGCTCTTTAAACGAATTTCATGTTTAGTTCCTTTGAACCAATTCATATTTAAAGAAATAATTTTTTGAGTTAAATCATAAATCGCAAGCTCATTGCCTTCAATCCAGTTTAACCACTCTTCTTCTGTTCTAATCCTTAGTTGATAGCCTAATTTAAAATCATCAATTGGGTAGAATGATCCTGCAACTTTAGCAAATTTCCTCTCATATCCATTAGAGTTCCATGTTTTATATTTATCAGCTGTCTCATATCCTAATCTCCAATCATATTCCCATTTACCATAGCTTGGAGACTCATAATCAAGATTAAAGCTCAAACTTCCTTTATTTTTTACAAAAGGGTAGTCGATATTTTTTCTTGTAATTGTAGTATTTTTGCCTGATGTTTTGAGATCCCATGAAGCTTGGAAACTCGAAGTATTCTTATAATTGAAATTGTACTCTTGTCTTATCTGAATAGGATTTGAATTTCCTGAAGTATCGGAATCATAATTAAAATCTGTGCCAATTTTACGTTCTTTTATTTGGCTTGATTCTTCAAAATCTACTTTTGTAAAGTCTGAGCCTAGACCAAAATGAAACCAATCATTCTTTTTTAGATAACCAAAATCATTTAGTTTAAAATCGTCTTCAAAATAAACTAAACTTCCAGACTTTCTTCTAAATGGATTAGGTTGATAGACAAACTGTGATCTTAAACCAAATCCAGATTCTCCTTCTTTTTCAGAGGACAAAACATCTGTATATAAAGTCAACTGGTCTGACTTGATATGCACGTAATCAAATACATTGACGGTAGCTTTTTCATTTGTAAAATTATTTACGACATGAGTAAGAAAATAACCAAATGATTTAGATCCAACTTTATTTTTTGACCTTAAAGCATAAAAATCTTTACCTCTTGTAAATCTCTCATTTGTTTCTTGTGCAATAAAAATTCCTGTATTCCTATTATTACTTTTTTGTGTGTACCTTAAGGCAAAATCAATATCTGTATAATTTTTCTTTGCATTGTTGCAAGAAACTTCATCGTCTGAGAGCTCGCAGTTATAGTTACTAGATGCTCCAATTCTTCTGGTGTTGATAACCCTATATCTATCGTAATGAGATAAATTAAATAAGGCATGATTTTCATTAAAGAATGCTCTTTTTTCTGAATAAAATGTTTCTTGAGCAGAAAAATTTACAATAACCTCATCACTTTCTGCTTGTCCAAAATCAGGATTAACAGTTAAATTAACTTGCTTACCCTTGCCATTATTTAGAAATACTTCTGCACCAATCTTATTTTCATTAAAACCACTTACAGAATTATAAGTTTTAGAGACGTATGGAAAATAATTAACTTTACTTTGACTAAAGTTTTCAACTTGAATAGGTTTTAATTTCAACAAAAAGTTTGTTCTTCGAGCGCTAGTCTCAGAGTCCCCTATCCATGATTGTTTCTCTGCAAGGTATCTTATCGTTGTAATATTTATAGTTCTTTTTTTGGCTTCAACATTTTTCATTAGAACAACATTCCAAGGAATTAAGAATTCTGAAACCCAGTAACCTTCATATTTTTTTGTTTTTACTATCCAGTCACCATCCCAATCGAACTCTGGCCAACCCCCAGTTCGTCTAATGCCATCGCCTTGTATATTCGCCAAGGTCACAAAGAATAAATATGCTTTTTCACGATCATTATCAAAATCTATTGATATCCAATTCTGATCCGAAGTATTAGAGATTTCATCTCTCATTGATTTATTTGATAACATTGAAGAATTATCTTGGAAATTAGTAAAACCAACATATATACCGTTTTCATTAGAAAAAATCTTGGTTTCAGTTTTTACTTCTGCAGGCGTTAGTGTAAAAGGAATAACTTCTTTGTATTCGTTGATTGTGATTGCATTATCCCATTCTGGCTCATTAAGATTTGCATCGATAACAACTGATTCTCCATAAACAATCGGCATAAACAAAATAAGTAAGTATTTAAAAGAACTTTTCATGTGCATTAAAGGTGCTTATTTTATAGCTCAGTCAAAATAAAGTATACGTGTTTCTGTTATAACCACGTCATATTTGATATCGTGATTTCTTCCAAAAGACTCAGAACATATTTGATAGTCATATCCTAAACCAACTATAAGAGGCTTTTTATTAGAAGAGTGAACTTTACTGAGAGCTCTATCAAAATAGCCTCCACCATAACCTAACCTGAAACCATTACAATCAACTCCCACCAAGGGGACAATCATAATATCAATATCTAGAGGGTTGATGTAGTCATCATTAATTACTTCTTTGATTCCATATTTATTTTTTTTTAAATCATTAAGCTTAGATAATAAATTAAACTTCATTTTATTCTCTAAAAATATCCTAGGCATATAAATATTATTTGAATGTTTATTTATTTCTAAAGTAATGAGGTCTAGCTTGACCTCATATTTATAAGGAAAATATAGAAGAATATTTTTGCTTGTTTTTAAATCTAAAAAATTAATGGCTTTTTTTTGTATTTTTTCATCTGAATGCTTGATAAAGTTTTTAGATAAAAGCTGCCCCTGCTTAAGAAGCGAAGTTCTAAGATTATTTTTAATCATAATATTTGCAGAGGCTAACAAACCAGATCACCGCTATATGTTTTACCTGAACCGAAAGTTCAGGTGGCGAACATCATGTCAAATCAGGCTTCCCTTAAAGGTACTGCACAACAATGACAGAGGAAAATCACCTTATTAATAGTATCGGTTCAAATTTACTAACATATTGGCCAATGAACCAGAATGCAATTAAAGTATAGATCAGTTATTTCTCAAATCCAAGATTAATTTTCCAATGCCCGTTCAATTTTTTTAATCAGCTTGGAATAATCAGTTTTTGAAGTATTTATTGATTCAGAATCTGTAGATACTAATCTATTTGCAAGATTAAGCCCTGCCAAAATTAAAGCATTATTTTTATCTGGTATTTTTTCTAATTCTAGATTTAGCTCTTTAGCTGCTTTCAATAAATTATTCTTTTCCTTCTGATCACAAGCTAGGGTTAGGTCGCGACCATGAATTCTAATTGATACTTCAACTTTGGCCATAATTAATTTAACTATTCTTTAATTTATTTAAATCTCTCTCAAGTTTATTGATTTCTTTTCTGTGGATTATTTTGTCTTTTTTCCATTCTCTTTCACGAACTATATAAGAATCTATAATACCTTTTTGCTCATAAAATCTTTTTATTAGTAAATCTAGTTTTGCTTCTAGATCGTTTTGAGTTAATTTTGAACTATCTGACATTTAATTAGTTTAAATGTAGTTTGATGAATTGGAAAGTTTGATCAATAAAAGAGTAAAATAGTGTTATGGATAAATCAATTTATAAAAAAAGACGAGACAGTTTAAAGACAGTTCTTCCAGATAATTCTGTGCTGCTAATTCCTGGAGCAGATATGCAATACAGAAATGCTGATTCAGCATATCCATTTAGACAGGAAAGTAATTTTTACTATTTTTCAGGTTTTTGTGAACCTGAAAGCTTGCTTATAATAATTAACGATAGAAATACTATAAGCTCAATAGCATTTGTTCCACCAAAAGATAGATTAAAAGAGATTTGGGATGGTTATAGGTCTGGCCCTCTTGGAGCGGTTAACGATTTTCTCTTCGACAAAGCATACAACAATACTGAAATTAATAATATATTGCCTAATATTTTAAAAGACTTTTCCAAAGTTCTATTTCCAATGGGAAGAAAAAAAGATTTTGATCAAAAGGTTATTGATTGGACAACAACAGCAGGAAACAAGGATAGACATAGCAAAACTATCAATATATCAGACGCAACGTCTATACTTGGCAATGTTCGCCTCATAAAAGACGACCATGAGATAGAATTAATTAAACAAGCATGCCAAATATCTGCAGAGGCACATATTACTGCAATGCAATCTGTTAAAGGTGGAATTAATGAGCAGTTTATTGAGAGTTTATATATACATGAATTTTCAAAGAGAGGCGCAAGGTATCCAGCATATAATCCTATAGTAGCTGGCGGAGAAAATGCATGCGTTTTGCATTATGTAGAAAACAATCAAAATATAAATGAAGGCGATCTGCTTTTAGTAGATGCAGGTTGTGAATATAAAATGTATGCAGCAGATATAACAAGAACATTTCCTGTCAGTGGTAAATTTTCTCTTGAACAGAGACAAATATATGAAATTGTTTTAGATGCAATGAATGCTGCAATTAACTCAGTAAAAGAGGGTAATAACATAATGCAACCTCAAGAAGTTTCTGAAAAAGTTATTACTGAAGGCTTAGTAAAAGTTGGTATATTGAAAGGAGATCCAGAAACATTGCACAAGAATGGCGCATATAAAGATTTTTATATGCATAAAATAGGGCACTGGTTAGGATTGGATGTTCATGACGCAGGTGATTATATGGAAGGAGACGATTATATGAAATACAAGCCTGGAATGGTTACAACTATAGAACCGGGTATTTATATAAGTAGTTCCATGGAAGTTGAAGATAAATGGAAGGGTATTGGAGTAAGGATAGAAGATAATATTCTCGTAACAAATGATGGAAATGAGAATTTGACAAAGAGCGTACCATCTAGTCCTGATGAAATAGAATTATTAATGTCTTAGATCTGTGAATTCTGATGTAATCATATCCGGTGGAGGAATAATAGGTAATTATATTGCTTCAAGATTAAGTAAAAATGATATTGAAACTTTGATCATAGAGAAATCAAAAGAAAATACTGCTCCATTAGTTAACATTAGAACATTAACTCTAAATCATTTCTCAAAAAAGCTTTTAGATGATTTAGATATAAATATTCCCTATGCAAGCATCAATCAAATTATAGTATTTGATGGCGATGGATCAGGGAAGATTGAATTTTCTGCAAGTGAGATTAAGGAGAAAGATTTGTCGTATGTTGTCTTTTTTAATGATTTGCAAAGGGAATTAAAAAAACTAGTATCTAAAAATACGCTTTTTGAACAGCAGATTATCTCTATTTCACAAGAAAAATCGCTAAATTTTTGCGATATATCATTAGAAAATAATATAAATATTAAGTCTAGTTTTCTTGCAGGTTGTGAAGGAAAAAATTCGAGTGTTGCTAAGTTATGTAATTTTGAAGAGATTGCTGACAATTATCACCAAACCGCAATAACATTTACTGTATTTTCAGATTTAGAAAAACATAATCAGGCCTATCAAATATTCTCTGAAAAAGGAATATTCGCAATAATGCCTTTACCCAAACAAATTGATGGACCTTCTCACACAATTGTATGGTCGGTTGAAAACAAGAAATTAAATGATATTTCAATTGATGAGTATGTTACAGAAAATCTTTCTTTTTTTGAAAAAAAATTAAAAATAAAAATGACAGTAGCTTCAGAATTATTAAGTTTCAATTTATCAAATCATCATTATAAAAAATATGTTTCTGGAGCAATTGCTCTAGTAGGAGATGCAGCTCATTCTATTCACCCGTTAGCAGGCCAGGGCATCAATTTAGGTTTCGCAGATGCTGAAGCATTGTGTGAAGAAATTATTAATGGATTTGAGAAAAGCATTAGTCTTGATAAGAAATTAATACTTAAGAGATATGAAATCAGAAGAAAAGATATGAATCTAACAATGTTAAAGTCTATGGATTTTTTTGTGAATTTATTTAAGTCTGATAATTTATACATAAAAGTTTTAAGAAACTTTGGGCTATCAAGTGTTAATAAAACAAGATTTTTGAAAAAATTCTTTATCAATCAAGCAGTTGGCAAGAATAATATTTGAATCTTTGACAATCTAGATGAGAATGATTATCATTTAGAGCCTTTTATGCTAAGATCATCTTTTTGTTTGAAGGAATAAAATGAAAAAAATTACGTTTATTTTATGTTTATTTATAGTTATTTCTTGTTCGCAAGAAAATGAAAATGAATTAACTATATATACTTCTAGACAACCGCAATTGCTTGAACCAATTACTGAAGCTTTTGCAAAAGATACTGGTATAAAAATATCTTTACTTTCGGGAAATGCCCAAGAATTAATGGAAAGAATTGAAGTCGAGGGCAATGCTTCAAAAGCTGATATTTTTATGACAGTTGATGCAGGAGTTTTATGGCAAGCATCGGAAAGAAATATTTTTGAAGAACTAAACTCTGATGTTCTAAGAAAGAACATTCCAGCGCACCTTCGGGACCCTAATAATCAATGGTTCGGTCTTTCAAAAAGGGCTAGAACCATTGTTTTTTCAACTGATCAGGCAGATGAAAAGGATTTTTCTACTTATGAAGATTTAGCTGAACCAAAATGGAAGGGCAAGTTATGTCTTCGAACTTCAAAAAAGGTTTACAACAGATCCCTGATTAGCAGTATGATTAATCAACATGGCTATGAAAATACTAGAACTATTGTATCAGGATGGGTTAATAATTTAGCTACTGAAGTTTTTTCAAATGACACAAATGCTTTAAAAGCAGTATCAAGTGGACAATGTGTTGTAACAGTGGTTAATACATATTACTTGGCTAGATTAATTTCAGATCCACAGTATTCAAATCTAAAGATATTTTGGGCAAATCAAAACGATAGAGGAGTTCATGTAAATATTACTGGAGCAGGAGTTGTAAAGACATCAAAGAATAAGGCAAATGCTCAACTATTATTAGAGTACTTATCATCTGAAACTGCACAAGAATTATATGCCTCGCTTAATAAAGAATATCCAGTTTTGGCGGACACACCCATAGATAAATCAATTATTGATTGGGGTGAATTTTCTGAAGATTTATTAAATGTTAGTATTCTTGGAATTTTACAAAAGGAATCAGTGGTACTAGCTAGAGAAGCTGGGTATAAATAATTTTAAATTTTTTCGCCGCGGGCTCGTATTTCCTTGAGAACTTGACTAATACCTTTTTTATCAATAATACGCATTCCTTTGGCTGAAACTTTTAAACTGATAAACCTATTTTCTGATTCAACCCAAAACTTATGTTTATGAAGGTTAGGAAAAAATTTTCTTTTAGTTTTATTGTTAGCATGAGAAACATTATTTCCACTAATCGCCATCTTTCCTGTTACTTGACATTTTTTACTCATAGAAACGCGATTTTATAGAACACTGGCATACTTATCAATACTATATTTAATAATTTATTTAAGAAATATATATTTTAAAATTTAATGATCATGATAATGAGTCATAGAATAAGATTTTTAAATCAAAATGTAAGTTAAAATCTATATTTTGATTAAAGGAGATACAAATTTGGAAAATATAAAAATCAAAATATTAAATCCAATGCTAGGAGAATTAATTCCATTCCCTAAATATGAAACTGTTGGTTCTGCAGGCTTAGATTTAAGAGCATGTATAGAGGATGAATTATTGCTTAAGTCTGGTAGAACTGAATTAATACCATTAGGTTTTGCAATGCATCTTGAAGATAAAAATCTTGCAGCTCTTGTTATCCCCAGATCAGGTTTAGGCTCAAAGCAAGGAATAGTAATGGGGAACTTAGTCGGATTAATTGATTCCGATTATCAAGGAGAATTAATGGTGCCAGCTTGGAATAGATCAAATAATGATTTTGTAGTTAGATCTGGAGATAGGATAGCTCAAATGATAATTGTACCTGTTGTTCAAGCTAAATTTAAAATTGTTGAGGAATTTGATAAATCGGAACGCGGAATAAAAGGATTTGGGAGCTCGGGAATAGATTAATGTTATTTTTTGCTCTTGCCAAACCTTTCTTCAAATTTTTGAACTCTGCCTCCAGTGTCAATGATTTTTTGTTTTCCAGTGTAAAAGGGATGTGAAGCCGAAGATACCTCAACAGTGTAATATGGGTAAGTTTTTCCATCCTTCCACTCTTTTGTTTTATCTGTTTGTAATGTTGAGGAAATAATGAAATATTCATCTACACTAATATCGTGGAAAAGAACTTCTCTGTATTCGGGATGTATATCTTTTTTCATAATAAAATTAATTTAGGATGAGAACTATATCAAAAAATAATTTCATTACAATTAAAATATGAAAAATTATTATTATGATATTGCACTAGAAATTCCTCTTAGGCATTGTTTTACATACAAATCTACCAAAAAAATAAAAAATGGAACAAGGGTGCGAGTTCCTTTTAGCAATAAAATTCTTATAGGCATAATTGTTAAAAGGTTATTAAAGCTTGATGACTGCTTAAAGCCAAATACAATAAAAGACATCTTATCTTATGAAGATCATGTATGTTTTGAAAAAAATATATTTGATATAACTTTGTGGGCATCTTCTTATTATCATCACCCAATAGGAGAAGTTTTATTTACATTTGTACCAAATTTGTTGCGCAAGAATAATAAAAAAATTATTGCACCAACAAATCATATTTCTCAATATGAAATTTCTCCCGATAAGAAAATTCTTAAACTAACTAAAGATCAAACGAATGTTATTAATAAAATAAAAAAACAAAAGGGTTTCAGGCCGACCCTGATTCATGGGGTTACTGGTTCAGGCAAAACAGAGATTTATTTAAAGTTAGCAGAGGAATACATTAAGCAAAAGAAATCTGTTCTAATTTTAGTTCCAGAAATCAATTTAATACCTCAGCTTGAGTCTAGATTTAAAAAAAGATTTAAAGGAGAAATTGGAATTTATAATTCAAGATTAACGCCAACTCAAAGATTAAAAGTATGGTTAAAATCAAAATTTGGAGAAATCAAAATTGTAATTGGCACGAGATCTTCTGTTTTAGTGCCATTACAAGACCTAGGATTAATTGTAGTTGATGAAGAGCATGATCAATCTTATAAGCAATCTGAAGGGTTTAAATTCTCTGGAAGAGATATAGCTATTAAAAGAGCACAACTACAAGAAATCCCTATAGTGCTTGGTTCAGCAACACCTTCATTGCAAACATTAAAAAATGTTGAAGAAAAAAAATACCAACAATACAGCCTATTAAAAAGAGTTGATGGCAGTAAGCCGCCTAAAATCATTCCATTTGATATTAAGGAGTCAAAGTTAATCGGTGGTCTTGCTTTAAGTACAATTGAAGTGATAGAAAAAGTTATTCAAAAAGGAGAACAGGTTTTAATTTTTATAAATAGAAGAGGCTTTGCTCCAGTCTATGAATGCAATGATTGTGGTTGGGTTGCAAACTGCAATTCATGTTCCAAGAGATTGGTTTTTCATAAATCAAAAAATAGATTGATTTGTCATGAATGTAACTCTGTATATGGAGTTAATGATGTATGTCCTGATTGTAATTCACATAATATTAACCTATACGGTTATGGCACCGAAAGAGTAGCTGAAGTGTTACAAAATATTTTCACCAAGACCCCAATCATAAAATTTGATTATGACTCCACTAGATTAAAAGGCTCATTAGAAGATATTTATAAAAGTATTCATGAACACAATGAAGCTATTTTAGTTGGGACTCAAATGCTCTCCAAAGGACATGATTTTCCAAATGTTACTTTATGCATCATTCTAAATATGGATCATGCATTATCAGAAAGCAGTTACTTTAATTCTTTTGAAAAGATCTCTCAACAACTTATACAAGTATCTGGCAGGGCAGGTAGAAACAATAATTCTGCAAAAGTAATGTTGCAGACAAGAAATGCCAATATGCCGTTATTACAAAGAATTAAAAGCGGCGACTACATTTCTTCTGCTATGAATGAACTACAAAAACTTAAGCAATTAAAATTGCCACCGTATTCAGCTTTATGTGTTTTAAGAGTATCTGCCCCAAAATCTGAAAGCTGTATAAAATTTTTAAAGCGATCAAATGTAATTCTATCTTCAAGAAAAGATATAGATATATTTGGGCCTCTACCTTCAATTCCATATAAATCAAAAGGTAACTCAAGATACCATTTAATAATCAAATCTCCCACTAAAAAGTATTTAAATAAGATTTTAAATTTTTTAATTAAAGAGTTAGTGAATTGGCCTGAAACTAAAAAAGTTAAGTGGAGTGTTGATATAGATCCACATGAATTATCCTAGATAGGAATTAAAATTTTTTGCCCCGGATAGATATTTTTATTCTGTAATTTATTATATTCTTCGAGAGTCTTGATCGATACACCAAAACGTATTGCTATCTCTGATAATACATCTCCTGTCTGAATCTCATAAATTAGATAGTCTTTATTAACTTCAAATAAAGAACCAGATGGAGGCAGCTCTAAAAAATATTCATGTAATCCTAGAAATATAGATCTAGCGATCATTCTTCTGCCAGCCTTTTCTTTTAATCTTTTTGCATCTTCGGGGTTTGTTATGAAACCAGATTCTACTAGTACAGAAGGAATATCAACAGATTTAAGCACTCTAAAATCTGCAAATTCAACATTTTTTTTATGAATTTTTGTATATGGATCATTTTTAAGTTCATTAAGTATCTTGTTACCAAGCAAAACACTATTTTCAATTTTTTTATTATAAATTTCTGGATACTTAGTTTTTGCTGCATCTTCATCAAATTCATATTCTTTAATATTCTTGATCTGATTTTGAATACGTTTTCTTTCTTTGTTAGATAAATTTCTTGTTATAGAACTTGATGCTTCATCTGACCAAACAATTACAGAAGCGCCTTTAACAGACGTTAGTCTAAATCCATCAGCATGAATTGAGATCAAGGCATCAGCTCCAAGCTTTCTTGCATTCATATAACGATCATTTAAAGATATAAAGTTATCATCACCTCTCATCATTATAGGCCTGTACCCATATGTGTCTCTAAGAGTTCTTTCTAGTTCTTTGGCAATCAATAAAGTTACATCTTTTTCAAGAATATTATTTCCACCAACCGAACCAGGATCTTTGCCTCCATGACCAGCATCAATAGCAATGACAATATCCCGAGTATTTCTATTTAAGTTTTTATCTATTTCAAAAACTAAACTGAGTAAAATATTGTCATTCAGTTTTATTTGCTCTGGCTTTTTCCAATATACATTTTCGTATAAATCTAAAACCACTCTTGTTAGATTGTCTTCTGATGAAACGGAAACTTTTTTAATAGGGTAATTAAATAAATCTTCAAAGCTTGTTTCAAGATTAGTGTCGTACAACTCCATAATGATTTGTGAATCGCTATTTCTTGAATACGATTTAATTAATGCAACTCTCTGTAAAGACATAGACAACTTGAAAGTATTTCTATCAATTTCTTCAATTTGAATAGAATTTATTTCATTACAATCTATAGAAATTGTAAAAATTATAAGGAGAGCCAATAAATTCTTCATATTTTTAGTATTAATTTTTCAAACGTCTTATTTTTATAATCTATAGTAACTTTTCTTCCTTGTTCAACATGTTCAAAATTAATTTTAAGATCATAATTTCTTTTTTGTTGAAGTTTTTGTGACCATTCAATTATTATAATTTTTTTTTGGTTTATATTTTTATCTATATCAAAAATATGAATATCTTCTGCTTCATCAGAACGATATAAATCTATGTGGAAAAAAACTAGTTTATCTAAACTATATTCCTCACACAAAGTATATGTTGGACTCTTAACTAATCCAGTCCATCCACAATGCAAAATAATAGATCTTGTTAAAAAAGTTTTTCCAGTTCCAAGATCACCTTCAAGATGAATTTCAATCGTATCTTCTTCAGCCTTTTTTATATCATGAGCTATTAGTTTTCCAAGATTAGTTGTTGCATAGTCATTTTTTAAATTAACTTTTTTCATTTATTAAGAATTTTCCTAATTATTGGTATTAATGAGGAGGCATTCAGACCAATTTCACCAATACTTTTTTTAAAAATAACACCAGCTCTTGCGTGTGCTGCTATAGCCAAATTACATGCATGAGTTATTTCTAGTTTTTGGCCAACCAAGGAAGTTATAACACCCGCCAAAATGTCTCCAGTTCCACCTGTAGCAAGCTCAGGACCACCTTCCGAGCACTGGTATATTTCATTATGTTTTTTATCAAAGAACAAAGTATCATTTCCTTTTAATATTACATTCGCATTATAGTTCTTAGAAATCATTTTTATTGAATCGATACGATTGTTTTGAATTTCACTTACTGATGTGTTCAACAGCATAGCAGCTTCACCAGGATGTGGAGTTAAGATTAAGTTATCGATATTATTTATATCTAATTCGAATAATAGTTTTAATGCTCCTGCATCCAAAATTAAACCGTCAAGATTTTTGTAATCGCATGCATTCAAAAACATCTTTTTTGACAAGCTATCACTTGATAAACCCGGACCACATAGAATTACATTCAATTGTTTAGGAAATAGTTTTTTTTCAGACATACTCATTGCCATAATTTCAGGATTTCTTTTTAAGCTTGCTTCAACGGCATTTGAATTGGCATAAAGATGCACTAGACCAGATCCACAATATAAACATGTTTCTGAGGCTAAAATTGCTGCACCCCCCATACCTTTAGAACCTCCAACAACTAATACCTTTCCAAAATTACCTTTATGTGAATTCACGTTTCTTTTTGGAATATTTTCTTTTAATGTATCAAAGTTGAATATTTTAGGCATAAGCTTAGTTATGTTGAAAGACACCAATTCTGTCAGAATGAAATGATCCCATATAAACTTCATCTTCCACAGGAACTGCTACTGTAGGCAATCCAAAAATTGATTTAGAAAATGAATATTTTTTAACAATATTTAGACTTTCTCTATCTAATTTATAGATAGAAAATGGCAATGAGCAGGTGTCTTTAAATTCACATTCTCCAAAATCATTTGGCTGAAAATCAAGAGAGGTTATCCATATGTGACCCCCATCTATGTATGGATTATCTGGCGCTTCTATATATTGGCTATTAATTATTTTATTTTTATTAATATCAAAACTAACTATTTTGTCGCCTTGATTATAATTTATATACATAAGGCCAGCTTCTTCATCAAATGCAATTCCATTTGGACCACTTCCTTCGGTGTTTGGAATTTTCCTAAAAGTATTATTCTCCCATTTCACTAAAAAACCTGAATTGCTTTTTAAAAGTGAAGTGATTAGCCACTCATTAAGCGTTATATCTCTCTTATACATATGTGATGCAAAAAATTTACCATCTTTCTTTAAACTAATATCATTAAAGTAATATTCATATGGGACATTAATGCAACCTCTCCATATCAGACTCCACTCATTATTTATTTTTATTAACTCAAACATTTCTATTGTTTCATTTGGATAATGGCTAATTACACCAAGCTGAAATGATCCATCTTTACGTTTTATAAGATCTATTCCATGAGGACCATATTTATCTCCAATGCCTCTTTTGCATTCAGGGTCTCCCCAATTATTCTCAGCAATAGAAATTGTTGGAATAATTTTTTCTTCAGTCTCCAAATCTAATAAAGCAAAAAAACCTGGTTTCTGATCTTCATATGGCCCAATACCTCCAAACTCAGACATTAATAAAAATTTATTATCAGGTGTTATAACAATGTCTTCAGGATTAGAGAAACCACATATTACTCGAATATTTTTTTCTGCAGTGCACGAAGAACTAATATCTTTCTGCGGACCAATATAATCATTTGATACTGCAACAAATGATATAAAGGTAAGAAAGATTGAAACGGGTATCGCAAATTTATAATAGTGTTTCATAAAAAATGTGAGATTATTTTTTATTGAATTTAAAAATAAAATAATTACTAGACCTCTTAGAACAAGTAGAATACCAAGCGAAAAGGTAATAACTTGCCACGCTCTCTCATACCAAAATTCATTTTCTGCTCCATGAGCCTCTAGCCCTTTTATGCTAAAGACAATGCAAACAATACCAATAAGCACTGTTAATAGCCCAGTTTTAGTTAATTTTTCTGATGCAATGATCCAATTAGAGATAATTTTTGCTAATGGCTTAATTAAAATAAAGCTCGCAAGCAACAAGAAAAAGAAAAAATAAAAATAATTCATATAAAAATTTAAAAAAGACGATTTTTTATTATATCAACTATTTCTAGCGGTTTATCCAAGGGAACATGATGTGCAGCACCATTGACCTCATTAAAATCCATTATTTCAGAATACATTTTTTTAATATTATCTAAGATATTTGCTGACATTAGGAGGCTATCTGCTCCATGAATAAAAAGGGCAGGACATCCAAAAGAGAATTTGTATCCAAATAATCTTTCAAGACTATTAAACATTGAATCATCAAATTTCCAACGCCATCCTTCTGGCGTTTCTCTCACAGAATGCTCAGATATATATCTTATAAACCATTCGTTACTGCATTCTTGTTGAGGAAGAAGCCTAAATCTTTTTAGAATTGTAGTTTTATCTGGGTAATATTTAATCATTCTTAAAGGCCCACCCTCATTTTGAGATGGATCCCAATCTGGTGGCCTTATAAAGGTATCAATCATGATTAAATTTGAGACAAGATCTTTTTTTTCTGAAGCTACATATCCTGCTACTTGACCTCCTAAAGAGTGACCTATGATAGAAATACTATCAATATCCATATTAGACTTTTCTTTTTCAATAATTGAAATGATGCATTGACCAAAGTCTTTGATACTATACTTTTCTCTAAAACCTGAATCGCCCATACCCGGAAGATCAATAGCAATTACATTTGAGTAATTAACAAATTGAGGGGCAATTGGATACCACCATTTTTTATGAGCGCCAGTTCCATGGATAAAGATCATAAGATTCTTATTTTTAGATGAAGAGGGCCATACAGAATATGAAAGGTTTCCTTTAACATCTTCTAAAATTTTTTCACTTGGCTTTATGATAATAGCATCATGAAACCATGCAGGAGCATCAGAGATATCATTTTTTAGATTGTCAGTAATTTGCATAAGCAGTATTCTAAGCTATATCAATTAAATTTATGAATAATAATTTAACACCTGCTGCAACAGTCCTTGTTCTTAGAGACTCTGAGGAGGGTATGG